>Ga0209828_1000545_pt1 | contig 35607 bp, 25 predicted proteins | sample MaitaG_FD_187429 | JGI IMG/M metagenome (GOLD analysis project Ga0209828, IMG submission 187429) | Marine algal microbial communities from Maine, USA - Maine_Asex2 metaG (SPAdes) (version 2) | ecosystem: Host-associated > Algae > Red algae > Unclassified | place: Maine, USA | collected 2015-01-05
GTGATATGAAAATTCAATCTCAAATGCATGATCTTGTCATAGGTACATTTGGCCGATCATTTTGGGTGATGGATGATATTCGTCCTTTACGGGAAATGGCATCGAATCAATCAATCACGAAACAAGAATTTGCAGTATTTGAAGGACCTGAGGCTTATTTAACTTCACGTCGATCTGTTGATGGAATTCGCTTTTCAGCGCAGGGAATGTTCTCTGGAGAAAATAAAGGCTATGGTGCACGGTTTTCTATTTGGAATAATTTAAAAGAGGAAGTGAAAGACGAAACTAAAAATAAGAAAAATAAGAAAAATAAGAAAAAGGAGAAAACGGAGAAAACGGAGGATGAAGAAAAAGAGGATAAGTCAAAAAAGGATGATGGTAAATTGCATATGTACATCTTAAATGAAACAGGAGATACGATAAGTCGCTCTAACCGCAAATTGAAAGAAAAAGGATTGACAAGAATGAGTTGGAGAATGACTGAAGAAGGAACCTTTTTTCCAAGTCGTACAATTCGAAAGGAAGACGCGCGACCATCATCAAACATTCAGGTTCTTCCTGGCACGTACAAAGCTATTTTTGAATATAAAGGTCATAAAGACTCTACGATGGTTAATGTAAGAATGGATCCGAGAGTAGATGTCTCTGATATTGATATCGAAAAGAAAAAAATAGCTATTCAAGAATTTGGCAAGTCGGTTGGTGCCGCAGCTGATGCTTTACAGCAAGTGCAAGAAGCAAAGGCATCTATGGAATTAGTCAAAAAAATGATGGTGAATTTGCCAGATTCTACACAGACAAAAATTAAAGATTTAAATAAAGACCATCTCAAAAAATTAACTGAGTTAGAAAGTATTTTTACATCAACTGAAAAGGCAAAAGGTATTCAGAGAGATCCATCAAAATTAAATAACCAGATTGGAAGCGCAGGAAGATATTTAAGAAGTGCTTGGTCACAGCCTGGTGAAAATGCGAATACAGTAGTGAAGCAGACGCATGACAAAATAAAAGATGCTGTTCAGCAAATCAATGAATATTTGTCCGGTGATTGGAAGACCTATGTTTCCGAAATATCAGAAATAGAATTTAATCCATTTAAGGAATTGAGAATTGTGGAGATGAAAGAATAGGATCAAAACTTATCATTTAATCCGAGTTGCAAAGTTCTATTTCGACTACCAGACATCTTAACTACAGCAAACATTTCTTCTAAGAAAATAGCTTGGAGAGCTTCTGTATATGCATGGATATAACGAGTATTCATTCTGACCGAATAGGGTAATTTTATAGAAAGCTCACTAATAAGACTTCGCTCAATGTCATCTCTGCTCAGGAAACGACTATTCAGCGGCATCCCAAATTCGTGTCCAATGACTATGCGTAAAATGGAAAGATCTGCATATTTAGGAACAGGTAAAGTGAGTTGCTTAAATTTTATAAGACTCTGGGCCGTCCACTATAATAAAATGTCCAAAGCTTTTTAAACTATATTGAAGATCCGACTGAATACCAAAACTATTTGATATTTCAATTGTAGAATATACACTAAGATAATAAGCAGAATATGACTTGAACCCATTATGAATGCCATTGAAGAAGATTCTGAGTCTTGGATTGTGTTGGAAGCATTACTATAATCCGCTTAAATTCCAGAAGTAGCTTGAGATAATATTTGAGTACAAAGACAAATCAGGATAGAAATAAAGTGAATTCTAATATAATATTGAATGGAAATAATAAGCTATAATTTTGTTTTGATATCTTGAACTCATAATTAATCCTACTTGGTCGAATGATAATATCTATAGAATAATATGAGCTAAGAGTATATTTATGAAGTGTTTGTTTCATTAGCGACGATGTGTGTTCCTGTATGCGTCCCGCCTCAGATTTCAATGACCTCGAGAAGATTCCTACCTTGATAGTGTCAAATCAGTTGGTTATATTAAATATAAGACATATCATACAGCACTAAATAAAAAAGTATTTTGATTGAATTAGGTAAGTTAAATACATTATCAATATTAAGAGATACGGGTGTTGGCTTGTATTTAGGGAGTAAAGAAGTTGAAGATGTTTTGCTTCCACATAAATATTGTCCAAAAGACTTTTCTATTGGTGATGAACTTGAGGTATTCATTTATCTTGATTCTGAAGAACGAAGAATTGCGACGAATATAATTCCTTCTATTACATTGCATGAATTTGGCGCACTCGAAGTGGTAGATGTAACAGAATTCGGAACCTTTATGGATTGGGGTTTGGAAAAGCACTTATTTGTACCATTCGCAGAGCAACGGCACAAGATGGAAGTAGGTTATTGGTATGTGGTTTATCTTGATTTTGACAAAAAGACAGAACGACTGTTTGGTACAAATAGAATAGAAAACTATTTGGATAATGAGCAGATCACTGTGTCAAAAGGAGAAGAAGTCGATCTGTATGTTTTTATTGAGACTGACCTTGGCTATACAGTGATCATAAATAAGAAGCATAAAGGTTTAGTTTTTCACAATGAGATTTTCAAAGAGATAAATCCAGGTGATAGCCTTAAAGGATATATTAAAGAAGTCAGAGCTGATGGCAAAATAGATGTGGCCCTCCAACCGATTGGTTATATCAATGCAAATTCTAAGAATAGTGATCTCATTTATCAAGCGATCGTTGATAATAATGGAAGCATAGCTTTGACAGATAAGAGTTCTCCTGAAGAAATATATGACACATTTGGTATCAGTAAAAAAGCATTTAAGCGGGCCATAGGCGATTTGTATAAGCAGCGGAAAATTATTATTGAAGAATCTCAGATTAAGATTGTTGGTTAAATAAAAATCCAAAGTTTTTTACTTAGATCAACTAATCCTGCGTCAGCATGATTTTCATAACAAAGGATAAAAATGCTAAACTTAATAAACAGCCAACTTTAAATTCACCTTTCTAAATTACTTGCTATTGACATATTATGATACTTGTGTTACGAAAGTCGCTGTCTTAATGATTTCGATTCCTCCTTGCAATTCTATATCGCTACAAGCTTGAAAGCTAATAAATTTTAATACTTTCCTTTTGATATCTTGCATCATAAATACTGAATTATAGATGAAGACAATAGCAATTATAGGAGGAGGACCTGCATCACTTATGCTCGCAGCGCAGCTAGATACAGAGAAATTTAATGTGAGCTTATTTGAAAAGAATAAAGCAGTTGGACGAAAATTTCTAGTCGCTGGTGAAGGAGGATTGAATCTCACATACAACTCTTCCTTGGAGGAACTGATAAGCTGTTATTTTCCAAGTGAATTTTTAGCTCCAATCATTAGTCAATTCACAAATGCGCAGTTGATTGATTGGTTTAATAATATTGAAATTTCCACTTTCGTAGGCTCAAGTAATAGAGTGTTTCCCGATTTGAAATTAAAGCCAATAGAGGTGCTGAATAAAATTGTAGAATGTGTAATGGCTAATCAGGTGACTTTGCAACTAGCTACGAAATGGCTGGGCTGGGATGAGCATGGATATCTCTCCTTTGAGGGATTTGAGGATAGTGAATTTGATGTTATTGTCTTTGGTTTGGGTGGAGCCAGTTGGAAAGTAACAGGCTCTGATGGAGAATGGTCTAATGCGTTTGAAAAACGCGGTGTGAAAGTAGAGCAGTTTAGAGCAGCCAATTGTGCTTTTGGTATAGATTGGCATAAGAACTTTATAACAACACACCGAGGTAAGCCTTTAAAGAACATTGCAATGACCTATGATAATCAACTGTCTAAAGGTGAACTTGTCATTACAGAATTTGGTCTGGAAGGGAATGCTCTTTACGCCTTAAGCCAAAAGATACAAGATGCGCTACTTACAGAAAAAACTGTGACTGTACATTTGGACTTAAAGCCAACAATGACGGTAGATCAGATAAGCGCCAAATATAAAAGTTCTCAGTTGACCAAAGTAAGCGATATCTTAAAAGAGGACTTAAATTTAGACAGGCCGTCTATTGCTATATTGAAACAATTTACTGACAAAGAAACATTTCTGAACACTGATCTTCTTGTCGAAGCAATTAAGTCCGTCCCTATTGTTTTGCAAAAGGCGGATGAAATGGATAATGCGATTTCAAGTTTAGGAGGTATTGCTCTGAGTGAGCTGGACGAACATTTTCAGCTTAAGAAAATACCAAAAGCTTATGCGATTGGCGAGATGTTAGATTGGTACGCACCAACTGGCGGTTATTTATTACAAGCGTGCTTCAGTATGGGAGCTATGTTAGCAGAGCATTTGAATGGGCAATAAAAAGATTAATTTGTAATATACAACAACATTATAAATTATTGAATACTACTAATTTACTGCCGTTTTAATATTGATATATTTTAGGTTTGGCTAATTATGAGACATTCAAGGTACAGCAACCCGACACCTAATCCGTACCGATGCGCTGAACCTTATTTACAATTTTATTACTTTGTTTATAAATAGTGATGCTCAAAGTGGCGCTATTTGAAAAGACGAATTTTTAATTATCCCCACAAACGTTTAGTTGCAATTTCAGCACCTTCAGCCATGCTAGATAATTTAGCATAAACAATATCTTCATCTACAGCACCAAAGCCTGCGAAAGTAGAGAAGCCACAATCTGTACCAGCAATCACTCGTTCTTTTCCAACAATGTTTGCAAATGTCTCAATTCGTTGTGCGACTAATTCAGGATGCTCAATGAAGTTAGTCGTCGAATCCAATACTCCTGGAATTAATATTTTATTATCTGGAATATCAGCATCTCGAAATGTTTTCCATTCGTGAGCATGACGAGGATTAGAGCTTTCAAATAATAGGGCCTGTGGTTTCGCTTTCATCGCAATGGGAAGCACTAAACTCATTGGCGCGTCGTGATGATGCGGCCCTTCATAATTTCCAAAACAAACATGCATCCGTACTTTTTCTTCAGGAATATTTCTCAATGCATAATTCAACATTTCAATATGTTGCTCTGCCAATCTCACATAATCTTCCTCCGTCTCGTTTTTAAATATCATATGTCGCCCCAGTCCAATATCTGGCGAATCTAATTGCAAAATAAAACCAGCTTCTACTATCGCTTCATATTCAAGACGCATCACTTCAGCCAAAGCTTCTAAATATTCGTCTTGTGAATTATAATGTTTATTAGGTAGAAATAATGCAATGACACCAGGGGATGCTGCATTCATAAAAGAATCAACTGGATTGTATTCAGCAATCGCTGATTTAAAATTCGCAATATCTTCTTCTAATGGAATTGTACTTTTTAATTCAAGCTTTGAGACACAGCATGGACGAGCATAGGTGGGTGTACCTCCACCTTTCGCAGCTCTTTTTAGAAAGCCAGGAAATTCTTCTAAATCTTTTGGTGCATTACGTGGACTATCACCAGCAAAACCTGTGATTCGATCTTTGATATACGTCGCATAACTGATCTTACTCATTTCTCCATCACTTACGACATCAACTCGAGATTTCATCTGGCGAGCGACCACATCGTTAACTGCTTTTTTTATAGTTGCATTGAATACTTCAGAATCTACAGTTTCTTCTCGTTCTTTTGCAAATACTAAATCAGTGACTGCTTTAGAACGGGGTAAACTTCCAACGTGTGTTGTGAGAATTCTATCTTTACTTATTTGCATGTTTATTTTATTTTATTTTTTAAATCAGATATTTTTAAAGTATTATTACAGAGATACATCAATTGTCACTTTTTTCAGTCCCTCTAAAATATACGGTGGTTGATAATCTCGACTGATAGGCGAGTGTCTATTTTCTCCACATCGCAGGCCTGAGTTAGGAGAATAAATTTGCCACATCTTTGGCAATGTGCCAGACGCGATTTTTTCATTTTTTAAAAAGATATTCAGTGAGCCTGAATTTTCACTTTCTTTAATTAAAGTTAAATTTAGTATATGCTTACCCGAAGGTATTCTACGATTTGATTTTATGATCGTTATATCCTTTCTAACATATGTATAATTAAAAACTAAATAACCATCTTTCATATATAATTCATAACCAGCACCACTATCACCCGAAGCTAAAATCACGCCATTCGCTCGGTCTGTTTCAAAATCAACCTCTACTTTCCACTGGCTATTATAATGATAAATATCTGGTGCACTTAATCTATCTAATCTTGTCATGCTAGGGTAAAAAATATGGCGTGCTCTTGGTTTGGGAACCGCAGCAGCATATAATTCTAAACTATTATCTGCCATGGGTAATATGTCATACCGTTCAGCTTCGCTATACCAAATTGCAATGAGTTCTTTTAATTTTTCTGGTTCGGCTTTGGCTAAATCATGTATTTCTGAAAAATCATTTTCAATGTGATACAATTCCCAAATATCTTTTTCAAAAGGGTCGCCCTGTTGATGCCGAGTCACAGCTTTCCAGCCATGCGCCCAAATAGCTCGATCTCCCATGGTTTCAAAATACTGAACGTCTTTGCGCGTAGGCATTTCAGGATGATCAAAAGCATAGGCAAAACTGGTCCCCTGTATCGGTAAGATCTTTTTATTATCAATTGTATTCTGAAAAGGCTTATTGATTAAATCTAATAGTGTTGGTACAATATCTATCACGTGTGTATATTGTTCTGCAATTTGATTAAAAGGTATTTGTCCATTCGTCCAACTCACAATTAATGGTGCGCGAGTACCTCCACCATAGGTGTCAGCCTTATACCATTTTAGCGGTGTGTTACTCACTTGAGACCAACCTGTAGAGCTACCTCCATAAGAATCATCAGTTCCCATTAAATCAATCTGCGCAAGTTTTTCTTCAAATGGTGCCGCTTCCATATAAGCCGCCCGACGAACATCTAGACTTGGAACAGGTGAACTTCCAGACGCGGCACCATTGTCAGAAATAACCATAATGATCGTATCATCAAATTGATTTTCTGATTTTAAAAAATCAATAAGCTTTTGTAATTGTTTATCTGTGTGTTCTAAAAAAGCAGCGTAAATTTCCTGCCCCCTTGATGCCAATCTCTTTTCATCTATAGTCATTTTATCCCATGGCTTGACATTCGGATTTAAAGGTGAAAGCTCTCCATCTTGCGGAATAATACCTATTGCTTTTTGTTTAGCAAATCGATTTTGTCTTGCTATTTCATAACCATCATCATACTTTCCTTTATGCCGTCGGATATCATCTGAAGGTGCATGTAATGGAAAATGACATGCTCCAAATGCCAGATACATAAGAAAAGGATTGTCAGGTGCTGCTGCGAAATGATCCTGCAAATATTCTATTCCACGCTTAGCTAGATCTTCACTTAAATGATAGTCTTCTGTCTTTTCTGGATATGCAGCTACAGTATTTTCAAACATCTCTGGATGCCAATGATCCATTGCATTTCCATGAAAACCATACCAGCGATCAAATCCTCTACCCGTTGGCCATCGATGAAATGGACCTGTACCATTTTGATCATCTAAGGAAGACAAATGCCATTTGCCCAATGCGAGAGTGCTATAGCCAAGAGGACGAAGCATCTCTGCCATCGTCGCTGCATCTTGCCGAATCCATCCTTTATAACCTGGATGGTCGCGTCCCCATTCTGCAATATTACCAACGCCAACGGCATGCGCGTTTCTTCCAGTCAGCAAACATGCACGCGTCGGAGCACACAATGCCGTCACATGAAAATTATTAAAGCGAGTTCCTGAAGCTGCTAATTCATCCATACAATTAGTCTTTAATTCTGAACCATAGCAACCTAAATCTGCAAAGCCAACATCATCCAATACCGCTAGTAGAATATTGGGAGCACGTTTTAAATTTCGGGGCGTAAAACCATTACCGACTGCACTCAATTTTTTTAGCGGTGTTGGATATTCTACCTTGGATGTTTTACAACCAACCACTGTCGCCGCTGATGCTAATGAAGAGAATTGTAAAAATTTACGTCTATCTAATTTGTTTTCTTTTGACATCATCTTTAGTTATTCATGAGATTTTTCAGAGATTCTTTCAAAAAGATCAATTCCAAATTGTCTAAATAGATGAATCATATCTACGAAAACCCAATTTTCAATATAGATTTCTCCATCTCGTTTCCACCAATCCAGACCATTAAAGTCAATTGATTTACCAGTGGCTGGACAGTCTAAATATTGACCGGTATGTGTAGCTTTGACTCCAGCCCAACCTGGACCACCAGAATAATTACCCTCGGCAATTAAAGCATCTAAGTTTTGAACCTGCCGATTTGGATATGCGATCAGCCATGGTTGTTGATGGAATATTTCAAATTCATTAAAACTCAAACATGCTCCGATACCACCGGGACCATACCACTTGACATCAGGATGGAAATAGTCTGCCATGCCCATACTCTTTAAATTAGATTGATCGTAACTATTTAATCCTTCAAAAATAAATCGGCGAATGTGATCAAGACTATAATTTGAAATCTCTTCTTTTTGAGCTTGTAAAAGAATGCCATCATTTGCATATGGTTGTGGATAAGTATTATCTCTTCCTTTACTAGCAGGTAACACATATATACCTACCTGCTGCATTAAATCAACTAAGTCTAGAAGAAAATAAATTTCTGTAATTTTATTATCCTCAATCTTGCAAAACTCTCCCCAGCGAATGTTTACTTCTTTACCGTGAGCTGGAATCTTTACATAATCATTTTCAAATGTGGCTGTAAAATATCCTGTGCCGCTTACCCACATATTACCATCTTTGGAAATATCGCCATCGATTCTGCCATTAGATTTTCCTCCCATAAAAATATGTGTCTGCCGAGTAAGATCAGGAAATGAATGTAGTAGTGGTTTCCAAAAATCATTACAATAAGAATCAACATCATGTAATTGATCATACGGGGCGAATCCATGCCATATGACATTGTTATGCATTACAGTTTTTATAATTGAATTGATTTCATCAATTTTGGCTGATTCTAATTTCTGCCAAAAATTCCAGATGAGTTGTTTATTATTTTGATTGATTTGTGTATCCACGTATTTTTTCTTTACAATTGAACTTAGCTTAATTCAGTTCTATTTATTTTTCGCATTCGGTCTAAAACATTTAATCCTTGTTCATTTAAATAGTGTAACATATCAATAAACACCCAGTTCTCTGCTAGCTTGTCACCTTCTCTTCTATATATATCTACAACTCTCATAGGAGCATTTATTTCATTAGCTGGTAAACCAAGAAAGCCACCTTTGTTTTTATTATTCAAATTCGGCCAACCAAAAAATCCACAATAATTACCTTCTGCAAATCGGGTAATGTGCCCATTAAAAACTTTGTCATACAGATTGTCGCGAAATGGATATTGATGTTGTTGCTGATATCTTTCAATGGTATATGATGCGCCAATTCCAAAAGGACCATACCATACCATATCTTTATTCCATGTTTTGGCAAGGAGTTCAGGTGGACATCTGTGGGCATCATTTGTATTAAGTGTGTTAAGATCTGCAATCATTTGGTTGAGTACCTGCATTGTCTTTTCAGCTTCGATTGGCTGGTGTTGTTCATATTGTAAACCATCGTGTGTTCGAGGACCTGGATATAAAAATGCTGCCCCTGTCATCGGTGGCAAAGGATAATGTCCTGCTTGATGCATCACACTTATGATGTCGCAGAAAAGTGCAGTCTCAGCAATTTTGCCATCATCATTTATTCTATGAAATTCTGCATAGCGAAGGAAGGCCATTTTTCCAGTAGAAGGGATTCCTAACCAATCGTGATCAAATAATCCAAGAAAATTACCGACATTAACGATCCAAGTAGTTTTACCATTATCGCATTCATTAGCGCCTGCAAAGAAAATATCTATACGTCGTTGAACAGGTGAAAAGGATTCTCTAAATGGTTTCCAGAAACGATCAATGACATTCTGAGCACCATGCTGTTCGTAGAATGGATGCATTCCACGCCAGTGATAATCTTGAGTTGTATATTGTTGTAGAACACTCGATAGATTGCTATTAGAAGCATTATCGAATTCTTCAATATATTTTTGAACAATCTTTTTTTCTTTTTGAAAATCTACCATAATTATTTATTACATCAAAGGTCTTCCTCCATCAATTGGAAAAATACAACCCGTAGAAAAGGTGAAATTTTGTGAAATAGAAACAACTGCTCTCGCTACATCTTCTGCTTCCGCAATTCGTGCTAACGGCGTTTTATTTTTTTGTTCCTGAATATATTCCTCAGGGAGTGTTTTTGCATATTCGCCCATTACCCAACCTGGAGATACAGAAACGACTCGAATCTCTGGCGCTAAAGCTCGACCTAATGAGCGAGTCATAGAATCCATTGCGGCTTTGGAAGCGCAGTAAGCAACATTACTTCCAATACCTGTACGAGCGGCGATGGATGATATATTAATAATAATAGAATCTTCTCCTTTTTGTAATAATGATTTGAATGCTCGAATACAGGCGAAAGCTCCTCTGAAATTAATTTGGAATATTCGATCAATCCATTCATCTTCCAGTTCTTCTAAATTATCATGAGCCACAGGTTTTGTCACGCCTGAGTTATTCACTAATACATCTAATCTTCCATATTTTTTATTTACGAATTCTGCCATTTCAAATAGTTGTGCGCTATCTGTAACTGAAGCTTGATAGACTTCATGTCCTTCAGCTTCTAGGCTTTTCAATGTCATCTCTGCTTTATCAATATTGGAATTATAATTAACCACTACTTTAAAACCAGCAAGTGCTAAATGTCTACATATCTCTGAACCGATTCCTCCACTTCCACCTGTGACCAATGCGATTTTTTTATTTTTCATAAAATTTTAAGTCTGATTGGTTTTAAAAAAATTGGCTTTTAGTCCTTTTACACCAGGCTGAACAGCGAATAAAGTACCTCCTAAATCAGATCCTTCATTAGCCGCAGTTGTAATATAAAGTGTATCTAAATTCTCGCCTCCAAAAGTACAAGAGGTCGTGCAATGGGTTGGTATCTCAATCACTTCTAATTCTTTCCCAGTAATAGAATCATAGCAAACCACTTTTCCTCCTAAATAAAAACATACCCATAAATTATCATTTTCATCTATTGTCATCCCGTCAGGTAATTCTTTATCAAATACTAAAAAATCTTGCTGATTTTCAATGTTTCCTGTTGTGTTATTGTAATCAAAAGACATGATTTTAAACTGACGTGTATCAATGTAAAACATTTTGTTCGCAGCTTTTGTCCATGCCAGACCATTGGACACTTTTATATCTGACAACATTCTTGTGACTTTCAAATCACTATCCAATCTGTACAAACTTCCAACTGCATCTCTTGGTGGGTCGATGGACATTGTTCCTGCCCATAGTCTTCCAGCAGGATCACATTTTCCATCATTGAACCGATTGAGTGGTAAATCATTTTCAGGATCAATAATTTTTTGTAATTCTTTTGTTTGAGGATTATAAAATGCAAAGCCATGTTGCATCGCTAATAATAAATTGCCATTATCACATGGAATCGCAGCACCTACCATTTGACCGATGTCATCTGTATTGCAAGTTTGATTTTCTAAATTACAGAAATGGATTAAACCGTTTGGAATATCTACCCATAACAATTCATTACTTCGATAATCCCACAGAGGACCTTCTCCAAGTTTGGTATTTTTTATTTTTATTATTGGTTCTACTTTCATTTTAGAACTTTCTATTTAGCTTTTGTATATTTATTTTATAAAGACAATTTTATTTAAATGGAAAATACTTACCAATAGCTTTATGTCCAGCTCGTCTTTTCTCCTAAAGCAAGACAAAAAATAATTCCACCTAGACACAAAGTAGATATTCACAAATACATTACTGGAATCCTACAACATGAATCTCTCAAGCACAAAATGTTAGCCATTCATTATATGCCTGATCATATTCATATTTTTGTGGGACTTCATCCTTCCCAAAGCATTGCAGATATGGTCAAAGACATTGAGACTGCCTCTACAAAATTTATTAATAAGCAATCGTGGATGCCTTTCACTTTTGAATGGCAAAGAGGATATGGTGCGTTTACATATTCTCTTTTACATATTGATCGGGTAGTTAAATATATTTTGAATCAAGAAAAACATCTCAAAAACCAATAATTTTCGAAAAATATATCTTGATATATTGCGCAAATTTGAGATTCCATATGATGAAAAATATTTGTTTGAATTCTATGATTAAATATATACTATCATTTTCTATTTGGTGCCGGGGCTATGCCCCAATGGTATTAGCTCCGTAAGGAGCGGTATTGATTAAAGGTGCAGTACACCGTCACCGTTTATAGTGCAGTACACCGTCACCGATTATTATTATTATTATTATAGTTTAAATCCAATACGGGAAACTCAACAAAAACACAAAGGTCAACACAAAAAATCCTAACAAATAATAACTTACTGTATCCAATTTGCCAGGTACAACATACCAACCGTTTTCTTTTTCTGGAAGACCTTCCGCCACAAATTTTTCTTTTTGGCCTGGTATAGAATACGTGGACCATTCAGACTGACGCCCATCTATAACTATACTTGAAAATATAGAAACTACAATATTTATCCCAGCTCCGACAACAGCATACCATGGCCAGGCGACATCAGTTTGTGTCGCCACAAAGGCAAGGACAAGAAAACCTGCAACAACTCCAATCAACAATCCTTTCTCAGTTGTATGTTTTGAATAAAACCCTAAGCCATACATACTCAATTTTGCACCAACGAAATATGAACCCACTTTTGTCAGCAATTCCAAAATCGAACCTGTAGAATTAGTAAATGCAATCGCTGGGATAATAATTAAACCAGCCCACAAGACTGTTGACCAACGAGCGACTTTTAAATAATGCTCTGGTGTCTCATTTGGTTTTATATATTTTTGATAAAAGCCTTCTGTTGAAATTGTAGAGAAGGAATTTAAGGCTGAAGACAAACTTGACATACTTGCTGCTAAAACTGCTGCCGCAATAATCCCAATAAAACCATTAAATCCTTCTTTTTCTGCAAATTCCAACATGATGGTATTGTCATTATCAAATACCCGCCCATCATAATATTGATAAAATAATACACCGATGAAAATAAAAAGGAAGTAAATGAAAAATGCAGCAAAGCCCATCAAGGCTAACGATTTTTTTGCATCACCCATATTTTTTGCACCGAGAGTACGCTGCATCATCATTTGGTTTGCACCATACACGGTGACATGATAAATCGTCATCGCTAAAACACCTGCCCATACTGTAGTTGTTTTTGAAAAATCATTACTCCAGTCGATTGGGTTTATTTTACCTTGAGATTTCAGTGTAGACAGCGTGTCGCCAAATGACTCTGGCATATTTTTTAATAGAACAAATAGTATGATTATACCGCCTAGTAAAAATATTCCTGACTGTAAAACATCTGTCCAAATGACTGCGGTAATTCCACCAAGTGAAGTATAGACTAAGGTTATGATTGAAACGATTATTATACTTTCAATAACACCAAATCCAGTTATATAGCTTATCACCAAAGCTGATCCATATAACACTGCAGCTGATGATAACAATTGTGTCATTATAAAAATAAGGGAGATTACATTTCGAGACGTTCTGCCAAATCTTTTCTCTTGATATTCATAAATAGAGACGACTCCTGTTTGCATAAAAAATGGAACAAATAGTGTCATTACTAAAATAATAACTAATGGATAATTGAGATGGATCGCAATGACCGATAACCCTTCTTTATATGACCAAGCGGGTGCGCCTAAAAAAGTCATGGCACTCACATAGGTTGCTAATACAGAAATTCCAATTGCCCACCAGGGTGTTGTTTTTCGTCCAATATAGAAGTCTTCGGCAGTGGTTACTTTTTTTGACAAAACAAAACCTAATAATAGATTGGCAAGGAGATAAATTATTATAATCGACCAATTCAGAATTCCTATTTGTTCCATGCGTCTTCGTTTTGTTTTGAAAAATATAATGAGAAAGTAACACAGCTTCACTTTCTCAATTTTTACTTTACATTAAGCTAACTCTTCTTTTTTACCATATCGTCTTACACGTAAATCAGCTTGTTCTTTGTGCCCTATAAATCCTTCAATTTTACATAATCGAGAACAGTAACTTCCTACAAGTGCTGAAGCTTCATCAGTTGTCACCTTTTGGTATGTACACGTTTTGATGAATTTGCCAACCCAAAGCCCACCTGTATATCTAGCTGCTTTTTTCGTAGGTAATGTATGATTCGTTCCTATGGCTTTATCGCCATATGCTACGTTAGTCCTGTTACCTAAAAACAAGGCTCCGTAATTTGTCATGTGTTCTAAAAAGTAATCGGGATTTTTAGTATTAATTTGAACATGTTCACTTGCAATGTCATCAGCTACTTCAACCATCTCCTCTTCACTTTCAACTAAAATGACTTGGCCATAATCTTCCCATGCTTTTCCTGCTATGTCGCCAGTTGACAATACTGCTAATTGTTTTTTGACTTCATCATCAATTGCCATAGCTAGATCTTCGCTTGTTGTTAAAAGTACAGCTGGGGAATTGGGGCCGTGCTCCGCCTGTCCTAACAAGTCAGTGACTACTTGTTCGGCGTCACAGGTCTCATCTGCAATAACCAAAGTTTCAGTGGGACCTGCTAACAAATCTATGCCTACTTGTCCGAATAATTGTCGTTTTGCTTCAGCTACATATTGATTACCTGGCCCTACGATCATATCTACTTGTTGCATGCCTACACAGCCATAAGCCATTGCAGCCATTGCTTGGACACCTCCTAATATGTAAATTTCATCAGCTCCTCCAAAGTGCATAGCAGTCACAGTTTCTGCCGGAGGCATTCCGCTTTTTGGGTCAGGTGGAGTACATGCGATTATTCTTTTAACACCAGCGACTTTGGCTGTCAACACGCTCATATGAGCGGATGCTACCATTGGGTATCGACCACCTGGCACATAACATCCCACACTGTTGACAGGAAGGTTTTTATGTCCTAGAATAACACCTGGGATAGTTTCAATTTCTACATCGCGAAGTGTAGATTTCTGAATTTGTGCAAATCGTCGCACCTGTGCTTGTGCCCACTTTATATCTTTTTGAGTACTCTCTGATACTGTGGCTATTATATCTTGAATTTGTTCGTCAGAAAGTCGAAAAGATTCTGGATTCCATTTATCAAATTTATTTGACAACTCTCGGACAGCTTCGTCTCTTCTAGTGGCTACATCGTTTAAAATGCCTTCTACAATCTGACGAGTCTTTACCTGATTTGCAGAAGAATCTGCTTCTGTGATTCCTTTTTTAATATACGTAACTGCCATGTTTTATTTTTTTGGATTGGTTAATTAAAACCAAGTTTGCTTTATTTATAATTTTAATATTTTTTAAAAAATGCTATATCTCGGTCAATAGCTTTTTCGCGATTTTTATTTTTGAATAAATGATTTTCACTATCGTAACTATAAAATTCAAACTCTTTTTTGTTAGCAAATAATGTAGCAGCCAAACTTTCTGACCATTGATATGGAACAGAAGCGTCTTTGGTCGCATGATGGATAATTAAAGGCGTCGAAAGATCTTTGATAAAATGAATTGGATCACCTGAGTCAACATCGTATTTGAAATCTAATGCACTTATAACACTATCAACACGTGAAGTATATCTGATCATCGATTCAGTAGTAATGCCATCTGCACTGTCTTCACTCCATTTGCCATAATACATTGCTTGTTCCCACATTGTCCCTGAAACACCTGCCCAAATGCTTGCAGCTTTTATTTTATTTGTTGCTAGGAGCATTTTTAATCCGACGTCTCCGCCCATGGAATGCCCCATGAAGAAAATATTTTTTAAATCCACATTTTCCAAACTTGACAAAGCATCAATAGTATGCAAAACATCAATAGCGTAATAGCTACTTGCTAGATAGCTTGTCATTGTAAATTCAAATCCATCGCTTTTATTATGGCCACGATAATCTGGGGTAATGACTAAAAATCCTTTTTCTGCATACGCTTCAGGAATTCCTCTGTAGTAATCTCCAGGTCGCCAGTCTTGTCCAGTTTTATTACTTACTCCGTACTTTTTGGGTTCAGGATGGAAGCCATGACCGAAAATCAAAATAGGATATCCTTTTGCAGGTACTTCCATTTTAGGTGTATGGACTAGACCATATATTTTTAAACTATCAGAAAAATATGACCATAAATCTGTTTTGTATTTTTCCGTTCCTATCAAATTTTTCTCGAAGGAAAGACGCGCATCATATATTCCTGAACGCAAGCCTTCAATAGAGATCGGGGCAAGGTTATTTTCGTCTAGTTTAACAGTTGGTTCCTGCTCAGTTTTACAGCTGAAAGAAAGTAGAATCATGAGCAAGACACTCAGATTTATAATTTTCAATTCCTTCAGCTTAGACATATTTTTTGATTATCATTTTATAACCATTAAAAATTTTGTTTATTCAGACTATAATATTTCAGGAGACTTTGGATAATCATTACCTACAACGAAATGCGCAAAACCATAAGTCATAGCTGTAACACTTCGTTCTGAAGCTTTTGGAAAGGTAAAAATGTCTCCGTTTTTTAAAATCGCTTTTAGTGATTTACCATTATAGGTACAGCTTATTTGAAATTTACCTCTATGCACTAACATGACTTCCACCTCATCTCTTTTGTATCTACCAGTTTTACCTTTGCCATCTGCCTGTAATCCATAAACATTAAATTGATCGCCTTTAGGGTCCCCAGGTTTTACCTGAAATTTATGTCCTTTGGAATCTTTGGGTCCAAGAATATCAATCCACTTTAAAGTATCAGGTGTTTGGTTTGGAAAGCCTTTGAAAGGAGATGGCTTATATGTTCCCACTCGTCCAACATGGGCACTCATTTGTTTTGCAGTATACTGATCAAACTTTTTTAGTTGAGTGGCTGTTAATTTTCGCTTAGGTTTCACTCTTTTTGGGACTTTTTCACCGATCGTCGTATCTACTAATTTTCCATTTTCCAATAAAACTAATCCATGGCCTTTTGCTTCTTCGATAACACGTGGTGCCCATACTACTCCACCGCCAGCATCATCGTGTCCGAGGATTGAAAAAATCATTCCGTATTCGTCACCCACATTTTCAAAACCTCTAAACATATTAGTGGGTAAAGAGATAATATCTCCTGGATGAATAATCGTTTCTCCTTTTTCATCATTGTTCCAATAAAACCTCCAGGCACTATTATAAACCATAAAAACTTCTGCTGTAAAATGTGAATGTGGGGAATTTTTGGTGCGAGGTGGCTGCCCTGCAGCACCAATGCAAAAGCCATGTTTCTCAGATAGATTTACTTTTTGGTGTTTGCTTTCTGATACTCCTCCTCCAATGATACTATAATTGTCTTTGAGATCACTGCCAGGCGTTTTCGCATCTATAAACGCTGCTTTGCAAGGGATTAAATCTTTGTAACGGATTAATCTTTTTTCCAATGCGGTTTTTGCCATTTGTATAACTATTATTTTTTATTCAAAATCTACAATAAATTGTGTCGCTCCTTTGGAACTATATACTGTGTCGATGCTTAAGGTGCGGAGCACCGTCAGCGTTACGTTTAACTATTCCTGTTATCAATTTCTGTTTCTAACAATTCAAATATGTTGACACCTAATTGTTCTAAGGCATCAATTAAGTCAATAAACACCCAATTTTCTTTGAGTTTGTCGCCTTCTCTTCGCCAGTAATCTACCACACGGAAAGTGACTTTTTTACCAGTCGCCTTTAAGCCTAACCATCCATCGCCATCGTGCGTTCCATACATCGCCGGAAAACCGAAATCACAACTATAATGGCCATCACCAATCTGCGCGAAATAATCTTTATCTTTTTTAGGCGTAATGCCGCGATCAGGAAATCCAAGCAAAAAAGGTACTTGGTGGTTGTCCTGAAATCCTTTCAATCCTCTTGTCGTACCTATTCCAGATGGTCCATACCACATCATATTTTTCTCATCCCAAAATCTTTCTTGCGCCATGCTGTTAAGGGTTTTTCCATCATATTCCCCTAGTGCATCAAGCATAGCATTCGTGAGGTCTAAGGTTTTTTGCCCTTCTTTTTTATCTGTTGCATAATCGACAATCCCGTCTCCAGTCATTGGAATAGGAGGGATCCAATCAATGCCTCGATTAGGAATGAAATTAAAACCAGCTTGACGTAGTACATCCAACATATCAAAGAAATACCATGCTTTGACAATTTGATTATTTTTAATTAAAAAGGTTGTGGAATATCGTAACCAAGTCGGCTGATTTGTAGCCGGTATTCCTAACCAGTCACTTTCCCATGTACCAATAAAGTTACCTGTAAAACTGACATATTCCCTGTCTTCATATTTATCACCAATTAAAATATATGGTTGGTTTTCTAAATCTGGAAAGGATTCGATAAGTGGTAACCAAAAATCATTTGTATAATCCTGTACACCATTAATTTCTTCAAAAGGTTTAGTGATGTTAAGAGTGACGTCTTTTGAAATATATTTATGTATAATTGATGATATGTCTTTCTTTTCATTCTTTCCATTATTCAAGTCAGTTATGAAGTCGATGACTATACCTTTATTACTAATATTGACATCTGTAATTCCATTTGGAGAAAATATTTTATTAATCTTAGTATCAGCATGAATCTGGCACAGTACATCGTAGCCATCAAAGAGCATCCATTCTTCTTGAACTTTTCCATCTTTAATTATGTAATGGCAAATCCCAGGCATTATAATTTCTTTTCCACTCGGAGGACTAAAAAAGCCATCGCCCGAATGTGTTCCAATCATTTTCCATCGAACAGCAATTTCCGTTTCATATTCTAATTCATTAGATGTAAGTCTTTGTATTTCAAATTTGATATTAGAAAAGGATGCGAAGATGTGTTCTAAATATTCTTTCAGTTGTCGAGGTCCTACTATATCATTTTCACAAATTGCATGAGTCGTTGCAAGTACATTGTAATAATCATCGAGTTGGTCAAAATTTTGATTTGTCCAGACCTTCTCATAAAGTTCATGTATTAGTTGTTCAGGTTTGGATAGGTCCAGCTTTTTTAGTTTGCCATTTCCATTTTCTGAAAAACTTGAGCTAAGATACTCTTGAGATGAGATTCCATTTTGATATCTAGTATCGCGTTTTGCCATTTCAACTGGATCGAAACCTAGTTGGCTTAATAAATGGAGATTATCTCTGACTAACCATTCTTCAAATATTTTATTTTCGCGTATTGCACAGTCGGCAATTGTTCTAAAGAAAACTTTTTTACCAGTCGCGTCACCATAAGGCGTTGCTCCAAGATTAGTGGCAATAGACGAAATTCTATGAGAAGAGAAAAATTCGCCATTGTCATGTCTCGACCAAATGACAGCTTCTCCATTCATTTTTCTATCTGGGAAGGATGATAGGGTTTTTATTGTGCCTGACACAACTGATTCTACATTGTGTATTGTTTCAGCTCCAGAGTGTATGACTACATCTTTTTCATAAGTATCATAGATAACCCAGATTGCTCGTTTTTCCCATATTTCGTCTGTGATTTTTAAAATATAATCAACAATATTGTGATATTTTTCGTCAAAGCCTGGAAGATCCTGCTTTGCTCCGTCAAGTGTATATATTTCTTTTTCTATAAAGATCATTATTTCTTATTCGATTAACTTTTAAGTCAAGTTTTTTAATTCTTGAGATAGTTGATTCGCGACTGCATTTAACATCATGCTGTCAGATTGTAATGCAATAAACCTAAAGCCTTTTTGAATCATGATTTGAGCTTGGTCTATATTAGGGACCCAGATACCTGGAATGATTTCGTTTTTATGGCAACAAGCTAAAATTTTATCGACTGCATTTTCAAACATTCCTCCATCGTCTGTTTTTTTATTTGTTCCAGTTAATGATAATCTCAAATCACCTGAGCCAATAAAAATTCCATCCAGACTTTTCACTTCACAAATTTGTTCTATGTTCTCGACAGCTTCTTTCGTTTCTACCATGGCGATGGCTAGTGTTTCGTCATTTGAAAAATCACCGTAATCTGCGCCTGCGTATATTCTTTGTCGTGTCGGACCAAAACTTCTGAATCCTAAAGGAGGATATCGACAGGCGCCAACGAAATTTTCACAGTCAACTTTTGTATTTATCATGGGGCAAATAATTCCAGTAGCTCCCATATCGAGTAAGCGCATAATGTCTCCTGGTGTATTCCAGTTCACTCTTGCAAGCGGTACAGCTTCTGTTGTAGAAATTGCTTGCATCATCTGCATTGCTGTTTCCATAGAGTGAAGTCCGTGCTGCATATCGACAGTTACGCTATCCCATCCTGCGTTAGCCATGAGTTCGGCAGACCATGTATTCGGGATATGTAGCCATCCACAAAATACTGTGCCATTATTTTTCCAAATTTCTTTAAGTTTATTTTTTCTCATAGAAGCTCAGTTTTACTAAACATTCTCAGTTTGTTACTGGTCTGCCTTATTAGCTAAACCCTGCCGTACTAATTTTGACACCACCAATTTACAATGTTACGATTGACTTCATCTGGCTGCTCCATTGTGCTGAGGTGGCCACATTTTTCAATGATCACTAATTTGGAATTCGGAATCAATTGAGCAATTTCCTTATGTATTTCAGGTGTACAGACTTTATCCTCCATGCCTGTCATCACTAAGGTAGGACATTTTATGTTTGATAAATCCTTTGTCGAATCTGGACGACCTAGTTGGGCTTTAATTTGTCGATAAAAGTTTTCTTCACCTGTATTGAGTGCCATCTTTAAAATAGCATCTCTCATTTCTGGTAATTTTGCATGATCGGGATGAAGCATTGCATCTTTCAGAAAATCTGTTGTGATTTCTCTAAATTCACCAATCATTGACATTCCTAAAAATCGTTGCTGTTTTTCTCTTGTTGCCTCTGAAGCTTCACGATGATTGGTATTTAATAAAATCATTTTGTTAATTCTAGTAGGCACTTGTCTCCATATTTCAAATGCAATGATCCCACCATAGCTCAAACCTAGAATAGAAAAATCACCATTTATTTGAGCAATGATATTTGCTGCGACTATCTTTAAATCGTCAGAACTTGATATATTTCCAATATGACAATCAGCCAAATCTTTCAAGCCTTCCACTTGATGTTTAAAAAGTGTGTGATCACACAACGTCCCAGGAATCATCATCAAAGGGTCTTTCATACTGTGAGTCTTTATAGTATTGATTTTTCAAAGTTTACCAAAAGGAGATTTTAAAGAGATTATCCTCAAATAAAATTCCTTTCAGTAGACTTATCTAATATGAAAAAACTATTATCTATTTTAATTTACTCAAGTGAGATTTTAATTTTGATACCAATGCTTTGCAGTAATATTATCTCCACCAATATTTGAGGAAGCGGCACTGTAATTTGTAGAGTTCACAGATTGTTCGAGACTCGGATAGAACACTCTTGTAGGAATAACTCCATTGGTAACAGTCGTAGCTAAAGGACCTGGTACTAAATTAGGAAGACCAGTTCGTTTATGAGTGCCCCACATTTCTATAGTATTGTTCATAAACATGGCAATCCATTTTTGCTCTATCAAGCGGTCCATAGAACCATCCCAAGCAACATCTCCTCTTGAGAGAAAATCAGATGGCATGGAAATACCCCAATAGTCTAAGTTTCCAGCAATACCTTTTTCGTAAGACTCTTGAGCTGTTGGTGTTGAAATAGATCCTTGCATAGCAGCTTCTGCTAAAATGAATTGAACTTCTGGATAGCTAATAATCACCCAGTCCAATAAACCTTGATTCTCTTGAAATTTTGTCGTAAACTGAGAAGCAAACAGTTCAGCATTTCCTCCTGTTCCCTGTGCTACTTCTCTGGTTGTACCACTCATAACGCCTAAGTAAGGACCGTCTGTAGCGGTAGGATCAATAGGTTTGTCTGCAAAAAATGCTAACCGTGGATCATCATCTGAATCGTCATTAGGGTCAACACCGTCTAAAGAATTAACGAATCTTACGGATGGACTTAATCCACCTAATGCAGTCAGTAGGGAAAAATCAGATGTATTTGGTGCTAATCCACTAAAGTCATATATAGCAGCTTCACTATTGTTTTCAATGATAGGAAAAGTAGTTGGATCAGATACGATAGCATTTATTTGACTACCAGCATTAATTGAACCTTGGTTTGACAATCTCAACAAATAACGTAATCGTAAAGAATTAGCCATTTTTCTCCAATTCAATATCTCCCCACCGTATAATATGTCACCGCCTAAAACAAAGCCTTGTGTATCACTTGCTAGGATTTGGTTGGCTTCTTCTAACAATTGTAATACTTGCGGGTAAATATTTTCTTGTTTATCGTAAGCAGGTTGTACATTATCTAATCCACGTGCTGCTTCTGAAAAAGGAACGTCTATCCAAAGCTCTGTTAATGAGGCTAAATAAAAAGCGTTTAAAATCTTCCCCGCTCCAATATAAGCGTCCAAACCGTTCGCTTCAGCATAGGCAATAGATAAATTATTATCGTTCATTGCTTTATAGGTCGCTGACCAGAAGCTATTAAAATCGTTTGATCCAGCCGCAAAATCATAAGCGTCTAATCTATTTTCATTTCGATAGACTTTGTATTGCATGATTTGGTTAGTCAAGTTTAATTGCACATTTAAATGTGCATTTGCAGGGCCAAAAATGATACTCGGGAATAAGTTACCCGAGGTGGCTTCTGATGGGCTATTGGGATCAATATTGATTTCTTCAAAATCGCCAGTACAAGCACCCATAAGGAGCGCGACTACGAATGTTATATATAATTTAAAATTTTTCATTTTATTTATTTTATAAACTTAGATTTAATTCTGAATTTCGATTGTCTAGAAAACCTTTGTAATCAATAGTCACATTTTCTCTTGCGGTTTTTCAGAATAAATCTTTTGATACATTAGAAAAAAAATGTTGCGCTAGAAAGTAACTCCTAAGTTAAATCCGAACGTGGCTGCCCCTGGTAATTGGCCAATTTCAAAACCTGGCAAATAAGAACTACCAGTGAAGGTTAATACTTCTGGGTCAAAATGTCTAACAAAATCTGTCTTAGTCCAAGTCGCTAAATTTCTGCCAAATACAGACAATCTAAGCCCTTGAATATTGGCATTACTAAAGTAGGGTGCTAAGTCAACACCAATAGAAATTTCTCTTAATTTTAAGAAAGTAGCATCATAGGTATTGGCTTCAATATTATTTCTATCATAGAAAGCCCGATACCAATCATAGCCAGTTGTCGTTTCAGTATTTGGTACGAAACTACCACTTCCATTCTCGACTACCCCTTCTGGTACGAAATCACTTTCTCTGTTTGCTAAAGATTCTGTAACTGTTCCTGATCTATATAGTTGAGAACCCGTTAAAGTATAGAAATCTCCACCAGAACGATAATCAAGGAATACATTTAAACTAAAGTTATTAAAGGTTAATCTATTGTTGAACCCTAAACTCCAATCTGGATTATAGTTACCTAATTTTTTAATCTCATTCCCTAATCTTGGTCTCTTAAATCCACCGATATCATCATAAATAATATCTCCATTTGGGCTTCTTTCAAAACCTCTACCGTAGAGATCCCCCATTCTTCCTTCTGGGCGAGCTTCAATTGTTCCTCCATTCGGTCCTTGAGCAATAATTAAAGTTTCGATTCCGTCTGCTAATTCAATTACTTCTGATCTGCTAGTTGCAAAATTAAAGGAAGACGTCCAATCTAGTGTATTGGATTTTATTGGACTTAATGTTAATAATATTTCCGCTCCTCTACTTTGGATTTCACCAGCATTAAAAATTCTGACAGATGTTCCTGATGCGGCACTAATAGGCGCGCGCAAAATTTGATCCGTCGTATTATAGTTGTATAAATCAACGTCTATTTTTACTCTATTTTCAAATAATTTTAAATCCATGCCAATTTCAAGAGCCGTTGTATTTTCACTCTTAATATTAGGATCAGTAATGGCAGATGGATTAGTTACAGAACCTGGTAATACGCCAAGATTGAAGGTGTTATTAATAATACCTGGGTCTGTACTATTTCCTGTTTGTGCAAAACTACCTCTAAATTTTAAGTAAGTAACTGCTGATGGTAAATCAATCATTTTTGAAACAACAGCACTGAAACCAATTGCTGGATAAAAGAAACTTTGATTCCCTTTAGCTAAGGTAGAAGACCAATCATTTCGGCCAGATACATCTATAAATAATTTGTCATCAAAGCTAAATTCCATTGTCGCATAAGTACTATTCAATTTTCTTTCTGTATCATTTTGTACCAGTAATGGCGTGTCCGCTGCATTGCCTAAACTAAAAACACCTAGAATAGCTAAAGCATTAGTTTGTGCAATTTTATTAGATATTGTTTGTCTATAAGAACTTGCTCCTACATTTGCTGTGAAACTTATTTTATCAGTTAAATCTTTAGTGTAAGACAATAATCCATCAACGTTAAATTCATTCAAACGAACATCTTGTTCTCTGTACATTCCTTGTCTGAAAGCAGGCTGTCCAGGTGCTCTTCTCGATCGTCTTCTATCTTCAAAAGAATCTCCACCAACTCTTACAAAAGCAGAAAGATTATCATTCAATTGATAATTAGCTTTGATATTACCGAAGAATCGGTTGTGGTTAAATCCATTTAAGTTTTCATTGACAATTAGGTGAGGATTTGTTCCCCATGAAAGAAAGTAATTTTGAGCTACATATTCTTGATTAGGCAACCAATAATCTTCATAGGCATCAAGATCGAAATTTTTCATTGTCCAGAGCATACTATTCATCAAACCACCACCACCATAGCCTATAGTAGGCACGTTCTCCGAATTGCTATTGACATAGTTACTAGATAAAGAAATAGATAATTTCTCAGTGAAATCGATCCCCATTCTAATACTGACATTTGATCTTTCATAGTCTGTATTAGGGACAATACCTGTTTTATTAAGTCTTCCTAAAGAAACACGTCCGTAAGCATTTCCTTCTGAAAACGATAAAGCTAAATTATTATTAAAAGAAACGCCTGTATCAAAAAAGCCTCTTCTATCCGCTCTTTGAAGGAAGGGAGTAGCCTCAGGACTTGGGTCACTAGGCGTCGCTTGGGCAATGGGTGTTCCATCTGTTCTTGGTCCAAAACTTCCTCCCCAGTTCGACCGATATTGATTAGCATCGTCTCCCCTCGTTCCACCACCACCATATTCATTTTGTTCATCCCAGAATCGATTAACTACATCCGTAGAAATACCTGTATTAAATTCAATACCCATTCCCTCTGTATTTTTCCCAGACTTAGTGGTGATAACTAAAACACCATTTGTCCCTCTTTCACCATATAATGCAGCTGCTTTCGGCCCTTTCAAAACAGTTACAGATTCAAAATCATCTGTATTTAAATCATTCAAGCTATTTCCATAATCTACAGGCATATCACTGGTTACTGGATTACTTCCAATACCTATATATTCGTTAGAGATTAAGACACCGTCAACTACTAATAGTGGTTGATTCTTATTAGGGTTCAAAGAAGATTCTCCTCTTAAAACAATTCTGGAAGAAGAAACTGCTGAACCATTATTCGTGATCACATTTAGTCCTGCAACCTGACCCGACAATTGTTGAGATATATCCCCTACACGAGATTGGTTGATATCAGCTCCCTTTATGGTTTGAGCAGCATAAGAAATACGCTCTTTAGATTTTGTCAATCCAAGAGCAGTCACTACAACTTCATCCAAGATTGCACCTGTCTGTAAGAGTATATTAATTCTATTCTGTCCAGAAGTGGATACTTCTTGACTTGTGTAGCCTGTATAGCTAATGTCTAATACAGCATTGTCATCAGAAACTTGGAGAGAAAAGTTTCCATCCAAATCTGTTATCGTACCATTAGTTGTACCTTTTTCACTGACAGTCGCCCCTATTAATGTTTCATTTTGAATGTCGGTAACTGTACCTGTAATCGTTCGCTGAGCCATAACCAATTGAGCCGAGAGTAATGACAAGACGAATAAGAGTAATTTTAATTTCATAATTAAAACGATTTATAATTTTCAATTTTTATCGCTTGATTGTAGACATAGAAGTTCTAGTTGCTGTGAAACAGACAGAAAACTATGACCTAAAGTCAAGTAAAATGTGATCAGAAAAAACTAATTAAAATCTTAGTTTTTATTTTCTTTCTTAATTAAAAAGTAGTGTTTAAATATTTAGTAGTTTATCAATTCGTAGTTTTTGAGTACCATACACGCTGCGCCTCTTGAACTAAAATACCGGCCCAAAGTAGACGCTGTTACTTCACATGTATTGAGTGAATTAACTAATCCTGTTTTTCTCATACCAACTTTTATGGCGTCTAGATAAAATTCTTTAATCATGACAAATTCTCCGCCAATAACAATTTGGTTAGGATTTAATAAATTCACGAGATTACCTAGAGCAAGGCCGAGTATTTCACCCTGCTGGCTTACCAATTTTATAGACAATGCATCTCCTTTGAGTACTGCGTCCAAAATATCATGGTATTTATAAGTTTCAATATCTTCTAGATTGAAATATAAAGAGCTTTCTCCTCCTTGTAATTCTTCAATCAAATCTTCAAAAAGTGCATCTCCAGCGATTTCGGTACTTAGACAGTTTTGCTTTCCGCAACTGCACAATCTTCCTTTTGTTCCCATTTGGACATGTCCAAAATTTCCAGCATATCCTTCTGCACCAAAAACAATATTCCTATCTAAAATTATACTTAATCCAAGGTTCCGACTAACCTTAACAAACAATGTATTGTCGATTCCTTTTGCTACGCCTAATGTTTGTTCAGCAATACTTAAGGCTCGGGTATCATTATCAATCCAGACAGAAAGTTCCAACTCTTTTTCAATATATTGTCTTAGAGGAATGTCAAGATTGTTGAAGTAATCAGCAGACTTTCCTGTATGTCCATTTACACTTCCTCTCATCGCGACGCCTACTCCAATTATCTGATCAGCTTTAGCGGGAGAATCGTGAATATTACTTTTAATAAATTCAAGAATATATTCCAAGCAATCTTGGGTATCTTCTAATCGAAATTCACGACTGAATGATTTGTGAACTGTTTCCAAATCAATTCGGACAACACTAACATGTATCCATTTAGATAAAACTTCAACTCCAACTGCATAAAACTGGCTGTCATTTAAAGCATACACTGCCGGTTTTCGACCATTGATTGTGGTCTTCTTACCATCCTCAATGACTAACTCTTGCTTGAGCAATTCTTTGACCAACTTCGTTCCTGTAGGGATGCTAATTTTTGCATATTCTGCTATTTCAGGTATGGTCTGAGCGTCCTTTGACCTAGACAAGTAGCTTACAATATTTTTAAACTGCTTAAACTGACGATTTTCTTTGCTAGCCCCATTTTTTTTCTGTGGCTTTGAAAAATATAATTGCTTCATAAAAATATACGTTAATATGCTTATTACACAAATAATATTTTCAGTATAAATACAAGTTAATAAATAATTTTATTAACCTATCAATTTATGTAATAATATTTTTTAAGTAATGAGTAAAATTTGGACAGCATAATTTCCTTTCAGTTTACTAAAATTAAATTGAATTACAATTGAGCTATTAGCAATTTAAAGAGATCTGGAAATCGTGTCTTGGTATATATTTATGTGTTTATAATTTGTTTTACCAATTCCTTAGATAATGGCCTCCCTTGGGCAAGGCGTTTGATATCTGAAAATAAAAACTTAAAAGTACAGCCTTGTTTCCACCGACTACAGCCATAGGCAGTTTTACCTTTTATAATTTGTCCTGTTTTACAAGATGGACAGTTAAGCGTTTCGCTAGCACTTTTTGATTTAACTGATTTAGGCTGTTCCAATACTAAATTGAATTGCTCATTAAACCGAAGTAGACCATTTAATTTATAAGTGCCTTGTGTGAACCCCTTAAGCGAAACAGTTGACCCTTTTTCTAATAATCGTTTATATTGATTCTCCGATATCTTTTTACCCATAAATAAAAATGGAAGTGTAAATCGGCATCCACTTTTCCATGAAGTGCAGCCATATGCAGATTTACCTTTTAATAATCTTCCTCGTTTGCATTTTGGACAGTCGTGTTCAGTAATGTCTTTTTTAGATTTACTAGACTTTGAACTAGAACTAGAACTAGAACTAGAACTAGACTTTGAACTTGAACTTGAACTTGAACTTGGTCTTGGTCTTGGTCTTGCTTTTGACTTGCCTTTTGATTTATATTTAGATTTGGAAAATCGATCTGGAATATTTGAAATATCAATTTTCGAAACCGCTTTTGACATTTTGACTTCTGTGACGATAGCATCTGTCATATCTTTCATCTCTTTGATAAAGACAGATGGATTGTATTTATTTTGTTCTATTAATCTTAGTTTCTTTTCCCACTGACCAGTTAGCTCTGCTGATTTTAATAACGGATTTTCTATTGTATCAATTAACTGAATCCCCAAATCAGTAGCCATGATAAGTTTCCGCTTTCTAAAGGCATATTTTCGTTTGAATAAAGTCTCAATAATATTCGCCCGTGTCGAAGGTCGTCCAATTCCATTTTCTTTCATTAGGTCTCGAAGCTCATCATTATCCACTGTTTTTCCTGCTGTTTCCATAGCACGTAGTAATGTTGCTTCTGTATAATATTTTGGGGGCTGAGTTTTCTTTTCTACAAGTGTTGGTTTATGCGGACCAGATTCTCCTTTTTTGAAAACAGGTAATATGATTTCTTCATCTTTTTTATTTCCGTTATCTGAACCATCTTTTTTTATTGATTTTGGATAAAGGACTTTCCAACCAGGATTTACGATTTCTTTTCCAGTTGCTTTAAAGTTCAATCCATCAGATTCGCCAATGACAGTTGTATTATTCACATCACATTCAGGATAAAAATTAGCAATAAATCGACGACAAATCGCATCATATACTTTTTGCTGGTCATGTGGCACATTTCTATTTACGCCTGTTGGAATAATCGCATGGTGATCAGTTACTTTCTTATCGTCGAAGACTCGCTTAGATTTTTTAATAGGCTTTGATAATAGTGGCTGAGTGAACTCTTGATAAGTTGATAACTTATTCATGATGCCTTTAATCTTTGGATAAACATCGTTAGGTAAAAATGTCGTGTCAACTCTGGGATAACTGACTAACTTTTGCTCATATAACTTCTGTACTAACTTTAAAGTCATATCTGCTGAATAGCCAAAGCGCTTATTGCAGTGAACTTGTAAACCTGTGAGGTCAAAAAGTTTTGGAGCAAATTCCTTTCCTTTCTTTTTTGTAAATGATACTATTGTATATGGCTTATCACTAATGCGATTGAGCAAGGCTTCACCGTCTTCTACTTTTTGAAATCTACCTTTTTCGTATTTAAAATTAACACCTTTGTATTCAGTCTGTAATTCCCAGAAAGGTGTGGAGACAAAATTGATGATTTCTTTGTGTCTAACGACTAACATGGCAAGTGTTGGCGTCTGTACTCTACCGATGGAGAGCACTTGTTTACCTCCGCCATATTTTAATGTGTACAGTCGAGTCGCATTCATGCCAAGTAGCCAATCTCCAATCGCACGAGCGCTACCAGCAAAAAATAATGAATCGAATTCAGATGCTGGTTTTAAATCATTGAATCCTTCTTTGACTGCTTCCATTGTTAATGAAGAAATCCATAAGCGTTGCACTTGACCTTTGTATTTTGCTTCCTTGATAACCCAGCGTTGAATTAATTCACCTTCCTGTCCTGCATCACCACAGTTAATGACTAATGATGCATTCTTGAATAATTTTTTGATGACAGAGAATTGTTTTTTGACGCCTTTGTCATTCATTAATTTGGTCTGGAATTTTTCTGGCAACATTGGAAGTGTATCCAAATTCCATCTTTTCCATGTAGGCTTATAGTCATCAGGAGTAAACAAAGTACAGAAGTGACCAAATGTCCAAGTTACTGCATAGCCGTTCCCTTCAAAGTATCCATCTTTTCTATTGGAGGCGCCGACGACCGTTGCTATTTCTCTGGCTACTGAAGGTTTTTCTGCGATACAGACTTTCACTTGTTATTCTAGTTGCTTTAATGAATTGTTTAAAATATGAAGATAAGTTTTAATGTATTGTTTTTATTATTATCACTTGATTAGCTTACCGCCTTCAAAGAATCTTCTTTCAATCTTTATGATTATATGATTTTTGCAAATCTATATCTTTTTTGTCTAAAGATAATTGCATCCCGATATATGATACGGCTTCATCTTTCTATAGATACCAAGTATCTTGATCCCATTGCCGAATTTCTACGTCTTTCCAAATAAATATTATAAAATATTTTATACATAAGTCATTCTTTTAACATATGGTGTTTGGCGTTCAATGACAGCAAATGCTCTATGGATCATTTTATTCTTTATTGCATTTATAATCACCCCATATGGTTTTCCTAAGGCATCTTTTCTTTTATAGTATAGTGATATTTCTGGATCATGATTTTTGGCAGCTGTTGCACCTTTTGACAATACACTTTTGACTTTCTTATTAGCCATTGGGTTTACTGTTGACTTTCCCCTTTTAGTACCTGAGCTATTTTCAAAAGGAGCTATACTTCAATAAGAAGTATATTTCCTTGCATTGCTAAAGGCTTCAAAATTATTGGTTGTGGCTATTAAATACGCTGCTATTATGTGTGTAATTCCTGTAATGGATTGAAGTAAATTATCGTTCATTTCCATTATTGGATCACTATGAATGATTTGTTTCATCTTGTCTTCTAATCCTTTTATCTATGAGGTGTTTGGTGTAGTTGATATTTTAATTTAAATACTTTTTTAGTATTTGTAATAATGCTACAACTAAGTGGCTGCGGCGTAGTGCTTTCCTCTTTTTAAATCGATCAGCTGATGTCTTTTACACTTGCGTTTTTCAACTAAGTAATTGACTGCAGATTGAGGATTCTAATCTTTGCCACAGGTGAATAAATCAACAGCGGCATAATTGTTTTCAGGCCAAGTGTGAATATTAAAATGACTCTCCGCAATTATGACTGATCCCGAAACACCTTGAGGTACGAATTGGTGAAAATGAGCTTTGATAATTGTTGCCTTAGCTAAGGTGGCAGCCTCCAGCATAATCTGTTTAAGTAAAAGTGGATCATCTAAAATTTGCTGGTCACATTCATACTATAAGCATTGTCCTGGCGTAGGCACCTCTATTGAGTGGAGAAGGACTAGCCATTCGAGAATTATTAAAGTATCAAGAAATTCAAAGTATCGATGTCGTGGATATTGATCCGGCGATCACGAATCTGTCAAAAGAAAATGAACTGATCTCAAGGCTTAATGAAAGAGCACTCGAAAACAGTAAAGTGAACATCATACATCAAGATGCATTTACATTTTTTAAGGAAGGCGACAGTCATTTTGATGTAATAATTATTGATCTTCCTGATCCTTCAAATGAGAGTCTGGCGAGACTATATTCAGATGCATTTTATAAGCTTTGTCTGAAAAGACTAGATCGTGACGGTGTATTGGTCACTCTTGCAACGAGTCCACATTTAAGCACAAAGGCTTTTTGGTGTATTAATGAGACTTTGCGATATGCAGGATTTAATTATACGTATCCATATAGTGTTTGCGTCCCTTTTTTTGGAAATTGGAGATTTATTGTAGCGAAGCAAAGTCCAGAATTTACTAATTCTCTGCGTTCAGATATAGACATGCGATTTTTGGAAAATGAAAATCTTGAACATTTATTTTATTTCGCTAAAGATATCAGAGCACATGACATTGATATAAATAAACTTGATAAGCCTATATTATTAGACTACTATCTGGACCACTGGAAAAGCCTTCAAGGTGAGAAGAGGTGAAGCAAGCTTGATAGTGTAAATCTACAATATCTAATTATTTATTCTTATTTATGAAAAGTCTGGCAATTCTTCTTTCCGAGCATATGGAAATGTTGCCAATTTACTAAGAGCATAGTAAGAGTTTAATCCTGAGATGCCAACAGTATCGGATGCAGATAAATTTATAAGACCTTCTGCATTGATTGTGTTGTCTGGGATAATAATGTGCTCCACGCTGCCGATCATCAGAATTGTTCCATTTAATGGAATAGAGATTTCTTCAGCAAAAGACATTCCTATTTTTAGCTGACTTTCTCTGACGAAAGGCGCTTCGAAATCTTTAATGCGCTCGACATTAAGGCTGCAATGGTCAAATTCAGATTCAGATCGATCAAATTTTGCTGAAGTATAATGCGCTTGTTCAATAAAGGATTCGTGCACATGATTAATTGTGTATACACCTGTTTCTTTAATATTCTCATGTGTATGGCGGGGTACTTCTCCAGTCGGTCTTAAAATAAGTCCAAGATATGGTGGTTTACTGCCGATATGGATGACTGAGCTGATAATGGCCAAGTTAGTCTGACCATTTTTTGATTGAGTGCCCACTAAATTAGCAGGCTTAATTCCTGATATAGAATTAATAATATTTAGCCTTTTGACTTTGTCTAAATCAGCGATATCGGCTTTTGATAAATACATAGCTTGGAATTAAAGAAAATAATTGATCATTCTAACAATCTGCCGAAGTGATAGTTGTTATTTTGTATTTAAAATTTCAATAGACTTCCAGTAAGGTATAACAAGTATTTTCAAATTAATTTTGAATGCTTTTAGAGGTATACTGCTCAAGTAATGCCTTAATTTCAGCCTCAAAATTTGCATCCTTCATTCGTTTTGCAACATCTAACATCTGAGGAATTGTCCTGACATTGTATACGAAATCAGATCTAAAACTTGATTCTAATGTCTCTTGATCGATAGAGTCATAAAATTTCATTTCTTGAGAAACTTGATTTGCTAATATTCTTAAATGCGTCTTTGCTTTATCCATGGCACCAGCATTAGCATAGATACTGATGAAGGGCATGACAAATGGTGAATATGAAAAATTCATTTGCGGAAACGCATAGAAAAATTTATCGCACAAATCGATCGCTTTCTGTCGCTTACCAGAGACTAGAAGATCTTCTGCAGCTCTCATCATGACCATTCTGTGAGATTGGACAGCAGCTCCATAACTATTGTCAACAAACATGTCTCTTTCTTCAAAACCACCCCAACGATATTTGTTCATAATATTGTCATAGACAATATCAGAAGCAACTTTTCCACTTCCATAAATCATTAATTGTTTATCTGAAGCATTTTTAAAAGGCATCAATTGCAAGGCAAGACCTTCTAATTGCATATAATCGTTAAGACCAAGTAACTTCTCATTCTTACAAGTAGAAGCGAAATAAATAGGTCTGTCATAAATATTAGAAGCGATAACATCGAGTATAGCAAGCTCATCTTTTATAATGTATCCAGCCGCTTCACTTCTTTTTAAACTGATATCAATTCTGCTGACAAGGTTTGTTGTATCGGTCGCGCTGATCCAACCAGATTTGATTGCTCGTTGTCTATCTATTGGAATATATAATTGAGAACTTCGCATGATAGTTTGACCCTGTTGTTCATTTTTAGGATGACCAATGTATCTCAGTTCATCCAAAAGATTTTTTGGTTCAAAAGGACCTTCTGGAGGAAAGAAGAAAACTGTATTTCGTTTATTTCCTCTGTATGCTTCTGCAGGTACAGTTAATTTTAAAGGTGCAGAATCATTGACCTTATTTCTCAGTTTATTGATATACCAATCCACCTGAATCAAACTCAAGTTGACGACTCTTATATCTCTTCTAATGTTTTCGACTTCTTGTGCATACCAAAGTGGATACGTATCATTATCGCCGTAGGTAAATATGATTGCATTTGGCTCGCAAGATTCTAAAAAGTTAGAGGCATAGTCTCTAGATGCAGTATGATGACGTCGACTATGATCATCAAAGTTTTGGAATGCCATAATCGCTGGCGCAGAAAGTGCTATCACAGTTGCGATCGCTGCAGCCGGCGTGCCACCAAGTCTAAATCGTTTTACAAATAACTGGTACATAGCCAATACGCCCATACCAATCCACATACAAAAAGTGAAAAAACTGCCGACTAAAACATAGTCTCTCTCTCGAGGTTCATTAGGAGGTTGATTTGAATATATGATAATTCCTATTCCAGTTATGATGAATAAAACCGTCATGACAAAGAACTCCTTTTGTCTTCTTTTCGCTTGATAAAATAATCCGAAAAGGCCAAATAGAAGTGGTAATAAATAATAAGTGTTATTACCCTTATGCCGTTTTACAGAATCGGGTAATTCATCCATATTATACAGCTTAGCCTCATCTAGTGGTTTAATTCCAGATTGCCAGTGTCCTGCTGATTTATCCCACGGACTGTATCCTTGTTCACCATTTTGGCGACCTGCAAAATTCCACATGAAATATCGCCAGTACATCCAGTTCATTTGATATCTCATCATAAATGATAAATTGAAGGCCTGCGACGGAGCTCCAGTTTTCTGTCCCCACCATTCTCTATATAATTGTTTTCGGGCAGCGTCTGTATGACTCACTCGAGGCAAAAACATTTTATCTTTATTGTTATATGTATAATCTATTTTCTCATCGACTTTGACATATTTATCGCCAACTCGACCAAGGCGATCTTCTTTCTCCACAGCTTCTGGTCTAGCGTCGAAGTGGGGTCCGTATAGTAATGGTCTCTCCCCATATTGTTCTCTATTCAAGTAAGGTAAAACTCTTACGGCATCACTCGGTACATTCATGTTGATAGGTGTGTCTGCGTTTGCACGGATGACAATGATGCCTAAGGTCGAAAAGCCTATGACAAACATTAACGCTGACATTGCAAATATCTGTAGATTGTATTTTGCGTTTGGACTATTGAATTTGTACATCAAAAATACCAGTACAGGGACAAGCACTACAGTAGGAATGAGTCCAACAGATAAAAAGCTTATGATCGCCAAGCTGATCGTTGTAATACCTAAGTAAAGATTATTTTGTCCTTGTGATCTAGCATATTTAAAAACTCCAAAAAATAAGGATGTATACAAGAGAATAGTCGGGATTAGACCACTATGAAATGGAGCACCCATACTATTAACCATCGGAATTTCAAAGGCTTTCCACATTTCAGGAATACCAGCTATGATAACTGACTGGACGAACCAAATGAAAATAACACCAATGGCCATACTGATGCCAGCTCCAAGGATATTTGGCTTTTTATATTTTTTGAAATAATAGAGTAAGCCAATCGCTGGAAATGTAAGAATACTCAATAAGTGAACACCAATAGATAGTGCAGCACTAAATGCGACAAAAACTATCCACCTGTCATTCTTTGGCGCAGATGGTAAAAAATACCATTTTACGGCTGCCCAAAATGTCAGTCCAGTAAAAAATGTCGACATCGCATAGACCTCTCCTTCCACTGCTGAAAACCAAATCGAAGAACAAAAAGCTGTTGCTAATCCACCAACTAATCCAGCTCCTGCCAATGCAAGTAGTGAATCTGAACTCGGCTCCTCTTCTCTTCCTACTAAGGCTAATTTGC
>Ga0209828_1000546_pt1 | contig 35583 bp, 24 predicted proteins | sample MaitaG_FD_187429 | JGI IMG/M metagenome (GOLD analysis project Ga0209828, IMG submission 187429) | Marine algal microbial communities from Maine, USA - Maine_Asex2 metaG (SPAdes) (version 2) | ecosystem: Host-associated > Algae > Red algae > Unclassified | place: Maine, USA | collected 2015-01-05
ATTTAATTATTAATCAAAAAAAATCAAAATGAACAAATTTCTTTTATTTAGTTTCTTCAGTATCCTAGTAATTTTTTCTAGTTGTGAAAAAGAGCATATTGTAATTGATGACGAGATCCAAGAATCCAAGATTCAGGATTTGAATTTTGAAATCGATACAAGGTCCGTAAGTGATGCACTAGTGATAATAAACAATTTAATAGTCCAAGTGAAACAACTCTATCAAGATGACTTAATTACTAAACAACAGAAAAACTACCTGGTCAGAAAGCTTAAAAAAGTCAGAAAAAAATTGAATAAAGGCCAAATTAATAAAGCCATTTCTAGAATTAATAATTTAATTGTATGGTTAGAAAGTTGCGAAATTGATCCAGAAATAGCTGCGGACCTCACCGCTCAATTGAATACCGCAAAATGTGAAGCAGCACCCGTAGATGAAGATGGAGATGGATTTTTATGCAACGAAGACTGTGATGATACAGACGCTAACATTAATGCGGATGCCACAGAAGTTCCCGGCAATGGCATAGATGATAACTGTAATGGCGAAGTCGATGAAGCTCTTATATGTACTGGAGAAGATGGCTATGACGCAGTCAGTTTTACCGATATTGAAAGCGCTGAGCTCAGCTCTACCGTTTTAGATGGGAGTGACAATGTATACAATGAAATCCCTGCTGGAACCGTCGTTGTTTATAAAACAAATGAAGGACGTTATGGAAAACTATTAATAGAATCAATTGGCGTTGCCATGCAACTTTCTTGGACAACATATGAATCAGATGGTACTATATTTTCTCAGGGCACAAGTCTTACTATCAACGGTACCTTTTCTGCGGACCTTGACTTAGGTGAAGAGTCAGTTGATTTCAATACGAGTGACTTCTGGTGGGAGGCTGTTGATGGAATTGACAGGTTTGTAGTTCCATTAAACAGTGCAATATTTGCAATATATTCCTGCGAAGAGGTAGAACAAGAATGTACAGGTGATTTTGCTTTCGGTGGCATAAATTATCACGATATTTTACAAAGCACGTTAAGCTCTGCTCAAATAAACGCTAGTGACAACGCATCTAATTTAATTCCAGAAGGTACTATCGTTTTATACTCTACAAATTCAGGAAATGTTGGCAAGCTCCTCGTAACGGAGTACAACAATACTCTTGTGATCAAATATCGTACATACAGAACTAACGGTGTCACCGAAGGTGAAAGTTCAGATTTTAGTATTCCCCAAACCACTACTGTAGATATGGATAGTGGTGTAATAGGTGATTTTCCATTATCAGACATCTGGTGGCAGCATGTAGACGAAGTCGAGCGATACCTTACACCTTTAGACGGCAGTTTGATTTCCTTATATAACTGCGCTGATTAACTGAAATAGTATAATTTATTAGAATGTTAGCAAGTGTGTCATAGGAATGATAATCATTCTTTTTGCGACTCAAGTTTGTCCAACTTGGGTCGTTTTTATATTAGTTTACTCAGATCTGTACAGCAGCTCCTCCGTAATTTATAGGACAAGACTGCATCTGTTATAGATACAATTTTCAGTTAGCAAAATCTTCTTACTTTTGCAGACTTGAATATATACTTATGAGCGCAATTGATTTTAAGAGACTTACCTCGCATTGTAAAGAATACGGATTTATATTCCAATCTAGTGAAATCTACGACGGTCTTGCTGCCGTCTACGATTATGGTCCTAACGGTGTTGAATTAAAGAAAAATATAGAGTCCTATTGGTGGAAGAGCATGGTACAGATGCATGACAACATAGTTGGTATAGATTCAGCCATTTTTATGCATCCTAAAGTTTGGAAGGCAAGTGGGCATGTAGATGCCTTTAACGATCCCCTAGTAGATAATAAGGATTCTAATAGACGCTATAGAGCGGACCAGCTTATAGAGGGATATTGTGAGAAGATAGAGGCGAAGATTACAAAAGATGTAACGAAAGCAGCAAAACGTTTTGGTGACGATTTTGATGAGAAGCAGTTTAGGGAAACGAATCAGCGTATCATAGATCGGCAAGCAAAAATTGATGATGTTCTTGGGAGAATGAATAATTTTCTCAAAGAAGAAAATATGGAAGGTCTCAAGGCGTTGATAGAAGAACTTGAAATCGCCTGTCCAGAGTCGGGTTCTAGAAACTGGACAGATGTGCGTCAGTTTAATCTCATGTTTTCTACACAATTAGGAAATATAGCTGGAGAAGAAGGCAAACTATACTTAAGGCCAGAAACAGCACAAGGGATCTTTACGAACTTTCTTAATGTGCAAAAAACATCGCGTCAAAAAATCCCATTTGGTATTGCCCAAATAGGGAAAGCATTTAGAAACGAAATTATTGCGCGTCAGTTTACTTTCAGAATGCGCGAATTTCACCAAATGGAAATGCAATTCTTTGTACGTCCAGGTGAAGATGCAAAATGGTATGACTATTGGAAAAATACAAGACTAGAATGGCATAAAGCAATTGGTTCGTCAGCAGAAAAGCTAAGATTTCATGATCATGATAACTTAGCCCACTATGCGAATGCTGCCGTTGACATTGAATTTGATTTTCCTTTTGGTTTTAGAGAACTAGAAGGGATTCATTCACGCACAGACTTTGACTTGAGTAGCCACCAGGAGTTATCAGGAAAGAAATTACAATATTTTGATCCGGAGATCAATGAAAACTATGTCCCTTATGTGGTAGAAACATCAATTGGTTTGGATAGAATGATTCTTTCTCAGATGGCAAATGCTCTATGTGATGAAACGGTTCCAGATGCCAAAGGAAAAGAGTCCACACGTACTGTATTAAAACTACATCCATCACTTGCACCTAACAAATGTGCAATACTTCCCCTTCTTAAAAATCATGAGGGTTTAGTGACTATGGGTAAAGATGTTTTCAATCAATTTAAGACGTCTTTCAACACCATTTATGACGAGAAGGATGCTATTGGTAGAAGATATAGAAGACAGGATGCTATTGGAACACCATTCTGCTTAACAATTGATCACCAATCCTTAGAGGACCAAACGGTAACACTACGAAATAGAGATGATCTGACACAGGTGCGTATCTCCATAGAAGAAGCAAAAGCAAAAGTGAATTCTAATATTGAATTTCCGCTATAGAATTTCCGCTAGTCGTCGTCCTCAGTGAGTAGACTGTTTTGGAAACCGATAGTATTGAACGGTAGTTTTTCTTGTTCGTCATCATCGTAATCTTCCCATTCAAGGATTTCCTTTATGAAATCTTCAACATGTCTAATTATGAACGCCTCTGTTACTTCATGCGGTCGTAATATCTCGACTGACTTAGGAGGCTGCGGTTGACCATACCCTTCTATGAAAGGATAGATGATCATGATCATGATTTTTCCATTAAATAATTCTTGATAGACTAAAGAACCATTCGACTTGATCATGTTCTTTTTCTTATCACTTCCTTCTATTTTCTCTGCTATACCACTATAATCTTTTCCTAGAGAAAAAATGACTACACCTAAGTTTTCCATATTATCTTGGCAGGTAATAGTTGCTCCTAGATTAGTTTCTGTATTGATTTTTTCTAGCGTATTTTTAATAAAAGGTTTTATTTCCTTAATCCACGCCTTTCTATAATCGTTCGTGTTTTTAAGGATTTTCTTGTATTTATCTACTCTTCCTTGTAATGTTCCTAACTCCATGTTTAATATTGTAATAGTTTATTCACTGCCGAAGATAATCTTTCTTTGGCTAAAAATATCTTTTCTAGGTGCTGTCCAAAGGGTACTGCGGTGTCTAAATTAGTCACACGTAAGACAGGAGCGTCAAGATTTTCAAAACAATGCTCGCTAATATGGGCAGAAATATCACCACCAATACCTCCTGTTTTTACATCTTCATGGAAGACGATTACTCTATTGGTTTTCTTGACTGTTTTTTCTATCGCTTCGTAGTCTAAAGGAAGTAATGTTCTCAAATCTAAGATGTCTGCTGAAATATTATTTTCCGTACAATATTCTTGTGCCCAATGTACCGCTTGACCATATGTGATAATACTTAAATCACTTCCTTCATGCGCTAATTGCGCTTTCCCGATTTCAATCTCATAATATCCATCGGGAATTTTTTCTGAAAGTGTTCTATACAGTGCTTTATGTTCAAAGAACATCACTGGATTTGGGTCTTTCAACGCTGCTAAAAGTAAACCCTTCGCATCATACGGAGTAGAAGGGAAGATAACCTTAAGACCAGGCGTATGTACAAACCACATTTCATTAGTCTGAGAATGAAAAGGACCGGCTGCAACTCCGCCACCAGCTGGCATTCGAATAACTACATCTGCTGAATGTCCCCAGCGATAATGAATTTTTGCAAGGTTATTCACTATCTGATTAAAACCACAGGTAACAAAATCTGCAAACTGCATTTCTACCATAGATTTATAGCCACGCAAACTCAATCCCAAAGCAATGCCTATGATAGCACTTTCGCATAATGGCGTGTTCCGTACCCTACTTTTGCCAAACGCTTTGACAAAGCCATCCGTAATTTTAAATACGCCTCCATACTCTGCAATATCTTGTCCCATCAACACAAGGTTCTGATGCTTCTCCATTCCCAAACGGAGACCATCCGAAATAGCATCGATATAGCGCTTCTCTGATTTTTCCCCTGTTATATCGTCTTCGACTGAACTGTCAAACGGTGCATACACATCTGCTAATTCGTCTTCAACAGTACTCGTTCTTTCCGGAACAGTTGCAGCATAATTCAATGCAGACTTTATCTCAGTTTTTATTTCTTCTCTAAACCCTTCAATATCTTTCTTGCTTAATACCTTTTGCTTTAAGAGAAACTTCTCAAAATTTATCAATGGATCTTTCTTTGCCCATTCTGACATCAGTTTCTTAGGCACGTACTTGGTTCCAGACGCTTCTTCATGGCCACGCATTCTAAAGGTTTGGCATTCGATTAGAATAGGTTCTGGATTCTTGCGAATTTGGCTTGCAAGTCTTTTGACCGTCTCATATACTTCTAAAATATTATTCCCATCTAAGACGTAAGAACGCATCCCATATCCTACACCTCTATCTGCAAGGTCAACACAATTATATTGCTCCGAAGCAGGTGTAGACAAGCCATATCCATTATTCTCTATCACAAATATCACTGGTAACTGCCATACGGAAGCAACATTCAATGCCTCATGAAAATCACCTTCACTTGTTCCGCCTTCTCCTGAAAATGCGAGAGCTATCTTCTTTTCTTTCTTCAGTTTATGCGCAAGTCCTACTCCTCCCGCTAAAGCTAACTGCGGACCCAGGTGAGAAATCATCCCAACAATATTATAGTCCTTTGTACCAAAATGAAAAGAACGATCTCTGCCTTTTGTAAATCCATCAATCTTCCCTTGCCATTGACAAAATAAACGTTCTAATGGAACCTCTCTACTCGTAAAAACTCCTAAGTTTCTGTGCATCGGAAAAATCATTTCGTCTTCTTCTAATGCCATCGTACAGCCAACTGAGATTGCCTCCTGACCTATACCAGAAAACCACTTCGTAATTTTTCCTTGACGTAATAAAGAGAGCATCTTCTCTTCAATGAGTCTAGGTTTTAGCAATCCCTTATATAAGTTAATAAGAGACTTGTTACTATGCCTTTTCTTTTCGTATTGAATTGCTGCTTTTGCCATAATTATTCGGGATGAAAATACAAATTGTTTGGCCTTATTTATACTTCAGTCCTAAAATCTGATATTTTATCTTACGAAAGTCCTAGCAGCTTCAGCCGTGTAGTTTTAGCCTCTCAATCAACTCTTTGCACCTCATTTTCATTCAGGAAATGCCAAAAATCAAAAATCACAATGTCTTCCCTTTGTCCCTTTAGCTCTTTTGGAATAGCAAGAGTGCAACCGACTTTACAATCACGCACATAAGCCAAGTTTGCAAATCAGAATTAAAATAATTTTGAGGAGAAATCCTGAAAAGCGGTTTTAATAAAGAAGCAGTTTTATCCAGAGGTATTTATACCAAAAGGTAGAACTATTGTTTTGTATTGATAAATACATTCTCCTGCACCTGTATGCAGGAGTTTTTTTTGTTCAATACAAAAAAAGACATTCTCTAGTTATAGAGGATAATCTTAGCGCCTAGCATTTCTTCTGGAATGAGGAATGCATCCACTAAACCGTCTGCTTCAAACCTAAGTTCTTGACATAGTTTAGTAACAATTCTACGTATCGCTTTAGATTTATTTCCTTCCATAAAATCATTCTCTAAGAACCATCCTTTATTTTCTTCAATTGTATGTAAGCCGTACAACTGATATAATTTTATAAGGATTTCTTTCTCTGGAGATTCATCCAATTTCTTTATGCGGTAGTACATTGACTTAAGCGCTAAGCGATCAACATATGCCTTAGCCAATTCTATCATATGGTTTTGGCACTTTAGGTAAGCTGCATGTGCGCCAATACCTTTTTTGAGATAATCACGCATGCGTTGTGTAACACTGATCAATAATTTCTGTTCCCGATATTCAAATGCCTCTTTGATAAACTCCCCACTTGTTAAGTGGTTCACACTTGTGTTTCTTCTAAAAACCGGATTATACTCTGTTACTGTTTGCGAAATTCTACTACCTACAAAGCGCATCACAGCTCTAAAGCCCTCATCATTAAAGGACTTTTTAAATTCTGTCAACAATCCCTTTGCCACAAGTTGCAGCAAGACAGTGTTGTCTCCTTCGAATGTTGTAAAGATATCCGTATCTGCCTTCAAATCTGTGAACCTATTCTCAGCCAAATAGCCCTTTCCACCACATGCTTCTCTGCACTCTTGTATCGTGTGCGTTGTATGCCATGTCGCAATCGCTTTAAGGCCTGCTGCTAATGTTTCTACACGCCGCATATCAGAATCTGGTCCCAATTCTGAGTACTCCACACTGAGATCACTTAAACTAAAATACAGTGCGTATGTCTTAGCTAGCAATGGAATTAATCGTCTTTGATGTGTAGGGTAATCCATTAGAAGCATTTCCGTATCCTCTTCCTTAGATGGAAACTGTCTTCGTTTTAAACCGTACTTTATAGCAATCGTCAATGCAATTTTTGATGCATTCAACCCTGCCAAACCGACACAAACGCGTCCAGCTACAAGCGCTCCTAACATAGTAAAGAAGCGTTTATTTGGATTTTTTATTTGACTTACGTACAGCCCTTCTTCATTGATACTTCCAAACTTATCTAACAAGTTTTCTCTTGGAACACGGACATTACGAAACCAAAGTCTACCGTTGTCTACCCCATTGAGACCCATCTTGTAACCACAGTCTTCTATTACTACTCCCTCCAGTAAATTTCCTTTATTATCTCTAACTGGTACTAAGACACAATGTACGCCATGCATTTCTCCGTCCACTTCTAACTGTGCAAAAACAGCTGCCATTGTACAATGCATAGCATTTCCAATATATTCCTTACCTGAATCTTCTGTCGGTGAATTTATAATGATAGAATCTGACGCTTTGTCATATATAGCTGTTGTTTCAAGTCCTTTTACATTAGAGCCATGTCCTGTTTCTGTCATCGCAAAACAACCTAATAGGTCTGCTTTGATGAGTGGTTCTATGTATTTTTTATGATGGCGTTCTGTTCCCAATCCCAACACTGCTCCTCCAAATAAACCATATTGCACTCCAAATTTAATTGTCAAGCTCAGATCGTGATAACCTAACATCTCGAATACTGTCAAGTGATCTCCACGTTTGTCAGACCCGCCATATTCTTTTGGAAATGCGTATCCACTTAAACCTTGATCCGCTAGTGCTTTTAATTGCTTTAGCACATGGTCTCTGTACTCGTCTTTATCTCTTATTGTTTTGTAAGCAAAAAAGGGATCTCGCATAAGTCTACGCATGCGCTCCTTCGTTACTCTGTACTTCCCATCTAAAATCAATCCCAATTTTTCCGGTGAAAAGCCCGTATTCGCAACGTCGTCTTTATGTCCTGCATCTCCTTTAGCCAGGATCAAATTCCTACTAAGCGTATTATCTAATCCCAGAGCCATCTCCACTTCGTTCAATGCCTTTCTTGTTTCGGGTGCATTAAAAATTTCTTTATTCTTATAACCCGTACTTGCCTGCGCGATTTCTAAACCCAAATCTGCCAATGATCTCTTTTTCTGGTATGGAATATTTTCTGCATACTCCTGAATTGCCAATGCCCAAGATTTAAATAGTGAGCGACTAGGCGGATGCATAGGATTTGTCCATTTTATAAGATAAGCCTTATCCTCCTCTGTCAGAAAAGGAAAGTCGTTGATAGTCTCTTGAATGACACTGACTTCGGTAGGACTTAGTACACTATCTGACCATCCTACATAAAACATAGGCAGCAGTGTTAGAACACCCGGAGAAAATTTTGACTCTATTTCTTGACTACTTTGCATGGAATTAAATTATTGCACAAAGGTATTGCAAGATTTTAAGACTTGCTCAATTTGTTTATTTACATTTGGGTATATAAATTGATATGGGATTATTAGACAACAAAATTTGCTTAATTACTGGTGGTTCGCGAGGAATCGGTGAAGCAATCGTACGTAAATTTCACCAAGAAGGTGCTGAAATTGTATTCACTTATAGGTCTTCCTCTGAGAAAGCGGACGCTCTTGTAGCTGACTTAGGTTCTAGAGTCACTGCTATGCAGTCTGATGCGAGTAACTTTGAAGCGGCTGGAAAATTGATTTCAGATGTCATCGAAAAGCATGAACGCATAGACATTTTGATTAATAATGCAGGCATCACAGACGATACATTGATGCTCAGAATGAGTGAAGAACAATGGGACAGAGTCATAGATATAAATCTTAAATCTGTCTTTAATCTCACCAAGCAAATTCTACGTCCAATGCTTAGGGCTAGAAGTGGCTCTATCATTAATATGAGTTCTGTAGTCGGTGTATTTGGGAATGCCGGACAGGCAAATTATGCAGCTTCTAAAGCAGGTATCATTGGCTTTACAAAGTCCATAGCAAAAGAAATTGGCTCTAGAGGAATTCGCTGTAATGCAATAGCTCCAGGCTTTATTGCTACGGATATGACGGACGAACTTGATGAGAAAACGAAAAAGGCATACGAAGACAATATCCCTCTAAAACGTCTTGGAGAAGCAACAGATGTTGCAGAAGGATGTGTCTTTTTGGGTTCTGATATGTCCAAATATATAACCGGACAAGTAATAAGCATATGCGGAGGACTAAATACCTAGTACTATTATCTATATCTTTTTGCATCTACCTGCTGTCTTGCAGTAAGAAAGCAAACTACTTCTATATTTCTTCAGTTGCCGACCTAGAAACGCGTGCTGTGGCCTCCACTGCCGAATCTCTCGCTGAACGTTGCAACGATAATATGGCCTATGCTCCACAAGTGGGCGAACCTCTTCTCCATAAAATGCGTGAGGTAAAAGTTAATGTACATTTTATGTATGACGATAACGGGAACCACAATTTTGGAAAAGCAGAAGGGAAAAAATTCATGAAAGAATTGATTCATAATGCGAATACCCGATTAAGTAAGGTACACGCTATGAACCTTCCAGAAGGAAACAACACACCGACGTTTCCCGCACAAATGAAATATGTAATCACGCCTGCAACTAATGCTCCAGGTGATGATGGCTTTTACTTCCATAACGATAGCGAACTCTACTATTTCATAAACAAGGGAAAAGCAAGAAATAATTATAGTAGAGATGTTATTAAAGAATATAGTATTGGTTCTGATTCTATTCTTAACATATTTGTTCTTCCTCACCACCCGGATAGTACAAAATCAAAAACCTACAAACCACATGGTTCTGGTATCGCGCTTGGTACCTCATTAAAGGTCGCTGGCTTATATGAAAATGATAGAAAATCATGGACCTATGCAACATTAGTAAATCATGAAATAGGCCATATTTTTGGTCTTAGGCATTCTTGGACGGGTAATGATGGCTGTGACGACACTCCGAAGCATCCTAACTGCTGGGACAAGAAACATCCTAAGTGTAGAGGAAAAAGTCTTGCCTCCAACAATATGATGGATTACAATAGTAGTCAGATGGCGATCACGCCTTGTCAAATGGGTTTAGTCCGTAAAAACATTGCGAAAATTGATGGAAAACATCGGAATTTGGTCATACCAACATGGTGCAATCTTGACATAACGCAAACTATATTAATAAAGGATAATAAAATATGGAATGGTGCGCAAGACCTGCACCATAATGTAATCGTTAAGAAAGGAGCTGAGCTGACTATCGCTTGTAGAGTATCATTTCCGCGTGATGCCAAAATCACAGTGGAACCGGGAGGAAAGTTGATTTTGGATAATGCCTGGTTACATAACTCTTGTAATGACACCTGGTTAGGTGTAGAAATTATACAAGCTGGCAAGAATTCAGGCATAGTTGAGTATATTGGCGATGTAAAAATCGACAACGTCCTTGACCCTACTTAAAAATAAAAAATTCCTCCTTTTTGCTTTTTGCTTGATATCGCTCTTAGCGTATTATCCAGCGAGGAATGCAGGTATTGTAACTGACTTTCTTGGTTGGTTATACAAATACAAAGAGGGTTCGTATGCAGATGTTATAAATTGTTTCGGATACGTAGGGCATCATCAGTTCTTTCACCTTATAAATTATTCTATTTTTAAGACGATTGGAGTTAGTCATTTTGGGTGGTATTTTATTTTTGCTCTTTTTCATGGCCTCAATGGATATTTACTTTATCTACTATCTGAGCGCTGGTTTAATCGGTGGGAAATAAAACTCCCTTACGCCAGTATTTTTATTGCATTACTCTTTCTCTTGTCTCCGTATCAGGTAGAAACCTTGACATGGAAGGCTTGCTTTCACTATATCATGTCGGTGGGTTTGTGCCTGAGTGGATTTTTGTATTTGCTAAGATATTTAGAGAGAGCCAATAGAAGAGATCTTATCATCGTGCACATTCTCTTTTTGTGCGCACTCTTTACTTTGGAGATAAATTTAGCGACTCCATTTATATACTTGCTCTTTATTCTTGCAGATTATTACAGGAATCCTAAGGGCGAGCTGAAGAACAAAGTATTCCATGTTTTTTTAGTACAATTCGTGTTTATTGTTTTATACTTTTTGTTGAATAAGTTTAGTTTGGGTGAATGGGTGGGTCACTACGGTGAAGATGATCATTTGAACTTTAGCCCTGACTTAATTTTTGGGAATGGTTTAAAACACTTTTTTAAACATGTTTTCCTTTTACATTATTTTCCATTTGCCATAAAAGAATTTGTCTATACTGCATTAGGAAATGCAAAAGTATTTGTGCCAATTATCCTTATTCTTTTAGGAGTCCTTGGGTTCGTAATTAAACGATTTAAATCCCTTTCTGGACCTTTTCAGATTTCTTCTACCAGCTTAGTGATGTTTTTCATGGGCATCTTTCCGATTGTAAATCTATTTTTCATGTATGTAATACAGCATGAAAACGACAGGTATAGCTATTTTGCTATGCCGTTCTTCTGTATAGCGATCGTAAGTATTTTATACAAACTGAAGTTCGTTCCGCGCTATACTATTTTGACCTTATACCTGATTATACATATGGTCTTACTGAGCTCTATGGTTAAAAATGCACGGTTTGCAGGAGAGGGTTGTAAGGCATTGCTAGAGAATTTCCCTTGTGAACGCGCAGAAGGAAAACGTGTCTACTTTCTTGCCATTCCAGATAATTTTAATGGGATGTATATGTATAGAGATTTCGGGGAGTACACGACCAGCTTTAAAGAATCCATGGATCTTCTGTATGATCCCACTTGTGAAAATGTAGATTACAGAACCGTGGCTCAGTATAACTTCAAATATCCTTCCGACATAATCAACGCCTACTTTGAGACAGAAGATCGGGTAAGAGTATTTATTGGCCAAAACGGAACGTGGTTTTGGAAAGATGGCATTGGTTTATCCGATTATGAGACAGAAAACTTTAAGGTGGTAAATAAGGGTTGGTATTTCACTGTGACCTTCAAAGACCTAAGTGTTAAACCGTTGCTCTTGTATCCGCATGGAGGAGAGTGGAAGATCTTGGAGTACTAGTTAACAAGGTATAAGGAATAATTAGGAATAAGGAACAAGGAATAAGGAATAAGGAATAAGGAATAAGGAATATTAATTAGGAGTGACAAGGAAATTTTGAGCTTAGTTGCTAATTACATTTTTACCAACCTTGTAAAGTAAAATTTAAATAGTTATTTGGGCGTGCCCTCCGTCATAGACTGAGGTCGGGCTTTTCAGGGGTTCCGCCTCTACGGAGCAGAGACCACCCATGCGTGCCCTTACTATCCCGCAGGACTTCTTATTTCTGATTACGCAGTTTCACGAACCCTTCTACAAGAAATTAAAATTATTCTTTTTTGCTGTTTAAGCTTGCAGATTAAAACTTATATCTAAAACTGTCTATGAAGCATTGAGGTGGTTAGTAGTTTCACGATTGCTTTGACATCTTTCTAAACATTTAAATCCTGTTCAGGATTCTTTATAGACTTGATGCATAAGAAACCAAGATTCCTTGGCGCTTAGTTTTGATTTCGAGAGAAGGATAGGAATGAACCGTAGGTGTGATGATGGCGCAATGCGATTGTGCGGATGGCAGCCATTATTACCGGAGTGAACACGGAGTCATGGATAGCCTGGTTATGGCGCAAGACATAACTCTCCCAAATACTTATCAACGATATTGATAAAAATTATGAATAAATCTATGGTTTTTCTATTGTGGCCATGTTCTTTGCAAACTTGATACCTCGATATCTAGAAACCTAGACTCTTCTCCTCCATTTCTCAAGTCATGATGTGTAAGTTGAAATTTACCTTCTGTTTTTTCCAGCACCGTGATACTAATCGTTGCTACTCTATCTTCTCTGTTCATAACAAAGTTAATCCCCTCATCACCGAGATTTCCATTCCGTTGTATATCAAAGATTGTTTCAGCATTTGCTTTTATTGTTTTGTATTTCTCTCTGTACAAACGTTCTCTTTCTTCTTGTACTTCCGGGGTATACAATGTGCACGAAGACCAAATATGCAACGCATCTATTGTCAGGTGTTGTATGTGTCTATATCGGCCATCCCAGCGAAATTCATATAAGCTTTTCACATCTCTGATAATCATTGTAAAGGGTTCTATATTGCTGAAGTCAAACTTGTGTATGAACTGCGAAGTGGTCTCATAATTAAAATATGCTTTCATCATCAAACCTCTACTTATCCGGTAGGGCGGTTTCCTTTTATGAATCGTAAATGCTCCATTTAAAATACATATTGCTCTTCCGTCTGCTGAACATATGATCCAAGAACCTCCTTTTGTATCCACTGGGCAGAGCATATTTCCCGATTTATTCTCAAAGATTTGCAGGGGTGACAGAGAACGACGAGGAGACTCATCTCTATTAGAACAAAGTATAAAACCTTTTTCTGTAGGAGAATAGCTTACTAAACACATGTACTTACTTTATATGTGTGATTAAATATGGTGGTATATTTACAAAATCCTCGTATCTTCGCACGCGTAATGCTATAATTCTTTATAGAACTACAATTAATTTATCTGAATTTAGCCCCTAGGCTACCAATGTCTTTAGAAAACACGAAAAACAATACTGTTGAATCTCTTTTCAAACAGTACTACAACCCACTTTATAATTTTGTGAACAGCAAAATTAGGAATTCCGAGGATGCCAAGGAAGTAGTACAGGACGTGTTTGTCAAACTATGGAACGCAAAAGGCAAAATAGATCTGGATTCTCCCACTATAAAAAGTTATCTCTACACGATGGCTAGAAACACAATGATTGACGCCATACGTAAGAAAAGGGACCAAAGTGATGTAGATATCGATAATCTGGATGCTGGTAGCATTGCAACTGATGACGGGGATGCACTGGACCCATACATTATAAGAACAGAAATAATGAAGTCTCTATCCATATTAAAGCCCAAAACAAGACAAATATTCAAATTAAATAAGCTCCAAGGATATACCTACGAGGAAATTGCTACTCACATGGAGATATCTGTAAGGACAGTGGAGGACAATATGTCCCGTGCATATGGTCTTTTAAGACAAGAATTAAAGAAAAATGAAATATTTAGTTAAAAAACTGTGGGTCAAACCCGTAGCAACGTATAAGCTATAGAAATGGAAACTTTACAGCTCATATTAAAATATCTTTCCGGCAAGGCCTCCCAAGATGATAGGAAGGCAATGGAGACCTGGATGTCTGAGTCAAATGACAATAAATCTTTGTTTGAAGATATAAAATCAATTGATGAGCAGTCTAACAGTTTACAGAATATAAACTTAATAGATACAGACGTTGAATGGAACGCGTTTATGAGCAAAGTCAATTCTTCCGAATCGGCTAAAGTTATTGACTTACCGACAAACGGAAAAGTAAAAAATCTCTCTACTAACGTATTCAGAAGAAGAGTTGCACTATCTGCAGCTGCTTCTCTAATTCTAATTTTAGGCGCAATTTTCTTGTTTCCGAATAAATTCAAAGAAATACATACAGGGGATATGCCTTTTGCAATGACCCTCGATGATGGTACCAAAATCGATTTGGCAGCAAATAGTTATTTAAAATATCCACTAGAATTCGCAACTTCTGCAAGAGAGATATTTATTAATGGTACTGCAAAAATTGATATTGCAAAAGATCCTTCAAAACCATTTACGATTAAATCACCTCTTACGGGAGTTGAAGTTTTAGGCACTACTATCGATTTAGAAGCATCTGATGATGCATCTACCCTAGGTGTTATAGAAGGCAATGTAAGCATGTTTCCTGCGGGTAAAAAGTCAGAAGCAATGCTTCTAAAAACTGGTGATATCGTGCGCTATACATCCGCAGGTTTTGAAGTCTTAACTGAACCAGAAGTTGTTCCTGAACCAGAACCAGAACCAGAAGTTGTTCCTGAACCAGAACCAGAACCAGAACCAGAAGTTGTTCCTGAACCAGAACCAGAAGTTGTTCCCGAACCAGAACCAGAAGTTGTTCCTGAACCGGAACCAGAAGTTGTTCCTGAACCAGAACCAGAAGTTGTTCCCGAACCAGAACCAGAAGTTGTTCCTGAACCAGAACCAGAAGTTGTTCCCGAACCAGAACCAGAAGTTGAAGAAATACCAAGAGGTAAATTTAAGATGGGTACATTCATAGACTATCTAAAAAAGACACATCCTGAAAAAGATAATTTTAAATTGAAAGGTGGTGTGAAATACGATAAAAACGATACAATCAATGTATCAATATCTGCCCCACTTAGTACTATACTAAAGCAATTAGAAGAAAAATATATTATAGAATATAGTGACGATTGTGATGGATGCTTTGAAATAAAAAGCATGATACGCAAAAAATAATTGTACTTTAAAAATTAAGTGTGTTTTTAAAAACCTCCGGCCGTTTGACTGATTGACCGGAGGATCGGGTGTAAATCCCGGATACTATAAGAGTGTTAGTATCGTCGAGGTCGTGATTTTTCACGACCTTTTTAGTTTAGACCCTCAATCAAGAAATTAGTAACACGAAAAGTCACACCTTTTTTACTATTCACTCGATTTTAACATAAAATGGAGGTCTTTTAACATAATTTCTTTCTTTTTCCAGTCCTTTCAGAACAGAAAAATTCAGAATTCGAGTTAATTTAGTGCCATGGTGCGGCAAATTTTTACTAGTCTTATAGTTATTTTGATATCTGTGCAGGTATCTTATACCCAATTACAGTTGGTTCTCAAAAGTCAAGAAAAAGGAATTAATCACTATTACCAAAACCTACAGGAAATGGGTGGAGGATGTGCTTTTGCGGATTTTAATTCAGACGGTTGGCAGGACTTATGGATAAATGGAGGGAATCAAAATGAAAAGCTGTACATAAACGATGGGACGGGTTCTTTCGAAAATAAAACGACAGAAGCAGGACTTTCCGACTTATCAATAAACGCCACAGGTGTCATCGTTGGTGATATAGATAATGATGGACACAAAGATGTCTTTCTTATCACGAGTGCAACCGGACCAAATAATTTATTGCACAACAATGGAGATGGTAGCTTTAGCAACATAAGTCAAGAGGCAGGATTTTTACAAGATACTGCGTTTAGTATGTCTGCATCATTTGCAGATATAAACTTGGATGGCTATTTAGACATATATGTAGGTAACTATGTTTCTGAATTAAAATTACTCTACGATGGAAATGGCACAGCAATTGGTTTTGACCATAGCTGTTCTGAAGATTATCTCTACCTCAATAATCAAGATAACACATTTGAAAAAGTTGACTTGAATTTCTGGGAAAGTCAAACAGGTTGTGTCCTAGCATCTACTTTTACTGACTATGATTTAGATGGCGATCCAGACCTTATGATAGCCAATGATTTTGGCGAATGGATTACTCCCAATCGATTGTTTACTAACAATTATCCTGATAATAATTTCACTGAAGTTTCAGAGCAATTAGGTGCGGATATTGGCATTTATGCAATGGGAATAGCTATTGGCGATTACGATTTAGACGAAGATTTGGACTATTATTTCACTAACTTAGGGCGTAACGTTTTATTACATAATGAGAACGGAGTTTTTGTAGATAAAACAGAGTTTGCGGGCGTTGAGGATATTCAATTTGAAGATCTTAACACTGTAGGATGGGGAACAAGCTTTCAAGATATGGATCTAGACATGTATCCAGATCTTCTGGTTGCAAATGGATATATACCGGCAGGAGGTGGAAGTTTAGATTGGTTAGCTTCTAATCCAGAGAACCCAAACAAATTATACGTAAACAATGGCAATGGTACGTTTTCTGACGCTTCCAATGTAACGGGTTTTTCTAGTAAAAGTAAGGGCAGGGGTCTTGCTTCTGCAGACATTGACAATGACGGAGACGTGGATATAATGGTTGTCATCCTGAACGCACTTGTTATTCCTGGTAATGAAAACAAAGTTGCTCTTTATGAAAATATATTGAACACAAGCAATAACTATTTAAAAGTAGACTTGACCGGTGTCAGAAACAATAGAGATGCGTATGGTTCCATTGTTAGAGTTTATGTAGACGACAAAGTGCTCATCCGTGAACTAAATGGTGGTAGTAGTCACGTTTCTCAGAATAGTAGTGTTCTGCATTTTGGTCTTGCGGATAATACTGAAATAGATAGCCTTGTAGTTACTTGGCCTGGAGGAGCAGAACAAACGGTTATAGGTCCAGATATAAATACAACATTAGAAATAGAAGAAGATCTAAGTATCTACACCTCTGTAGAAGATCCGAAACGCACACAGTACAATGTATATCCTGTACCCACAACTTCCAGATTGTACCTCTTAAACTATGATAATACTGCAGCATTTACGGTGTACAGTCAGTTTGGGAAACTACTTTTTAGGGGTTCAGGAAATGAAATAAATGTAGAACACTTGGAAAGCGGAATGTATTATATGCATATTCAGCATAGTGGAAAATCAAATTCCTTTCCTTTCATAAAAATTTAAAGATCACCCAATTGAGGACGTAATATAACTTCCTCCATAACTGCAGAATCTCCCAAGTCAATGAGATTACCTACTACGCTTGCGATGTCACTTGCCTCCATTAATCGTTCTTTAGGAAGATCAACACCTACCCAAGAATTTGACCAAGTTGCTCCAGGCAAAATAGATGTTACTTTTACACCTGTCTCTTTTAATTCTTCTCTTAAGACTTTTGAAAATCCAAGTAAGGCAAATTTAGAAATACTATACGACCCTCCGTTCGGATATGCAATCTTACTTGCAATCGAACACATGTTAATCACATAACCAGATTTTGCTTGCTTCATGGTTGGGACTATCTTTCTTGAAAGATGGTAAGCGGAATATAAATTTGTCTCTATCATTTTTTCTAATGCCCCTTCCTCTTCTTCTAATGTATTACCCGGAAGAAATACGCCAGCATTATTTACAAGAACATCAATTGTCTTAAAGTTTTCCAAACAATATCCTGCAAAAGCCAAAACATCTTCTTTCTTACTCATATCTGCCACCATAGTAAAAATTTGACTAGACGGGAATTCATTTAAAAAAATAGCCTTCATTTCATTCAAATTGTCCTCAGATCGCGCGCAAATACATAGGTTATGCGCTTTTTTAGCGAATTCTTTGGCTATTGCATAGCCAATGCCTTTCGTTCCTCCTGTGATAATTGTATTCATATAGCCAGCTTTAGTCTAAAATCAGGTTCGATATTGTTTTTTAAAGTATTTTTGCACCTCTAAAGTACAACATAAGGGCGCATAATTTTCTATGGAAAAAAATCTATTATTTCATCTTGGTCGTTTTGTCGCATGGCATGGACAGATTTTCAGGAAACCGGAAAATTTGAGAATGTACTATAAGGAAACTGTACGGCTGATGTATGACATTGGAATAGGTTCTCTTCCGCTCGTTTTTATAATATCTATATTCATTGGTGCCGTAACTGCTGTTCAATTTTATTATCAGCTTGATGGGACATTTATACCCACGTATTATATCGGATACATTGTTCGTGATATGGCGATTATTGAATTAGCAGGTACATTTACCTGTATCGTTCTTGCAGGAAAGATAGGCTCTAACATGGCGGCAGAAATAGGTGGAATGCGACAAAAGGAACATATCGATGCAATGGAAATTATGGGTGTTAATACTGCCGCGTATTTGGTCATGCCCAAAATAGTAGCCGGCTTTTTTATGATTCCAATCCTAGTTAGTATTGCCATGTTAGTAAACATAGGTGGTGGATATCTAGCTACAGTTCCTACAGATATCTTTTTACATTCTGACTACATCCGAGGGTTACGCTCTTTCTTTATTCCTTATTACGTGTTTATGATGTACGTAAAAGCTTTCTCATTTGCTTATCTATTAACTGCTATATCGTGTTACCAAGGATATTTTGTGACAGGGGGGAGTATCGAATTAGGACAAGCCAGTACGCGTGCTGTGGTCTATAGCTGTATTGCAATTATTGTTGCGGATTATCTAATCGCTGTTCTCTTAACTGCCGTATAATATGATTAGAATAAAGAACCTACATAAATCTTTTGGTGATACTAAAGTTCTAAAAGGCATCGATTTCACTTTCGAAGCAGGTAAGACTAATTTGATCATTGGAAAAAGTGGCGCTGGTAAAACTGTTCTTTTAAAGTTGCTTGTAGGCCTATTTAAACCTACATCTGGAGAGATTTGGTATGGTGATACAAATTTTTTAACACTCAGCAAAGATGACATTCGAGAACTCCGCATGGAGGTGGGCATGTTGTTTCAGGGAAACGCCTTGTTTGATTCGCTTAATATAGAAGAGAATATTCGCTTTCCGCTAGACATGTTTACTAAAAAGACATTAAAAGAAAAAAGAAAAATTGTAAACTACTGTTTGGAGCGTGTAGAGTTGACAGGGATTAATGATAAATTCCCTTCTGAGATTTCCGGTGGTATGCAAAAGCGTGTTGGAATCGCACGATCTATTGTTCTCACCCCTAAATATTTGTTTGTTGACGAACCGAACTCTGGTTTAGATCCTAAAACAGCTATTAAAATAGATGAACTTGTTAAAAGTATTACGGATGAATTTAACATTACAACCGTGATCAATACACACGATATGAACTCAGTTATGGAAATAGGTGAGAAAATCTGTCTTCTCGACCAAGGGGTTCTAGCTTGGGAAGGGACCAAAGACGACGTCTTAAATACAACCAATGAAACCTTAGAAAATTTCATCTTTGCTTCACCATTTTTACAGAAATTACGAAAGCGGGCATTATCTAATTCTTAAGAAGATAATGCAACCATGAGCAACTCCATTTTTTCCTTATATAAAGAATCGCTTAGTGGCTTACGACGTGAAGTTTGGCTATTGTCCCTTGTAATGCTGGTAAATCGCTCAGGAGCCATGGTAGTGCCTTTCTTGAGTATTTACTTAAACCAACAACTCGGTTATTCCCTTAGTGAATGTGGTATTATTATGGCTTGCTATGGAGTAGGGGCAGTTTTAGGTGTTTTTTCTGGTGGCATTTTGACGGATAAAGTGGGGTACTATAAAGTCCAGTTATATAGTCTACTCTTTACAGCGATTACATTTTTTATTGTGATGTATTGCAAGTCTTTTCTCCCACTGTGTGCAGGATTCTTTTTCATTTCCTTTTTTGCAGACCACTTTCGCCCAGCGAATTTAACGGCAATTGAATCGTTTTCCTCAAAAGAAAACCTTGTTCGCTCCATTACGCTTGTACGTCTAGCAATTAATCTGGGCTATTCCATTGGACCTTTTATTGGTGGATTGGCTATTGCATTTATGAATTATGACATGTTGTTTATTCTCAACGGTGGGTCTATTTTTTTAGCGTTTTTACTTTTTTATAGCTTGTTTAGAAACAAAAAGAAACACGTAGTTATAAAGGACAGTAAAGAAGAGAAAGCAGATCAGCTCCCTTGGTTTGATAAAGATTTTATGCTATTCCTTTTAGCATATACAGCTATCGCATTTGTATTCTTACAGCTTATATATACCTATCCATTAGCTTTAAAACTAGATATGTTTTTTGACGAGACGGTTATTGGTCTCTATATGGCCTTAAATGGTATTATTATTTTCATTTTGGAAATGCCGCTTATCTTTAAATTGGAGAAAAAGTATAAACCATTACCTATGGTTATACTCGGCTGTTTTTTAATAGGACTTGCGTTCTTAGGACTGGCAACCATTCCCCATTTTCATGCAGCAGCAATTGCGTTTACTGTGTTTATTACACTTGGAGAAATGATCTGCTTTCCTTTTGCGAATATGTATGCCTTAGAATTTTCAAATGATAGAAACAGAGGAAAGTATATGGGTTTGTTTACCATGACTTTTGCAATTGCAAGTATTCTATCTCCTCTAGGTGGAATGAAAATTTCAGAATTGTTTGGTTTTGATGCGCTTTGGTTATTTGGCTTTGGGACAGTATTGCTTGCGGTACTTGTAATGCATATGGTAAGTCCAAAAACAATGCGTAATTAAGCACACTACTTCTGTGCTCGCATCACTAATACAAAAGCGATAATCCCAAATACAATATTTGGAATCCATACCCCTAATACAGGAGAAAAATTCAGGTTACTTACAAACGTAGAGGCAAAACGCGATAGGATCACATAAGCAGAACCGGTAACAATTCCAATCGCTAAATGTAGTCCAATTCCCCCACGTGTTTTTCTAGAAGCAATAGCCACACCTATCAGCGTAAGGATGATGATGGTAAACGGGTCTGCATTTCTTCTATTTAATTCCAAGACATGAGCATTTGCAGTATCAAGACCTCGTGCATGTTCTCGTGTTATATATTCTCGTAAACTTGAAGAGGTCATGTTTTCCATCACACGTGTGTTTTTAATAAAGTCATCCACAGTCAGGTTAATTGTAGTATCCTTCTTTCCGCCCTTTGCGACAAGAAGAGAATCCTGCATACCATCAAACTTGCGTTCTTCAAAAGAAAAAAGCGTCCACCTATTTGGTGGTGTTTTAAGTTTGATACGGTTTGCTTTTACGAAACTAACGAGCTTATTATCTTTAAAAGTTTCTATCCTAAAAATCTGTCCACTCGTATCTCGCTTCCTAAAGTAACGTAGGTATATTTTTTCATTTGGATTTATGTAACAATGAATATCAGAGCTCATCGTTTTTGTACTGCTCTTTATATATTTATGCTCAAATTCATTTTTTACCTTAGTTGTTTTAGGTATCAAGTAATTGTTACCATACCAAAGTAATCCTGCAATCATAGAAGAAGCAATTATATAAGGAACCAAAATTCTGTTGTAACTAATCCCTGCAGACAGCATTGGAATGATTTCAGAATCTTTTGCCATCCTAGACGTGAAAAATATCACAGCGATCATGGCAAACAATGGCCATAGCAAGCCATTTATCCACGGAATAAAATTCAAATAGTAATCAAAGATGATTTCTTTCGTCGTTACTGGTTTATCAATGAACTTCCCAACCTTCTCTGAAAAATCTATCACTACTGCAATCATCGAAATGATGCAAACCGTGAAAAAAAAGGTTGCAAAGTACTTCTTAATAATATAGAGATCCAGTTTTTTCATAAACGCACACGCAACTGAGGGATAAGATTATCTTTCCATTCTTTAAAGTCTCCTGCTTGGATGTGCTTTCGTGCTGCACGTACTAGATCCAAGTAAAAACATAGATTATGCAAACTAGCGATAGAAGCTCCATAGTATTCCTTTACTCTAAATAGGTGATGAAGATATGCTCTTGTATGCTTTTGGGAAAGTGGCGAACTGCTATTTTCATCGATTTTATCAAAACTCGTCTTCCACTTTGCATTCTTCAAATTTAAAACACCGTTCAACGTATAGAGTAAGCCATGTCGTGCATTTCGCGTCGGCAGTACACAGTCAAACATATCTATTCCCAACCCTATTGATTCTAGCACATTTTCAGGAAGTCCAACACCCATTAAATATCGTGCTGATGACTCTGGTAATATCTTACAAACTTCTTCTGTCATTCCATACATCATATCATGCGGTTCGCCAACGGAAAGTCCTCCTATAGCGTTTATAGCAGTTCCTTTTGAAGCAATATACTCTGCTGATTGCTTACGCAAATCATTATATACACTTCCCTGGATTATAGGAACGAGTTCTTGTCTATAATTGTACAGACTACTTGTAGAATTAAATCTATCTATGCATCTGTCCAACCATCGATGTGTCATATGCATAGAATTTTGCGCATACTTTTTTTCACATGGATAGGGTGTACATTCATCAAAGGCCATAATAATATCAGCACCTATATTCCTCTGTATATCCATTACATTTTCTGGTGTGAATAAGTGTTTACTTCCATCTATATGTGAAGCAAACTTTACGCCCTCTTCATTTATTTTACGCATGCCACTCAAAGAGTAAACTTGATAACCCCCACTATCTGTAAGAATCGGTTTATCCCAAGCTATAAAGTCATGGATGCCTCCTGCAGCATTTATTATATCCACTCCGGGTCTTAAATACATGTGATATGTATTCGCAAGAATAATCTCGGCGTGAATTATCTTATCTATTTCTTCTTGCTGGAGTGCCTTTACTGTTCCCTGCGTGCCTACGGGCATAAAGATGGGCGTTTTCACCGTTCCATGAGCTAATTGTATCTCTCCTAAGCGTGCATTGGAGTATTTGTCTTTCTGTTTTAATGTAAATATCATATTATCTGTTCCTTGCCGTATCCATTTTTATTGCGAGGGCAATCATCATAGAAAAAATAGCGAGAGAAGATCCTCCCCTACTTAAAAAAGGCAAAGGTATCCCTATAACGGGCATTATGCCCATAGTCATACCAATGTTTATAAAAAAGTGAAAAAACAATATGCCTGCAATCGAGTAGGCATAGTATCGTATAAAATTATTTTTTGCGCGTTCGCCTATTACAGTCAGACGTATGAGTAAGATTAAAAATAAAAGTACGACTCCAAATATTCCAACAAATCCTTGCTCTTCCCCAATGGCTGCAAATATAAAATCTGTTGCTTGCTCAGGTATAAAATTGTTCTGAGTCATATTTCCTCTCAAATATCCTTTCCCGCCAAATCCGCCTGAACCGATCGCTGTTTTTGCCTGAATCAGATTATACAAAGACCCTCTCGGATCACACTTGTCTGGATTTAGCCAAACATTTATTCTATCCTGCTGATGTGGTTTCAACATATTAAAAGAAAAGCTAGAAGCAAACGACATCATCGTAGCTAGTCCTAAAGAAGTAAGTCCCAAAGCTAATAATCTAGGATTCCGTTCTGCGTAGTTATGATAAGCTAACACCATTAGATACACCGTCATTCCTGCGAAAAAATAGAGACTTGGCACTCTATTAAAAAAGATAAGACTAAATGTAGCTAGTAATATACTGAGCGGAATCCATACACGATTATTTTCTAGGCGTAAAGAAAAAACGACGCACAGGGCACACAATGCTAAGTAACTTACTAATGCTCCACTATAAATTAGTGAAAGTATGATCACCGTCAACAAACCAAACGCAATGATGTAATACGCAGGAGATAACCCAGCTCTATACAAAACAATAAAAAAAGAAAACATGACAGCAGCAGACCCTGCATCCGGCTGAAGTAATATCAAAAACATCGGTAATAAAATGAGTCCAATTGTAACACCCAAATGTTTTAATATCTTAATATTACTGCTCGATAAACTCAAGTATGAAGCCACAGCAAGGGCTGTTCCAAACTTAGCAAGCTCGGAGGGCTGGAAAGATACTACGCCAAATTGAAACCAAGACTTCGATCCCTTTATTTCTGTTCCAAAGACGAGGACCAACAACAGAAGGACCATACATATCGCATAAATCAAGAAACTAAATGTGCTCCAAAACTTCCAATCGATTACAAAGGCTAATGAAAAAAGGACTAGAGATATAATCATCCAAAGCGTTTGTTTCCCTATTTCTGTAGAAAAGTTTAGATAACTTCTAGGCGCCTCCGCATCATACGTTACAGCATACAACATCAGCCAGCCAATCACCAATAGGCAGATATAGACCGTCAATGCGATCCAATCAATATTTTGCCTACCTAAACTGGTATTTGCCATGGCGCTAAGATAGGAAAGACGGTTCGAGAACTGTCTTTGATTATCTATTTTCTTAAGGCTTCAATACGTGTAGTTGTTAAGTCTCTCTAATCTCTATAATAGCTCAAGTCATATAGTAAGCCTCACGTAGCTAAATGGAAAAAAGAAAGAGGCAATATCAAACACATAATAGAGCTTCTTTTATATTTTCTTATTCTGTTTTCTATTTAGAAAACAATCTAAGGCAATAGCTCAGACTTCCGAATCTGGCCTACTACAGGAATAGCCGATGAAAAGTCACGTTTAAGCTCTAGTAACAATCCTTGGAGCGCATCTTTATTTTCAAACGCACCTACTGTTACCTTATAAAAAGGAACATCCTGCTCCCAATAGGAAGCCATCTCTGGATGCATTTCATCAAACTTCAATTTTGCCGCTTCACTCTTTCTTCTATCATTTGTAGAGATGATCATAATTCTCCACCCTGTCACTGTTTGGCTTTGCTGATTTTGATATTGAAAATCATTCATCGCTCTGCTAATCCCTGGCTCTTCTACAACCGAAACTTGTGCCATGCCTATTTGCAAGCTTAGACAAAGTACCAATAGTGTATAAAATTTGATGTTTTTCATGATGCATTTATTTACCGTGGCATTGTTTGTATTTTTTTCCGCTTCCACATGGACATGGTTCATTTCGTCCCACTTTCTTCTCTACTCTCTTAAACGTTTCTGGTTTAGCATTCGTTCGCCCTGCTGAAGCAGCTGCTGCTCTTCGCGCTAAATCCTCTTTACTCGCACTCGTCTTACTAAAGTCTGTTTTCTGTTCTCTTGCCTCTTTTACATCTTCCTCACGCTTCAGTAACAACTTACCCTTCATTAGATAACTACACACATCGTAGTTGACCTTGTAGACAAACTGTTCAAAGAGATTAAATGCCTCCATTTTATAAATTACCAATGGATCTTTTTGCTCAAAAGAAGCTGCTTGCACAGAGTCTTTTAATTCATCCATTGCTCTTAAGTGCTCTTTCCAATTATCATCAATTAGAGCAAGTGTCACCACTTTCTCTATATCTTTCATGATACTTTTTCCTTCTGATTTTACTCCCTCTTCCAAAGAAGCTGAAATATTCAGAGCCTTCGCCCTTCCATCTGTATACGGAACTGCTATACGCTTATAACGGTGCCCCTCGTGTTCAAACACTTTTTTGACAATCGGTAATAAGGCACTACTTATCTCTTCTGATTTTCTTTCGTAATATGCAAATACTTCTTTTTGGTACTGCTCTGTAACATCTGCTATAGGTGCCTCATGGAATGTTGCAGCATCTATTGAAGGATCTAATCCTAGAATACTTAAGGAATCATTTCTGAATGAATCATAATCTCCACCGTTCCTGTTATCTGAAACAAGGGACTCTGTTAGACCCATAAACATGTTGTATAAATCTACAGAAAGACGTTCTCCAGAAAGTGCATTATTTCTTCTTGCATAAATCGCTCCCCTTTGGATATTCATTACATCATCATATTCCAAAAGACGCTTACGTATCCCAAAGTTATTTTCCTCTACTTTTTTCTGTGCACGTTCAATAGATTTAGAAACCATGGAGTGCTGAATGACCTCTCCATCTTGATGCCCCATTGAATCCATCAACTTAGAAATACGCTCTGAGTTAAAGAGGCGCATCAATTTATCTTCTAAGGAAACATAAAACTGGGATGAACCTGGATCTCCTTGACGTCCTGCTCTACCCCGTAACTGTCTGTCGACTCTTCGTGAATCATGGCGTTCTGTTGCGATAATAGCCAATCCTCCTGCTGCCTTCACTTCATCAGATAACTTAATATCTGTTCCCCTACCGGCCATGTTTGTTGCAATCGTCACCTTTCCAGCATGACCTGCCTCAGTAACTATTTCTGCCTCGCGCTGATGTTGTTTTGCATTCAAGACATTATGAGATATGCCACGTAGGTCCAGCATTCGACTTAACTTTTGGGAAATATCAACTGTGGTTGTACCCATTAAAACAGGTCTACCTGCTTCTGTTAAACGCTGTACATCATCAATTGCCGCATTAAACTTTTCTCTCTCTGTCTTATATACTAGATCTTCTTTGTCGTCTCTTGTAATTGGTCTATTCGTAGGAATTACGACTACGTCCAATTTATAAATTTCCCAAAGTTCACCTGCTTCTGTTTCTGCTGTACCCGTCATACCTGCCAACTTATGGTACATTCTAAAGTAGTTCTGCAGAGTAATAGTAGCATATGTTTGCGTGATGTTACCCACCTTTACATTTTCCTTTGCCTCCAAAGCTTGGTGCAAACCATCGGAGTATCGTCTTCCCTCCATCATACGTCCCGTCTGCTCATCTACAATCTTCACTTGATTGTCCATAACAACATACTCGTCCTCTCTTTCGAAAAGGGTATACGCTTTGAGTAACTGACTAACGGCATGTAAGCGTCTTGATTTTTCAGAAAAATCTGTAATAAGCTGTTCGCGTTCCTCTGTTAGTTTTATGTTTTCCTGCTCTTCACGTTGCACCAATTCTTGCATTTCTGAAGCGATATCTGGCATTATATAGAAGTTTGGGTCGTTACCTGTACCCGCTAAAAATTCTGTCCCCCTCTCCATCAACTCCACATTCCTATTCTTCTCATCGATAGTAAATAACAGGGGTGCGTCTACAAGATGCATGTGTTTATTCTGCTCTTGCATGTAAAAGTTCTCGGATTTCTGTAGAAGTGTTTTTACACCTTCTTCACTCAAAAACTTAATTAAAGGTCGTGACTTTGGTAGCGCTCGGAATGATCGTAGCAAAGCCATACCAGCTTCTCCTTCTTCTACTCCCACTGAGCCTTCTTTGAACAAACGTTTTGCATCTGCTAAATAACCCGTTGCCATTTTTTTCTGCTGATTAAATAAGCGCTCAACCTCTGGCTTTAGTCTATTATATTCCTCCTCATCTGCACCTTCAGGTACTGGACCAGATATAATCAGGGGTGTTCTTGCATCATCTACTAACACGGAATCAACCTCATCAATCATAGCAAAATGGTGCTTCTTCTGCACAAGTTCTTTTTGAGAACGCACCATGTTATCTCTTAGATAATCAAATCCAAATTCATTATTAGTACCATATGTAATATCACAGCCATAAGCCGCTTGACGACCCGGGGAATGTGATTTATATTTATCGATGCAGTCAACCGTAAGAAATAAGAAATTAAAAATAGGCCCTACCCACTCTGAATCCCTAACCGCTAAATAATTATTGACCGTAATAATATGTACGCCTTGTGAGGCAAGTCCATTCAGATATGCAGGAAGAGTTGCTACTAGGGTTTTTCCTTCCCCTGTTTGCATCTCTGCAACTTTACCACCGTGGAGTACCATACCACCAATCAGCTGCACATCATAATGTAGCATATTCCATGTTACCTCTCCTCCAGCTGCAGTCCATGAGTTTTTCCAAATTGCATTTGAACCTTTGATCTCAACAAAATTATTTTTTGCTGCAATGTCTCTATCAAAATCTGTTGCTGTAACTTCTAGCGTAGGATTATGCATAAAACGCCTTGCTGTCTCTTTTACAACAGCAAATGCTTCTGGCAATATATCTTTAAGAATTTCTTCTAAGTGCTTGTCTCTTTCCTTGATGATTTCATCTACCTCCTTAAAGATCTCTTCTCTTTTCGAAAGATCGGCTTCGTTCTCTGCTTCTTTCTTCAGCGTTGCAATATCCTCATCTATACTTTTGAGGTGTTCAGCAATTCGAGCGCGGAACTCGACAGTCTTATTCCTCAGTTCATCGTTGGACAGAGATGCATATTGCTCAAAATATCCATTTATCTCGTCTACAACAGGCGTATATTCTTTTACATCTCTGTCGTATTTGGTCCCAAAAATCTTCTTTAAAAACTTAAGCATATTTCTTTTTCCTTTGTAGATAACCTTAGGTCACATATTGTTCCAAACCGTGATTCATGCCATTATGACATGGATTTAGAAGTCAATATACCTCTCTTTCAGGTTTTCGTCAGTTTCGTTCAGCTTTATATAGTCAATAACGCTGTTTAGGTATTCTATCGTGCCCTTCTTCGCATCATCTTCTTTCCCAAAGATGAGCTCATTTTTTAATCTATTCACAGTATTTGTGGCTAAATATCTCTTGATAAACGGATAATCCATATTTAGGGCGGCTACCTTCAAAATATCGGCAGTTTTTTCTTGGTCTTTGAGCTCCGCATTCGTAGTAAGTAAGTAATATGCTTCAAAGAAATTAAAGACATGTGCAAAGTCAACTTCCGATATATTTTCTTCAAAATGAGTTAAATATTTAGTATTTCCACTCTCTGCATACAAGTTAAATACGATCTCTTTGAGGGCTTTCTTTTCCTCCGCATCAAATTTTTCTACAGTTTGCAATGCCATAGCTAAGTCCTCATTCGAAACCAGGTCTAATGCTTTTGCTAAAACTGGATAGGCTTGTTCCATTTCCAATACTTGTTTTGCTACACTAAATGCAGTTGCAGGATCGAGCTCTCTTAATCGACCCAATGCTGCAGATCGTACATCAGAATGTCTATCATTTCTTGCCAAGTTCTGTAAGACTACAAGATCATTGATTGTAGAAACTGCTTTGCTTCTAAAAACATAATGCTCCTCTGCTAAAGCCTGGTCCAAAATTTTCATTTGATTGTCTGTACCCAGGTTTTGCATCGCATCAAATTTATCTCGAAAGTTTTTTGAAAAGCGATACTGTGCGAGATACTCTTGTTCTGATTTATTTTCTTCCTTTGTACCTAAAAGAATATTTTTTCCATCTAACATGCTCACTGCTGGTCGCTCGTTCATTTCTTGAATGGTAAAGCTTTCTTTTCTTTTAGAAACCATCCATTGATATTCTGATTTTGATCCATCCTGCATATACACCACCACATCGAACGGCAATTGGAAAATCGCCTCATTCTCATTTGCATTTTGAATCTGCTCTACTTCTATTTCTAACTCTTGTGCTAATGAGTCATAGCTATAGTTTACAATTAAATTAGGGTGTCCTGTGCTAAAATACCATTGGTCAAAAAACCAATTGAGATCCTCTCCGGAAACATCTTCCATTGCTAATCGCAGTTCGTCTGCTTCGACATCCGAATATTCGTTATCCACCAAATATTTATTAAGCCCCAGAAAAAATAAATCATCTCCTAAGTAATTGCGTAACATATGCAGAACCAAACCTCCTTTGTTATAACTATGTGCATCGAACATATCCTCCTTATCTGCATAGTCATACCAAATCAAATCATGACCACCCTGCATTTGGACAGTTTGTAAATAGATATTCAGTTCTTTCATTCTGTGGAACTCTGCATTGTCTTTTCCGTACTTATGTTCATACCATAAGTACTCCCCATAATTTGCAAAACCTTCATTCATTGTTAAATTAGCCCAACTTTCGCACGTCACTAAATCTCCAAACCAGTGGTGAATCATTTCATGTGCAACAATCAGATCATTGTGATTATCTATTAATTCTCTATCTGTCTTTTGAACAAAGTCACCAAAAATAACGGCAGTTGTATTTTCCATCGCACCACTCACATAATCCCTAGTAATAATTTGCGCATACTTATCCCATGGATACGGGTAGTTCAGTAAATCCGAAAAGAAGCTAAGCATCTCTGGTGTATGTGCAAATATTTCTTTCGCAAATGGTCTGTATTCAGGCTCCACATAGTAGAGCAAATCTTTGCCTTTCCATTTTTCCTCTACAATAGCAAACTCGCCTATGCCCAACATAAAAAGATAGGGAGCATGTGGCAAATCTTGCTTCCAGTAATCCGTTCTCGTTCCATCTGCATTTTTCTCTGAAGATATTAGCAAACCATTTGAGAGCGTTTGAAATTTATCAGCAACCGTTAGGAAAATTTCTTGCGTACACCTCTCATTTGGTTTATCAATAGTTGGAAACCATCGGCTATTATTCTCTGTCTCTCCTTGTGTCCAGATTTGCTGCGGTTTATTCTTGTCTAATCCCAGTGGGTTTATAAAAAACAATCCTTTATCTGAGGTGATGGCAGCACTCCCTTTAACTTCTCCCTCATTTGGCTTAGCCGTATAGTCTATGAACACCTCAAACAACTCATCTCTTTTATAGCTACGATCAAGTGGTATTAAAATATTCTTACCGTCATTAAAATGCTTAGAAACTGTCTTGCCATTTAAGCGGATGTTGTGAATATCAAACCCTTTGGCATCGAGCATAAGTGCATCGGCTGAACGCATCGCTTTAAAAGAAAGCTCCGCCTTTCCAAGCACATGTTGCTTGTCCCAATCAAACGCTATTTCCAATTTAGTGTGAATAAGATCATGGATTCTAGTTGCACTTGGATTATATCTTGCAAGGGTATATTCATTTTCTGACCCTACTCTAGGTGCACTCACTGTTAGAGTGTCTAAGAGCATTTCTTCAAAAATAAAAAAAGAGTCTTCATCCTCCTTAAGATTATTGGATGTTGAACAGGCTATAAAAGCCAGACAGAATAATATTGCAAATAGTGCTTTTGACATTGACATAAATTAAATAGATGCAAAAATAACAGAAAAGAGGTGGTCAAGTGCTTAAGTTCTTTTGATATTGAGGTCAATTAGGCTATTTATTCTAATTTTTAAAGAATTTGACCTTATACATTGAAACTCCTTTTTCACGGATTGAAATCACCTTTTCACACATTAGCTATTTTTATTTACTAGGGCATCAACTACATTGAGGTTCAACACTTTATTAAGTGAATAAAAATTAGTTATGGAAAAGAACTTTATTACTACATTACTATTATTTCTGTGTATTGTCAATATCCAACACGCGCAAGAAATGTTTGATCTACGATTTGTTATGGATTCTTATGATTGCGAAAATGATAAAGCCTTTATCAATGTGGAAATAAAAGCTTCGAATGTTGGAACAGAATTTAGATTAGGAGATCAAAATTATCGTTTGGAATTTGATGCAAGCCAACTTGCCAATCCTGCCATTGATTCTGAATTAGACGTCTCAGGAAATATATCAAATACAGGTCCTCAAGGATTTACTATCTACAGTGCCCATACCTTAACAGGATCAACTGGAAATCTCATAAGTTTGAATGTAGTATATGTTGGCGGTGATGGGCTTCTCATTACGTCAGGTGCTTGGGTAGGTGTAACAAGATTAGAATTTGATATACTAAATAACTCCAACTGTTTCAATGTGGAATTTAATGATTATAATAATTTCCCTCCAACTTTTGTAGGTGGCGTTGAAGACGGTGGGGGACTATACACAGTAGACGAGGGTAGTTATTTTAATTTTGATAATGAGTGTATTGATTGTGCATTAACTGTACCCATTGAACTCATTTCATTCTCAGGACGGTCTAGCAATTGTAATAATATTCTTGAATGGAAAACAATGTCTGAAGTAAATGCATCCCATTTTGAAATATTGGAATTGGATAATGATGGACAAAGATTTAATACAATTGGATCAGTAAACGCCAAGGGAAACAGTAATTCCGTTAAGAAATATAGTTTCATTGATACTCATATTGACAAATCTCTTAGTTATTACAAACTGAAACAAGTTGACATAAATGGGGATTATGCTTTGTACGATCTTATAAGCGTAAAAAATGATTGTATGAAGAACGTGCCTCACATGGATGTTAGAACCTATCCTAATCCTGTAGGATCCAACGGAGTGTTACATCTAGAATTAGGATCTCTAAACTCCAAGGCAACAGAATTAAGAATTCAGAACATGTATGGAAAAAGCCTGATACACAAAAAACTTACATTATCCCTTGAACAGACAAAAATTGAGTTGCAAACGCAGCAGCTTTTGTCTGGCCAATATATAATACAAGTTTATGATGCAACCGGAAACGTTTTACATAGTTCCAGATTAATAAAAGCAGAATAATTATCAAATCTAGAAAATCCATAAACACCCTTTTTAAAAATGGAAGTTCTAGACCATAACTCCATCAAATTATGAAAAACAGAATGTTTGAATTGAATTCGTTTTCCTAATTGTCCCCGGAACTGGATATTTTCCAAAGCAGCCAACTTACCTGTGTTAAGTGGCTGCTTAACTTGTTTAAAACAAAATTTCTTTTCTTACTTGGAGTGCCTTGTTATTTTACATTTCTCCCTGTGTCCAGATTTGCTGCGGCTTATTATTATCTAATCCCAATCGGTTTAAGAAAACAATCCTTTTTCTCAGGTGATGGCTACACTTGGGTTATATCTTGCAAGGATATATTCATTTTCTAAACCTACTCTTGGAACTGTGACCGTCATAGTGTCTAAAAACGCTTTTCAAAGATGAAGACCTCGTCGTTGTCATGCATCTACTTGTTGGTATAACAGGAGATTAAACCAAGCAATATAAAACTTAAGAATTTGATTGATTCTATTTTGTGAAGTCACGAAAATAAGCCATTTTGGTCTCACCATACGACCAAACTGACCATATAATAAATATTTAGCTAAAAGAAAACTATAAATGGATACTGCTTATTATGACCTAAAATGAGTAGTCAGCAATAAATAAATTACAGCTGATTTTCGAGTATTATTAGCCTTTCCAAGATTGATTTATTGCTTTGCGCATTTCCTTATAGAATATAACTTAAACGAAACACAATGCAATTCATTACATTTTTAGGGTTTACAATCTTTGTTGGTGTAGTAGCCTATTTATCTACTCGTAAGAACAGCGAGAATTCCTCCGATGGTTATTTTTTAGGTGGAAGAAGTTTAACCGCGGGTGTCATCGCTGGTTCATTATTACTAACTAATCTTTCCACTGAACAAATTATAGGTCTAAATGGCCAAGCCTTTACTGAGGGTATTTTAGTAATGGCGTGGGAAACCTTAGCAGCTATTGCGATGGTGGTTACCGCTGTTTTTCTATTACCAAGATATTTAAAGGGTGGATTAACGACAGTTCCACAATTTCTAGGAAATCGTTACGATAAAACAACAAAGACGATTGCCTCTGGGCTTTTCCTTTCAGGCTATGTTGTTGTTCTCTTACCCATTGTTCTCTACTCAGGTGCGGTTGCATTTAGTGCCATGTTTGATTTACCAGAGCTGCTTGGGGTGTCGCGCATGCAATCGATTTGGATTTGTGTTTGGGCAATTGGATTAATAGGTTCTATCTATGCCGTTTTTGGCGGGTTAAAGGCTGTTGCCATTTCTGATACTGTCAATGCAGTTGGTTTGCTAATTGGTGGTATAATGATTCCAATCTTTGGTTTATCCTATTTAGGCGATGGAAGTGTAGCAGCTGGTTTTTCAGAGCTCATGAATAGTAATCCTGAACGATTTAATTCTATGGGCGACTCTATGGCCTCTGTTCCTTTTGCGACAATCTTTACGGGTATGATGCTTGTTCAGGTTTTTTATTGGGGAACGAATCAAGCGATTATCCAACGTGCCTTAGCTGCTAAAAACTTAGAAGAGGGACAGAAAGGGTTAATACTTGCAAGCTTTATAAAAATTCTAGGGCCACTTATTTTGGTCATTCCAGGTATGATTGCTTTCAAGATATTTGGTGACACTTTAACAAATGCAGATGAAGCATATCCAAGACTTGTGCGGGAAGTATTACCTGCTTCTTTAGTTGGATTTTTTGCTGCCGTTTTGTTTGGAGCTATTCTTAGTTCATTTAACAGTGCCTTGAATAGTTCTGTTACTCTCTTTGGGGTTGATATTTATAAAGAATACTTTAACAAAGATGCATCTGACAAACAAGTTGTAAAAGCAGGGAAAATATTTGGTATTGGTTTAGCTATTTTAGCCATGTTTATTGCACCTCTTATTGACAACGCCCCTGCTGGCTTATTTGGATATTTACAAGAAGTGAATGGTTGTTATAGTATTCCTATTTTAACGATTATAGTTGTTGGTTATCTCACCAAAAAAGTACCTGCGATCGCGGCAAAAATTGCTCTAGCATCCGGTGTTATTTTTTACTCTATAAGCCAATTCATTCTTAAACCCAACTTTACAAACAGCGCGATAGAAATGGCAGAGGCAGCTGGGCTAAGCGGAACTGCATTAGATTACGCAAAAGCTGAAGCATACCCACATTTCTTACACGTTATGTTTATTCTATTTGCATTGAATGTGATTATCATGTTATTGATAGGATATTTCAAGCCAAGATCTTCAGAATACGAATTAAAATATACGGACCAGGTCGATATTACGCCATGGAAATATGTAAAGCATGTAGGTATTGTCGTATGCTTAATTGTTATCGCGATATATATTTATTTTTCTCCAATGGTCATGGGTTAAGAAATCAGGATCAGATAAAAAACAGCCACTCCAATTCATTGGGTGGCTGTTTTTTTATTCTAAATAGACTCAGATTTAGAGATTAAAGATATTCCATTGGATTTATGTCTTAAGTATACTCGTCTCAAGAAGGTTGCAAATTTCTAACACTACGATGAATACCTCTTAGCCAAGCTTTTAATCCCCTAATAAATCTGTGCAAGACATTGAAATTTTTGCCATTGTTGGATTTTGTTTGTTTCAAGTTTTTATAAGTCTTTTTTAAGTTTGTGTATGATCTCCAGCCGTACGTTTCAATATTGGCTTTTAAGTCAATATGATCTTCAAAAAATGGTTTTAATTCTTTTTACCCCTGCATTAGTAATCTGGTTGGGATAAGCTTTATATATCCCTTTACCAGACCTCTCTATCCCTATAGCTAAAAGCTTTTTACGGCCTTTTGAACGACCTACTTTAGTTTTTTCCTTCCCTCCAATGTAAGTTTGATCTACTTCGACTTGTCCATCCATCTTGTAAATAGAATGTGATGAC
>Ga0209828_1000548_pt1 | contig 35569 bp, 32 predicted proteins | sample MaitaG_FD_187429 | JGI IMG/M metagenome (GOLD analysis project Ga0209828, IMG submission 187429) | Marine algal microbial communities from Maine, USA - Maine_Asex2 metaG (SPAdes) (version 2) | ecosystem: Host-associated > Algae > Red algae > Unclassified | place: Maine, USA | collected 2015-01-05
GACCTCTAATACTGATTTAAAAGTTACTGCAAATATTTATAGTAAGGATTATAATTCCATAGATATGACAACCTCTTATGAAATTAAAACGGCTCACGAAATTTCTATATTGGGTTTATTTCAAGAGCACAATAATATGGTAGAATTAATCTATGCTACGCCATTTGACAACCTTATAGATATAGATACATTATTCATTCAAACTGATAAGGTCAATATCGAACCTTACATTGAGGTTATAGAAAAGCAAGAAGAAAAAATGGCAAAAGGGAGTTTCCATCTTATTAGTTCATTAAGCCGACGTCCAGTTGTGCCTTATGCTATTGATCATAATGGTGAGATTAGATGGATTCTTGATTATTCAAAACATGAATCCCTTAATGAATGGTATTATGATGTTGGAATTGAGTTTTTAAGTAATGGTAATTTATATTTTGGAGATAAATCGACAAGTAAAATCTACGAAATAGATTGGTTTGGAGAAATTCTCAATACATGGGATATGCCTGGTTATAGTTTTCATCATAATGTAATAGAAAAACCTAACGCTAATTTTCTTGTAACAGTCAATAAGCCAGAAGAAGTCCATCTTAATGGAAAATTTACTGTTGAAGATCATATCATAGAAATTGATAGAAGCACAGGTCAGATCGTAAAAGAATGGGACTTCAAGGATATTTTGGATGAGAATAGAGATGTTTTAGAAATTTTCGTAATTGGAAATTATATAGATTGGTTACATCTAAATTCTGTTTGGTATGATGAATCTGACAATTCTATCGTAGTATCAGGTAGAAATCAATGTGTTTTAAAAGTTGACTATGAAGATAATATCAAATGGATATTCGGTAATCATAGTGGATGGGGAGAAAATAGAAAAGGACAAGACTGTAATCAATTTTTACTCACGCCTGTAAACCAAGAAGGAGTTCCATATCCTCAAGATTTGAAAGATGGGTACGAAAACATAGATGAATTTGAGTGGAGCTGGTATCAACATGCTGTAATGCTCAAACCCAATGGCAATCTTCTATTATTTGACAATGGCCCGTTTAGAAATTTTGATAATAGCCCTAATTATAGTAGGGCAGTTGAATATAAGATTGACACGGATAATATGACTGTCCAGCAGGTATGGGCATACGGCAAGGATAGAGGTGCAGAATGTTTTGCTGGAATTGCATCAGATGTGGACTATTATCCAGTAAATAATTCTGTGCTATTCGCTCCAGGAATTAACATATTTAACGGATCTAATAATATTGGAGGACGTATCGTGGAGCTAGATTACATGACTAAGGAAGTACTGTTCGATTTAATTATTGTGGAACCTGGTATAACTTTTCATAGGGTAGAACGCTTTGATTTTTATTAGAATAAAAAATGAGATTTATCAATAAGCGTAGGTTTCTTATACCTTGAGGATCTAGGTCAAAATCTTTGTAATTTAAATTGGTTAGTCAAAGTGTACAGTACTTTAGTTTGCCTGCCTTTTCTAAGTCCAGGAATCCAAGTAGGTGTTTTTTTGATCATCTTAATAACTGCCTTTTTTATTTCTAAGACAGTTTAAAAATCGACTAAATTTATACTGTTATGAAACAAAGCAAATTTAGAGAGAGTCAAATAATAAAGGCTTTAAAAGAGAATGAGTCAGGACGATCAGTAGCAGAAATCTTGGCATTCATAAATCAGGAAAAATGAGCCCAACATAGTTTGGCAAAAGACAACCTTCTTTGGACTTAATCCCATTGTAGGTTCATTAAAATATAATTTTTAAATTATAGACTGTCTTAAAAATAGCAAGTCTACAGAATGATATGCATTGATATAATCAATTTATTGCCTATTTAATTTTTACTCTTTTACAGCATTTTAAAAATACAAGCTAGAAATTTCTTGATTGCATAAGTAAGAATAGTTTATTCTATTTCATTAAATTTGGAATTAGATCATTCTCCCTTACTTATTATTGAAAATTACAATAAACTATAAAAGATGAAAAATTTTATTTTTTCTTTATGCATTTTACTTTCTGGTTATTGCCTATTTGGTCAATGTGGAGATAGATATTTAGATGTACAATTTGAAGAAGTTGAGGTAGAAACGGTTGTTTATTCGGATTTCACCAACTTCGAAATGGATATATATACTCCGATAGGAGATAGTCATTTAAGCAGACCAGTAGTTGTTTTTGCTTTTGGGGGAGGATTTGTTATTGGTAATAGAAAAGCAAAACTAATGATAGATTTATGTACTGACTTCGCTCGAAGAGGTTATGTTGCTGCTTCTATAGATTATACCTTAGCTGATGATGTATCAGTATTGTCAGATTCTGTTGCAATTTTCTCTATAGTGGCTGAAGCAGTAGCAGATGGGAAAGGAGCTATTCGATACTTTAGAAAATCTCATAATGAAGGGAATCCATATGGAATAGATCCGAACCAAATATGGATTGGAGGCAATTCAGCAGGTGCAGTTCTCTCTCTTCATCTTGCGTTTATTGATGAAACAGACGAATTGCCTGAATTTGTTGAGCAAGTAATTGCCGACAGTGGAGGATTTGAAGGAAATCGTGGAAACGATGGCTATTCCAGTACGGTTAGAGGTGTAATTAGCTTAGCAGGAGCAATAAGTAATCTACAATGGATTGATGAAAATGAAGAAGAGGTGCTAGTTTTATGTCATGGTGATAAGGACGGAATTGTAGATTTTAATTGTGATTTTCCTTTTTCCAGTGCTGATAGTATAGAAACTTCAGCTGTTCTGTGTGGATCTAACCAAATTAATGAACGTGCTAATGAAATGGGTTTATCCAGTTATTTAAAGGTTTTTGAGGGATATGATCATGTACCTTGGCAAATAGGTTCAAATAGAGATTCAATATATTTTGAAACCTTTCAATTTGCTAAAAACTTGTTATATGAACATTTGGATTGTAACGTGAGCAAAATTATAGAATTTGATGATTTTCAAGTCAGTATCTTTCCCAATCCTACAAGTCAGCAAATATATGTAAGTACATATGAATCAGATTTGATTAGTAATATCAAGATTTTTAATTTGGAAGGAAAATTGTTAAAGTCAATCGATGCAATGTCAAATATGGTAACACTTGATGACTTACCTTCAACATCTGGACTTTACCTTGTCAAAGTTCAAGTTGGCAACAATACTCATGTTCAAAAACTTATCATTCAATAAAGTTTACTTAATCAGCATCAATAATTATACAGTAAGATATCTTTGTCAGAGTTAAATTATAATTAGTGGATATTAAACCTTTTAACAAACTCAAAAAGTCATTAAAAAAGGACGTTAGTGGTTTTCCTGTGGTCAAACTAGCAATAGCAGGGGATTCAGCTACTCAGTTCCTAGTACCGGCGATAAAAGCAACAGGGGCAGACCAATCTCTGGCATTTGAAGTTTTTGAAGCTGAATATGATCAAATAGATCTTCAAATTCTCAATAGAGAATCGGAACTATATCAGCATTCTCCAGATTTTGTAGTCATCCAAAAATCATCACAGAAACTATATAGCGACTTTATTGCTGAATCTCTGGTAGCTAAGGAAGAATTTGCATCGTCCACAATTGACCAAATTGAACTTTATTACAATACCATTAAACAGGAAAGCAGTGCCAAAGTACTCTTCTTCAATTTTATAGAAATACCAGATAGAGTATTTTATAACTATGCCAATAAGCTCAAGCACTCTTGGTCATACCAAATAAGGAAGTTGAATTTTGAATTGATGAACTTGGCACAGAAACATAAGGATTTATTCTTAATAGACTTATCTAGTTTGAATAATGTACATGGATTGAGGGTTAGTCATAATCCTGTTTTGTATCATCAAAATACGATGGATTTGAACTTGGATTTTTTGCCACATGTTGCGAATTCAGTCGTGGATACGGTCAATAGTAGTTTGGGGAAATTTAAGAAGTGTTTGATCTTAGATCTAGATCATACTTGCTGGGGCGGTATCATAGGCGATGACGGAATAGAAGGAATTAAGATTGGGCATACTGGAATCGGAAATGCTTTTTCTCAGTTACAGTCCTGGGCTAAAAGTTTGAAAGAAAGAGGAATCATTTTGGCCATTTGTAGTAAAAACAACGAAGACACAGCTAAAGAGCCTTTTGAAAAACACCCTAACATGGTACTTAGATTGGAAGATATTTCTGTCTTTATTGCCAATTGGGAGAACAAGGCAGATAATATCAGATACATTCAATCCGTCTTAAATATCGGATTTGATTCAATGGTGTTTATAGATGACAATCCTTTTGAACGAAATTTGGTTAGATCAGAATTACCAGAAGTGACAGTTCCTGAATTGCCAGAGGATCCCGCTTTATATTTGCAATATCTTGCTGATTTCAACCTTTTCGAAACTGCCAGTTATGCTATATCTGATACAGATAGAACAAAACAATACCAGACTGAAGCCAAAAGAAAAAGTTTGCAGCGATCTTACTCATCTATAGATGAGTATTTGAAAAATTTGGAAATGACGGCCACGGTAGAAGCTTTTAGTAAATTCAATGTTGCGAGAATATCACAATTGACGCAACGTTCAAATCAATATAATTTAAGAACGCAGCGATATTCTGAAGAAGATATAGAATCGATGATGGCTTCAAAAGATCATTTGACACTAAGCATTTCGTTAAAAGATAAGTATGGGGACTATGGTTTGATTAGTTTAATAATCTTAAAAAGGAAGTCCGAGAAAGAACTATTCATAGATACTTGGATTATGAGTTGCAGAGTTCTAAAACGAGATGTCGAAAAATTTGTGCTAAATGAATTGGTAGCATTAGCCAAAGAACAATCTTGTGATATACTGGTTGGAGAACGTCTACCAACTAAGAAAAATGTATTAGTTGAAAATCATTATAAAGACTTAGGCTTTAAGGAGCAAAGCAATTTGTGGTGTTTACATATAGTAGATTTCAAAAAAAATAAAAATTATATTCAAAAAAATTAAAAATGACTGTCGAAGAAGTATTATCGAGTTTCAATGAAATATTTATTGATGTGCTAGATGAGGATGATATCGTAGTAGAAATGGAAACAACAGCAGATGATGTTGAAGATTGGGATTCCTTGACTCATGTCCAATTAATTGTAGCAATTGAAAAGAAATTTAAAGTAAAATTTACGATCAGTGAGATCGAAAGTTACCAGAATGTCGGTCAGATGTGTGCTGCCGTAGTGGAAAAACTAAACGCTTAACTTGTGCTGAAGGTAGGCGACCATTATGAAGAGGATTTTATGGTTTCTGATGATGTACACCAGCAATTTATAGTATTATTTGATGATAAGAACCCCATGCATACGGATAGTGCTTATGCAAAATCACATGGGTATGCCGACAAGATCATGCACGGTAATATTTTGAATGGTTTTCTCTCATATTTTATAGGAGAGAAAATGCCCTTTAAGAATGTAGTTATTTTAAGCCAAAAAATCAGATTCAATAATCCTATTTATGCGAATACTGAAGTTAGGCTATCGGCAACTGTATCCGGAAGTTATGCTGAGGATACAGTATATGAATTTAAGTTCAAATTTATTGACAAGTCGGAAAAGACAATTTTCGCAAAAGGTAGTATACAGATAAAAAGACTGACATGAATATCTTAATTACTGGTGGGGCATCGGGTTTAGGCGAAGCAATTACGTTTAAGTTTCTTGGAAAACCTGAATGTAATGTTTTCATAACCTATAGTAAATCTGCAGATAGAGCAAGGGAGTTAGAAATGCTATATTCGAATGTCAGAGCTTATCAATGTGATTTTACGGCCCAAGAAAGTGTAGATAGTTTCTGTGAAAAAATCAAATCTTTTGATATTGATGTTTTAGTAAATAATGCACTTACTGGAATCTTACAAAAGCACTTTCATAAATATGAAAGTCAATATTTTGTGGATAGTTTCCGAATGAATGTTGCACCAAGTTTGCAAATCACTCAAGAAGTATTAAAGCTATGTCGAAAAAAGAAACATGGTCGAATCATCACAGTCCTTACTTCATATTTGATGGATCTTCCACCAATAGGTTTATCTGAATACGTTGCTTCTAAGAATTACCTCTTATCGATGAGTAAATCTTGGACCAATGAAAATAGAAAATTTAATATCAGTTCTGTTTGTGTATCGCCTTCGTTTATGCTGACACCATTAAATGCAGATGTAGATGAAAGAATCAAGGAAAAAATGTTAGAAGAAGCTAGCAACAAAAGTTTTTTAAAACCAGAAAAGGTCGCTTCCGTCATCTATGAGTTAGCACATGGAATCGAAGATATTAATGAGGATAATGTATTTATAGATCCTTCTAGTTAATACAATCGACGGACTCATTGAACTTCTTTGCCAATGCTTCAGTGAAAAGTTTAGCTCCTCTAGCATTTAAGTGTCCATGGTCATAATAAAAGTCCATATTCTCAAGGAATGGAAATTCTTCGATATCAGAGACTGACAGCCTATTCTCTGCAGGTATCTGATCAAAAACATGTTGAATGGATTCCTTATAAAGTTCATATTGTGGTACAAATATAAATAAGTGTATGCTTTTTTCCTCAGCCAAAGAAATCAATTCTTGTACTTTTTGTGAAATGATAGGAGCACTTACGTAATCTGATTCTTTGAATGAACCACTCTCTTTTATCTCATTCAAACGTTTTTTAAAGAGACGTTTACCTAAGGTCTTAAAAAGTTGTTTTCGGCTGATAAGTTCTTCATTTGGACTTGTATTGAACTCAAGGTCAAGGGATAGGTAACCATCGTTATTCGTACCTAGGATCTCATCATGTTGTTCAATCAAACCAGAAAAGTATAGTAGCTTCAATTTAATGAGGCCTACTCCCAAGAAGTTATTGATGAAATTCTTGGCGTTTTTTTTCATTAAAAATGATGTGTTTAGAATTTTATGGTGGAGTTTGAAGTAGGAGCTATTTAAGTAATATCTCCATTTAGGAGAATCCATTGCAAATCCATTGACCATATTGTTCGCCGGCAACATCAATTCTAAAAATACATATTCCGGCTTGTGCTGAAGTGATTCTATGGTGTTTTCTAGTATATAAAAGCTCTCAGGGATCAGTGTTCCTGGATTTCCAAAATTAAAGCTACTTGTCTTAATACAACTCAGGCTATCAAAGAGAGCAGAATTTACTTGTCGATAACTGATACTAGAACCTACAAAAATTGAATTGTACTTCTCATTGTTATCCACAAGATGATTATATTTGGTATGCATAACATTCTTGTAGATGAGTCCAGAATCACCATAGTAAAACGGAAGCCTAAGGTCCAAGACACAAAGTAACAGTTTTAGTAATATGCCAAACAATGCAACTCGCACTACGAATTTATTGAGTAGTGTCACTTATTTTTTTATTGCAATTTTTTTGAAGAAATTATTGTCTTTGTTTGTGAGTGCGACCATATAAATATTTGATTTTACAGATTCGATCATCAAAGGTATTTCATTCGTGCCTGCTACTAAAGTTATATTTCGATTTAGTTGTAATTTATTTCCTTTTAAATCGGTAATACTCAGTTCGTATTCTCCCGATACATGATCTCGACATTCGAAGAAAAGTGAATTACTAAGGTCATTATATACAATATCAACTGATGTAATTTTGCTTGGTGTAGCTGAATCCATAATTTCGCTTAGATTAGAGCCCAGTTTAATATTTTCGTCACCTTCATTATAATCAACATAATAATAGAGCAAATAATACATCTCATTTGATGTTCCTAGTCCCCATTTCATTTTTTGTGGAGGATTGTGTGGATTGTTAGGATTGGAAGCGGTGTTATCATAACTAGCAATGGCATGTAGTCTATCACCGGCAAAAGCTGGAATGTACTTTGTGAAAAAGTATGAACCCTGCCAATTGAAATCCCAATCATTAATTCTTAAAAGAGGTACAATCTCACCTGAGGGCCGCTCAAGAAAAATTTCCCAATGTTTTCCAATAAGATGCATATGAGGTATTAAACTCAATAGGCTAATGTCTTTTTCAATATTCCAAACCCCATGAAATTCTGTAATCTCGTCTGCGGGCATAATAAATGGTTTTCCAATCAGATCAGGACTAGGTAGTATCAATTGTTCTTTTACTTCCCTTTCAATGACTTCATCTTCATCAGCAAAGAATATATTGACGTGAGATTTATCTTTCTCTTCTTTGGCGTAAGGAGCATAATGCACTTGGATCACCATGTCAGAGTTTGCTGACAGTGTCTGAGCCGTTCCTTCAGGAAAGTAAAATGTAGATTGACCAGGCAGATAACCTCCATAAATCCTTTGAGGTACACCTTCATTTGCTAGAGCAAAGAATCCTCCTTCTCCATCAAACCCATATTCCTCTGTTTCGGAATCCATTCGAGCTGCTACTCCGCTTACGTCTTCAATGATTACTGCATGATGTAAAATTTTAGTATTTCCAGGTCTGAACTCTATGGCTTTGACTTTTTTATCTTTTGTTAACCCTGTCGGTAATACAAAAAACTGATAATTATCTTTATTGTTTCCTTTATGGGTAAAGTATTCACTCATCTCCAAGACTAAATCAGGTTTTCCAAGTGCAGATAATTTTGGAAAAACTGGGGGACTAGGCTCTGACTTTGAGTTGCCTCTTGGCATACCGTTATCGACCCATCGTGAAATCAGCCCTATCTGTTCATCTGTTAGTATGTTTTCATTGAGCAAGGTACTATAGCTTGGATCTGCCATGTATGGAGGCATGTACTTGGTTTTGGTTACATATTTTAGGGTTCTGCCCACATCCTTTACTTCTTGATAATTTGTGAGTGGCATAGGCCCTATTTCTCCAGGGCGATGGCATAGCGTACACTTATTATAAATAATTGGAGCTATGTGTTGAGCAAAGTTGACTTCTTGTTGACAATTTGGTTTTAATGAATAGCCAAAATTGAACAAGAATGACAATAAAATTATCCTTGTGATATCTGAAGCCATTTTATTCTAATTCCTTGAAATTTATAAAGCAACCTATAGCTTCCGTTTTAGGGACTCGTATTTCTTCATTTGCAACTATAGATTCAAGCGCATTTCTGAGATCAGAATTGGTAATCACTCTGCGTCGTTTACCTATACTTGCAAAGGAGTCATCAATTCTACCATGGTATAAAATGCTTTTATTGATTTCATCATAAACTACAACCATAGGGCATACTGTGGCGTTGAGTGCTAAAGCTTTAGATTTGAAATAATCAGTCTTGGAAGGTACATTAATATTAAAATCCTCTTTGAATTCTTCTATTTTTATTGGCTTTGAGCTTAGATTAGGAAAGTAAGCAATGAACTCAATTTCATCTGAATTGAATGCTTCATACAGCTCATTAATTTCGATGCTCATACTTCTACAGATTACACAATCATGCAACATGAACAGATTTACAGTTATATGGTCCGAATAATTTTGAGCACGAATCTCATCAACATTTACAAATTGACAAATCACAATAAGTAAAATGAACACTATTTTATTATTAAAATATATTTTCATTGTTTAATCCAAATTCAATTGTAAAAATTGTTGTGCAAGATATTCCGTAAATCTCTTGGATCCTTCTTTGTTAAGGTGTATGAGATCAAAACTGTAACGGTCCTCATACAGATCAGGAAATCGGTCAGGTGAAGATACATCAATTTTATATTTATTTGATAAGCTTTTATAAATGGATAACAATTCATTCACTTCCATTTCTTTGAGTCTAGGGGGCAAATAATATACAAGATTAATGCCTTTATTAGCGGCTAATTCGTGTAACTCTTCCAAAGCCGAAAGTGCAGCTTCATTTACGACGAGTTCATTCAAATTGCCAAGTTGTTTTAAATGAAAGTTTTTTCTCTTTGAAAGATCTTCCACGTGAGTTTTATATAGTTTTCGTCTTTTTTTCAACATTGCAATTTCTTCACCGGAAGCACCGAGATTTGAAAGTTCAAAAGGACAGTAGCCATGGTCCAGTAACTCACAATCAGTATAGCCTTTTTCTGATGGTTTTCGGTCGTATTCTCCAAATAGCATTTTTGAGATATTTCCAGCCTTAAAAGCATTGGCAACAGACATCCTAACCATCAAACTGCTATTAGAAAACCGTTGCCCTATGTTCATGTAGTCGTCAGTAATAAAATATTTTAGGGAATATACTAAAGTGCCGAAATTGAAATAATAGTTGGATTTTTGATCAATGGTCAAGTCCTTATGATCCATTATCATGAGCTCCATTATAATAGATTTGGGCTTGAAATCCTTTTTGGCTTGGAGGATTTCTTTGACCATCATGAGACCCTCTGGCTGTAGACTCCCCATCGAACCAAGATTATAGGATTTGGTCTTAGCTCCATTCAATTCATCAAATAGACGAACATCTAAATGCCGATGAGTACGACTAGAACCTATAAAATAACAATCATATTTATAGATGTCATCTTGGACACATCCCATTTTGTACATAAGATTTTCATTGCCCCAATAGAACGGCCTTTCGATAGAAAGCAATTGGATAACGGCTAATAACGAAATGGCTAAGATCAGTATTTTTATAAAAATCTTTAACATTTTAAAATTGAAAATAAATATAATCTAATCTGTTTGTTGCATTGTCAACAATCAAGAGCATTAACATTAAATAAAAGAACCAGCGTACGGCTAGAATACTCGGTAGTATTTTTAGTCCGTGATCATGACGTCTATTTATCCATTCGACTGTCAACATAATAAAGAAATAAATAAATGTCAAATAACAAAATATAGGTGCTACATCTATATTTATCATCATGGTTTGGAGGGATTCGAATTTAAGGTCAAACATATTTGTATAATAGCTAAGAGCATTTTTGATGGTGCCAGATCTAAAGGCTATTAGAGAAAATGAGGTCAGAAAAAACGTGAGAAACATTTGAGGGAAATCAATAAGTCTTGGTTCATTCTTGTATGGTTTTGTCCGTAGTAAAATTAAGGGGACTAAATAGATCCATTGTAGTATTCCCCAAAATACATAGGTCCAGTTGGCGCCATGCCATAGACCAATGACTAGAAAAATAATCAAAGTATTCCATACCCTTTTTGATAGTTTACCTCTACTACCACCTAATAAAATTCCTACATAGTCCCTAATCCATGTGGTAAGAGAAATATGCCAGCGTTGCCACCCATCAAGTAAATTTCTGGAGAAAAAAGGATAACGAAAATTTAATTTCAAATCAAATCCAAATAATCTAGCTGTGCCTATAGCAATGTCAGAATATCCTGAAAAATCACCATATAACTGTATGAAAAATAGGAACATTCCCAGTACCAATACCAAGCCACTAAGCTCAGTATATTGGGCATAGATCTCATTGACCATATATGCAGCTCGATCAGCTATGACCATCTTTTTAAATAACCCCCATAGTATTTGGCGAAGCCCATCTATGGCTTGAGATTTGTTGAAAATTCTTGGTTTTTGAAATTGAGGTAAAAGGTTCCGAGCTCGTTCTATCGGACCGGCAACCAGCTGCGGAAAAAAAGTTACATAAGTAAAAAACTCGACCCAAGAGCGAGTAGGTTTAAACCTCTTCCTATAAATATCAATGGTATAACTTAGGGTTTGGAAAGTATAAAAGCTTATACCTACCGGTAATATGATATTCAGCGTAGAAACATTGGAGGATAGTCCCACAAGATCAGATAAGTCAATAAAGGACTCTATAAAGAAATTGAAGTATTTAAAAAATCCAAGCATACCTAAATTCACTAGTATACTCAACCACAGCCACTTCTTACGATGAGATTGGTCGTTTGATTCATGAATTTTGATGCCTGTAAAATAGTCAACCGATGAGCTAAGGATGATAAGAGATAAAAATCTCCAGTCCCAACATGCATAAAAAAAGTAGCTAGCAAAAAGCAAGAATAAATTTTGCTTTTTATAGTCCCCCTTTAATATCAGCCAATAGACCAGAAAGACAACTGGTACAAATAAGGCATATTCTAAAGAGTTAAATAGCATGCGTTAAAATTGAAAGTAAAAAAATTCTCTTTCTATATCAAAAAATTGAAGGATAGAAAATGTAATTGCTAAATATATCGTCCATCTTAAATAACCAGGAAATCGTTCAATCATCAAAGGGTGTTCTTTATGAAGATTCATTCCTTCTATTATAAATAATCCGATAAGTAAACCCAATACGAGCCAATTGAATTCATTGATTGGAGTATCTAAATTTAGGAATATTTGCTTGAAATAATTAAAACTTTCTATGAGATGAGGAAAATAGAATACAACCATACTCAAGCTAAAAAAAACAAATACAAATAAATACTTAGGCAAATTTGACAATGCCAGTGTTCGATCAGTTTTTAATCTTTCTCCTTTCAGTAAATGCCAGATAACGTAATGTATGCCGTGTATAAGGCCCCATACAATTGTTCCCCATTTGGCTCCGTGCCAGAAACCACAAATAGCAAAGGTAAGCAGGATATTTCTGTAATGAAAAAATCCCGTTTTTCGATTGCCTCCAAGTGGGATATAGAGGTATTCTGTAAACCAGCGATTTAAGGAAATATGCCATTTTTGCCATAATTCAGAGATGTTTCTAGAGAAAAAAGGGTAATCAAAATTTTGAGACAACTTAAAGCCTAAGAGCCTTGCAAGTCCAATGGCCATAAAACTATAACCGGCAAAATCACCATATATATGAACGATATAGAACATTGGATTTAAGAGCAATTGACTAGAATTGTAATCTTCGTAATTACTGAAAACTTCGCGAGCTTCATATCCGCAAATTTCTCCGATCACAACCTTTAAAAACATTCCCCAAAGGAATATTCTAATTCCACTCTTTGCAGTTTCAAAACGAAATATTCTTTTCTCATTGAATTGATGAAGTAAATCCTTGGCTCGTTCGATAGGACCGGCGACCAATTGAGGAAAAAAACATACAAAGCACATGAATTGGATGAGATTATCCGAAGGCTTTATTTTTTCTCTATAGACGTCAACCGTATATCCCAAAGTTTGGAAGGTATAAAAGCTAATGCCTACTGGTAAAATGATATTCAACAGAACTGGATTGGATTCAAGTCCAACTAGATTTAACAGTTGAATGAGGGAGTCCGCAAAAAAATTGAAATACTTAAAAAAGCCCAGCATCCCCAAATTGAAGAATACGCTGATCCATAGTAAAAGCTTCTTATTCTTTTGGTTGTCAGTGCTATGTATGCCATTTCCAATACAAAAGTCCAATACGCTGCTTGCGATGATTAAAGACAAAAACCTCCAATCCCACCATCCATAAAATAGATAACTGGACAGCAAAAGGAATATATTTTGGACTTTTAGATTTTTGGCAAACAGGTACCAGTAAGCTAAAAAGAAAATGATGAAAAATGCAATAAATTCCAGAGAGTTAAAGAGCATATGAGTACATTCCTATTTATAACTTAATGGTTTGTGACAACAATTTTTGCTGTTAGTTAACAATTATTAGAAAGTAATGGTCAGCTTGCACAAGATATTATTCTTAAGGCAATTAATCGCCTTTAAATAGTCTAATTGAAGTAATTAAATGATGTATAAGTGCTTAGTATCATGAAAAAGCAAACCCATGAAAGGTCGAGACTCATTTTTAGAGATTTAATGCCATCCTCATTGCTATCGAGTTAGTTAATAGCATAATTTGGCGCTTTCGATTTATTGAACTTTTAACTTCTTGGAATACAAATAAGAGCTGTTTTCTGATTCTAAGCTTATCTGATATGTACCTTTATTGATATGCTTTGTCCAAAGTACTACTTTAGGGATTTTATTGGGTTGAATAAAATCTTTAATAGAATAACAGTCTTTATTATTCTTTAAGATAATGGTCTTAATTTTCGTCTTTTTTGGTCTTTTAATATAAAATAAGTCATGACTTATTTGTTCAATGGCCCCGACAAATGATCTTGTATCTTCGATAGTAGGATCGGTTTTACATCTAGACTCTATTTGATCAAAATTATGATCTCTTAATTCGAAAACCTTATCATGCAGGCTTTTCTTAAGATACTCATCGTAATCATACTTTACATTGTCCTCAGGAATTTTATTGTTTTTAAACAATGGATTTTTATAGAAGAAGTAATTTTGAATGAATATATTATCCTTTAATTCTCCCTGTCTGAATCTTAGATCTTTAAACATCATTCTTTGACCATAGTTTAGTAGACAGACTAGAAATATCCCTAGTAAAAAAATCTTCTTAAGATCTGAATTCTTTAAAACTAGTGCTATGGTAGCAGCGAAAAAATACGTAGCTAAATATTCAAATCTTTCAGAACCCAGAACAAATTGATATCGAAATATACTGGTTAATGCGAGTGAAACCAAGATGAAAAAACTAAAGAAAAATAAGAATCCTTCCTTGTTCTGGGAATTAAACCAAACCCCAAAACTTTGCCAAAACCAAACTAATAAAATCAATACACCTGCTGCTGGACAAACCCATGATTTAGGACCAGAACCAATTCCATGATGAAAAAGACTGCCTATTATTTTGAATAAGAATAATACTATTGAAGATAAAGCCTTAAAGGTAAATATGTTATTAGCTTGACTCGCCGTGCTTACACCATGAGCACTCATGACATGATGGTAAAGCAGAATACAGGACACAGAAATCCAAATTGCAAAGAACTTTATATCAACATTCTCTTTTAGGATAAACTTTTTATAAAATAGATATGGCAATATTGTAATGGTGATAACTATACCGTGCCCATGGATGAAGCTAACTAAAACACCAATTATAAAACCTAAATAAAATTTATCCTTGCTGATATAATATAGAGAAAGCAACACAAGTAATGGGCTGAGAGGTTGATAGCTTACAATAGCGAAAAGAGTGCCGGATCTAAAAAAAGGAACACATAATATTAATAGAAGAAGAAACGCCTTAAATGATTCCTTTAAGCCTATACCTGATAACTTTAAAAAGACTAATGGAGTAATGATTGCAGCTATATATCCTAAGCTTGCAATAAAGTATACATTCAATGTATTGGAGACTTCGTATGAAATAATTTGTAATATTCTTACTGGCAGTAAAGAATGCTTATCGTGTTTTAAAAAGGGGTATTTTAATTTCTCAATTACACCAACTTCAATGTAGTTTTTATAAAATTCTTGAATCAAAATACCAACATCATCCCAAGCTTTAATATGTAAGTTGCTCCAGAGATGTAAGTAGCTAAGTGTATAGATTAAAAACAAAACACAACTCAGTATTATAGACAAGGTCTTTAGTGATTTGATGTATTTCTCAATCATTATCTAAGTGTTGTAAATACTTGATTTCAAGTACAAAAATTTAGTTTACTATTTATTAATCACAGGCCAATAATTCGTTGTAGGCTTTGGCCAATTTATGGGTAAAGAGTTTAGCACCGCTTTTATTTAAGTGGTTGCTATCAAATCTGTTTTTCACCAAATAAAATTCCTTGTTGTTTTCATAATCAAAAAGTGAAATCTTTTTATTGTTTAAGCTTTTAAAACTTCCCTTAAGTCCAGAATTAAGACTTGCAGCATAGGAGGGTAGTAGTATGATGAGCTCGATGTCTTGGGTAGCAGCCTTCAAGGTTAAATCGTCAATTTTGTCTATTAGAGCAGGAATGGCCCTATCATCTGAAACAATGAAATATGATCGCTCGAATTCAGTACTTACAAATTTTTTGTTTTTATATTTCTTCAGAAATTTATTTTTTCGAAGCTTTAGCATTTTTTCATTTTTTAAAGCGCTGTCCAAATCTTCAAAACCTTTTTGTTTATAGATGTAGTCAGGAACTTTATTGTCATTTTTCTTTTTAGAATGTTGTGCTTTTATAAGTTTTCGAAGCGGGTGCTGTTTAATATATTTCTTAGGCCTTTCATGAAGATTATGTAAGGAAAAAGATTTGTATAAGTAAGAGATTGCGTAATCCTTAATGGTTTTTAGCTTTCCAACGAAAGGCTCATCAGATTTTAGTGCAGCCCGTGAGACGTAAATTACAGTACTCAGATCAAGCTTATAGAGCGATCTTGGGGTATATAAATTGTTTGATCCAATTTTTTGAATATTTTGTAATTCTAAAAACACCTTACTGCCAGATGGTATTTTATTTTGATCTAGAAGATCTTCAAAAATGTCATACAACTGAGGATTAAATACAGCAGGGATACCTACATTATAGGAAGCAGAATTACCACACGATATGCTGTCAAATAAGGCAGGCTCTATCTGTCTATAAAGGATGCTTGAACCAAAGAAAAAGGTATTTAGTTCTTTATGCGTTTCAATATCTTTCAGTTTGTAGGCGAGTAAGGGTAGGGTACTGTTATTTGGAATAAGCTTTTTGCTGACCAGGTTTAGGGCTAGAAAAATTAAGGTAAAAAGAGCAAATTGTTTTGAAAATCGAAGCATGACTAAAATTGAAAATCGACAAAACCATACAAGTGTCCAGTAGAAAGACTTTGTGGTTTTTACTTTTCCTAGGATTCAATAAAACCATTGCCTTCTCTGTCGCAAATCTAACTCTTTTCAATCAAGTATTGCTGTTAATTTCGCTAATCGTTTTGATTTCTATTCATCTTTTCAGGGTTCTTAGAATAAGAATGATCATTAGGGGATAATTTATTAGAATTCTTCTTTAACTATATATCTCGGTCTCATTTTAGATTGATCAAATATTTTGGCAATATATAGGCCCAAAATACCTAATGATAACATTTGAATGCTACCTATAATAAGTATTAAAAGTATGACCGTCGAGAAACCACCTAAGGCTATTCCCATGGCATATTGTACCAATGTTATAACACCAAATACAAAGCTGATGAGCAACGTAAGTATACCTAAGTAACTAATTATCCTCAAAGGAGCACTAGAAAATGAAGTAACACCATTAATAGCTAGATTTATCAGGCTTCTAAAATTAAATTTACTTTCACCACCTTCTCGGTCTGCTACATCAAAGTATATTTTCATCTTTTTATAACCGATCCATTCAACAATGGCACGAAAGAAAAAATGATATTCATTCAACTTGACAATTTCCTCTCTCACACTTTTACTCATCAATTTAAAATCTGACGAATTTTTCAAGTTGATTCCAGATATCTTAGTAAGAATGGAATGATATACCGTTACCAGAAGTTTATTAATTCTACTCTCAGGTCGGGTATTTTTAACTGCTTCAATAATATCGTAATCAAAATCTTTCCATAATTTAATTAATTCTGGAATTAAGGATGGAGGATGCTGCAAATCACTATCTAATACAATCGTAGCATCTCCAAATGATTTTGAAATTCCTAAAAGAAGGGCATTTTCTTTTCCGAAATTTTTTGAAAATCTAAAAGCTTTTATTTTAGTGTTATTTATTTCTATGTCCTTTAATTTATCCCAGGTATTATCGGTAGAGCCATCATCAACTAGAATAAAACTAAAGCCCATACCATTGTCTGGTAGATGTTCCGAAATGGTTTTTACATTTTCTATGATGGACGCCTCTTCATTATAAACAGGGATGACTATGTCTACCGATTCCATAATATTTTTCTTTACATTTTATCCTTGGAAATACTCTATTGTTCTTGAGGAATCCCATCATCTTTAATGATATATGAACTTCTATAAACCAGATCTATTCATAGAGCCCTAAGATTTTACCACGTTCAGCAATGTGCAATATTGCACTATGATATCTTTCTGGATGACAAAAAATATGTGTTATGTATACATGTGGGGTTCTCCATGCGCAATATATTACTTTTAATCCTGCATCCTTTCCCATTTCAGCTATAAACTCTAAGGTATAGCTTACACCACCAGGATATACCCGATCATCTCCAGTATAATTTGATTCCCCAACGTTAAAGTTACTTGCGAATACACCTTGTGGATTAAGTACAAGCTGCATTTCTTTTAAGCAGGTTCTGATTTGCTTTTCGGAGGCATGGGTAAATACGGAATGAGCCATAGCTAGATCAATTTTCTGGTCAATACGACTTAACCTAAAATCATCAAAATGATAGAAATTTGGCTTTTTTGCCTTTTTAATACCGTTTCCTAGTTCATTTTTTAAATTTTGCTGAAGTACTAATTTATTTGGCTCAATGCCATAGTAATTGCCGTCATTAAGAAAAGGTATTAGAAGTTTCCCAAGGCTTAGGGAGCCGCAACCAATATCTAATACATTACTAAACATTCTGATGTTGAGTCGACAAAGAATTGCAAACTGTATTATTGAAAGAATGTCGTGTTTTATTATTCCGCCTACATCAGCCATGTAACCCTTATCCTTTAATTTATCCGCCATCAAGTTCAATTCTAAGGTCTTAAAATATCCGATTCCATAATCTATAATTTAATGAAAGATATCATTGTTCTAAGCTATAATTCTAATGAAATCTATGAATAATTGAGGACCATTAATCTTTGACTGCATTTTTTATGAGAACTCAGGATATCCATAAAGATCTAAGATTTTAGCACGTTCTGCGATGTGCCATACTGCACTTATATATCGTTCCGGGTGACAAAAAATATGTGTTTTGTAGACATGTGGCGTTGTCCATTCGCAATATATCACTTTTAGTCCTGCATCTTTTGCCATCTCTGCTATAAAACCCAAGGTATAAGGTACGCAACCAGGGTATACCCATTCATCTCCAGCATAATTGGTCTTGCCAATGTTAAAGTTGGCAGCAAAAAGACCTTGAGGTTTTAGTATAAGATTTACTTCATCTAAGCAGGTTCTAATCTGCTTTTCTGAGGCATGGGTAAATATAGAATGGGCCATAATCATATCAAATTTCTCATTAATACGACTTAACTTAAAGTCATCAAAATGATAGAAATTTGGCTTTTTTAGCGCTTTGATATCGTCCCCTAGTTCATTTTTTAGACCTTGATCACATACCCACTTATTTGGCTCTATGCCATGATAATTACCTTCATTTAGAAAAGGTATAAGAAGTTTCCCCAATCTTAGGGAGCCACAGCCAATATCCAGTACTTTTCTGAACATTCGGAGGTTGAGTTGACAAAGCACTGCAAATTGTATTATTGAAAGAACATCATAGTTTACTATTGGCCCTACATAGGCCTTGTAATCTTTATCCCCAGCTTTTAATTGATCAGTCATCAGGTACAGTTCTAAAATCTAAAATATTCGATCTCTAAATCTCGAAATATAATGAAAAATTACTTTATTCTAAACTAGTGGTGTCCGATTAAACTAAAAAAGGACGAGGCAAAAAGCCTCGTCGAGAATGATTAATTTTGAAGTGCGAACAACAAAATCTAATCCATGAACAAAAGTACACATTTTAGCGGACAGCCGATTTTTGCACAATTACTGAAATTGCTAGATAAGGGTAAGATATCCAGAGTAGCTAAGGATCAAAAGAGTGATAGATACTATAAGAAATTCAAGACCTATGAGCATTTGGTTACAATGATGTTTGCCTGTCTGAGTAATTGTGTGACCTTGCGAGAGTTATCAACCAGTATGATGGCTTGTGAAGGTAGATTAAATCACATGGGGATTGACTACAGTCCGAAACGATCGACTATCTCGGACGGAAACAAGAATCGTAGTAGTGCTGTATTCGAATCTATATACCAAAGCCTCTATGAAAAGTATGGTCCACTTTTGTCGGACAGCGGAAATACTGATAATCTACCCAAAGGACTGAAATTAGCTGATTCTACAACAATTGGACTTTTCAAAGAAATATTGAAGACAAGTGGACGCAAGCGTATAGATGGTAAACAGAAAGGAGGAATTAAAGCGCATACAGTAATAGATGCCGATAGAAGAGCACCAAGTTTTATTCACTTTACAAGTGCGGCCACGCATGATAAATGCCTATTAGACGAGTTGAAACTAGAAGAGGGTGATTTTATTTGCTTTGATAAGGCTTACATAGATTACAAGCGCTTTTACAAATGGACTCAACAAGGCATATCGATGGTGACAAGAATGAAAGACAATGCAGTGTATGAGTCTTTAGAAGAACTAGATATTTCAGATAAATGTGATGATAGAATCATAAAAGATGAGATTGTCATAGTCCAAACTGAAAATGATAATAAAGAGCCTGTCTGCCTAAAGTTAAGGAGGGTAGCTTTTTATGATAAAGCGAAAGACAAAGTATATGTATTCATGTGTAACAAGCTAGATATAGAGGCGGAGGTGGCAGCAAAGATATATAAGCGCAGATGGTATATAGAAACATACTTTAGAAAATTAAAGCAAAACTTTCCTCTCAAGTACTTTCTAGGAGACAATCAAAATGCAATCGAGATACAAATATGGGTGTCTCATATTGTTATGTTACTAATAGAGGTACTAAAGAAAAAAGTGACTAAGAAATGGGCATTTTCTAATATGGTGTCAATGTTAAGTACACATATTATGAGTTATATTGATGCTGTGAAATTTTTGAATAATCCAGAAAAAGCCTGGTCAGAAAAGAAAAAGCAAGACAAGAGAGATAAACAGTTAAAATTAAAATTTTCAAGTGCTTAATTTGGTGGTGATTCTGGGCTATAGGGGTTCTGTTTTGCATAATCATTTACTGTAGCCTAAACATAAGGCTTTGAATGGTAATTATCATCTTCCCGAATTTTAAGCGGACACCACTAATTCTAAACAACGATTCTAAAGAAAATGAGGCATTTTTTCTCTAAAATTGAAAGTATATAAAGCTTGTCGAAGCTTCATAAGAAGCAATCGTTATAAATACTATTACCAAATAAATGATCCATCGCAATGCTTTGGAAAGTTTCTTAAGTAATAGCGGATGCTGATGAGCTCTGGTAGTCCATTCAAAAATAAAGAGTAGTCCAATTATTATAAATAATGGAATATTTAAAGCTTGTTGATATTGGAAGGTCATTAAATCCGTAAAGATTTTTGCTATGTAGCTAAATGCAAATTGAATATCGGGAGCTCGAAAGAATATAAAGGCCAATACGGTGAACATGAAAGTCACCAATATTTTAAGGGTATCTGAGAAACCAACAAATAGCTGGTTTTCATCCATTTTAGATTGATACTTTTTATGAGAACCTAAGAAAATCAAAGGAATATAATAAAGACCATTAAGGAATCCCCAAAAAACAAAAGTCCAGTTGGCTCCATGCCAAAGACCGCTCACTGTGAAGGTGATCATTATATTTCTAAACTGTTTGAACTTGCCGGCACGAGATCCTCCCAGAGGAATGTACAAATAGTCTTGAAACCAGGTAGACAAGGAGATATGCCATCTTTTCCAGAATTCTCCAAAGTTTCTGGAGAAAAACGGATAGGCAAAATTTCTCATTAGTTCAAAGCCAAGAAGCTTAGCTATACCTCTTGCAATCAAACTGTATCCACTAAAATCACAATAAATTTGTATGGAGAATAATATACCACCAATCATCAGATCTCCACCTCCAAGATCTGTTTTTCCGGAGAAAGCTATGTCTACGTATTTGGCACAGACATCCGCTATAGCTATCTTTTTAAAAAACCCCCAAAGGATGAGTTTACATCCTTCTTTTGCTTGTTCAAAATTAAAGCTATTCTTTGTTTGAAACTGAGGTAATAAGTTTTTGGCTCTTTCTATAGGTCCTGCTACCAACTGCGGAAAAAATGAAACAAAAGCAAAGAAGTCTATTATGTCTCTGGTAGGCTTAAGTTTCCCTTTATAGATGTCTAAAGTATAGCTTAAGGTCTGAAAAGTATAAAACGAAACTCCAACAGGTAATATGATTTTGAGGCTATAGGCGTTTACTTGCAAGCCCATCTGAGAAATCAGCTGAGAGAAACTGTCAATAAAAAAATTGAAATATTTGAAAAAACCTAAGACCCCTAAGTTTACTAGGAGACTTAAGGCCAAAAGGTATTTCTTCTTGGTAAGCTGCTTAGTTTGATAAATCCAATTTCCTAAATTGTAGTCAACCAAAGAGGATAGAGCTATCAGTCCTAAAAACCTCCAATCCCACCAACCATAAAAAATGTAGCTAACTAAGAGAATGTATGCATTCCTCAGTTTTACAGTCTTCTGAAAGAAGGCCCAATATAGACAGAAGACGATTGGTAAAAAAAAGCAAAATCCAACTGAATTGAATAACATAAGAAAGTAGGCGGTTTAATTTAAACTGAATTGGGCTTAGCTTAAAAAATGAACAATAGCACCTCGAAAGATCAAATTTATAATAATTCAAAGGCAATCATGAACAATTGTTCTAACAAAAACAGAATAGCAATTAATTTAATTTTTCAAGAATGTTGAAAATAGTATCTCTATTCGCAGTTCTTTTTCCTATTAATCCGTACTCGATAAGTAAATGACAATTTTGCAAATTAATTTCTCTTGGAATATTTCCTTTTATTTCTAATAGATTAATAGGTGAAAATGGTAAGTAGTCATGTTTTCTATGAAGTGTAGTTCGACTGAAATTAGAGATACTTATATCATCTAAAGGTATATTGTCATCTTGATTTATTATAGAAGCTTTAATATCCATTTTCTTTGTTGGAATACGATATGCTTGTAAAAATCCTCTGAATTGATGTCCCTTTTCTGCAGCCCTAAATTCCTCTAAGTAGAATTTGTCAAATGAAGCTTTTTTTGCATCTTCTAAAATTTGGTTTAGTAATTTTTTATTTCGAGGTAAGTGTTTAATAGAATATTTCTCAGGAATTGTGTACATGCCTCTTTGGACTCCTAGATCTACCGTATATATACCAAAACCTAAACCAGCAGAAATAACTTCTTGCGGGCTGTTAAATTGGTATGGTCCGTTTGATGATTGATAAATAGCTAAACTATACTTTCTGTCGTCAGAATGTTTTTTGGCATCACCTAAGTTCTTGTACACATTTAGCGATAAGGTAATACATACTAAAAGAGTAAATATTACATGGTTAGCTCTTAGTTTGAGGAATTCACTTACGTCATTCAAGTCTAACAATGCCAAGATACATAATGCAAAACTTATGTTGCCATAAAATCTATATCTTTCCACATATGGGGTACTTGAGCCTGATCGAGTAAGGCTAACTAAGGCAGAAATTAAAATTAGTTGTAACAGGAAAAAGAAAATTACAGGATTCTTTTCGAAGTACTTTTCTTTTAATAAATAGAGAAATGTTAGCACAATTGCTATTCCAGATAGATACTGAATTATAGTATGATTACCGAATATAGAAATGTGTTTAAAAGAATTGCCTAAAAATAGAAAAAAGAAATTTAAATAACGGAGTGGGTTTGTAAATATGGAGCTAAAGCTATTGATAGAATTATTTTCAACAAGCTGTAAATTTCTATAAATGTAAAAAACAATGCTAAAAATCATTATCCATGAAACAATTTTGACCCATTCCATTTTTTGATTCTTCCAAGAAATATATATTAGTATCAATAGACCTAATGGGATTGCCAAAAGCCCTCCACCGATGGTAAAGCAATCTAAAATCCCAAAAAGAATAGCTAGAAAGAACGTTTTAAAGCTTTGAGCAAACAAAAAATATATTGATAGAAAGGAGAATAGAATAAATGAATATATCTGGATGGCTGTTAAAGACCAGTGAGCAACCAACCAATAATTACTCGAAAGCATTATCCATAAAAAGGGCAAGAATAGAAACAGTTTACTCTGCTTCGGGTTAAAGTTTTTGAATACTAGCAGTATAATTCCAGGAAGCAAAAGGAAATTTGCAAAAAAGGCTAAGATTTGAAAATTTATTGGTCCAAATAATTTATAATATAAGGTGTAGATTGATTGAAAATATATTGGAACATGCTCAGTTCCTTTTTTTGATAATTCAACGATTTTACTGATAAAGTTATCTTGATTCTCAAATGCACTTATTCTTGTAAAAATTGAGAACTCATCACCTCTTGGCGCATTTACAGTAAAGACGATAATGAAGTAGAGAAAGAAAAAAATTGGAATGAGATAAAGCACCCAAAGTAAATTTTTTTCTTTAAATGAATAATTCATAAGTATTAGATTCTTGCAAAATTCTATTTTGCATTAGTTCTTATTTTTAAAAACAATGATCTTAAGAATAAGAAAAACAATAATAGTCCTAGGTATAATGACCAATAAAGTCAAAATAAAGGGCCTAAGATTTACAAAGATAATTTCAAAGATATACAAGAGTAATAAGCCTATACCAAGTCCAAATAGATGAGTTAGCGAAAATTTTATCAATTTAGAGTATTCATAACCAAACTCAAACGTGAACTTCGAATTTAAGATATAGGAAATCAAAACCCCAGAAATATAAATGGTAATATAAGTTGGATACAGAGGAAATAAGAACACTTCAAGCCCAACATAATTTGCTAAAATTCCGTACAAAGAAATGAGAATTCCAATAATACCATATTTGGCAAATTGTAACTTAATACCGTTAGAATTATGAGCGGTTTTATTCAAGCAAGTCTTAATTCATCTAAGTAAAGAATCGGATCATTTGTTGATCCCTTGGATGTCCCCAATCACCGATATAGTCTACTTCCCATCCTGTTGCACTGGCCATTTCATTTATTTCTTCTATTGAAAACTCAATATGCGCCAAACTGTGAGATTTCTCTCTATGTCTTTTAGAGTCTCCAATAAAAAATGTAGCATAAAAAGAATGATCACTTTTTACATGGTCTTTCAAATTCTTGAGACAGGTAGTAACATGCTCTTTGCTCAAATGGGTAAACAATGAAACTGAAATTCCGTAAGCAGGTTTTTTTGTTAATTTGTTAAATTCGAAAGAGTCAGACACAACTACTTCGGGACTTTTCTTACTTATTAATTCTACTCCTATTTCTTTTGCCAGGCCTAAATCAACAATTTGCTGCTCTTTATCTATTCCTAGATATTTTCCTTTGTCAAGATATTTTATAAAGTGGATACCACCTCGGAAAGAACCACATCCAACATCTATAACTATATCAGAGGGTTTCACACCCTGGCTTTTCATGAAGTCAAATTGTAATTTTCCAATTTCATTCCATTTTCCACCTACATACTTTCTGTGGCCAAGTAGTTTAATCCCTACATCACCTTCAGGAATAATTCCGCTTAGGATTCTTTGTCTTATAAATTTTAGAATTTTATTCTCCATATTTCTGGTTGCTATAAGTAGTGGTGCAATTTAGCTTTAAACCATGTAATTATATAACTTTGGCATTTGATTTTATCTTAGTACGATTATAAATGACCAAAGATCTAGTAAGCATAGTTATTCCAATTTATAATGAGGAACTGATCATTGATCAATTGTTTAATAGAACAATTAAAGCTTTTTCTTTATTCGATAATTTTGAAATCATCTGTGTCAACGACGGAAGCAAGGACAAGAGTCTTGAAAAAATGCTGGCTTATCACCAAGAGGATGAACGTTTTAAAGTAGTTGATCTTTCTAAGAATTGCGGCCACCAAAAGGCTGTGTTTGCTGGATTGTCAGTTGCTAAGGGAGAGTATATAGGGGTTATGGATGGCGATTTGCAAGATCCTCCAGAGCTATTTGCTGATTTTCTAACCAAAGCCAAAGAAGGATTTGAGGTAGTTTACGCAGTAAGAAAGAAGCGTAAAGAAGGCATTGTCAAAAAATCAGCCTATTGGATATTCTATAGGCTTTTTCAGAAAATGAGTTCTATAAATATTCCATTGGACAGTGGAGATTTTTGCTTGATGCACAGGGTAGTGCTTGATCAAATCTTGGCCATGCCGGAGCAAGCATTATACATTAGAGGCTTAAGAGCTTTTGCAGGTTTTAATCAATATGGCTTTGAATACGAAAGGAATGAAAGATTTGCAGGTGATGCCAAATATGGATTTTCTGAACTCTTTAGCCTAGCCAGTAATGGGATTTTTAGTTTCAGTAAAATCCCAATTAAATTTATGCGAATCATGGGATATGGAGCTATATCCATCAGTTTGATATACAGTTTGAAAGTACTTTTCAATTATGTCGTAAATGACAATGCACCTGAGGGGTTTGTTTCATTGATCTTGGCCATTATCTTTTTCAGTGGTGTTCAATTGCTATCACTTGGGATATTGGGAGAGTATATTTCACGTATTTATGACGAAACAAGAAAACGACCACTTTACATTATTAGGAAATATTGGGATAAAAACTAGATGTCGGATAATTTATTTTTTATTACAGGAAGAGGCCGTTCTGGCTCATGGTTGCTCAAATCAATACTTGATAGTCATCCAGAGATATCCGTTGCTCCAGAAGCGCTTTTTTTAATCAACCTAAAGTCCAAATACGGAAAAGTAATAGAATGGACTGATAGAGTAAAGTTGAGTTTCTACAACGACCTCATAAAAGAAAGAAAAATCATCGATTGGTGGAATGTTGATCTCGTACAACTGAAATCAAAAGTTTTCGAAGCATCTCGAGAATCGGTATATCAAAATATGATACTAATTCCTTATGAGTTGTATCGTCAGCATCAGAAGAAAGAGGAAAAAGCTCTTTTAGCTGACAAAAATCCAGAATACAGTTTGCATATTGACTACTTATCGTCGTTGTTTCCGGCCTCTAAGTTTATTGCCTTGGTGAGAGATCCAAGAGATAATATCAGTTCGTACAAAAAGGTGAAATTTGATTCTAATGATAATTATTCGCTGGCTTACAGATGGTACTATTACAACAATGCAATACTAGACGCTAAGGCAAAACTAAAAGAAAAACTCTTAATCATCAGGTTTGAAGATTTACTATTAAAATCCGTTGAGACGCTTCAGGAAATATGCAATTTTTTAGAATTACACTATCACGATGATTTATTGAAGTTTTACGAATCTCCTAAGAACGTGTTAGATTGGAATTCCAAGATTACCAAACCCTTAGATCAGAGCTTGGCATTCAGATGGAAAAAAGAAAATAATAATATTGGTATTGAATTGAGTATCTGCAAGGATATTATGGATAAATTTGGATATGATACAGAGGGAATCAAAGATTTGAAGCCCAGCCTTAAATATAGATACCTTAAAGGTTCATTTGTTACGAGATTGGAGATATTCTTTTTTAAATTACCCTACGGCTTGAGACAATTTGTGTTGGAGAAATATCGGGTGAAGACAAAAATTTTGAAATAAAGAAACAGATAATATTAATGAATATAGCAACTGAATTCTTAAAATCCTCACTATCTAAAGAAGGCTCGTTTATTAAAACAGAGGAGTTTATAAATTGGCTAGATATAAGAAAGCAAGCTGTAAATGTTAATATTGAAAAAATAAAATTTAGTGAATTAGTTAATTGGGGGTTTGATGCTACATCCACAGATCTAATTCATGATTCAGGTAAGTTCTTTTCGATAGAGGGTATAAAGGTGACAACTAACTGGGGGCAAAATATGCAGTGGTCACAGCCTATAATCAATCAGGACGAGATTGGTTTTTTAGGTATTATTACCAAGAAATTCAACGGGATACTGCATTTTTTAATGCAGGCCAAAATAGAACCGGGTAACATCAATTATGTCCAGTTATCTCCCACATTACAAGCTACAAAAAGTAATTATACCCAGGTCCATAAAGGTAATCCTCCTACGTATTTGAAATATTTTTTAGATAGGACTGGAAATAAAAAGATACTCTTAGATCAGCTGCAATCGGAGCAAGGAGCCCGATTTTTACGAAAGCGAAACCGAAATATCATTATCGAAATAGAAGAAGAAATTAAGGTCTATGATGATTTTTGTTGGTTGACCTTAGGTCAAATTCATCAATTGCTGCTGCATGATAATTTGGTGAATATGGATTCTAGAACGGTTATTTCTGGAATTCCATTTGGCGGCTATAATGCTGAAATCATTAACCTATTTGATTTTATAACCCCTCTCTATTCATCCGATAATGAATATGCAAAAGGCATGTTGATTTCTGCTATAGAAAACGAAAATCACCTCAATTCCAATGAAGAAATATTATCGTGGTTTACACATTTGAAATCATTTTATGAGCTCAAAGTTGAAAAGATTCCACTCCAAAAAATAGAAAAATGGTGCTTCACAGATGAAGAAATTCACCATGAGGATAACAAGTATTTTAAAGTGATCCCTGTCAGAGCGGAAATAGCAAATAGAGAAGTGAAGTCTTGGACTCAACCATTGGTGGAGTCAGTCCAACAGGGGATTATCGCCTTTATCATAAAAAAAATAGATAATGTCTACCACTTTTTGGTCCAGGCAAAGTTAGAGCCGGGCAACCTAGATGTATTGGAAATGGCTCCTACGGTACAGTGCTTAACAGGGAACTATCGTGATGGATTTAGTGAGTATGTAGTTCCTTATTTGGATTACATCATGCAATCAAAGGGATCTGAACTTGAGAAATATTCAACTTTTCAATCCGAAGAAGGAGGGAGGTTCTTTAGAGAACAGAACCAAAATATTATAGTTGAAGCAGACGAAAGCGAACAATTCATTAACTTACCTGACAATTTCATTTGGATGACTTTAAACCAAATGAAAACCTTTGTTCAGTATAACAATTACCTCAACATACAGGCGAGAAGTCTGATGTCTGCAATAGGCTTTATTTGAAATCGTATTGAATGAAAAAAATAAAAATTGGAGTGATGGGATGTGCAAATATCGCCATTAGATCAGTCATTCCAACCATAAAAGAATCTGATCATTATGAGCTGGTTGCGGTCGCTAGCCGTTCTGCTGAAAAAGCATCACAAGTAGCTGAAACTTTTTCCTGTGACGCTATCACGGGCTATGAAAACTTGCTAAAAATCAAAGAAATAGATGCTATCTACATGCCTTTGCCTACAGGCTTGCACGAAGAATGGGTCATGAGGACGATAGATTCAGGAAAGCACATATTATGTGAAAAATCTTTGGCCATGAATTATGAATCTGCCACCAGAATGGTAGATCATGCTCGAAATCATAATGTCCTTCTCATGGAAAATTTTATGTTTTTATATCACAGCCAACATCAGTATGTAAAGGCCATTCTAGATAGTGGAGATCTCGGATCTATAAGATGTTTTAGAAGTTCATTTGGTTTCCCTCCTTTAGGTAAAAGTAATTTTAGATACAACCAAGCTGCAGGAGGAGGATCCTTATTAGATGCTGCCGCATATACCATAAGGGCTTCTCAATTGATATTAGGAAATGACCTTACCGTAGAAGCTGCTACTTTAAATTACGAAGATGAAGAGGTCGATATATTTGGTGGAGCTTTTTTAAAGTCAAAAAATGGGAGCTTTGCTGAAGTAGCCTTTGGTTTCGATAATTACTATCAATGCAATTATGAAATATGGGGGAGTAAAGGAAAGCTAACGCTACATAAAGCATTTACACCTAAGCCTACAGAAAAGCCTAGAATTACCATAGATAAACAAAACAATAGGAAAGAATTTGAATTAGCTGCGGATGATCATTTTAGAAACATATTGATACACTTTAAAGAGGAACTTGAGAAGAATAATTATGATTCTAAATACAATGAGATATTAATTCAAAGCAGACTGTTGAGTGAATTGAAAAATAAATCCTAAAACTAAATAAAATGAGAACTTTGTGCTCTAATAGCCTTTATCAAAATAAAGTAAACCCATAATGCTAATATCAGTTGTTAGTCCAGTTTATAAAGCAGAAAGTTTAGTTGAGCCACTTGTGGAGCAAATAGAAGAGGCGCTAGATAAAATCACTGATTCTTATGAAATAATTTTGGTTGAAGATTGTGGTCCAGATAATTCATGGCAAAAAATTAAAGGACTAAGTGAAAAAAAATCAAAATTGAAAGGTATCAAACTCAGTAGAAATTTTGGACAGCAATATGCTATTCAGGCTGGAATCGATGCGGCAGTAGGTGATTTTGTAGTTACCATGGATTGTGATTTACAGGATAGACCGGATCAAATAATTAAACTTTATCAGAAAGCACTTGAGGGCTATGACATTGTTCAAGCAAGCAGAATATCGAGGAAAGACAGTTTTTTGAAGAAATTATTTTCATCTGTATTTTATAAGCTCCTTAGCTATCTTTCTCAAACGGAGCAGGATAGTTCGATAGCAAACTTTGTAATAATCAACCGGCCTGTAATCAATGCACTCAAGGATGTAAATGATTATAGAAGATATTATCCAATGTTATTACAATGGATAGGATTTAAAAGAACAAAGGTGGAGGTCTTGCATTCTGAAAGGCCAATGGGCAAATCATCTTATAATTTCAGAAATAGAATAAACCTAGCTTTAGATACCATCCTTACTTTTTCTGATAAGCCATTAAAATTGGCAGTGAAGTTGGGGTTTTCATTGGCCATGCTGGCAAGTTTAATTTCAATACTCATGATACCTCTTTATTTTTTACAAAATATTTATGTGCCTGGTTGGGCGAGTTTGTCTGTTTTACTTACCTTCTTTTCTGGGATCATAATATGTATACTTGGCGTCGTAGGTCTATATGTAGGTAAAACGTTTGAGACCGTAAAAAAGAGACCCACCTACATTGTACATAAAAAATGCAACTTCTAATGATGAAGGTTTTGCTAATCGGCTCTGGAGGATATATAGGTCGTCATCTACTATATTATTCCAACAAGCTTGGATTTGAAACAAGACATGCGGGACATAAATCTGAGCACCCACATGAACGTAACTATACGGCTGTAGACATTACTAATCCATTGGACATCGAAAAACTAGATTTCAATGTTGATATAATAATTGTTACAGCAGGCCTTACAGGCACTAGTCAATCTTTTGACCGGAGTCAAGATTTTTTAATGGCTAATGAATCCGGTTTGCTCAATATTTTGAATCATAGAAGAAGGGTAAGAGGTAATGCTAAAATTGTATTTTTATCAACTAGACTGGTTTATGAAGGGGCTAAAAATCATTTTCTGAAGGAAACCGATCCACTTAATCCCAAAACCGTTTATGCGGTAAATAAGGTGGCCTGTGAAAATTATCTAAAATGTTATCAAGGATTTTTTGATATACCCTATACCGTGTATCGGATTTGTGTCCCTTATGGAAATATCTTTGATAATAATTATTCATATGGAACCATTGGTTTTTTTCTCAGTACAGCTCTCAAAAATGAAAATATTACACTCTATGGAAAAGGAGAGCCAAAACGTAGTTTTACCCATATAGAAGATCTATGCAAGCTCATTATAAAATCTATGCCATTAGAATCTACAAAAAATGGCATATTCAATATAGGGGGAAATGACAATACAGATTTAAAAACCATTGCGTCGATGGTTGCCAAAAAGTTTGGAGTAGATCTGGAATATGTGGAGTGGCCTAGTGCCGCTGCAACAATTGAATCTGGAGACACCATGTTTGATGATTCAAAAATCATGGAGCTATTAGATTTTAACTATAAATACAAACTAGAAGATTGGATTAATAATTTACCTTAATATGAATGAAAGGAATTTTGACAACTTTGATGAATTTGCAGATGATTACAGAAATATTCATAACAAATCCATAAAACTTAGTGGTGCAGATAGTGATTACTTCAGTAAGTACAAGATAGTAGAATTGAAAAAACTGCTGCAAGGTTCGGAAATTCACGACATCTTGGATTTTGGTTGTGGAGACGGAAATAGTGTGGTATATATGAGAGAAAGCTTTCCGATAGCTAAAATTTCAGGCATCGATGTCTCAGAATCCAGCATAGCTGTGGCCATCGAAAGAGATATAAAGAATGTAGATTTTAGACCCTTTGATGGAAAAATAATACCTTATCCAGATGATCATTTTGAGATTGTATTTTCTTCAATGGTATTTCATCATATCGCTCATGAACTGCATCAAGAAATTGGGGAAGAAGTATATAGGGTATTGAAGCCTGGAGGCAAGTTTGTGATGTTTGAACACAATCCTCTCAATCCTATGACGAGGAAGGTGGTTCGTGAATGTCCTTTTGATGAGGATGCGATTTTATTGAAGCCTTCCTATTCAAGACAGTTTTTTCAAAAAATCGGATTGAAGGATGTTAACATCAGTTATACGATATTTTTCCCAAGAATTAAAATATTCAATTTTTTAGTGCGATTAGAGTCGATGTTGAAGAAGGTATTTATGGGAGCTCAGTATTATGTTGTCGGTGTTAAAGCCAAGAAATGAACTTCGACAAAGTCAAAAATTATTTCTGATAAATGACTTATCTACCAAGCTTTATTGTAGAAATAAACAGACCAGATCAAATAAAGGCCGGATAGAAAATGCACTCCAAATACCAACCAACAAATTTTTATGGAAAATTTAGAGTTTTTATCATTTAGCGTTGATTTGATTAATTCGACCAATGAAAAAGTGAAAATTAAGGCAAGGCTTATATTATAGAGTCCCATGAAATTATTAGCTAAAGATATCTTGCCATTTAGCACTTCTGAAATAGAGCTCACGAATGCGACAGATATAATAATCATTAACCAACCTAAAATGAGATAAGGTTTTTTCAAAGCCTTTTTGTTCAATAATAATAAAACCGAAAGTGGAAAAGACAGACCAGTCAATAAAGAGAGTGGTATATTACTAGATTGAAATTTCCAAGAAGTGAGAAATGAAAAACCCATAGATTTTTCACTGACTACATCAGGACTCTCCGCATAACCAAAATAAAATTGGTAAGCCATGAAGCACAGCCCTAAAAACATAGCAATGCATGCTTTCCAATTTAGAGCTTCTCTTTTTACTAAAAAATTATAAGCAATATATGATCCATAAGCAGGTATAAATGCGACAGCAAACGTAGGCTTAGTATATATTGAGAGTATCAATGCAGCTGTACCCATGATGTAATGCAAACTCTCTTTTATTTGATTTTTACCAAAAACCAAAAAGTAAAATGCTAGAAGTGCAAATGGTTTCATTACAATAAAAGTCGAATTGTGCCAGACATTTGGACTACCATGCCCTTTGTAATTGTTTCGAAAAAATGGGAAGTATATAACCGTGACGATATTTAAAACCAAAGCAAAAAAGAAAGCTGCTAATGGGTTTAGTTTAAAATGTTGTAGTAATTGAATCAATATCAATATTGTTACAAATAATGAGAATAAACTACATAGCATTAATACGACACTTACTGTCTTGTTATACTTCCATGAGGTGGTTTTCTGAACAAAATTGACTGTATTGTAATACCCTTTGTGCGGTACACCTTTTGGATAGGCAGGAAAGCTATGGACTCCACTTGCCATTCTTTTTGCCATTCTCATATGAATTGCAATGGTAGAAATTGATTTTGATTGTTTAAAATATAAGGAGTATAGGCTCATGCCTAGGCAACAAACTAAAAACAAATACAGTAATTTTTCTAAAGATTTCGCCATCTTAACTTAGTATTTATCTGCACCAAAAATGATTTAAGAATATTGGCATACAACGATTCAAATCCCCTAATTCAAAAGTAATGACTTGTGCGTTCACATCATCTGAGTAGGGGTATCTAATAAAAGTATTGAATTCTCTTCTAGAAACTCAAAAGTAATAGATACTTCATCATATAGGTCAAATTCTGATACCGGATGATGTGGGGGCCTATAAATCAGACAAAGATTACAATAGTTAATAAAAACTTGATAAATATACTACATCTTTGCAATGCAAGAGTTGGAGGCAGGTTGTTTTTTACCGAATTCGATAGTAACTGTGTAGGCCTACCATTACTAAAATTGTTTTATCGTCCTCGAGTTAAGCCTTTTGACATATAATTTCTCACTATAGATACTTTTCAACTCTGGGTACTTTTTTTAAGTATGTTATCTTTGAGTTGACTTTCTAACTGCTTTTCAGCCAATAGAATCTTTAATGCCTCATTCTCTTTTTCTAAGCGCTTAATGAGATTATCATTTTCTTTAGAGGACTTGTGTTTAAGACCAGCTTCGGCATACACCGTATATTTCCTTTTCCAGTAATGAAAAAGTTGAGGCATGTATTCCATATTTAGCCAAGGTGAGCTTTTGGCCATTGAGCTTACATTCTTCTATAATTGCTAGCTTTTCCTTGTCGGTGAACTTCTTGGTTCCCTTTTTTGTCTTTTTCACATCCATAAATCACAAAAATTTTTTTGTGATCTTTGTCTGCATTGTTAGGGGGCTGTTACACCGGACATCAAAGATATTGTCAATAATAAATAATAAGACTGCAGTTTCCCTTACCAAGCTAATTTGGAACTAAGTTCTATTTAAGCGATAATTTGCTACTTTAAACCACTATTTGTTCATTTGATATTTTCTTACTGTTATCTTTGTAGCAATCATTGCCAATCTTTAAATCGTGTAAATGGATTTTGTGAATAAGGGTACCGCATTAATAAATGACAAAGTGCCTTATATCAATGAAAAACAAGCTACTGCTGTAGTTTTTGGTGTAGCCAGAAGTGGAACTTCTATGATAACAATGATTCTTAGAGAATTAGGTGTACATATGGGAGAAGAGTTGAGTAATGCAGTTCTTGAAGATCATTCAGTATTTACAAAATTAGAAGGAACTCCTGAGTTAGAGTCGTTTAGCAAATTGGTCGAAGAACGAAATGCTAAATATGACGTATGGGGCTGGAAGAGACCAGAAGCTGTAAAATATGTAGATCTGTTTGAACCACTAATAAGAAACCCAAAATACATAATTACATTCAGAGACATCCTTGCTATTGCAATGCGTAATAGCATCTCTGTAAATGCCAACCTTAAAAGAAATCTTATAAAGACCCATAAGAATGGCTATAGAAGAATTATCCAATTAATAGAAGAAACTACGGTACCTTCTTTGCTTATATCTTATGAAAAGGCCCTAAATAATAAGGAGAATGTGGTTTATAACATTATAGATTTCTTAAAAATTAATCCTAATCAGGATCAAATTAGAAATGCCATTAATTCAATTGAACCTAATAGAAAGGAATATATTGCTAATACACTTGCTCCAGCTGTTAATCCAGAAAAATTTGTTGGGAATATTGACTATTGTAGGGATGGAAAAGTTCATGGATGGGCAAAACAGAAATCATCAAAAAAACCTATTGAATTAAATATTTATGTGGATGATATTTTGATTCAAAAGGTTTCTGCCAGTATGTATAGAGAAGACTTGAAAAAATCTGGATTAGGAGAAGGCAATCATGGTTTTGATTCTGATATAAGTTCTTTAATTGAATCTAACAATCAAGAAAAAATTCTTAGAGTAGAAGTTATAGGCAATGACTTTTCTCTTAAAAAGAGTCCATTGAAATTTATATATTAAATTTTATTGTTAAGAAAAACATAGCGATTTTTTTCAGAAATCAGCAGTTTTTGAAAATTCAATTTATAGCTTTAATTATATGTGATCCGGCCCCCTATAAATCAGACAAAAATTACAATAGTTAAAAAATCAAATACATTATAAGATATCTTTGCATTGCGAGAGTGATCAGAGGCTTGTTTTAAACCGATGTCGATTTGTATAGCGTAGGCCTACCTATACGTATTTATTATTTTTCATCCCATCGAGGGACTTCAAAATAAGCGAGAGCCTC
>Ga0209828_1000549_pt1 | contig 35564 bp, 31 predicted proteins | sample MaitaG_FD_187429 | JGI IMG/M metagenome (GOLD analysis project Ga0209828, IMG submission 187429) | Marine algal microbial communities from Maine, USA - Maine_Asex2 metaG (SPAdes) (version 2) | ecosystem: Host-associated > Algae > Red algae > Unclassified | place: Maine, USA | collected 2015-01-05
CGAAGTTCGTCGTCGGTTGCATGGGCTCGCCAAGGACCAGGAAGCGCCGTCGAAACCACAGGTCGAGGCTATTGCCTTGACACCTCAACGTGTTGTCGGCGTGACTGCGGACCCAGACCCCGCTGTCACGCTCGCCGTGGGAGCGCCCGATTTGGTGTGTAAGCGCGTGATGGTTTGACCAAGGCATGCTCCGAATCGGTAGCCGCTGCGGCATCAGCCGCTGGCGGCGACTTGTTGGTTAGGGCAGTGGCTTGAGCGAGTCAAGGACGATCCGCATAGCTTCGCGGTCATCGTCATTGAGCAGCTGGAAGAAGCCATAGATCAGATGATCGCCGGTGGGCGTTGCCGCGGCGAAGAAGGAAACTTCGGCCCCTGACAAACCACATCCGACGTAGCGGTTGATACGCCCAACATAAAGACCGTCGTCATAATCCTCACTGGGCTGAAGCCGACTTTGTGGCCCCAGTGAGTTGGCCATCGTGTCGAGGACATCGGGTATATCGACCGTTCCCCATGTGTTGGAACGAGCCAAGATGACGCCGCCGACGTCAAACGACGCAGCCATCGTGTCAATGTCGAGTGAGGCGGTTACTTGGCCGTCAGCGGAGTCAAAGGGACTGGTGCCGCCCAACACATCCCAGGCGTCTGGCACGAAGAAGAAGAACGACGCGAAAGGATCTTGTACTGACTGATAGCCGGCAGGTGGGTATTGGGAGCCAGTCCGCTCGAGCGTGTCGCCAGCGTTCAAGGTCGCACCCCACTCGCGACCGGTCGCGGAGCGATTGACAAAGATCTCGAACATGGCACCGTCGCCGTCAGACTCGACTCGGTCGCAGAGCGGGGTCTGATTCGCGTTGTCCCATAGGTCGAGATCTTCGAAACGCACGACGAAGTCCCGGGGAGCGACACCGACTTGGTCCGCCGCAGTCCCGGGTTCGACGCCGGCGACCCACAAGCCGCGATCGGGCACCGTTATGAGATTGAGTCCCAACGAGTCGACTTGCTCCCCGTCGGCAATTCGGTCGACGAGGTCGCGAGCTTCATCGATTTCGAGTAGCGGCAGCATTGCTCGGACCGAGGGCGACGGTTCTGCGTAGAGCGTTTCGAGGTTGGTCGCTGGCAGGTCTGGTGCGTCGATGCGGAGCACCGCAAGGTCGTGACATTCAGAGAAGCCGAGTACCTCGGCGGGTCCTGCATCGGTACTGATGGTTGTGGCCGCGGCAACGACGTGGTTCCGAGTTATGGCAAGCCCATCGGGTCCAATGACGAACGCGGAGCCTACGCCTGCGGTAAGGCGGGCGTACCCCTCGGGAGGGTTGATCAGGCCTTCGGCGGTGACAGCGATTGTGGCTTCAGCAGGGCTTGCAGCCGTCGTGGCGCCGGTCGTGGTTGTAGCTACTGTGTCCTGGTCGGTGTGTGTTGCAGAAGTCGTCGGCGCAGCAGCTTGGTTCTCGTCAACGACGGCAGAGGTCGACGTTGAGCAAGCCGAACTCAAGATGGTTATCACGGCCATGGCAAGCGTAAGTCGTCGCAACGGAGCTTGACTGATCATCGCTTAATGGTAGTTGGAGATGTGGCCAGCGACTGCATGCGCGAGCGTCGAGAGCTAACTGGTGTAGCGACTGACGATGGCCTGATACTGCTGGTCGATGGACAAGTTGCAGTCCAACGATGCCAGGGCGGTTTCACGTTCGAGACTTTGCAGCTGCTGCAGCGCACCTGCGTCCTTGACGCCGGCCAATTGATGTTGCAGATCGTCGAAGATGTCCACCGGCTGTGCATAGGCGAACCCCCGGTCAGACATGCAACGTCCCCATTGGCTCCGCAGAGCGATCATGTCCGGGTCACTTTCGGCTCGTTTCGCGGCCTCGGCGTAGAGCTCGGCATCGACATCGGAGTTGGCGCCAGTGGCTTGGACCGACTCGACAGCAGCGCCGTAGCAGCCGGGATCGCCGTCGTCATCGCCCCAAAGCGCGGTGGCCCAGGCCGCCTGACCGTCGTCGCCTAGGTCAGCGAGGTAGTCGGCGTTCGGATCGTCGAAGTCAGTTTCGCCGGCCGGATTGGACGACGTGCTTTCGAGTTCGGTGCCTGATTCAACGCTCTCGCCACCCTGGTCTGTCGTTAGCCCAAAGCCGTACGTTGCCGCATATTCGTAGGGGTCGAGATCAGACCCAGGAGACGATGCCGCCCGTCGGGCAACCGCCGCAACATCGAGTTCGTACTCAAACCCGAGATTGCGCATACACCGCGTGATCTGTGTTTCTACAGTCCGCTCGGTGTCGAGAGCCGTGGCAGAAACTGTCGTGCTCTCAGAGCTCTGAGTCGAAGCTGCAGGCTCAGCGTCGGAGCCCGAGCAGCTGGCAAGGGCCAGAGCGGCAGCCACGATGAGCAAGGAAGGAGTGCGAGACCGCATCGTTATTCAACGCCTCGCAGACACCAGTAGACGTAGGAACCATCGGCCAATGTTGCTTCGTCGGAACGAATGCAATCGCCAAGTGACGCTGCACCTTCATCGATGCGGTTGACGACCCGAGCGACAGCGAACGACTCGCCGTTGAGTGCGAGGTCGGTGCGCAAATCCAGCGGGCCGCAGGTGGTGGCTTCGTCACCAGAGTCCTTGTCGCGGACACCTACGCAAGGCTCGCCGGGGGCGTCTTCGACGATGAGCTCAATGATCTTGCCGCCAGGGCTGACTTTTTCGATCACGCCGGTGTAAGCGGGCGGATCCGAGAGCCCACATGCGCTGAGAGCGAACATGGTTGCCAGGATGATCGTGAATAAGCGAGAGATGGTCATTGCTGTAGCGCTTCCAAAGCGGAGTTATAGAGAGAGTTTGTTTGCAGAATCTCTGAGGCGTTTACCTCGATGCGGTCAAGCGTTGCGACGAATGCGGGGGCGAGAATGTCGTACCGGCAGTCGTAGTTGGCCAGCGCCAGCTGACGTTCTTGTTCCTGAAGTGCCGCGGTGTCGGTCTGCGTCAAGTTGTAACTTTTGGCCAGCTGATCGAGCATGACGAAGGGGTGGGGCACGTCGAAGCCGGCAGCCAGCATGCACTGCGCCCACTGCTCGAGCGGTTCGGAAAGTGCCGGGTGGTCATAGAAGCGCAGTTCGACGATTTCTTGTTGCATAGCTGCGGGTAGCAATGCGTAGTGCTCTTCGAGCAGTTGCTGATCTGCGGTGTTTGCTTCGTTAACGCAGTTGTTTTGCGTGACCGTCCACGCATCGGCCGATTCTTGATCCATAGCGACGAGCATTTCGTTGTTCGGCGACATGGCGACCGTCTCTGACGGGCTTTCGATGCCGATGCCGAACCCATGGCGGGCGACACTTTCACGGTCCAGCCGGTCGGCGTGAAACGTGGGAGCTTCGAGATCTGCGATGTACTGCAAACCTTGTTGGCTCATGCACTGCCCGATGACTTCTGTCCTAAACCGCATGCTGACCTCGGGGTCAGATGCGGCGATCATTTCGGCGACAACACCCGCAGGCCATGGATCATCACGTTCTGTGAGTGAAACGTTGGCCTGCGGGGCTGTCGAACCGAAACTAGCTGCACCAGTTACCGACACATCGTCGTTGTCGCTGCCCCCTGCCAGAGCACTACCGAGCAAGGCGAACGCCACCAAGGCGAGGCCGAGCACTGCGGCAGTAGCGAGCAGGACTGTCTTCAGCGTGCCTCGGGAAGCATTTTCAGACTGCATGACGGATGTAGTTCCTTCTGGTGCGGTTGCGCAGAGTTAGAGCGACCAGGAGGAGCTTGTGCGGCTCCACGTCGAACCAGTGGCGGTGCGTACGTAGTCGTAGTCATAGTGGTGGGTGCGGGCGACGCCGACCTCGGTGCTCGTCAACGGAATGGTGATGGTAAGGCCAGCCTTGCCATAGTGATCCTGGAAGGTGTTCTTTGCAGGCAGGGTGCCTGAGGTGGCCCAGGTGCTCGAGTTGTAGCCGTTGCCTACGCCAACCTTGACGATGGCGTTGCGGCGGGCGGTCATGCCGGTGATGTTGGTGTTGTCACGGCAGTAGTTGCCCTTGCTCTCGTGGCGGAAAAGACTGATTCCGTACGAAGAGTATGTGGTGCTTGCTTGGGTGGTGTCGAAGCAGCTGATCGTGCCAGCTGCGTCGGCGGAAGGGGCGATGGCCGGAGCCAGCGTCATCACAATCGTCGCTGCAAGAGCGGCAATGAACTTCTTCATGGTGTGTCCGATTTCTCCAAGACCCAGAAGGCCTGGTGACGTCTGCCTCGGTGTTGAGGCGGAGGTGGTAGCGGTTCGGATGAACTCACTGACGTCATCATGCGCCAACAAAACCAGCGGTTCAAGGTCACGAGCGGCCACGAAGTGGCCCATTTAGGTCAGAAGCGGACACCGTCGGGTGGACACAGTTCTGCGCCTGGCTATCAGTCAAGTAGCCCGAGTTTGTCTGCGGCGCGCAAGGCTTCTTTGCGGCTGTTCGCACCAAGCTTGAGAAACGCTGATTGCTGACGACGCCGGATCGTACGGTCGCTGTAGAAGTACCGTTCGGCAATAGTGACCAACGATTCTCCCCGAGCAATCGAGCGAAGCAGATCCAGCTCGAGGGGATCGAACTCAATGTCGTCATTGTTGCGAAGCTGCTGAATGCTTCCGGCGATGCGGTGCGCGACTTCGGCGGGCAGCACGAGTTCACCATCGCCGCTTGCGATGGTGACAGCTGCGATTGTCTCGCTAGAGGTCTCGGCGTATACAACGCCGATGCGAGATCGCATGGCACGCAGATAGTGGGCAGGATCCAGTTCTGGTATCACTGCGGTGCGACCGAGCCAACCTTCGAGTGATTCGATCAAGCGCCAGTCATCACCAGCCGAGCAGTAATACAGGGCGAGGGTACGCTCGCGCTCCGGGGGCGGATTCTCGCTGGTAATCACGGCAAGACCAAGGGCTCTGAATCGAAAACCCATCGCCTCGCGAAACAACGAGGGTCCGTTTGGAATCCACACCGCAGTTGCCGTGGACCTAAATTCGGTTGCCTCTGGTCCGCTCATGCAACAGGCAAGCTAGCAACTCGCCGCTGGCAGTGTGCGCGATGGAACTAATCGTGTATTGGTGCGAGTTGTTTGCGGAGCTTCGCGTCACGAGAAGTAAGTCATGGTCCGGTCGTGGATCAACGATTCACGACGCCCTTCATCGATGTCGGCGCACTCAACGGCAAGATTCTGGAGTTTGTCGGCGATGGAGTCGTCGCGGGAGTGTTCGATGGGGCCGATGGGGCCGAGGTCGTCAACGCATTCACCGGTGACTCGCAGCCCGAGTAGACCCACAGGCCGAGTGGTTTACACTCCGGAGCGGAAACCAAAAGGACAGACTGTGATCCCCAACGCCACCGAAACGTTGAAGCTTGATCTGAGTGGCGCGGATCTGGAACTGACGCGCAGTGCCACGATGACAGAAGCGCAAGCGAAATTGGTCGCCGAGCGTTACCCAGCCCTTCTGAAGAAGATCGCAAAAATATGCGTTCTCCTGCTGATCACCGTCTTCATCGGTTGCATTGTCTATTTTTCGGCCATCGGCTCGGCGCCGACCGGTGGTGAGGCCGCGATTATCTTTCTGATTCTCCTGGCGAACATGGTGATGGGCGTGGCGTTCATGGGCCCAGCCGTATGGTTCCAATTCTTCCGGTCCCGAAAGAAGCGACGCCTGTCCACGCTGACGGGTCCGCTGTCGTTGACCGTTTCGTCCAAGGGCACGCTGGTCTCGGTTGGTTCCCTCGCTCGCCGACGCAGCTATCAGGTCACTGAGCAGCAGGCTTCGCTGCTGGTGGACGGGGCGAAGTACACCGCGTACTTCAACGGCACGCTGTTGCACTACTTGGACATGGTCTCACCCCCCGCCTCGAACTAGCGCACGACCCGCTCGGGGCTGGTTCATCTCGGTCACGCGTGACGCGAGAACCGTCAGCTCTCTTCTTCCGCCGGGAGGAGGAGCCCGATCAGCTGTACCTCGATGCGACGGTTGAGGGCGCGTCCCACCGCGGGTTCACTCGTTGCGACGGGTTCCGCCGGGGCTCGAGCGAATCTGGTCGGTGATGTCAACCGCGCCGTTATGAGGGGCAACCCTCATAACACTCTGGGCGACACAGGCTTACGGTGAGCCGGTGTACAGCACTTTGTCTCCATTCGCCCCAAATCAGGGTAGAGAAACGGGAATGTTCAGCTCGTTGCGTCGCAGCGTTTTGATGCTCCTGGCCATCACCTTGCTTCTGCCGATGCTCATATTTGCGCCGGGATCTGTGACCAAGGCTCAGGCGCAGTCGTTCACCTGCCTGGTGGCCGACGGCGGCCCGATACGCGTTGGGCGCGACCCTCTTGGCGATATGCAAGCACAAGCGGGCGGGTCGATGCTGCCATTTGACATCGCCTTCGACGGGACAGTCGTCTGGGTGGCAAGCGGCGGGTCGGTTTGCGGCGATATTGAGTACTTTGGCGGTCTTGGAGCGACGGTTGTCGCCCAGGCGGAGGCGTATCGGTGTGTGCAAGCGACGGGTGATGTGTTCGGGTTCTTTGTTGACCCAGACCTGATGCCTGGCTACACAGGTCTGATAGGTATCCCAACGAGTGTCGGCGACTATCTGAGTTATCACGTGTCAAACGTGGCGCCGATTGGTGTCGAATTTGATCCCTATGTGGCGGGTGAGAATGTCTGCGGTGGACACGCGCAGCCTGAGCACGAGCACCATCGAAATGTCTCATGGTGGTGGGAACAGGTTGACGAAGAGGATGATGGCGGTGGCGCCACGAGTCCGACAACGATCGAGAATGACGACGGTGAACCGGTTTCGAACGAATGGGAGCCGTTTGATATGGACAACGACGGGATTCTTGAGTGTTTCGACGACGATGTGCTCGCGGCTCTGGACGCCATGGCGACGTCGACCCCGTGGAACTTGCCGACAGATTGGGAGACCGTTGCCAACTACTGCATTGTCGCACTTGGTGGCACCCCAGTGAGCACGGATCCGTACGGCGATATCGCGGCACTGGTGCCAGGTGTGGATCCAACCGCAGCGTCGGTCAATGCATGGATTCTCGAGGAGTTTGCGACCTACTTTGATCCCAACGATGGCGGACAGTACTTCAGCAACGACAAGCTCCGATTGCTTGAGGGCTGTACCGCGGTTGCGCCGAAGCCGCCAGGTACTTCGGGGCCGTTATTTAACGTGGATTGGACATCGCAGGGCGATGGCCAATTCGCGGACTCGCTGCGCAACTTTCGCACCATGTACGGCTATGTGAAGAACTCAGGTGCGTACCCCGCTTCGACCGTCGACGACTTTGCGACGGCGTTGGTGTCGACAGGGTCCACAGTCGAGGCGTGGCGATGGTCGATCACCCAGCAAGGGTTCGGTCCTGAGACCGGACAGGGCTACAACTATTGGCGAACACAGATCGAAGCGGCTGCAGTCAACGGTGCGTGGAACGGTCACAACATGGTGGTCAGCGACTTCCCAAGGTTGCTCGATGCCGCTCAGTACGCCGTAAGTGGCTGGTATCCGACCAACCAACTCGATGGTCCCAGCTGGAGTGCAAGCCTGCCTGGTCCCGTTCCGGCGACTTATCTCGATGGTCTATTCGCCCACATCTCAGAGTTGGTATCTCACTGTGGAACTTGGTGGAACGTAGCCAACGAGTTCGAAAATCAGCTCGCACCGTATGGCCCATTTTTTGATTACCCCAACGAGATCGAGCCGAACGCTGATCGTGACATTCGCTGGGTCGAGGAACTGGCTTTCCGGTCCCAGCCAAGCTTTCTCAATGACCCAAGTAGCCTCGCCGAACTCACTGCGATCGACTTCGCTCCGTGTGCGAATTACACGACACGCACCGATATTGATCCACTGAATCACGACGACCTACAAGAGGTCTACACCGATCTCGTGGACTGGACCTCAGTGTTGACACCCCGGGCCCAAACACTGCACCAGACCCGTCTCGAAACCAACGGTGTAGACGTGTGGAACTCAGACGCACTCATCGAGCAGACACAAGAACTCCAGATGGCATGGTGGAGTCTCGGACGCGCCACGGAAAGCCTCGCGGAGGCACTCAGCCAACCCGACTCCTGGCCTCAAGCCAATGGTGGGGGTGCTATCACACCGACGGAGGCCGCCGACCGGCTCGAAGCTGCGGTTGTAGACCCCACGCAGCAAGCCAGTATCGACCAGGCCGCGGTCTACCTCGCTACAAAAACGATCCCGAACGGCCTCGAGCTTGGCCAATCTGCAACATCGGTAGTGATCGAGCCGCCGGAAGGAAGTGTCGAGCAGCACGACCCAACACCGGGGTCCGAGTGGGATCCCGAGACACCGAGCGAACTCCTTGACCTTTGCAATCTTCATGACGCCCTCGAAACGGTGTCCAATACGCCGGCGGTCGTCGTCGAGACAGCTCATTGCCAAACGCTGCTCGACGCCAGCGGGGTCAATGTTCCGCCGACACTAACGACGGTCCAAATCGCCAGTGAGGGACCTGTCCTTCGCTACGACGCCACCGAGGTTGGCGACATCTTGGCGGGAATATCCGGCCTCGGTGACGAGTACTTCGACCTCGCCAACATGGCGTTGGAGCACCTTATTGTGGACTTGTACCGGCGAGCTGAGAGCGGTGCACTGCAAGCAGATGAAGCCGCAGTGGTTGCTGAACTCGTCGACTATCTGTCCTCTCTCGATCTTCAGGCGCCGCTATTCGATGTGCTCACGGCCGACTACCTACTCGCTGATCTTCAGATGGCATCGACGCCGATTCTCGCTATTCCGGCTGCGATTAACCAGTTGTGTGGACTACTGCTGGTTAGCGATTATGCGTGCGCTTCGCGTGACAGCGTCGCTCCCGATATCGGGCCACACCCCGGCATTGCCGTCGACGCCTGGAATCTTCCGCATACCACACTCCTTGCTGCCCCCGGCAACGATGGTCTGAACCCCCAGGCAGTGCCAGGCGTTGGCCTTCTCGCACCGCCGAGCAGGGGTGGCCGAGAACTAACGTTGGGCCAGACATACCAACGCGCAAGCAATGACAAACTTGCACCTGCGACGACGACTGATAAGGCCGTGGCGATCGTTATCCCGACTGACCTCCGCGACGCACTCGAAGCTCTCGAGCAGCAGCCGTACGCCCGGTTTCGTGCGGACCTAGAGGCCGATGGCTACCAAGTCGTTGAACTCGTTCTCGATGGCACCGAGTCCCCGCCGTATGTGCGAGCCTGGCTGCAGGATCTCTGGAACAACCCCGCAGGCAACCCGCTCAACGGGGCCATCTTGATTGGTGATGTGCCAGATCCCTATTACAAGAGGACACTTCCGTTCATCAATGAAGCGCTCGGCCATGGCGATGACAAGCCGCCGGTGGGATACCTCTACTACGAGAATCTCGACGGGCAATTCGAAGTGCTCGACGGGTACCCAGAGCCGTGGACGTTCACCCCGAGCGATTCCAACGTCGAAGCCGAGATCTGGGTCAGTGTTCTACCAGCCTTGTCGAGCCTCGAAGCGACCGTTGCGCACCTTGAGAGATACCTAGACCGCAATCACGACTACCGCCGCGACCTCGACGACGGTGTGCCCGATCACGGACAACAGCCTGGATTGATCTATGCCGACATGGTCACGAATGCAATCAATTCAGCACATTTCGACGGGGCGCGGCTCAAACTCACTGGCCAGGCGCCGCTGCCATGGCTGACCGACCGATCGTGGGGTCAACTTTCTAGCCGGGGCAACGTCACGATTACCGTCGCCAACCAATTAGGCGACCCGGTGAACTATCCCGATACCGAGCAAGCGCTTGGGCCGCTTCTGGGCTCGGGTAACTACGACGTTCTGATTACAAACGCACATGGCAATCGCGCTGGCATCTACGACTCGGCCACAGGCGACGGGTACGGAGGTCGTTACCTTCAGGAAACCGACGTCAATGTCACGTTCTGGCTGACGATCTCTTGCGCGACTGCTAAGGGTGTCGACGAAAACGAAGTGTTCACGTTCGGTGAAGTCGCCATTTACTCAGAAAAAAGCAGTGTTCTCGCGTACGCAGGTGCGACCGCTAACACCCCCAACGAAATCGGCGGTAATGACGAAGGTCGAGGCGAAGTCACTATTGGCAATGCGCTAGCTTCTGGCGAATCAATAGGCGACGCATATCTGGCACATCGGTCGTTGGGCACCGGATGGAATGCACGCCGAGCGGTCGCTCGATCTGGCTACGACGTAGATCACGTGTTGCTCGGCGACGGCACGATCAGTCTCCGGTAGCAACGATCTTGCCGGTCGCGCTTCGCGCGACCGGCTGGTGTGCTCTAACTTGGCCCGCAATGGATCTTGCTGAGAATCTCGGACAACTAAAAACATCGGGCTGGGCTTCTGTCCCGGTCAAAGAAGAACTTCGTCGCAATGCAATTGCCCGAGTCCGGGCTGACGAGCCGCTCTTCGATGGCGTGCTCGGCTACGAGAACACCGTTGCCCCGCAACTCGAGAACGCGCTGCTCGCGGGGCACGACGTGGTCTTCCTGGGCGAGCGTGGTCAGGCCAAGACCCGCATGATCAGGTCCTGCATAAATCTGCTGGATGAGTGGATGCCTATCATCGCCGGCAGCGAGATCAATGACGATCCCCTAAACCCCGTCTCCAAGTACGCCAAGGACCTGGTCGAGGCCGAAGGCGACGACACCAAGATCAGCTGGGTGCACCGCAGCAACCGCTTCGCTGAGAAACTGGCCACACCCGATACCTCGATCGCCGATCTGATTGGCGAAGTCGACCCGATCAAGGTCGCCGAAGGCCGCTACCTGAGCGACGAACTCACCCTGCACTACGGCATGGTGCCGCGCTCGAATCGTGGCCTGTTCGCAATCAATGAGTTGCCCGATCTAGCCGAACGAATCCAAGTGGGCCTGCTCAACGTGCTCGAAGAACGAGACGTGCAAATCCGCGGCTATCGCATCCAGCTGCCGCTCGACATCATGCTGTTTGCGTCGGCCAACCCCGAGGACTACACCAACCGCGGCCGCATTATCACCCCGCTCAAGGACCGTTTCGGCACCCAGATCCGCACCCACTATCCGCTCGAGATCGACACCGAGATCGACATCGTCGAACAAGAGGCCGATGTCTTCTCCAGCGATGACCTCGAGGTCAGCGTGCCCGACTTCATGATGGAAATCGTTGCGACCATGAGCCATCTCGCTCGCGACAACCCACATATCAACCAACGATCCGGTGTGTCGGTGCGCTTGAGTATTGCAAACTACGAAACTCTCGTGGCCAGCGCCGTTCGCCGCACCCTCCGCCAAGGCGGGCACAAGGCCGTTCCCCGCATCGCCGACCTGCCTTCGCTCGTGCCATCGACCATGGGCAAGATCGAGATCGAGTCCATGGACGACGGACGCGACATCGAAATCATCGAGCACCTGACCTCAGCGGCCACTGTGGTCACGTTCAAGTCAGCACTCGACCACAACGAAGTCAGCGATGTTCTCGACGCGTTCGAAGAAGGCGAAGCAGTCGTGCAAACCGGCGACGACATTGCCGACACCGACTACCTCGACATGGTCAAAAACATGCCGGCGCTTGGCACGGCGCTCACCGCGCTTGGCTATGCCCCAGATGACTTGAGTGACTCGGCATTGGTAGCGAGCGGCGTCGAGTTCATCCTCGAAGGCCTCCACCTGTCGAAGCGACTCAACAAAGAATCCATGGGAGCGAGCGCTGTCTACCGGTCGCGGTAGAACGTGCACACGCTCGCAATTCGGTGCCGAATTACTTTGTCGCGTAGTTTCTCGGCATGGCTGATGAGTGGTTTGGGTCTTATTCGGGGTTGAAGTTTGAGCGTCGCGACAACGGCGTGCTTTGGATCACCATCAATCGGCCTGAGTCCTACAACGCGACCGATGCGGAGTTGCACCTGGGCCTGAGTCGAATATGGCGCGACATCGATGACGATGACGAAACCAGGGTGGTGGTGATCACGGGCGAGGGTAAGGCCTTCTCGGCGGGCGGTGATCTCGACTGGATCAATTCCTTTGTTGGGGATCCGAAGCAACTGCAGCGCGTGATGCGCGAGGCCGGCGATGTGGTGCACAACATGTTGCAGTGCAGCAAGGTAATCATCTCTGCGATCAACGGTGTGGCGGTAGGCGCAGGCCTAGCGATCGCGCTCATGGCCGACATTTCGCTGATGGCCGAAGAAGCCAAAATCACCGACGGCCATGTGCGCATGGGTGTGGCTGCTGGCGATCACGCCGTGATTTGCTGGCCGCTGCTCTGCGGCTTAGCCAAGGCCAAGTACTACCTGCTCACGGCAGATTTCATCGACGGTGTTGAAGCCGATCGCATTGGCCTGGTGAGCAAGGCGGTGCCAGGCAGCGACCTGCTCGGCGAAGCACAGAAGGTTGCCGACAAGCTCGCCACTGGATCGCAACAAGCAACCCGGCTCACGAAGCGTGCACTGAACCTGTGGATGCATCAGGCTGCCCCTGCCTTCGACGCCAGCATGGCGTTCGAGATTCTCGGGTTCATGGGGCCCGACGCGGCCGAAGGGGTAGCTGCGCTCCGCGAGAAGCGGGAGCCCAACTTCGAATAGCCGGCTGGGCACAATAGCCCAGCGCTCTTCTGAGGATTGTGGTGCTGCGACGCTGCCCTACGACTTGTTGCCATGTTGTCGGCGATTAACTGGGATCCCGACGCCGCACAGACAGCCATCGCACTGATGGGTGACCGGGCTGGGCAAGCCAGCGCTATGTTCAACCTTGGTGCGCTGCTCCGAGGGATGGCCGGTTGAGTGAAGCCGAATCCTGGTGCCGCAAAGCAGCCGAAGCCGGTAACACCGACGTTGTAGAGGCGTTGCGTTTGCTTGCTACAGCCGGGCTGCAGTAGAGGAGTAGCTAGCGATAGGTTTTCACTAGCGTAGGCAGCATCGCGTAGTCGCGCCGAAACGCTGTTTTGGGGTTGGCGAATCTGCAGATTTGGGGTATTCCCGTTGCTGAAGGTGCAGGGGTCACTGGGTTGGACCGAATGACCGAACATAAACGGCACTAACGTGAACAGCTGTGGCTGATCCAGCAACATTTTCAGACGACGCAATGCCGTTCATGAACCAGCTCTTCGCCACGGCGATGCGCATGACCCGCAATCGCGCCGATGCCGAGGATCTCGTTCAAGAGACCTTCCTCAAGGGCTACCGCGCCTACGAGCGATTCGAGGCAGGCACCAACCTGCGCGCCTGGCTGTTTCGCATTCTGACGAACAGCTACATCAACATTTATCGCAAGAAGCAGCGTCGCCCGTTTCAAACCGACCTCGAAGACGTGCAGGACCTGTACCTGTACCGTCGCCTCGGCGGCAACGAACTCGCCACGATCGGGCGCAGTGCCGAAGATCAGCTGTTCGATCGCATCACCGATAGCACCATCACCGACGCCCTCGACGAGCTGCCTGAGCAGTACCGAACCGCCGTCATGTTGGCCGATGTCGAAGGATTTGCCTATAAAGAAATCGCCGAAATCCTCGACGTTCCTATCGGAACCGTAATGAGTCGCCTTCATCGTGGAAGAAAAAAGCTGCAGGAGCAGTTGTATGAGTTCGGCCGCGAGCGAGGCTTTGTCGACACTCCCGAAGAAACCCCGGAAATGTCAGGTACCGCCGAGCAACCTGCCGCTACTTAACCTGCACATCATCTCAACCACACCGCTCTGCGGTGACCTGAGATCCTGAACAAGGAGCCATCATGAATTTTGGCGATTGCCAGCCTTTGCAATGTGACAAAGCAATGAACTGCATCGAAGGCGCCCGCAACCCGGTCGCAACCCCTCTGGAAATGACCGGCCTGCGCGGCCAGCTCACTGACTGCACGCCCTGCCTCGGCGCATTCGACCTTGAAGTAAAACTTCGGGCCACCATCGCACCGGGCATTTCCGAGCTGCCGAGCATGGATTTCCGCTCCCGTATAACCGAAACACTTGCGTCGGTCGACCTGTCCAAGCTCGACATCACTGACTTCTAGTGAATTACCAACCGATGCGCCGCATGGGTAGGCCAACCCCGTCGTTCATGGCGAGTGGGGTGCGGCGGATCAAGCGTCTAGGCTCACAGACATGATTGCAGCAATGGTTTGGCACTGGTGGCTGGCGCCGCTTTTGGTCGCCGCAGTAGTTGGTTTCATTCTGGCTTCGGTCGGCGGCTACCTGGCGCAGGTCACCAAGGACCGTTATCCCCACCGCGAACCACGACGCGACTAGCTCGTGGCCTCCGCAGTTGACTGGGAACTTGCCGAACGCGTTGCGATAAAGATCGCGACCCGCGGCGAAGTTGTCGATGATTACGCGCTCGCAAAGATGAGCGACGACTTCGACCACATGACGCCACGTGCCGAGAAACTTGTGGGCGAAGAAACCGGTCTGTGGTCGTTGCAGGGCGAAGCTCGCTCCCGCCTGGTCAGTCGGCCCGACTGGATTCGCGCCAATATCGCCTCGTTCCAGCGGCTGCTCAAGCCGGTTGTCGACAAGCTCGACGATGTATCCGATGGCCCCATGGGCAGCGCAGCTCGCAAATTTTCCGGTGTGCAAGTCGGCTCGGTGCTTGGATGGATGTCGACCCGCGTGCTCGGTCAGTACGACCTGCTACTCACCGAAGACGAAAATCCCCAAGACCAAGACATGGTCTATTACGTGGGCCCCAACGTGCTGGCGCTTGAACGCCGCAATGGCTTTACGCCTGAACAGTTCCGACTTTGGCTCGCACTGCACGAAACCACCCACCGAGCTCAATTCACCGGCGTGCCCTGGCTGCGTGATTACTTCGTATCACTCGTGAACGAGACGCTCGACAACGTGGACCCTGACCCGGGTCGTTTCAAAGAAGTTGTCAAAGAACTCGTGGATGCTCGGCGTAACGGGACCGACCCGATGGCCAACGGCGGGCTACCAGCGCTCATTGCAGGCCCCGAACAGAAGCTCGTTCTCGACAAGATCGCCGGCATGATGAGCCTGCTCGAGGGCCACGGCGACGTCACCATGGACCGCGCCGGCCTCGGCATTGTCACCGACGCCGAATACTTCGCAAAAACTCTGCGCACCCGCCGCGAGTCCGCAAAGGGCCTCACCCGCGTTGTGCAGAAGCTGGTTGGCCTCGAAGCCAAGCTGAATCAGTACGCAGCTGGCGAGGCATTCATTGCCCATGTCGAAGAACACGCTGGCGGAAAACGTGCCATCGACCATGCTTGGACCAGCGCCGATTCGTTGCCGACGATTGTCGAAATCCGTGACCCACAGCAGTGGGTAGAGCGGGTAGCCACCCACGCTGCTTAACGCACCGTCGGGGTAGTGTCCCTGGGGCATGGCCGAATCCATTACCGAGTTCGCGGCATTTCCCGTCGTTCGAAAACTCATGGCACAATGCACATTCCCGAGCGATGGTCAGTCGCTCGATTGTGCAGTCTCTGGCGGGGCTGATTCGTCTGCGCTGCTGATCTTGGCTGCGGCCTCAGGATGTATCGTGACGGCCCATCATGTCGACCATGGCCTTCGCCAAGGGTCCGCAGATGAGTCCAACGTCGTAGCCGACCTAGCCATCAGGCTCGGTGCCAGTTTCTGCTCACACACGGCAACCATTGAGCCCGGAGCAAACCTCGAAGCACGGGCTCGGTCGGCTCGCTACGCACTCCTGCCGAACCCCGTGGCCACCGGACATACGCTCGACGATCGAGCCGAGACCATCCTGATCAACCTGATGCGCGGCGCCGCTCGCACCGGGCAATCGCCACTGACCGACCCGACGCGCCACCCCATCGTGAACCTGCGCCGCGCGGATACCGAAGCGGTATGCCGAGCCCTAGGGGTGACACCGGTGGCCGATCCCTCGAACAACGATCCCAACTTTGTGCGCAACCGGGTACGCCACGAACTAGTCCCGCTGCTCGATGACATCTCCAATCGAGACGTGGCGCTTCTTCTGGATCGCCAAGCCGACATACTTGGCGACGAAGATCGATTCCTCGATGGCCTCGCAGAGCACATTGATGCCACTGACGCAAAGGCGGTTGCAGCGGCACCGACGGTCCTGGCTCGCCGTGCTTTGCGGCGGTTCATCATGGACAACTGGTCGCTTGGACATCCCCCTAGTGTCGAATCGATCGGGCGAGTGCTCTCCGTAGCGCAAGGTGTCGCCACGGCCTGCGAGATCGAAGGGGGCCATAGGGTTCATCGAACAAATCAGAAGCTGAGGCTTGAGTGTGCTGTGGTTAGTGTGACGCCCGAATGAAACGCTTTCCGATCTCACGAATTGCCCTGGTGCTGGGCCTCGCCCTTGCCGCGTTCGTGCTGTACAGCTTGGTCTTTGCTGGGTCAGATGAACCAAGAACCGAATATGACCTGGGCGAGTACCTAGCGCTCATCGACGACAACCAGATCCAATCCGCCGTCATCCTTGACCGCTCCAGCGAGCTCTACGGCCTGCTCACCAACGGAAGCGAATATCAGCTCGGTTTCCCGCGCGAGTTCACCGACGAGCTAACCACCGCGCTTACCGAAGCGGATCCACCTGTCGAGGTCACGACCGACTCCCAGTCACCAAATATCTGGCGAGACTTGCTGATCTCACTGCTGCCAATGGTGATCCTCATTGCGGTTTTCTTATTCGTCTTTTCCAAGCTGCGCGGTGGCGGAGGAATGTTCAGCTTTGGCAAAGCCAAAGCCCGCATGTTCACCAAGGATTCGCCCCAGGTTACATTCGACGATGTCGCAGGTGCCGACGAGGCGGTCGAAGAACTCCGTGAGATCCGCGACTTCTTGCAGGACCCAGCCCGATTCCTGGCGCTGGGCGCAAAGATCCCCAAAGGCGTGCTGCTATATGGCCCGCCCGGCACTGGCAAGACGCTGCTCGCACGTGCGGTTGCCGGCGAAGCTGGGGTCCCATTCTTCTCTATCTCTGGCTCGGACTTCGTGGAAATGTTCGTGGGTGTTGGTGCGAGTCGCGTCCGCGACCTCTTCCAGCAAGCCAAGGAATCATCGCCCGCCATCATCTTCATCGACGAAATCGACGCCGTGGGCCGCCATCGCGGCGCCGGCATGGGGGGCGGACACGACGAACGCGAGCAGACGCTTAACCAGATGCTGGTCGAGATGGACGGCTTCGACGCAACCACCGGCGTCATCCTGATTGCCGCCACCAACCGCCCCGACATTCTGGATCCGGCCCTATTGCGCCCCGGCCGCTTCGACCGCCAAATCGTCGTCGACAAGCCGGACCTGCCTGGCCGCCAACAGATCTTGCGGGTGCACGCCCAGGGCAAGCCGCTGGGACCTGAAGTCAACCTGGACACCATTGCTCGACGTACCCCCGGGTTCACTGGAGCGGACCTGCAGAACTTGCTCAACGAGTCGGCATTACTCACCGCTCGCGACGGTCTTTCTGAGATCGAGAACCGCCATGTTGGCGCGGCGATCGACCGCGTGATCGGCGGTCCCGAGCGCAAAAGCCGCGTCATGAGCGATCACGAACAACGGGTCATTGCCTATCACGAGTCTGGCCACGCCTTGGTCGGCCATGTGCTGCAACACACCGACCCGGTCCACAAAGTCTCGATCGTGTCCCGTGGCCGAGCGCTGGGGTGGACACTCACCCTGCCGGAACGTGACAAGTACTTGAACTCGCGGTCAGAGCTACGCAGCGAACTGGCCATGCTGCTCGGTGGCCGCACCGCCGAGGAAATGATCTTTGGAGACCCGACGACCGGCGCAGCCGACGACATCGCCCGAGTAACCAAGCTGGCCCGCCAGATGGTTACCAAATTTGGCATGAGCGAGAAGCTGGGTCCCCAAGCGTTTGGTCGAAGCTCCGACGAAGTCTTTGTCGGCAAAGAACAAGGGCAAGCTAATGAAATGTCCGAAACGATGGCGAATGCGATCGATGCCGAGGTCAGCGATCTGATCAATCTCGCCCACCGTGAGGCCTACGAAATTCTGAAGCATCATCACGAGACGCTCGATGCCATGGCGAGTGCGTTGCTCGAACACGAAACCCTCGATGAGGACATGCTCAAGGAGATCCTTGGCGAAGCTGGAACCTGGGACATTGACCCGAATCGGTCATCGCGATCTTCTTCGCCGTTGGCCCGTGAACCTTTCGTGTCGGGCGAGTACCGTTCCGAAGAACCTCCCCCGACCGACATTTAGCAATCCCGGCTCCTACGATCCGCGGTTCTCAGTATCGGCTCGATACACCGAGCAAAGGACCGTTTGTGACCGACTCGTCAAGCCCAGTAGACGTCGAACGAATCGCAGCTGCTGTGTCTGAGATACTGGCAGCAATTGGCGAAGACCCATCCCGCGACGGACTCCAAGCCACCCCCCAGCGGGTGGCCCGAATGTATGCCGAGGTCTGCGGCGGTTTGCACCAGGACCCCGAAGCCCATCTGGTGACCCAGTTCGAGGCTGGCCACCAAGAGATGGTCATCGTCAAGGACATTCCGATCTACTCGCTGTGCGAACATCACTTGGTGCCGTTCTTTGGAGTAGCGCACTTGGGTTACATCCCGAACGAAGAGGGCCGCATCACCGGGCTTTCCAAGCTGGCCCGCCTGGTCGACGGTTACGCCCGTCGACCCCAGGTGCAAGAGCGCCTGACCTCGCAGTGCGCCGACGCTCTTGAGAACATTCTCGAACCACGGGGAGCGATCGTGGTCATCGAAGCCGAACACCTGTGTATGGCCATGCGCGGCATCCGCAAGCCGGGTGCTAGCACGATCACATCAGCTGTACGAGGTATCTTCCGCGACGATGCCTCGACCCGCGGCGAGGCGATGCGTTTCCTCACCGGTAACTAGGCGAGTTTTCGAGCGATGAGCGCGACCGTCATGGGAGTGGTGAACGTGACCCCCGATTCGTTCGTGGGCGATGTTCGCACGCCCACGGTCGACGGTGCGGTGGCACGTTGCCTGCAACTCGTGGCCGAAGGCGCCGGCATTATCGATATTGGTGGTGAATCAACGCGCCCGGGGTCGTCGTCGATAGCGCTGGACCAAGAACTCACCCGGGTCATGCCGGTCATCGAAGCGCTCGTGCCGCTGCTAGACGCTCACGTGCAGATCTCGATCGATACCCAGAAGGAAGCCGTGGCTCGGGCTGCAGTTACGGCGGGCGCGCACATAATCAATGACATGAGTTCATCGCTTGGCGCGCTGGCCGGTGAGCTTGGGGTGGGCTACGTGGCTGCCCACATGCTCGAAACGCCTGAAACCATGCAGCATGATCCAACCTATGAAGACGTCCTGGCCGAGATATTGGCCGAGGTTACTGCCGCAGGAGAGCTTGCCGCCGACGCCGGAGCAGCAAGGGTGTGGATCGACCCGGGCATTGGTTTCGGCAAGACCATGGAGCACAACTTGTCGTTGCTGGCCCATATTGACCAGTTCGTGGCGAGCGGATTTCCGGTCCTAGTGGGCGTGAGCCGAAAGGGATTCATCGGCAAATTGCATGCAGCGAGCGACACGGGTGATGCCTTAGGCGATGTCAAACCAACAGGTACCGAGGATCGGCTCGAGGCATCGGTCGCCCTGGCCGCCTGGAGCGCCGCACTCGGGGTCGATGTGGTGCGTGTGCATGATGTGGAAGACACAGCGCGTGCGCTCAACGACCTCCAGCCAAATATTGCATAAACCCGCAGGTTTAGGCGCCGCTGAGGTGGTCGCTGGGCGTTCGCCGGTCTAGGTTGAATCTTCATGGTTGAGATGTCGATTTCGAGCCTTCGGGGCAAGTGGGCACAAGGCATCCAGCCGCGTCACTTCACTTGGATCCTCAAGGACCAGATTGCAGTATGTGAGCGCCTCGGCGGCAAAGGTTCCAACCATCGCCCCGTGCGTCGCCAAGAAGAAATCGTTTGGGTGTTGAACAACAACTTCGACCTAACGATCTCCATGGTTCCCGGCAACCACAACTTGCAGGCGTACAAAGACCTGGGTCTTGCGCACCGCCACTGGCCTGTCTCCGACGACCAAGATCCAACGATCCTGCTGCCTCGTATCTATGAGCAAATGGGCATTGCGCTTGACCACAACAAACGCATGCTGATGCACCGCTTGTCGCTCGGTGACACGATGATGGGCTTCTTTGGCGGCTTCTTGATCTGGGGCGACTATCTCCAGGAACCAACCGAGACTTTCGTTATGGTCGAGCGGCTCTTCGGCCGCCAGATTGGCCCCCGTGGTCGCCAAATGATCAACACTATCCATGCGTCTGATCACCGCAAGGCGAACCTGCCGATCGACGAACCCGAGACCGAACCCGCAACCGCCGACGTTGCGGCCGACTGAACAGACTTCAGGGCTCCACTTATGCAAGCCGACCGCATCCTGTTGCGAAACATGCGCGTCATGGCCTATTGCGGCGTACTCGACGAAGAGCAGGCTCGCCGCCAACCCTTTGAGATCAATGCCGAGGTGACCGCAGACCTGCGGGCCGCAGGCCAATCCGACGACCTGAATGACACGATCAACTACGGCGTGCTGGGCGACAACATCGCCGAACTGGTTGAGAACAGCCGCTTTGCCTTACTTGAGTTCTTTGCGCAACAGGTTGCTGATCTTTTGCTGGCCGATTCCAAGGCCACCGAAGTAACGGTTGAGATTCTCAAATTGCGTCCACCAATGGCGCAAGACCTTGCCGCATCTGGTGTGCGCATCACCCGTACCAGATCCTGAGGCGGGCTTATGCGTCGCCGGGCATTTCTTGGATTGGGAAGTAATCTCGGGGAACGCCTCACGTATTTGCGCACCGCCATCGCGTCAATTCCCGATCTGGTCAACGTGTCCTCGCTCTATGAGACCGACCCGGTTGGGGGCCCAGAACAGGGCGCCTTCCTGAACTGTGTTGTCGAACTCGACACCGATCTCACGGCTCGCGAACTTCTCGAACTGTGTCGCTCCCTTGAACAGGCTGCCGAGCGGGTGCGCATCGAGCGCTGGGGGCCCCGAACACTCGATGTCGATGTGGTCTATATCGACGGCGAGGCCGTCGACGAGCCGGACCTGATCGTGCCACACCGTCGCTGGCGAGAACGAGCGTTTGTCATGATTCCGCTCGGCGAGCTGGCACCAGATCTGCTCGACGGCTGGACTGACCCTGACCAGGGCGAAGTCCGCAGCGTAGGAACCCTGTAAGCCACCGCTCGTTTGTTCGGTAGCGTAAGCGAGTGCGCTTCGTCAGAATCATTGGACCGGGTCGCGCCGGGCACTCTTTTGCTAACGCACTCGCTGGCGCTGGTTTACGCGTTGAGCTCATGGAGCGGCCCGCACCGGTGCGCAACGCCGCAGCGGATGCCGATGTCGTGTTGGTCGCAACACCGGACCGAGTGATCGCCCAGATTGCACGAGAGATCGAACCCGGTCCAGCGGTCGTGCTGCATTGCTCCGGAGCGACCGGTCTAGCTCCGTTGTCGATGCACGAGCGTCACGGTTCGATTCATCCACTCATGGCGCTGCCCAACGCAACCACCGGCGCAGCGCGGTTGGCTGAAAACGGCTGGTTCGCCGTAGCTGGCCACGCAATGGCGAACGAACTGGTCGACGCGTTGGGCGGGCGCAGCTTTGTGGTCTCCGACGAGAATCGGGCGCTGTATCACGCGACGGCAGCGGTGAGTGCCAACCATCTCGTTGCACTGCTCGCCCAGGTCGAGCGGTTGGCCGAGCAGGTGGGTGTACCAGCCGAGGCGTTCTTCGATCTTGCTCGTGGCAGCTTCGATGATGTGGTGGCCCAAGGCGCTCGAGTCGCGCTTACTGGTCCTGCGGCTCGCGGTGATCAAGCCACAGTCGACGCACACCGCGCCGCACTGCCCGGTCCCGAGCGGGCGCTCTACGACGCGCTGGTCGTGGCCGCCAGCGCTCTTGGTCGCCAGTAACCTTCGCAACCAGGGTTTTGTGTGACACGTTCATCAACGGCGAAGGGAATCTCGTGCTGGTAACCAAAACGATCGCGGAGACATGGACGCTGCTCGATGCAGCTCGGGCCCAGGGCAAGTCGATTGGCATGGTGCCCACGATGGGTTTCTTGCATGCCGGCCACGCCAGCCTGATCAAGGCATCGGCCGCCGACAACGATGTCACGTTGACAACAATCTTCGTGAACCCGCTGCAGTTCTCCGCCGACGAAGATCTCAGCGACTATCCCCGAGACCTTGCACGCGACCTCGAGATCTGCGAACAAGCCGGTGCGACGATCGTGCTGACACCGGTGGTCGAAGAGATGTACCCGCAGCCGATCATTACGTCGGTGACAGTGAGTGAGCTCGGCGAATCTATGGAGGGTGCGCAGCGGCCGACTCACTTCGCAGGCGTCACCACGGTGGTGTCCAAGCTCTTCAATATTGGTGGCCAGTGTCGCGCCTACTTTGGCGAAAAGGACTACCAGCAGCTCGCCATCGTGCGTCGCATGGCATCGGACCTGTCGTTTCCCGTAGAGATCGTCGGCTGCCCGATTGTGCGAGAAGAGAACGGCCTGGCCATGTCAAGCCGTAACACCTACCTCTCACCGGAGCAATTTGTCGCAGCCAGCGTCCTTCAGCGATCGCTGCGGTCCGCGGTTGATCTGGCCTTGGGTGGTGAACATGACGCAGCAACCATTCGCGCTCACATCACCAGCATGATCGCAACCGAGCCGTTGGTATCGGAACCGGACTACGTAGCGATCGTCGACGCCGCCAGCCTCGAACCGCTCGACAACCTTTCTGGCGAAGTCCGAATCATCCTGGCTGCCCAAGTCGGCCGCCCCCGTCTCCTCGACAACATCGGCCTCACGATTCGATGAAGTCGGCTTCGCCAAGTCGGGTCGGCGAAGGACAGTCCATGAATGAGGTATTCGGGTTGACACTCTTGGATAACGCGCAACGAGGCCCCGTAGGTCCTACTGTGCACAGCGAGACAGGTGTATACGAGAACACGTTTCTCATCCAGCGAGGGGGCAGCATATGAACCAGCCTGCCAATGAAATACAAGCACGCGGACCAGCTAACGAAGAAGAGGCGAACTGGTTTAAGGGCTGGTTCAGTGTGCTGCCGGATCTAAGTCGCGCGAGCTAGCGGGTTTGCGGTGATGTCGATGTTTCTGACGAAGGGGCCGGTCCAACCCGCTGGCTGGGTCGTATTCGCAGTCGGTATTGCAAGCTTGATAGGCGCACTGCTGCTCAACTGGCGCGAGCTTCTCGTGTTGGCGATCGGCTGCGGGGCCATCTTGTTGGTGTCCCTTGCATTCGTGATCGGCCGCAGTGAGATTCGCCTGGAACGGCACTTGCCTTCGGATCGAGTTACCGTCGGCGACGATGCCCTGGTCGAACTGGCTGCATCCAACTCGGGCTCGGTGCGTACGAGCAAGCAAGTGATTGGCGAAGCCATGAATGGCCAACCGGTCGAGGTGCCGTTGCCAGCCTTAGCCGCCGGTGCCGAAATGGTCGTGTCGTGGAAACCGTCGACGGTTCGCCGGGGCAAGTACCGCCTTGGTCCAGCACGAATCACCAAGGCTGATCCGTGTCGGCTCTTGCAACGCGATGTTGGTCAGACCGGTGTCGACGATTTTTGGGTGCAACCGCGCGTCGTGCCGTTGCCGATGTTTGTCGGAGGGTTGACCAAGGATGTCGATGGACCCACCTTTGATCATTCACCCGCCGGCGACGTTGCCTTCCATGCGATCCGCCCATATACGCCAGGCGACGATGCCCGCCACGTGCACTGGATGGCCACGGCTCGCGCCGGTGAAATGATGGTCCGTCATTATGTGGATAATCGCTTGCCTTATGTCAGCGTTGTGATCGACGCCCACGCCGACCACTGGGCGACAGAGCGAGACTTCAACGCTGCGATCGATATCGCTGCTTCGATCGGTGTCTCATCGCTCGACGCAAGTCAGCCCGGCAGCGTGCATATTGGCGACAAACAACTTATGGGTAGCCAGCGCCGATCGACGCGCCGGCTTCTCCTCGACGATCTCACCTTGGTCGAGCCGGTGCCAGAGTTCGACCTCGCCGAGACACTGGGCCCACTGGTTGGCGGCGAGCGCAACACGACCATTGCTGTCTTGCTTGTTGGAGCGGGTGCCTCGGCGGCCTCGCTCTCTATTCCAGCAACGCGCCTCGCCCAGACATGCGCGGTCATGATCGTTCGGGTTACTGGCCAAGAGCTTGACCCTGACGAGGCAACAATTGCAGGCCGCGGCGTTCGTTATCTCGAAGTTGCCGATCTCGATGATTTCGTGGTTGCTATGCATCAACGGATGGCTTCGTCGTGAGCGGGTGGCTCGACACGTGCTCGACAGAGCCACATGTCAGAAGTACGATCTAGCCGTGCCGAGCACTGATACGACAGCAGGGTTTGGCGATGGGTCGACGCTCACCATCGACTTTGCTGGCGAAATTCACGTGCTCTCACCCGGTGACGAACTGACCTTTGGTCGCGGTAAGACGAACGATCTGGAGGTCGATTCGAACCCCAGGCTGCACCGCAAGTTCGGCCATATCTCGTATCGAGATGGCAATTGGTGGCTACGTAACAACGGCAACCGGCTGGCGATTACCGTGCTGGACCAGGCGTCGCCATCGAGTTCAAACGTGACACCGGGCCGTGAAACTTCACTCACGTTCATTCGATCAACGGTCCGGTTCAAGGCTGGATCGAGTACCTATGAACTACTCCTTGAACTACCGCTACCAGCGGTCGAGGCGCACCAAGCCGTAGCTACTGAGAACGACATCTTTGCTCCAACGATCGATCAGTCGCACCTGCCCCTTGTTGGCAATCAGCGATTGCTGGCCGTGGCGCTAGCTGAGTACAAGTTGCTCAACCCACACAAGCCTCTGACTGTTCCGACCAATAAGACCATCGCCCACCGGTTTGGATGGTCAACGACGACCTACAACCGCAAACTCGACCGGCTTTGCAAGAACTATGCGCTGGCCGGCGTGAGCGGTCTCGTTGGTGGTCCAGGGCAGGTCGCTCTGGATCGGCGAACGAAGTTGGTCGAACACCTGGTTTCGTCTGGCAGCGTGACGCTGCTCGATCTTGACCTGCTCAAGGACCACCCCGAGTAGTTACATGCCCAGGTCGGTGAGCTGCTTCTCGATGGCTGACGCCATCGTGGTGGCCGACTCAGCGATCCCTTGTTGCATTGTCATGGTGAGACTGGCCACGTCGGCCAGGGCGCTGTCGTATTCAGGGCCGACCCATGATTCGTCGTCGCCGAGCTGAGTGAATGCGTTGAGGTGTTCGGTGAAGAGCTCACCGACCCGGTCATAGACGGACGTGCAGACTTCTTTAAGGCCGTTAAGGACACCATCGTCGGCGGTTTCAATGGTTTCGTCGACCTGGATGTCGGGCATCACCGGCAGCTGTGCGGGTGGCTTCAGCTCAACCGCTATCGGATCGGCACCCATGTTGGTGGAGATGTAGCTGGCGGCGTCGCTGATCACTTCGGACATCGAAATCATGTTCGACGAGCAGACCTTGCCAAAGTCAACCGCGTTCTGGGTGCATGTGGTCTTGAAGTCCCGCGCACGCGCGCCGTTGTACAGCACTTCGGCCGTCTTGGCAATGAGGTCGTTGAGCTTGACCTCGACTTCATCGAAGATCTCAATGCCACGTTGCTCGTAGGCACCGATGTCATCTCGCTTGGTTTGCTTTTTAACCATCGCTGGCTCCTTTGGTAGGTGTTCGCTTCACAAACTAGGAAATCGGTGCCTAGGGCGGAAGGGGGAGCCCTCCCCCTTCACCAATACGGGTTGTCGATGCACCCTTAAGCCCCGGCCTACGTGCGCTCTGCGCGATAACGGCATAACACGGAAGACGAGATCTTATGGAGAGCGCCTACCGACGCCCCGAATTTGAATTCGACCCGAGCTTGAAAGCAGCGCGCAAGCTTTGGGAGTTCAACGATGATCTCTTGTGCATGCTGCAGAGACTGAACCCGGTGCGTGAAGCGGCGTTGGCGCCTGACAGCTTCGAGGGATCATGGGGCGTTGAGTTCCGGGCCCGCGCCGAAGAAGAAGACATCAACGTGAGTGTGACAAGAGGCAAACTTCGCTCCGATGCCAATGAGTGGGGCGCCGCCTGGCAGCGCATGGTCAACCAGATCAACAACGTGTGCTGGGCGGAAACCTATGTCGCAGCCAAGAAGCTGCTCGAAGAGAAAGAGCGTCAGGAAAACGAGAGCAAGAACTGGCTCGAACGTGGCGCCGGCGCCGTCGCCGACTATTTCGTTGGCAAAGACGAAGTCATCGGAAGTGTTCCGACAGCTGAGCGAGCCACTTTGCCTCGTGGTCCAGGTTTCCCCCGCTATTCCGACTTTGCGCATTTCAGGGTGGGTGATCCGTGTTCGGTTTCGTACCACGACACGGCGCCCGGGCCGAGTTCGGAAACGGTTACTGGCGAGGCCGCTGGCGAAGCCGAGGGACGACGACAAAGCTCAGATGCACCGGAGGTCGTTACCGAAGCTGGGCAGGCAGATCCGCTCCCGGTGACGATCACCAACGACCGGGCAAGTGCAGGTAACGCTGCTGGCATCTGCACCATCGATCTGGTCAAGGTGCAAAAATATTTGAGTGACTTCCGCGTCGAGATTGACGGGCTTCGAACGTTGTGGGTTGACGAAGTAGTACCCGTACTCGATGTCGCCCGCCAGGTTTGCAAGGACTCATTCTCGCTCACCCAGTCACGCGAGACGGTCGGCGCACTGTTTGATTGTTTCGAAGAGCTCCATATGGCGGTTGGCTACGTGTACCAGTTGGTCGAGCCGAATGGCGATGGGACAGGGAGCGTCTCTGGTGCCGTGGTTGCAGAGGTACTCATCGAAAACGGCTTGGACACAGCTCCTGGCGTGTTGGTCCCGAGCAACACCGAACTCGGCGGATTGCCCGAGAACTCTGGTCTGGTCGACGACCCAATCAACGCCGCGAACGGCAACTTCTTCCATCAAGAGATGGACCTTGGCATGCCTGGGCTTGCCGATGCGATTGCTATCCGGCGCACGTACAACGCTGGGCTGCCAGTCAAGGGCGTGTTTGGCCGCGGCTGGTCATCGGTGTTCGACATGGAGCTCACCAACACCGAGTCGGGGCTCGCCATGGTGCGCACCAACGATGGCGCAGTGCTCGGCTTCCCGCTGACTGAAGACGGTAACTACGTGCCCCACGGAGCGCGTCAGGCACAGCTTTTGCGCAACGAGAACGGCTGGACGTTGCGCAAGGGTCTCGAGCTCGAGTGGTTCTTTGACAGTGCAGGCCGGCTGAGCGGCAGCCGTGACGGGTACGCCCACTGGTCCCTAAGCCGCGATGAGACTTCGCTCGTAATCACCGAACTGGGGAGCGGACGCTCGGTCACGCTCGACCTGCAAGACGGACTTGTTCGCTTCGCTAGATCTTCGGATGGCCGCACGGTCCACTATCACTACGTCGACGAGAACCTTGTCGTTGTCGAGCGCCCCACGGGCTCCATGACCTATGAGATCAACGTCGACGGTTTGATCGGTCGGATCATCGATGCCGATGGTGTCTTGGTGGTCGAGAACACCTATGACACTCTCCGCCGTGCGGTCTCTCAACTCAGCCCATTCCAGCGTATGAGTCGCTACGAGTACGGCGAAAATGGGTTGTTCCGGTCGACCGATGATCACGGAGGCCCGGCCAACGTGATGATCCATGATGGGCGCGGCAACCTCACGTCGATGACTGCGGGCGATGGCCTAGGGATGCGGCTGAAGTGGGACGACCGCAATCGCATGACCGAGCGCCGCGATCGCAACGGCAACGTGACGACCTACAGCTACCTGCCAGATCCTGCTCGGGATCTGTTGGTGAGCCATACGGGGCCCGACGGCGAGAGTGAAGATCGAGAGTGGGATGACGTCGACCGCCTGATCACGTTGGTGCTCCCCGACGGTGGTATCTACCAGCTGACATACGACGGCGATCACCGGTTGCCAGCAACCGTTACGGACCCGCTCGGTGGTGTCACGCAATACGAACGGAACAAGGCAGGCCAAGTCACTCGTGAGACTGACCCCGATGGCGTCGTTGTAACTTTTGCGTGGACAATCGATGGGCAGATCGAGCGGATTACCGATGCCGACGGCGATCAGTGTTGGTTTGACTATGACGTTGCGGGGTGTCTGACTCAGGTCACCAGCGACGGTCGAACAGCTCAGTTCGCAAGCGACGCCGGCGGCAGGGTCTCGACCATCGATAGCGTCGACGGTGTTCATCGAGCCATGACGTACACAGCCGCTGGGCGGCCATTGGCCTGTCACGACGCGCAGGGCGAGTTGGTTTGGCGGCTCGAATACGGCTCGCACGGTCTGGCGTCCAGTCTTGTCGATGGTGACCAGAGCAAGTCGATGTCGGTGGAGTACGACCGTTACGGCAACCACACCCGCATTGTGGGTGTCGACGGCGTCGAGGCCGATTTTGTCTACGACGAACTGAACCAGCTCCGCTCGCTGGATCTCGCCGGTGTCACGGTGTTGAGCCAAAGCCATGATGGCAATGGAAACCGAGTCAGCGTGACCGACGCTGATGGCCTCACTGCGAGTCGGACCGTTGATGCTTCTGACCGCACCAAGTCGATCACCGACCCGCTGGGCAATGTCACCACGATGACGTGGCATCAGGGTGGTCAGCTAGCCAGCATGACTCGCGCAGATGGAGCGACCTACGAGTACACCGTTGACCAACTCGGCCGCGTCATCTCGGTCACGGGACCTGATGGTGCTATCACCCGGTATGAGTACAGCAATGGTGGCCGGCTGACTGCACGGGTTTCTGGCGCCGGGCGTCGCACCGAGTACGGCTATGGCGCGGCAGGCAAGCTCACGACCGAGACCGATGCCGACGGTGTTGTGCGGTCGATCTCGGCCGATGATGCGACGCTCACGATCACCGACGGCGATGAGATGGTCACGTTCACCCTCGATGACACTGGCCGTATTGCGTCCTGGGATCACGCTGGCGGCTCCAGCGGCACGGCCGTCTGGGGTGAAGGAGAACGGTCGGTCGCCTATGCCGACACGTTGCCTGCGATTGTTGAGCTTGACCGCTCGGGACTTGCAAGCCGGGTGACGACTCCCGCCGGGGCCGTCACAGAACTTGAGCGAGACCTGCGCAACCGCATTGTTGCCACCGTGAGCGGCACGGAGCGAACCGAGTTCAGCTATGACATGTTCGCCAACTTGGTGTCTGCATCTGACGACATGAGTGAGCCGCTTGAGCTCGACTACAGCCCTGGTGGGCGGGTGGTTGCGGCTCGGGTGGGCGACGAGAGCCCCATCGTTGCCACTCGCGACGCTGCTGGTCGCGTCATAAACCTGACGTGTGACAACGAGTTGGTTGCTGACTACAGCTATGACGCGGCGGGCATCGTCGTTCAAGCAACGAACTCGAACGGCACAGCTCGGGCCGATGTTGATGCGTACGGCTCGCTCACCGCGATGCACGACCTGAACGGCAACACCACGACCTACGAGCGCGATCTCGACGGACTCGTCACGGGAATCGCCAGCACTGATGGCACGGGGTTCACGATTGATCGCTCGGCTGCCGGGAGAATCATCTCGTATCGCACCGGCCAGAACTTGATGGCAGCGCCAGGGCGTTGGGACGAAGGCGCTTCGAAAGACAATGCAGGCCGAATCACGGTAGATCGAGAAGGTCGCACACACCGTTATGACGAAGCGGGCCGCCTGATCGAGTCGATAGCAAGCGGTGGCCAGCGTTGGGCATTCGTTTACGGCCCCAACGGCATGATCGAGTCCGAGGCCAGCCCCTTGCTCGGCGACCGTGTCTTTACGTACAACGTTGGTGGCCAGATCGCGACCGTGACCGGCGCCGACGGAACAACCGCCTACACCTACGATCACCGAGGCCGCCGGGTGAGCGAAGTTCGAGGCGATGGCTCCTCTGTCGAGTTCGCATGGGACGTCCTGGATCGCCTGGTCGGCGTGACACAGATTGATTCGCAGGGCAATCGTTTGAGCCGCACGATTGCGTATTCGGCCTACGGACGCGCAGAACGCGTCGACGACAACGAGATCGTCTGGGATGATGCGCTCTCTCATAAGCCGCTTCGGGTCGGCGATGCCACCTACTTCCGCTCGGGCATGTTCACGGCCGAAGTTGGCGCCGCTGCTGGCTGGGACGACGGCACCGTGGATGACCCGTTTGGCTATACCGGTCAGACCGGCGTGCGCCTGGGGTTCCGCGGTGAGCTTGAGGTTGATGGCTTGGTGCTCATGGGCGCTCGGGTCTATGACCCGGCAACCCGAACGTTCTTGTCCAAAGATCCTGCGGCCTTGGTATTGACGGCGCCGGCGGGCCAGAACAGTTATCAGTACGCGTACTGCGACCCGGTGAACAATGTTGATCCTTCCGGCAGGACCGTGCTCACCACGGAAGACTTTGCCGACTGGGTTGATCGTCAGCACAACAGTCGCTTTGGCAGCTTCGTTAATGCCGTGCAGGAAGATCCCTGGGGCGCAGTTGCCGTCGTTGCCGTCGTGGTGGTTGCCGTTGCAGCAATCGTTCTTACCGGTGGCCTGGCCGGACCGTTCATTGTCGGCGGCGTGGCTGGCACGATGCTTGCCGCAGGTGGTACCGCTGCCCTGGTGACCGTCGGGTTCACCGCTGCGTCGCAGTTCCATGGTGAGTCCTATGACCTGCAGGGCATGGCTGCTCAAGGGGCGGTCAGCTTCGTGGCCGGTGCCGCTGGTGCTGGGTTAGGCGGGGCAGCCACCGCTGGCTTTGCTCGGTTTGCGACCTTCGCCGGGCCACGGGGTGCAACTACAGCTGCGAACATTGCTAACAACATGTCGGTTGCAACCAGGAACCCGCTGGTGCAGGGGATGATCGAAGAGACCACCGCCGGATTCATTGAGGGTGTGGGTAACGAATTCATTGCTCAAGTCCACGGTGATGATGGGTGGAACTTCGGTGACGTGAATGCGGGTTCATTGGCTGGGGAGGGATTGTTCGGCGGTGTTACTGGTTTCGTCTCGGCTGGGGTGAATGACAAGGTCGATGGTCTGCTGCCGAACGCAAGCAGCCCGCTTGTGCGCAGGGCTCGCCAGGCGGTTGTCGGTGGCACGAGCGAAGGAATCGTGTCGACGGGCGCCGCCGTGGTCAGAGGTGAACCCGTGACCGTGGGCTCCGTGGTGAGCGCAACTGCCCAGGGTGCGGTCGGCGAACTCATCATGGGTGGAACTGGTCCCGATGTCGACACGAACGTGCCCGGCACGGTCGGCAGCGCATCGATGAGTCCAGGCCGCAGCCCCGATGTGGGAACAGCAGCCCCAGCGAATCCTGCGGCCGGCAACGGCACGAACGGTTCGGCCACAGCGGGCACCGGCCCGAACGTGGCTGGGCCGACTCCTGATGGTGGCCCAGAAGCAGCTTCTGGTAGCTCAGCTCGGAGCGGGGGAACCGAACCGAACACGACACCACCCAGCGGCGAATCGGCCGAGACCGCGAGCGCGGGAACAGCCGAGCCGACCACCGCGGAAACGGCGGAGACCAGCTCGCCCGATCAGCCTGACCGCGGAAGCTCTACCGAACAACCCTCAGCTGAGCAGCCAGTTGCCGAACAGCCGGCTGCTCAAGAACCTGTGGCTGAGGCGCCGGCTGCTCAAGAACCAGTGGCGGAGGAGCCGACTGCTGAGGAGCCTGTGCCTGAGGAGTCGACAGTTGAGGAACCGGTAGCGGAAGAGCCTGTGGCTGAGGAACCAGCTGGTGATGACGCGACGGCTGAGGAGCCAGTCACAGAAGAGGCAACCGTTGAAGATCCTGCGCCCGAAAACCCGATAGATGCAGATCCAACGGGCAACGTGGACATCATCCATATGCAGGACGATCCGACTGCCATCGAGCGGCTCGGCGGCGATCCTGTCGTCGAGGCTCGCACCAGCATGGTGCAAGGTCCCGACGGCGAAGTCAATCGAGTCACCTGGGGTATTGACGCTGACGGAAACACCGTCGTGGCCGAGTTCGACCTGTCCGAAGTATTCGAAGGAGCGGACCGCTCTTCGGCCGAGAATACGGCCACGAGAACTCTCGATGGAAAGGAACCTGGTGATCACGGTGGCCACATCGCTGGTCACCGGTTCATGCTTGATCAGGGTCAGACGAACATGTTTGCTCAGAACGGCAACTTCAATACTGGCGCCTACGCCAAGCTCGAAAACGAATTTGCCGACATGATTGAACGAGGGGCCACAGTCCAAGGCACCGTCAGATTCGATGGCTTCAATGACGCTGGGCGTCCCAGCGAGATAATTATCGAGTACACCGCCTATGACGCAAACGGCACGCTGCTCCACACCAGGGGAGTGAAAGAACCGCTTGAGTTCGATAACGAGACAGGGCAGACATATGATCGGGTGTACGGCGATGAGATCGACGAAAGGATTGCCTCGTGACTTCTGAGGCATCACACCACGCAATTCGCGACGTGGCGACTGTTCTAGCGACTGATCCAGTGCACGACGAATACGACTGGACCGAACTAGCGCTTGTCGTCGATCGGCGCCCATTCGAGCCGACGGTCTACGCGCTGAGCGGGTACCTGTACTTCGCCGACGGTGAATGGCGACCCACGCAGATTTCAATCGACACGGTCGAGCCGGCCTTTGCTGGCCTCGTGTCGGCCATGCAGTCTGACGAAGAGGATCCCGGTTGGGTCCAGTGTCTCTTCCAGATCCAGCGGCCGTCCGGCAAGACCCGAATCGTCTTCGAACGCGAGGACGACACCCGATGGGCCTTCGACACCAAAGATTGGGATGCGTTTCCTAAGGCGATTCGCCCGGACTTCACCGACTCAGCACAGACAACCGACGCCAGCTAACACCTCACCGAGCTTCCCGCAGTGAACCAAGGGGAGACCTCCCCCTATCGAGTGACGCACCGCGTCTTTAGTTTGGAACTTGCCAGCACCAGCTATCAGGACGCACCGTGGAGCTACTTCTCAGACTTGTTACCGGCCCCGGCGGCGGCGAAGACGTTGCGCTGACCGTCGACAAGGAACATACCGTTGCCGAAGCCATTCAGGCTTTGGCCGAATTCAGCGAGGTGCCTGCTCGCGATGTCCTCTCTGTGTCTCGCTCCAGTGGGTGGGAACAGTTCCGAGCCGATCAACCCATGGGCGACGTCGGTCTGGTCTCTGGAGACAAGGTTGCGATCGGGTCCATTGCCGATCAGCGACCCCATCGCCGCGGTACCGGCATTATTCGCCTCGCCGTCACGTCGGGACCGAATGCGGCTCAGTCATTCGAACTTGGTGTCGGCGAACATTCGCTGGGGCGGTCTGGCGACGCGACCGTAACGCTCGATGACCCGATGATCTCGCGTCATCACGTCTCGCTCGTCGTAAGCGAAGACGCGAGCGTTCGCTTGCACCCGAACCTCGAAGCCGCGAACAAGGTGCGCCTGAACGGCGCTGCGATTACTGAATCCGTCGACCTTGGCCCAATCGATGTAGTCCAGATTGGAGCGAGCAGATTGCGTGTCCGCGATGCCGTGGAACCGGAGCCTCGTGCCCGGGATTTCTTCGGCGGGGTGCCGTTCCACCGCACGCCCTACTTCCGCACGCCGATTCCCGCCCGCGCATTCGACGCGATCGGCAAACTACCGATCAAGCCAACGCCCAAACGATTTCAAGTCATCACCGCGCTGTCACCCATGATCATGGGCGTGTCGATGGCTCTCATGCTGGGAAGCTACCGATACCTGATGATGGCGGTGTTTTCACCGTTGATCGCAATCGGTAACTGGTGGGACCAACGCAAACAAGGGGGAATCCAGTACGACGAGTCGGTCGTCAAATTTGGCGAAGTTCTGGAGACCCGCAGGGCAGAGATCGTCCAAGCGCGCCAGACAGAACGGATGCATCGAGTACTCAATAGCCCAGACCTCGAACTGCTCGCCCGGCGGGCCGACAGCCAGCATAACGAACTCTGGCAGCGAGACCGTGATGCCGAAGACTTCCTGACGCTGCGAGTCGGAGTCGGCGAAGGCGAAGCGCTCCTGACCATCAAACCCGAATCTCGGGGCGACGACGAGTTCCTTGCCCAAGCAGCAACCGCCTTCGAAAATGCCACGGTGCTCCCCGATGTCCCGATCGCAATACCGCTAGCCCAACTCGGTGTCGTTGGACTGGTCGGCGAACCCGCCGAGGCCACCGAACTCGCTGCCTCCCTATTGCTACAAGCCTGTTGTTTGCACAGCCCCGAGGACCTGGTCGTTCTTGGGGCGCTCGGCGATGGCCGAGGCCTGCTCGACTGGCTCAAGTGGCTCCCACATACTCGTGCATCAAGTTCACCGATCGGCGGCGATCAACTCGTTGGCGATGTCGAAAGCGCTGACCGGCTAATACGGACTGTGGCCAAGGTCGCCGAAGCTCGGGTCTCTTCTCGCGACAGCAAGCTCGATCGCCGGTGGCCTTGGCTAGTCGTTGCCATCGACCAGCAACTCGAACCCGACGCAAGCGTGGTTTCACGCCTGCTCGACCTCTGTCCCGCAGCAGGCATGTCCGTGATCTGGCTCGCTGAATCCCACACCCGGGTACCTCGCCAAGCGAACGCCGTGATCGAACTCAAACCTCTGCGCACCGCAGAACTTTCCGAGCTGCGGTTCGTCGACGTCGATCAACCCGACCAGATGCTGGATCCAGAACGGCTCCGGAGTGATGTCGCTGCCGGCGTGGCCCAGTCGCTAGCCCCACTTCGCGACGCAACGGCGGCGAACGCCGTCACCGCCATTCCTCGAACGGTCCCCCTGTTCGCATCGCTCGGCGTGTCTTCGATGTCGCCGGAGTGGATCGCCGAACAGTGGAGCTTGGACCGGGGCTATTCACTACCCGCCCCGATTGGTATGACCGACTCGGGTCCAATAAGCCTTGATCTTGTTGCTCACGGACCACACGGTCTGATCGGTGGCACCTCGGGCGCAGGAAAGAGCGAACTTGTGCAGTCGCTCGTGGTGAACCTGGCGGCTTTCAACTCGCCTGATCGCATCAACTTCCTATTCGTTGACTACAAGGGCGGCGCCCTCAGCGAAATGTTCAAGGACATCCCGCACACGGTCGGCGCAGTCACGAACCTGGATCAGCTATTGGCTTTGCGAGCACTCACCTCGCTGACCGCCGAGCTCGATCGTCGTATGGAGCTCTTCAAAGGCCGAGCCCCCGACATCAAGGACATGATTGCCAAGTTCCCCGACGAGGCACCACCGTCGTTGGTGATCGTTGTCGACGAGTTCGCAGCGCTCGTTCGCGAGCTACCGGAGTTTGTTGACGGGATCGTGAGCATCGCCGAGCGCGGCCGCAGCTTGGGCATTCACTTGATCATGTCGACGCAGCGGCCGTCGGGAGCGATCAACGAGAACATTCAACAGAACACCAACCTTCGTATTGCTCTCCGCATGCTTGACAGTGGAGAGTCAAACAACGTGATTGGCGCACCGGATGCCGCGATGATCCCTGGCCCGCTCAAAGGCCGGGGGCTAGCGCGTCTCGGCCCAGGCGAACTCATCCCG
>Ga0209828_1000550_pt1 | contig 35540 bp, 30 predicted proteins | sample MaitaG_FD_187429 | JGI IMG/M metagenome (GOLD analysis project Ga0209828, IMG submission 187429) | Marine algal microbial communities from Maine, USA - Maine_Asex2 metaG (SPAdes) (version 2) | ecosystem: Host-associated > Algae > Red algae > Unclassified | place: Maine, USA | collected 2015-01-05
TGCCGACGAGAACCCGGTCACCGATGGGGTAGGCCAGGCAAAGGCGGTTGTCACCGGTCTCGAAATACAGCATGTGCCCGTTCAGGCCGGCATGCAGTTCCGGATGATCGAGAATCAGGTGCGAACCCTTCGACCCACCGATGTAGCGCTGATCGATGCCGAACAGGCGATTGACCTTGTCGATCCAAGGGCCTGCGGCATTGATGACCAGCCGGGGCGTGACACGGATTTCGCGCTTACCCTGACCCGGTTGTGGCCGGAAGTGCCGACGTCGCTCCTGTCGGAATCTGTCTTTAGACGTCACGCCTGCCGTGGTTTCATGCTGTAACTCTGCACCCGGATCGATCTCATCGCGAATGACGACTTGCTCCCCCTCGCGTCCGACGACGCGGGCGTAGTTCAGGGCAACGCCGGTTGAATGCAGTTCCTTTTCGGCATCGATCACCAGTTCGAGGCAGAGACGCTCCGGTTGCGTGATCAAGGCGTCGTAGTAGGTCGCGCTCGCGATCACCGAGGGGTCGAGCAAGGGAAAAAGGTCGTGGGTCTGCGTCCGCCCGCGAACGGTGTGGACCGGCATGGCTCGCTGCTTGCGCCCCAGCCAGTCGTAAATCATCAGGCCGAGCTTGACGATCACAGTGCCACGCTTGCGAAATTGTCCGTGCGGCAGGCGCAGGAACCTGAACGCCGAGGAAAACAGGCCGCCGAACCAGGAGTCGAAGGGAACGGTGCAGGGCAGCGGTTTCACCAGATGCGGTGCGTTGAGCAAGAGACGATTGCGCTCGTGAGTGGACTCGGCGACAAGGCGGAATTCGCCGTTCTCGAGGTACTTGAGGCCACCGTGAATCAGCCGTGACGGAGCTGCGCTTGCGCCCGCGCAGTAGTCCCCCGAGTCGACCAGCAACACCGACACCCCGTTCAGCGTCAGCTCGCGGAAGGTGCTGGCGCCGTTGATGCCGGCGCCGATGATGAGAACGTCGATACTGCTCTGATCGAGCGCGTCGAATCGCGCTGCACGGTCGTTCCTGCTCATTGTGTCTTCATGCCCTGCATCATGGCTTGACTCGAGAACTGGCTCGAGAACTGGCTCAAGAACTGGCTCAAGAACTGGCTCAAGAACTGGCTCAAGAACTGGCTCGTGAACTGCATTTGATTACCTGGTTTCATTGGTACGACGCCATGCCGTATCGCAAGGACTTGAACGTGCTGCCGGTTTTCCCTAAGGTCGGGTGAACGAATGCAAAGGAGCCATCATGTCGTCGTATCTGCTCGGTATAGACAGTGGTGGGACGATGACGAAAGCGGCATTGTTCACCACCGAGGGACGTGAAGTCGCCGCCGAGTATCGGCCCGTGGCCATGCTGTTCCCGGACGCGGGTTTCACCGAGCGTGATCCGCTCGCCATGTGGACGGCAACGTGTGAATCGATCGCCTCGGTCATCGGCGCCGCTGCCATCGACCCGGGTGACATTATTGCAGTATGTGCGACGGGATACGGTAGCGGCCTGTATTGCATCGACGCGGCCGGTAGGCCTACCTGCGATGGCGTTGTCTCGACCGACAGTCGGGCACAGGATGTGCTGCTGGACTGGCGCTCGCGTGGGTTCGATGAGTTGGCGCGGCAGACGCTTTCTCAGGACTTCTGGGCGGCACAGAGCCTGACCCTGCTCGGGTGGCTGCAACGACATCGTCCCGCGATCATGGAACGCACCAGCACGATTCTCGAGTGCAAGGACTACATCAGATTCCGGTTGACCGGGGAGCGCTCGACCGATGTCACCGACGCCGCAGTGGGTGGTCTGCTCGATCTCGGATCCGGCGACTATGCGACGTCGCTCATGTCGGCACTCGAGCTCGATGACTGGATCGACAAGCTGCCGCCGTTGACCAGTCCGGATGCAAAGGCCGGCGAGGTGACGGCGGCGGCGGCCGGGGCGACCGGGCTCCGCGCGGGCACGCCGGTCGTCTGTGGTGCGGTGGATATCGTCTGTTCGGCGATCGCGTCGGGCGTCGTCGACGCATCCCAGCTTTCGGTCGTGGCCGGTACCTGGAGCATCAACAACGCCATCAGGACGGGTCAGCCGCAAACCGACCCGGTGCCCTTTCTGCAGATGCCCTACTTGACCCCTGGCACCTTCCTCGCCTGTGAGGCGAGTGCAACCTCTGCCAGCAACCTCGAGTGGTGCTGCAATCAGGTCTTCGATGCCGAGCGACTGCTCGGTGACGCAATCGGTGAGAGCATCTACGAGCGTTGCGGGAAAATGGTCGCGTCGCGACACGGCTGCCCCTCGGATCTGATGTTCCTCCCGTATCTGTATGGCGGGCCGGACAACGAGCCGGCCGGTTTCGTCGGCATGCAGGCTCGGCACGAGCGCGCCGATCTGGTCTATGCCGTATACGAGGGCATCGTCTTTGCGCACAAGCGACATATCGATCAGTTGCTGGCTGCTGGCGACCGGCCGGTCGAATCGTTGCGGCTTGCCGGTGGCGCCGCGCGTAGTGACATCTGGGCGCAGTTGTTTGCCGATGTGCTGGGGCTGACCGTCGAAGTCGCCGATAGTACCGAGTTCGGGGCGCTGGGTGCCTGCATTTTCGCGTCGGTGGGTGTTGGCTGCCATGCGGACTACCACCAGGCAGTTGATCGAATGGTTCGTGTCGACAAGCGATTCACTCCCGACGCTGCGCTCGCGGAGCGCTCGGCCGAACGCTATGCCCGGTTTTGTCGTACCGGTGCGGCGCTGGCTGCCGTGCGGTAACCCGCCGGGCAATGATCGTTGCAGAAGAGTCGACAACAGTTCAGTTCGTGTATCGTGCGGTTCGGTTGACGGGTGCGTACGTCGGATTCGTATGCCGGGCAATCAGATGTCGGGTGAGACTTTCCAGTCACGCAGCTTGTACACCGTGCCGGGACGCGGTCGCGGCGTATCGCTTCCTTCGCGGAGTCGACGCTTGAACGAGTGGATGGGGGTGGCGAGATCGTCGATGCGCACTTCGACAACCGACGGCCCCGGATGGGCGAAGGCCTCGTCGAGGGCTGCGGCGATATCGGCAGGCTTCTCGACGTAGATGCCCTTGAGTCCGAGAGCGGCACCCGCGGCGGCATAGCCTGGTTGCACGTTGGCATCGTCGAGCACGGCTGACTGCACGTTCTTGAAGAAGATGTCCTGCCAGAGCTGTATCCAGCCGAGGCGGCCATTGTTGATGACCACGTTGACGACGCGCTGGTTGTTCTGCGCCATGGTGGTCAATTCGCCGATGGTGTAGGAGAAGGCACCGTCCCCGGCGACTGTGACCACGCGAGCATTGGGGCGCACGGTGGCGACGCCGATCGCGCCCGGTACCGAGTAACCGAGCCCGCCCTGGCCACGCGCGTAGACGAACTGACGCCCGGGTTTCGTTGCGGGAATGTAGCCTGCGATCCAGCCGGCTGCGAAGGACGCATCGGAGACGACGATGTCCTCTTCTCCGAGCCGCTTCCGAATCTCGTCCATGACGCGAGGCGGAGAGATGGGCACGGCCTCTGACGCGATCTCGATTGCCTTGGCGGCTTCACCCTCGGCCTTGATCTCGGCGATGCGGGCGTCCCACTCGGGGCGTGAGCCCGCCATGCTGTCGCCAAGCACGGCATCGATGGCCTCGATGGTCTCGCGGACGTCACCGAGTAATGCAACTGTGGGCCGGAACGTGCGGCCGTGTTCTTCGGGATCGACATCGATGGTGATGGTGGCCTGTTCGGGCGTGGGCAACGTCCAGTTCATTCCTGTGTTCTGACTGACCTTTGAGCCGCACCAGATGATCAGATCGGCTTCCTTGATCAGTTCGATGGCGGCCCATGAGCCGAGCGGATTCAGCACCCCGGCCGCATAGTCACGTGTTTCGGGGATCGAGCCCTTGCCAGAAAGGCTCGACACCGCAAGACCGCCGAGACGATCGGCGAAGGCGGTGACCGATTCAGCTGCCTGCGCACCGTGAACACCCCCACCGCAGACGATGGCAGGCTGCCTGGCACGGCGAATCAGCGCCGCGGCGGCTTCGATATCCGGGCGCGGCGGCAGGCAGCGCAGATAGGGGGCCTGGATGGCGCGGTCGTCGATAAGGATCGGTTGCGCGTTCTCGTCCCAGTCGGCGTCGAAGATGTCGTGCGGGATGATCAGCGCGACCGGGCCGGGCCGTGGCGACGTTGCCACGCGGAAGGCGGTACGGACAAGCTCGGGCAAGGCGGCTACCGAAGGCACCATCCAGGCCTCTTTCGAGCAACTCTTGAAGAAGGACAGCTGATCGAATCCTTGCGAGGCAATGCCCTTGTCCTTCAGAGGTAACCAGTCGAGCGGCATTTCACCGACGATACCGATCAGCGGAATCGAGGCATTCAATGCTTCGAGGAATCCCGCCGGAAGCAGATTGGCGCCCGGTCCGACGGTCACATCGCAGACACCCGGTTTTCCCGTGATGCGCGCGTAGGCGTCAGCGGCGTAAGCGGCATTACGCTCGTCGCGCATCAGTACATGGCGGATGCGATTACCGCGGCGGGATATGCCGTCGTGCAGCGCCGTGGTCTGACCGCCCGGCATGCCGAATACCGCCTCGACTTCGTACTGGGCGAGCATTTCTGCTACCAGGTCGCCAATGTGTGCCATAGCGGTATCCGCGTGAGAACATGTCGTGGTTGACCATTGTCACGATCGGCAGGCAATTGTCAATGGCAAATGCCAACGAGTGTTGAATAATGACAGAAATCAGTACAAGGCAGACCACGAGAGAATCTCGGCAACGGACTCCGGCGGCGTCCCAGCTCGCCGCCGATCCGGTGTTCTGGGCAGCCTGGCTGTACTACGAGCGCGGCCTGAAACAGGATGAGGTCGCCGCCGTGCTGGGCTGCTCGCGGGCGTCCGTGTTCAATCTGCTGCAGCGCGCGCGCGACGAGCGTATCGTCACCGTCGCGCTCGACAGTACGCGCCTGCAACAGTGCGAACTAGCCTTTGATCTGGCGAGTGCCGGCGGCCTTGCCGAGTGTCATCTCCTGCCTGCAATCGATTCGGGTGCTGATCTGTACGACAGCCTGGGTCTGTTCGGCGCCCGTCTGCTCGAACCCCGCATTACCGATGACGAGGTGCTCGGTGTGTCGTGGGGTCGGACGGTGCTCGCCCTGTCGCAGGCGCTGTCGACAATCGCACGACCGGGGGTCACCGTGGCGCAGTTGAACGGCAGTGCCATGGCCACCTATGACTTCTCGCCGGAGTTCTGTACGTCGAACATCGCTCGTCGGCTGAACGCCCGGTGCGTGAACCTGCTCGCGCCCGGGCTCGTGTCCAGTCGTGACGTCAAGAGCCTCTTGATGAAGGAACCGATCATCCGCGAGCATTTCCGCTTGCTTCGACAATGCACGAAAAGCCTGTTCGGGGTGACGCATCTGGGCGGTGATACCTTGCTCGACGGTAGCGGCTTCATGACCGAGGCGCAGCTCGAGGGCTACAAGCGACGGGGTGCTGTCGGTTTTGCCTCAGGCTATTTCTTCGATATCGACGGCACCATCATTCGACAGGATTTCGATGAGCGCCACATCGTCATGCCGTTGAAGGATTTCCTGAAGGTCGACGAGCGCATCTGCATCGGCGGTGGACCGACCAAGACCGAAGCCATCGTCGGCATGCTGCGCGCCGGCCTGGTCAGTGTGCTGATTACCGACGATGCGACAGCGGCGGCGGTGCTCGCGTCGTTGGTGTCCGCATAGGGGCATTCAGCAGCCACTGGCGACGAAATCATCGAGCAAGCTGGCATCGGACGCGAGATCGAGCATCGAATAGCGATCACGTATCTCGGCGGCATGGCGAACGGCGTCGTGATACAAGCCCGGGTCGAGGTCGATGTCGGCCGGTGTCAGCGGCGTGCTGGCGGCGCGAAGATGTTGCTCGAGAACATTCGGTGGTACGTGCATGGTCAAGAGCCTCTCGCGTATCGAGGTCCAGTTCTCGGTGAGCTTCTCGTTCAGCAGCGCCGCGGCGTTTGCACTCAGCGCTTTCGATGTCGCGACCTTCAATACACCGTCGACGGCAGCAGACGGATAGCGCTTGCGGATGGCCTTTTCGTCGACGTACGTCTCCTTGACGGTGGGCGGCTCATGTTCCTTGAGTAGGAGTGCTTGCAGTCTGGCCATGGTCAGCGAGGCGATGCCGATCTGTTGGCCGTGGATGGAACCGGGGTGTGCACTGGCCGCGAAGTTGTCGATCCAGTGTGAGATCTGGTGCTCGCCCATCGATCCCGGATGGCTCGAACCGACGACGCTGATACCGAGCCCGCCAAGCGTGAGTACCCGATGCAGCGCACCGATGGCGGCCGGTTCCTGGCGTGTGACGCCAGCTGCCTGTGCAATGAGCAGGGCTTCGTCGTCAGCATGCAGTCTGTATGGGGCGTCCGAGTAGGCGGTGCCGTGCAAGCGATGCGCGAGGTACCAGTCGACTTGTGCCGTCGATCGACAAAGGCTGTCGCCGAATCCTGCGGCGGAAAGATACTGCGGTGCCGCACTGGCAATGCTCAGGTCGAGGAATACGCCCTTCGCCGCGTGCGACGGCAGGGTGGCCTTCATGCCGTTGGCCAGGGTGATCGAGGCGGTCGCCGAGGTATAGCCGTTCATCGACGCGGCGGTGCCGAAAACGCAGTAGTCGCGCCCGTCGAGTGCAGTGGCGTGCTTGCAAAGATCGTTGATCGTTCCCGAGCCAACGGCAATCACCGCCTCGGCCTGGCGGGTCAGTTGCTGGACTTGCGCGACCGTCGCCTCGTCGGCATGCGGATCCTGCAACACGACGTCGTCGGCCGACAGGCCCGGCTGCGCGTTGAATCGGGCGACGAGGCGACTTGCCAGCGCATCGTGTGTGCGGGAATCGGAGACGATGGCGTAGCGGGTGGCCGGCATCACCTCGCGCACCCGATCGGTAGCCGAATCGATCAGCGCTTCACCGATGTCGATGCGCTTGAAGGCGACGTCGATCACCAGTCCGGTTTCCGGATTCTTCCAGCCACCGGCGCAGACGTGATCGATCAGCCGGGTCCACGGGCGGTCCGTGCCGGATGAAGTCATGAATATTCCTTGCCGGATGAGATCATGCAAGCTCCGTTTCGCAGTGACGAAAGATCTTGAACAGGGTTTCGATACCCCAGGCGGCGCGACCGATGAACAGTCCATCGACGTTCGCGCAACGCGCGTAGCCGCGGCAATTGTCGAGATCGACCGAGCCACCGTAAAGGCAGGCGAGGCGACGACCGAGCAGTGCCTGACCGACCCGAATGATGCCAGCATGCCGCTCGTCGACGTAGTCCGCCGGCGCTGGTACGCCGCCGCTGCCAATCGCCCAGACCGGTTCGTAGGCAAGCAGCAAGGGTGCATCGCGCTGTTCGCCGGACAGTCTTCCCAACGCATACCGCACCTGCATTTCAAGCACGGCGTCAGACACACCGGCATCGCGCTGCTCACGGGTTTCACCAATACAGATCAGCGGCATCAGCCCGGCGCGAACGGCAGCGGCCGTCTTCAGGCCGACCCGATCATCGGTCTCGCCGAAGAACTCTCGCCGCTCGGAGTGACCGATCTCGACCAGATCAACGCCACAATCGGTGAGCATCGCGGCCGAGATCTCGCCCGTGAAGGCGCCAGCACTTTCCCAGTGCATGTTCTGCGCACCGACCAGCACCGGGCTCGTTGCCAGGGCTTCCTTGACCTGACGAATGGAAGTGAAGGGCGGTATCACGAAGGTTCGGATCAGCGGGTGCGACAGCCCGCTGAAACCCTCGAGTCTCGCGGCGTAATCGAGCGACTCCGCGAGCGTCTTGTTCATCTTCCAGCCAGCACCGATCCAGAAGGTTTGCCGAGGGCTCATCGAGTGTTATTCGGGAAGTTTGAACTCACGTGGCTGCCGACGTAGGGAGGACGGCTGGCGGCATGACATGCAAGTCGATCTGATCGAAGCGGCTCGCCGCGGCGTGATCGCCGACGCCCTGGTCAAAGTACTGATCGCCTTCGCGCCGGATGCCGATGGTATGCCAGCCGGCCTCGCGTGCGGCGTCCAGTTCGAGTACCAGGTCGGACAGGAAGACGATCGACTCCGGAGCATGTCCGAGCGTTGCGGCAATTTTCCGGTACGAGGCCGCTACCTTCTTCGGGCCGAGATTCTCGGTGTCGAAGTGCCGGGTCAGAAGCGGCAGGAGATTGCCTTCTGGCGTGTTGCCGAACCAGGCGATCTGTGCAGAGACCGACCCGGACGAGAAGATCGAGAGTTCGAGCCCTGCGTCGTGCCAGCGCCGTATGGCCGGGATGGCATCGTCGTAGAAGTGCGAGGTCAGATCACCCGCAGCAAAGCCGTCTGCCCAGATCCAGCCCTGAAAGGCCTTCAACGGCGTGACCTTCTGGTCGGAATCGAGCCAGTGTTCAAGCCACTCGATAATGCGCTTGACGTCCGCATCCGGCTCGTCTGCAAGCTTTCGTACGGCCATCAGTTGCGCCTGTACACGCGGTTCGTGCTCGTGCCGCTCGATCCATTCGGCAAAGCGTTCACGACTGTAGGGATACAGCGTCTCGTGCACATAGCCCGTGGAGGACGTCGTGCCTTCGATATCGAGTATGACGGCTTCGAGGTTCATGCTGATCGTGTCATGCCGACACGATGGCATCGTGGCTCGGAAAGCGCGTCGCGATGTCGTCGCCGGTGAAGTTGCCGACCCATCCTTCGGCCACCTTGAAGAAGCGGATGGCGGCGAAGTACGGCGAGCTGCCCATGTCGAACCAGTGTCGAACACCCTTCGGTACCGCGATCAGGTCGCCGGCTTCACAGGCAACCATCATCACCTTACCGTCGACGCGCAAGTAGAAGGTGCCGCTGCCCTCGACGAAGAAACGCACTTCATCGTCATCGTGCGTGTGCTCGTCGCGAAACTTCGCTCGTGCCTGGGCAGCTTTCTCGAGCATTTCGGGATCGTCGTTGTTCGCGTGCAACCTGACGACATCGACCGTGTCGTAGCCTTCCGCGGCGAGACGCTCGACGTCGCGAGCATAGGCTTCAAGCACCGCGTCGTTGTCAGCCGCTGCGTCGAGTTCGACGTTCGCTTTCCATCGCTCAAGGCGAACGCCCGCGCGTGCCAAAGTTGCTTTGATGTCGGCAGGATCATCCGTTCGCAGCGATTCCTTCGCTGGATCGGTCTCGGTGTGTACTACCAGTGTGGTCATGTCGATTCCTCTTGTCGAAGGGGCGCCAGATGGGTGAAGAGTTCTCGCAGGCTGCGGCCGAGTGGTCCACGTCGCTGTGTGCGTATGCCTTGATAGCGTTGCCCGGTCGCCTCGTTCGGCTTGAAAAGCTTGCCGTCGCCGACCCAGGATTCGACGGTAGTCGCCAGGTCGTCGCAACGCCCGCAGGCGACGCCCGCGAGTGCGGCATTGGCGAGGATGGCGCCCTCGCGGCGCGACGGGATCTGCCACGGCATGCCGACGGCATCGGCCTTGATCTGGTTCCAGAGTTCGCTTCGCGCACCGCCACCGACGGCAAGGACGCGGTTGATGGACACACCGTTGTCGGCGAAGGTGTCGAGGAAATCACCGTACTCGTAGGCAATCGATTCGAGCATCGCCCGCCACAAGGTGGCGCGATTGGTCCCCACGTTCATGCCGAGAAAGGTACCGGCGGCGTGCGGATTGTCCGGATTGCCGCCGGACAGGTAGGGCGTGAACAGGACACCATCGCTACCGGCCACCACGTCCTCCGCGAGTCGGTCGAATTCCTTGTAGAGGGCGTCGTTGCCGGGTTCGTTCAGGATTTCATCGCGAAACCAGCGTAGCGACAATCCCCCCGCCTTGACATAACCCCAGTAGAGTGCCTGGCCCGGCAAGGTAGCGAGTGAATAGAGCATGCCCGGTTGTGCCGTGATCTCGGCAGACGGACCGGTCACGCCCACGGTGAGCAGCGATGCGGTACCTGCCACGTCGGTTGCGAGACCGGGCCGCGTCAGACCCGCACCGAGGTTCGATTGCATGACGTCGCCGGCACCTGCACACAGCGGCACGCCGACAGGCAGGCCAGTGCGCCTGGCCATGTCGGAAGTCAGATGGCCGACGATAGCGTGCGGGTCGTGAACGTCGGGGGCGAGCTCCAGCGGAATGCCGAGATCGTCGAACTGCTGCTCTGAAGGCCGACCGGTGCTGGCGTTCCAGCCGATGATCCATCCGGACAGGTGAGATGGGTCAGTGTAGGCGTTTCGAGCCTTCAGTCCGGCAAGGCAGCCGCCGACGTACGGTGCCAGTGAAACGATCCGGGCAATGCGCTTGCAGATGTCAGGTTCGTGCCGTCGCACCCATTCGTAGACCGCTGGCATGACGTAGGTGTCGAGAGCGGCATTGGCCGACTCGCTCTCCCAGCGCGGCTCGACGTCGTTGCGGAGCCAGTCGACTTCCTCGCCCGCGCGGACGTCGAGGTAGGGGATGATCGGCCGCACCGGCCGCCAGTCGGCGTCGATGAAGACCGGGCCGCAGAGAATGCCGGACATCGCGATGGCCTCGACTTCCCGGGCCGCCACCCCGACCTTGTGTGTAGCTTCAGATGCGGCCGCAACCACCGCGTCGAGAATCTGCACCGGATCCATCTCGACCCAGCCCGGGCGGAGGTGATGGAATCGATGTTCCGCGTAGCATTCAACCAGACAGCTACCGTCAGGACGGAACAGTCCGACCTTCGACCCCTGGGTGCCGACGTCGATACCGCAGAGCAGGCTCATGTCGGGACTCGTTGCATTGTCGTTGCCGTTGAACTCGGATTATGGTGCCGGATGTTTTCGATGAGCTCAAGCCGCAGTGCGCCATGTTGACCCGAGTTGCTGTCGTACGCCTTGCCGTACCCGTCATTCTGGCGCAGGCGGCCAGTGCGACCACCGGCGTTGTCGATACCCTGGTGATGGGCTTGCAGGGCGATGCGGCTGATCTGGCGGCGGTCGCCGTTGCGTCCGTCGTATTCAGCTTCATCTACTGGAGCTTCGGGTTCCTGCGCATGTCGACAACGGGGCTTGCCGCGCAGGCCCGTGGCCGGGGTGACGCCGACGAGGTTCGAGCGGTGCTGTTTCGTGCGCTTGGTCTCGGTCTGCTCATCGGCCTTGCGATACTGGCGCTCGCCGCTCCCCTCCGCGGACTGGCGTTCGCAAGCTTCGCGACGACACCTGCGGTCGAGGCGCTCGCCGACGGCTACTTTGCCGCGCGCGTCTGGGGTGCGCCGGCCTGCCTCGGTGGCATTGCCGTCAGTGGCTGGTTGCTCGGCACCGGTCGCACCGGCGCGATGCTCGCGTTTCAAGTGATCCTCAACGGCATCAACGCATCCCTCGATGTCTGGTTCGTCGCTGGCCTCGGCTGGGGGCCGGCTGGCATCGGTGCCGGAACAGCCATTGCGGAATGGTCTGCACTGGTATTCGGACTTGTCTTGGTCCGTCGCTCGCTGGTGGTGCCTGACAGGCTCTTTGATCGGGCTCGGCTGACAGCGTTGTTCGCAGCCAACCGGGATATCTTGCTGCGAACGCTTGCAATCTTGTTCTCCTTCGCCTGGTTCGTACGCTCCGGGACCTTGATATCCACCGCTACGACGGCAGGCAATGAGGTCCTCCTGCAGTTCATCGCCGTGGCGGCTTTCGTGCTCGACGGTTTCGCCTTTGTCGCCGAGAAGGAGGCGGGAGAAGCGCACGGGGCCGGCGACCGTGCGCGGCTGTTGCGTGCGATGCGGCTGACCAGTGAATTCGCAATCGCCTGCGGGCTCGCGCTGTCGCTCCTCTACCTCGGCGCGGGCGGCTGGGTGCTGGACACCTTCATTCGCGATGTGGACGCCCGCAACGTTGCGCTCGCGCATTTGCCATGGTGTGCTGCGGTGCCGTTGATCGGGGTCGTCGCGTGGCAGCTCGACGGGCTGTTCATCGGCACGACCCAGGGACGGGCACTGCGCAATGCAGCGCTTGCCTCGGCGATCCTTTATGTCGGCTCGGACATGTTGCTGCGCCCTGCTTTCGGTAACGATGGCGTGTGGGCGGCGTTCCTTGCGATGTATGTGTTCCGCGCAGTCACTCTTGGTATCTACGTGCCGGGCTTGCTTAGAATGCTCGGCAAATGATGAGCCGTCGTCGCTTCTGGATCGACGTCAGTGATTCGGCTGCCGATATAAATGCGATGACCGGCGTTTCCGGCCGATCGATCGTGCCGCTTGACGCCGACACAGTGAGCGTCTGTTGGCGTATGCTTCACTCCATTCGGTGACAACCTGACGCGGATAAATCAAAGAGTTACAGTGGCATCTCAAGGAGGACAGAGGTCTGATGGACGCGTGGTGCTCGGCAGGCCACCAATTGTGCATGCGGGGATCATAGCTACGTTCGAGCCGTCGAAGAGTGTCAGGCTCTCTTCCTTGAAGGAATTCACGGACGCACTAAAGAAATCGTTGCCTATTGAAGGACACGTAGCGTCGCAGCGTTTAGAGATTGGAGTCGACGGCGACGCTAACCCAGTACAGAAATTTGAATCACAGCTTCTCGGATACTCGGTATCGAACGCGGCCAATACGCGACTAGTCACGGCTGAGCTAGGAAAGTTTACTGTGGCCTTCGCGAAAGGTTCTTACCCTCCTTGGCCTGCACTGCAAGAGTATTTTTTGAAATTCCTCCCTCAATATGTTCGAGCGGCATCTCAGGATAGCTTCACGTCCGTCTCAATGAGAACGGTTAGCGAACTCTTGCTTCCGATAAGCGATGGAGAAGATCTCAACACTTATATCAACACGGCTATTGGCATTCCATCGTCGCCTGAGATTCCTGACGCTTTAATGGGATTTATGACAGACGTACTGATTCCGGTTGGTGAAAATCTAACTGCTAGAGTTATTCAGAAAACTGGAGACAGGGTTGCCGTCGACGGCTTAAAAAACCCAGCGCTGCAGTTTAGCCTGGACACGACAATTACTAGTTCAAGTTCCCACAGTGCAGCAGATGAGGCTTACATCAAAGGCAAGTTAGAGCTCCTTCACGGCAAGCGTAACGCAATATTTTTTAGTACGTTCACTGACAAAGCGCTGGAATTTTATGTCTAGTTCATCGAATGTAGTTCCACTTTTTAAGAGTGGCGGACCTCTGCGAGCAGCATATTTCTCCGATGGAGGGGCGAATGCACCATGGAAGGGAGAACTGTTTGCGGAACCGGAAGTCTCTTTCTCAAAAGAAGACTTTGGCACTTTGTGTTCGGCAGTCCTGACGGCTAGAATTGAAGATACTGATCCTGATGAGCCGGATGTTGCGGACACTACTTTGGTGCATTGCTTTGAGGTGCTCAGGATCCTCATGCGTGCAAGAGCAAGAGGCAAGAGTATTCCGCTTCCGTCGGTAGGCAGAGATCCAGATGGCTTTATCGAGCTGGAGTGGGTCAGCGGAGATCGTCAGTTCTCTCTCTACGTTACCGATACGAACAAAATTATCTATGCGTACTTCATAAGCGCGACCGAACGTGGAAGCGGATATTTAGACAAATTTGATGCTTTTGGTGATTTGGTAATTGCGCACATCTCTACAGTATTCGCCGAAAGAACAGCCTATGGAAGCCAAGGATGATTCGACAAAAGGCGGCAAACCAGAGACAGTTGCGAAGTACGTAATCTACAACAGCGAGCTTCGGCCTGCGGGTAAAATACGCGGTCAGAAGTTGTTTCCGCCGGCAGGGAGGCACCTATCTTCCTTCGACGTTGACGGTATGTCCTCTCTCGAAATTTGTCAGCATGGAAGATCGGTTATAGACCGTGTCGATGAAGAAGTCACCGAGCACAGCAGACGAATAAAGGGCTACTGTCTTTACCTTGTTGCTCAGCTTGAGGACGCGGGGATCGTTGTTGAGCCGGATGATCAAAAGGAAGGCGTCCCGCCGAGACACGTAGCGCTACACTTCCCAGATGATATGGCGAAGCGCCGTGAAATTGGTATGGTGGCTGAGCGCTTGGCGATCACCATTCACGATGGTGATCGCCCCTTCTTCGGTGACTGCGCGTAGGCGTGATTCACGCGATTTGATATTGACAGCGTCGAAGGCGTCGATATCACGTTGCTATCCCAGCACCATCACTTCCGGAACGGCAGCATCCGGTTCATCAGCCCGCTCTTCTCGAAGACGTGCTTCTTGATGCCGAGACCGACGTGCCAGGCAATGACGATCAATGCTGCGTAGGCGAGGACAACGTGCAGTGTCCAGACGAGGCCAGACCACGCTGGCTGCTTGCCGATCGGATTCGGCAGAGCAAGTAGACCGAACAGCTTGATGCCATAGCCTCCGGCCATGACATACAAGAAGCCGCTGAGAGGTAACGCAAACATCAGCACATAGAGCCAGGTCTCGAGTCGCGCAGAGATCGCGCGCTCTGGCTTGGTAAGCGACGGGTCCCAGCGGGGTAGTGGGGTCGTCTTTCTCCAGATGAAGCGGGCGATCGCAAGCACCAACAAGACGAGCCCGATCGACTTGTGCCAGTTGTAGTAGAAGTTGCCGTCCATGCCGAAGGCGGTGGCGTCGCGCCCGAGCCGGGTCATGATGTTCGCACCGAGAAACTGGTAGACGAAGAGGGCGAAAATGGACCAATGGAAGAAGCGGGTGACACTGCCGTAGCGTGTCGAGGTGTTCTTGAGTGGCATTCGCGCTCTCTGTCAGTCGACTTCCTCGAATCCTAGCGCATAGCGACCAGTGACCTGCTGCCCATCGGCCAGCAGCACGTCGATGTCGAGTATCGCGCCGGACAGCAAGTAAAACCGTTTCGTTCAAGGCGATTCGGCTCATCAAGCCGAATTCGTTCATTCAAGCTGCGACGTGGCGCAGGCGGTCGACCACCTCGGTCACTCTTTCAGCGTTATCACGAGCGCGCCGCCCGTCGGCATGGAGACGGTTGTTCTCGAAGCCGACGCGGAGCTTGCCGCCCGCTTCGTGCGCGGCGAGCAGACAGGCAGTCTCCTCGATGCCGAAAGCGCAGACGGCCCAGTCGAGCGCGAGCGACCCGAGTGCCTCATTCCGCGCCTCGAGAAAACCATCCAGAAGAGCCGGAGTTGCATGATCGTTCGATCCGTGACCACCGAGAACGAAGAGGCACTGGAGGTCATCGGCCGGGATGGTTCCCGTGCCGATGAGCGTTGCGAGTTCTCGAACTTCATCCGGTGAATACAAGATGTGCTGGAGCGACGTGCCGCGAGTGTGCATGTCTCGGTAGAACTGTCCGATCGCGTCCTGGTCGGGATCGGCGGTCATTTCCCGGAGAGCGACCGATATCGCGGTTGGCGCAAGCGACTCGGCAACCGCTCTCTGCTCGTCGGGTCGGTAGCTTCCGACGGCTTCGGTCGTGATCTGCACGAACAGGTCGCACTCCGCTTGTTCGAGTGCTGCCAGCAGTCGGCGATAGCGTGCCGGGTCGAGTGAATGACCGCCGGTGTCGTCGCGAACATGGGCGTGCAGACCAGTCGCACCTGCAGTCTGGCAGGCGAGCGCCGTCGCGACCGTGCCTTCGATCGAGATCGGCAAGGCCTCGTGATCGGCTGGCTGCAGGCGAGCGCCGTTCGGTGCCACCATCAAGCGGGGCAAAGGCCGAATCGTGCTGGCTGTACTCTCGGTGGAATTCACGCCACCGCACTGACGCATGCCAGCGACGTCTCGAGAGCGCCCGCGAGGATTGTCACGAGTTCGTCGATCTCGCGCTCGCTGATGATGAACGGCGGCGCCAGCAGGACATGATCGCCTCGTTGACCGTCAACGGTGCCCTTCATCGGATAGCAGATCAATCCGGCGTCGAAGGCGTGTCGTTTCAGGGTTGCAGCAAGCCGTAGCGATGGATCGAAAGGTGCCTTGCTGTCACGATCGGCGACGAACTCGACACCGACGAAGAGGCCGCGGCCGCGGATATCGCCAACATGGGGGTGGTTGCCCAGAGCGTCGTGCAGGCGAGACATGAGGTACCGCCCTTGCTTCTTTGCACGTTGTGGCAGTTCCTCGCTGAGCAGCGTCGTCAACACCGCATCGGCTGCCGCGCATGCCAACGGGTGCCCGAGGTAGGTGTGGCCGTGCTGGAAGAAGCCCGAGCCCTTGGCAATGGCGTCGTGAATGGTCGCGGTACAGAGCATGGCGCCGATCGGTTCGTAGCCCGCACCGAGGCCTTTCGCCACGGTGACGATGTCGGGTGCGATACCTTCCTGCTCGCTCGCGAACAGTGTCCCTGTCCTGCCCATGCCGCACATGATCTCGTCGAGGATCAGCAGCACACCGTGGGCATCGCAGATCTCGCGGATTCGCTTGAAATAGCCGGGTACCGGGGGCAGTACGCCGGCCGTTGCGCCGACCACTGGCTCGGCGATAAAGGCCATGACGGTGCCTTCACCGAGTCGAATGATCTCTGCTTCGAGCTCGTCGGCAATGCGCAGGCCGTACGCCTCGACCGTCTCGTCGGCGCGTTGCTCGCGGTAGGCGTAGCAGGGCGCGATGTGTGAACTGGCCGTCAATAGCGGTGCGAACGGTTCGCGCCGCCAGGCGTTGCCGCCTGCGGAGAGCGCGCCAAGGGTGTTGCCGTGATAGCTCTGTCGGCGTGCGATGAGGTGGCGGCGCCCGGGCTCATCCCGTTCGATGAAGTACTGTCGGGCGAGCTTGATGGCCGCTTCCATCGCCTCCGACCCACCAGACACGAAGTAGGCCCTGTCGATGCCCTTGGGCGCATTTTCGATGAGCCGATCGGCAAGCGATTCGGCGGGTTCGGACGTGAAGAACCCGGTATGGGCAAAGGCGACCCGATCGAGCTGCCGGCAGATGGCCTCGCCAACGGCAGGATGCCCGTGGCCAAGGCAGGAAACTGCCGCACCGCCGGAGCCATCAAGGTAGCGCCTGCCGTCGGCATCGATCAGGTAGCAGCCTTCGCCGCCGACCGCGACCGGCAGGGTCGCGTTCGAATTTCGACCGAAGACGTGTCCGCTCACTGCGTTGTCATCAGCTTGCCGTTTCCCGAGGAATGTTCGTTCCCCAGAAGGCCGGAACGGTCTGGCGCCTTCGCTGTATCCAGACGACGAAACCCAGAAGGAGTAGCGCCGGCAGATAGAATATTTCCTTGGGCAGGCGTTCCGCTTCGCGCTGCAAGGCTACGATCTCGACCGGCGGATCGGCATAGAAATCGAGATCCTGAAGCTCGGTGAAATACGGCGTCCCCGGCATCGGCTCGTCAAGGATTGCAAGATCACCTTCGGCTCGTACCATGAGTCCGGCCGCATCGAGTCGCGCCAAGCCGTCGTCGCCATCCTCGAGTGTCAGCAGAATGGTCTGCTGGGCAAGCTCGTCCGGCTTGTCGAAGTCCGGGCCACGTACCTGCAGGCGCAGGGGCTCGCCACTCGGCAAGGTATCGGCCACGGTTATCGCCTCGATGCCGGGCGAATCGATATACGGTGCCTGCACGCGATCCAGCCAGAAACCGGGTCGGAACAGGGTGAACGACACCAGCAGGAGCGCAAGGGTTTCCCAGAGCCGGCTGCGTGTCAGAAAGTAGCCCTGGGTTGCGGCAGCGAACAGCATCATCGCGATCACCGCGACGATGAACACGAGGACCGCCTTGGCAGCTGTGACATCGATCAACAGAAGCTCGGTGTTGAAGATGAACATGAACGGCAGGAGGGCGGTGCGGATATCGTAGGTAAAACCCTGGATACCGGTACGTATCGGGTCGCCACCCGAAATCGCCGCGGCGGCGAACGCGGCGAGCCCCACGGGTGGCGTGTCGTCGGCGAGAATGCCGAAATAGAAGACGAACAGATGCACGGCGATGAGCGGCACGATAAGACCGGACTGAGCGCCGACCGAGACGATGACCGGCGCCATCAGTGCGGAGACGACGATGTAGTTTGCCGTCGTTGGCAATCCCATGCCAAGAATCAGGCTCATGACCGCCACCAGCAGCAGCATCAGCATGATGTTGCCGCCTGACAGGAACTCGACGAATTCTCCGACGACCTGGTGTGCGCCGGTCAGGGATACCGTGCCAACGATCACACCGGCAGCCCCGGTCGCGACACCGATGCCGATCATGTTGCGAGCGCCGGCGATCATGCCGCTCTTGAAGTCGACCAGGCCTTGCATGAAGGCGGCCCCGAAAGCACCTTCACCGCGAAACAGCCGTTTCAAGGGGTGCTGGGTCAGCACGACCACGAGCATGGCCACGGTCGCCCAGTAGGCTGACAGTGTGGGCGACAGACGTTCCACCAGGATGCACCAGATCAGCACCACGATCGGCAATACGAAATACAAGCCTGTGGCGGCGACGTCCCAGGGGCGCGGCAGTACCTCGACCGGATTCTCCGGATCATCCTGCTCGAGGTCGGGCCGCTTCACGGCGATGAGAATGAGAATGAGGTAGGCAAGCAGGAACAGCCCCGCCGCGGCCTTGAAGGTCATGCCCGGGAAGCTCGTCTTTATCCAGCCGAGGCCGTAGTAGACCAGTCCGCCCAGTGCCGCCATGGCGAGGAACCCGAACAGGACGCCAGCGAGTCGTTGTGCGATCGTACCGACGAGTGGCGGGCGTTGCATGCCCTTGAGCCCGAGCTTGAGCGCCTCGAGGTGCACGATATAGACGAGTGCGATGTAGGAAATCAGTGCGGGCAGCAGGGCGTGCTTGATGAGCTCCGGGTAGGAGATGCCGGTGAATTCGGAAATCAGGAAGGCGGCAGCCCCCATGACCGGCGGCGTCAGCTGCCCGTTGGTGGATGAAGCCACTTCGACTGCGCCGGCTTTTTCGGCAGACAAGCCGGTGCGCTTCATCAAGGGGATCGTGAAAGTACCGGTGGTCACGACATTGGCGATGGATGAGCCCGAGTACAGCCCGGATAGTGCGGAGGCAACCACGGCTGCCTTGGCCGGGCCACCGCGCAGGTGACCGAGCAGAGCGAACGCCAGTTTGATGAAATAGTTGCCCGCGCCGGCTCGTTCAAGTAGCGATCCGAACAAGACGAACAGGAAGATCATCGATGCTGATACACCAAGAGCGACCCCGAATACGCCTTCGGTCTGCATCCAGTAGTGCCACATTGCCTTGCCGTAGGACGCGCCTTTCCACTGGATGGCGTCGGGCAGGATGGCGCGGTCACCGAAGAAGACGTACATCACGAAGACACTCGCGACGATGACCAGTGGCAGGCCGAGTGCGCGGTAGACGGCGATAGCGAGAGTCAGCATGCCGACGGTGGAGACGATGAGATCGAGCTCGGTCGGCAAGCCGGCGCGGCCGGCGATATCGTTCTTGAACCAGAACAGGTAGAGGCAGGCCGATGCGCCGAGCAGGGCGAGTATCCAGTCTGTCAACGGTACGCGATCACGCGGACTCGACTTGAACAGAGGGAAGCCGAGCATCGCCAGCACGAGCGCGAAGGCGAGGTGAATCTGCCGTGCTTCCTGGTTGTTGAAGACGACGTTGATGCCGGACCATTCGGTCAGCAGGAACGGAATGTTAGAGGCGATGTAGAGGTGGAATATCGACCAGCAGAAGGCGATCGCGACAATGACCTTGCCGGCCAGGCCGACCGCCTGGCGAGCGCCGGTATCGACGCTGGCGGCGATCTCCTGCGCCGCGTCGCGACCGTCAGGTTCGGCCTTGCCCCGGTCGTGGCCGGCAGCCTTGTCTTGTTCTGGCGCTGAACCCATGTCGCTTCACTCTATGCAGGACGGGCGGACTGGAAAGAGGGCGAGCGCTGCTGGCGCCCGCCCCCGATACTTCGACGGACCATGCTTTGACGGACCTTGTCTTGACCGACTCAAGCCTGGACCGACCCTGCGTTGATCGACCTTACATCCAGCCGCGTTCGGCGTAGTACTTCTTCGCACCATCATGGATCGGTGCGGACAGCCCGTCCGTGATCATCTCCTCTTCGACCAGGTTTCCGAAGGCGGGATGCAGTCCCTTGAAGTCGTCGAAGTTGTCGAAGACTGCCTTCGTCAACACATAGACGACGTCTTCGGATACTTCATCGGACGAGATGAACGTCGCGCCGACACCAAAGGTCTGGATGTCCTCATCAGTGCCCTTGTAGGTACCACCCGGGATGGTGGCCGTTCGATAGTAGGAGTTGTCGGCAACGAGCTTGTCGATCGCTTCGCCCGCGACGGATACCAGCTCCACATCGCAGGTGGTTGCCGCTTCCGTGATGGCCGCCGCCGGGTGACCGATGGTGTAGATCATGGCGTCGATCTTGCCGTCGCACAGCGCCTGTGCCATCTCGGAGCCTTTCAGTTCGGCGGCCAGTGCAAAGTCGTCCATGGTCATGCCGAAGGCTTCCATGACAACCTCGGTGGTCGCCCGCTGCCCGGAACCCGGGTTGCCGACATTGACCTTCTTGCCTTTCAGTGACTCGAATCCATCAACGCCTGCGCCGCTGCGAGCGACCAGGGTGAACGGTTCGGGATGTACCGAGAACACCGCGCGTTCACCTTCCCAAGGACCCTGGTCCTCGAACTTTGACGTGCCGTTTAGTGCATGATATTGCCAGTCAGATTGTGCAACTCCGAATTCGAGTTCGCCGGCGCGCACGGTATTGATGTTGTATACGGAACCGCCGGTGGATTCGACCGAGCAGCGGATACCGTGCTCTTTCCGGTTCTTGTTGACCATGCGGCAAATTGCGCCACCAGTCGGGTAGTAGACACCGGTAACACCACCGGTACCGATCGATATGAACTGCTGTTCCTGGGCCGCGAGGGGCGTGGCGAGCGCCAGCGCACTCGCGATCAAGGTCGTACGAAGGATGGATGGGTGGGTCATTCTTGCTCTTCTCCTGATGATTGCCGCGATAGCCTAACGTGACGCGACGCTCTGGTCGAGCGAGGTGCACCCGGCACACAAAGAAACTCGCCTCAAGAAAATAATGGAGGACAATCAGGCATGTCCAACGGTCACCCTGAATCGGCACTCGACGAAGCTACGCTCGAGCGGCGGGCTCGTGAAATAGCCGCCTTCGGCCGCTTTCTCGACAGTTCGATCCGCTTGCCGGGAGGCTTTCGCATTGGTTGGGACGGCATCATCGGCCTGATTCCGGGTGTCGGCGATGTCGTCGGCCTGGGGCTTTCCGGCTGGCTGGTGTGGCGTGCGGTCGAACTCGGCATGCCCGGTGGCGTGATTCTGCGCATGCTCGGCAATGTCGCGATCGAGACCGTCGTCGGCGTCGTGCCGTTGCTCGGTGACCTGTTCGATTTCGTGTTCAAGGCCAACAACCGGAATGTCGCGCTGTTGCAACGCGAACTCGAGCGTCGTCGTGTCCAGGGCTCGGGCGAGTCCGAACCTGCAGACGAGTCTGCTTCCTCAGACGAAACTGCTGCAAAGAACTCTGCAGACTAGATGACGAGGCTGCGGTGCGAAATCGGGTCGTCGTCGAACGGATCGCCCTTGCGGAATCGCTGAGGGCGACTCCGCAAGGGCTTGCCGGGCAGGCAGCTTCAGACTTGCAGGTGCTGCGCGAAAAACGCTTGCGTGCGTGACCAGGCAAGCGCAGCGTCGTCCTCGTCATAGCGGGCACTGCTCGGATTGGCGAAGGCATGGTTGGCCGTGTACCAGTGAATGTCGAGCTTCCGGGCATGACCTGCGGAAACCATCGCTCGTTCGAAGCCGCCGACCATCACTTCGTCGATCGATTCGTCTTCCGTTCCGAAGTGGCCCATGACGGGCCCTTGCAAGGTCTTCAATGCGGTAGCGTCCTGCGGCAAGCGACCGTAGTAGGCCACCGTCGCGTCGACCGGCGCCGCGAGTGAAGCGTTGATCGACCAGCCACCGCCGAAACACCAGCCGACGGTTCCGACCCGGCCGCTGGACTCCTCATGGAGGCGCAGAAACTCGATCGCAGTCGACAATTCGGCCGTGGCGTTTGCATCGTCCACCGCACCCATCAACGTCTTGGCGCCATCGGGCGTGGAAGCAACTTCGCCACCGTAGAGGTCGATCGCGTAGGCGATGTAACCGAGGCTGGCCAGTTCCGCCGCAACCGACTTTATCTGGTCGTTCAGACCCCACCACTCGTGAATCAGCAAGATGGCGGGTGCCGGTGTGATGGCCGGCAGGGCGATGACGCCGGAAACGCGTGTGCCGTCCTCACCGACAATGCTCTGTTCGCGGGCGGAGGCGGCTTGCGCACGGGCGAGATCCGGGTAGCTGAGCACCGTGGCCAGTGGCAGGCTGGCAAGGCCCGCGAGAAACCGCCGACGCTCGGCAGACGATACCGGAATGGGAGGAAGTTCTGACGCGCTTCCGCAGCCGTCGAGTGTGCACATGCAGGGCCCCTTTCGTGGTTTCGATCAAGATGGCGTTGTTTGATCAAGATGGCTCGAGCGCGGCGATCGCTCGCTCGAGAAACTCGATACGGTCCTGGCCCCAGAACCGTTCTTCGCCGACGATCCAGGTGGGTGAGCCGAAGACGCCACGGGTGTGCGCTTCAGCGGTGGTCGATTCGAGACGATTCGCGTTTGCGCTGTCTTCCGCGGCGCCGAGCAGAACGTCGGCTTGCAAGCCGAGCGATTCCATGAGGCCGACCAGAGTCGCGCGATCAGCCACATTCGCTTCGTCGCGCCAGCAGGCCGTGAGGACGGCGTCGGAGAGTCTGCCGGCGGCGTTGCCATCGTCAAGCTCCCCCGCTGCAAGAACCAGTCGAGCGGCAAGTGACTGGTCGACCGGGAAATGGGCCGGCTGGAGATTGATTGGTACATCGAGGTGGGTGGCGAAACGCGCGAGTTCCTCGAGCCGCCAGCTCTGGCGTGCAACATGGCGTTTCGCCGGTGGCACGCCACCCATTTCGCTGAAGGTACTCGGTACATCGATAGGTAAGTAGCGGACCTTCGCGCCGGTGCGCTCCACCAGCGCATTCAACCGCGCGATGGAAAGATAACTCCAGGGCGAGATCAGGAAGTGGTAGTAGTCGACGGTGACGGTCATGATGTTATCAGCCCTCTCTTGACGGACGCTATCTTGACAGACGCTGTTTATTGGCCCGCACACGAGACGTATAGGGTTGCGAGATGCGGCGTTCGGCAGCGCGTTGTGCTCGCCCGAGGCCGCCGTCCTGGTCGCCCTCGAAAGCGCCCTTCCAAAGGTCCAGCCAGAAGTTCATCGGTGCGAGCAACAGCTGCTGCTGCAGTGCGCTGTAGGCGTCTTCCTTTTCCGAAAACATCTTGCGGGTTTCGCGTTCGGCCAGCCTTGGATCGAGTAACCACATCATCGGTAGCAGGGTGAGGCGCGACGCCATTACCGCAGCCACATCGTTCAGGTAGCGCTCCGTGGTGTACTTGTTCATGGTCGTTCGATTTCCTGCCAACCGGGCTTGTCTGCCATGTGAGTGGCATGGATTAGTGATGGATATCGTACGTGATTCGATTCGTGCATCTCATCGTTACTGGCTTTCGATTATCAACAATACAACTCCCGCCAGTCTGTTCTCGGCAACCTGGCGACAGTGTGGCCGAGCCGGGCGTCATCTTTCTGTCGGAGCGTCGGAAGTCGGGAAACAAGGCAGAACCCGCCGTGAACGTTTAACTTGCTGTAGAATAGCGATTCGCCATCGCTTGCATCGCGCAGCGGGGTTCACGACACGAATGTTCGCATGACGTCGTTTGACCGAAAGGATTCGACGCCGCTCGAAGGGATCGACGGTACGCCGGCTAGTTGAGCCGCGCCGGTGTGAAACATCGTGAAGTTCTCCATTTAGCTCTACCTTCTGGCCTTTTCAGGCGCGATGCTATTCCCTCCGTATTCGAAACAGGAAGTATTTTCATGCGCACATCCTTTGAGCTCGTCAGCGTCGCGGCGCTCGCTCTCGCCGTCGGTACCGGTGGTGCCTACGCTCAGGAAGAAGAATCCGTAGCCGATCAGGCGCTCGCCGTTGGCGAGAGTGTGCTGAGCGGCTGGACCGGTACCGCCGGGCTTGGCGCTTCCTTCGTGACCGGCAACGCCGAGTCCAGCAACATCAACGGTTCGATTCGCCTGATCAAGAGCTACAACCGTTGGGACCATGTACTTACCGCCTCCATGTTCAAGGGCAGCTCGACGGTCCTCGTGACCGAGCGTGATGAAGACGGCAACGTTGTCCGCGACGACAATGGTTTCCCGGTCAGGCAGATTGTCGAAGGTGACAACTCGGATCGTCTGTCGATCGGTTATCAGCCGAAGTACTACGTGAATGACCGGCTGTACGCGTTCGGTATTCTCGACTACGAAACCGACGAGCCGTCGAACATCGATTCGGCGACGCGCCAGATCATCGGCGTTGGCTACAGCTTCTATCGCAACGAAACCGGCTACCTCTCCGGCGAAGTGGGTGTCGGCAACAAGTCACTGAAGCCCGTCATCGGAGACGATCTCGATGGCGCGATTGGTTATGTTGGTGTGAATTACCTCAATCGCATCACTGATACGGTCACGTTGAATGCCGACTTCCGAAGTGACTTCGGCAGTGATAACACTTTCACCGAGATCGGTCTCGGCGCCGCGTTCAAGCTGTCGGATCGATTCTCGCTCAAGGTGTCGCACTTCTCACGCAGCAACACCGATCTGCAAGACGCGACCAATCCGCTCGACTCCGATACCGACAGCATCACCACACTGAATCTCGTCGCGGACATCTGATCCCCGGGCAGTTCCTCGTTGGCACTCCTCCCCGCGGACCCGCTCTGGGGAGATGCCACGGCAGAAGAGCGTACCGGCGGTTTGCCGGTCGCATCTTCCTGAACACGAACAGATCCGGGCACGTGCTGCTTGTCAAGCGCGTGTCCGGAGTTCGGCCGTGAGTTCAGTCCGGCACTCGCTCCAGCCAGTTCTCGATATCCACCATGACGCGCGTTCGCCTGTCGGGCGTCTCGTTGAGTAGCTCATGGTGAAAGCCGTCGTAGCGGTGCAAGGTGAGGAGCGTTGACGGGATGCGCTCGGCGAATGCCATCGTCAGTTCGGTATCGATCAACATATCCGAGCCTGCCACCAACAAGAGTGTGGCGACATCTATTTCGCCCGCTCGCTCCAGGGCTTCCTCGGCCGTCGCCATCAGCCACCCGACAAGGCCTGCCGACTTGAAGCCGTGGATGAGTTCGTCGCCTTCCGCCTTGGCTATTTCTTCGACGTCCTGCGTCAACCGACGGGCGTCGTAGGGTAAATCAAGCGCGAGTGTCGGTGCCAGAATGGACATGACCTGCAGCTTGAGACGGTCGGTCGCAGAAAGTCGAGGCACGATAGCGGGTGCAGACAAGAGCAGTCCGGCTATCGGCACACGCTGTGAAAGCACCAGCGCCATCGCGACGACGCCGCCGAGACTGTGGCCGAAGAGGTAGGGTGGTGAACCACAAGCTGCGGTAAAGCGTTCGAGTTCCTCTCCGGCCTCTGTCACCAGCAGTTCCGGTGGATCGGCAACCCCTCGCGGCCCGCTCGATTGTCCGTGCCCCGAGTGGTCGTGCGACGCGACCCGATAGCCGCGCGACGCCAGACGGGTCGCGAGTCGTTCGTATCGTGCGCCATGCTCGCCGATGCCATGCAGCAGGTAGATGCCCTGAGACTTGACGTCGACACCGGCAGGCGGATCCCAGCAGTGTCGGTGTAGCAATGCATCCTCTGGATCGATAGCCGAGGGTGCAGGATACCCTCGCAATGCGACCGATTTGCCGAAGCCAGACAACCGGCTCATCGGCCGATCTGGCCATGAGCCTGTTGCCGATCCGGCACCGCGTTCAGTTCATTCCGGTAGTAACAGAGAATATTCTTGAACGCCGCCTGCCGTGGTTCGCCTGGCGTCGGTCTGCACAGATCACCAAGGTGCTGCATGAACATCAGGCGATTGGGAAGCCTGGTCAGCGAGTCGTAGTTCGCGAGGCGTGAAAGCTCTTCGTTGGCATGCTTGAGGTTGCGACTCTTCTCTTCGAGCGAGGTCATGAGGTACTGGTTACGTAGCGCGTTGCCTGCACGCGTCGTGCAGGAACTCATCCTGGCGGCAATGCACAGCATGCCGTAGCCGCTGGCCTGAACCACCGACTTGATCGAATCCACGATCACGCGCTGGTAGTCGACATAGTCGTCCAGCAGCACAGCAAAGATCTCGCGTCTGGCGGATGTCACACCGGCAGGGTCTCCACAACTCTGCACGGGTAGCGGCAGAATTGCGCATCACGCCCGGACAGCCTTCGGAAATCCGACTTGATTCGTGAGGCGGATCACGGTCTGTGGCGGTGACGGCAATCGGCGATTTCAGTGCGGCAGGTCGGCCTTCGCGGGTGACGCGTCATGGTCGACGACGGCTTGCCGGATGATGCCAGCGCGTGTCGTCGCGATCTTCTGCTGATCGAAGTGTTGCTCTACCCATGCCCGACCCCCTCTGGCGAGCATCTGGCGACAGCTATCGTCCTCGATCAGCCGCGTCACGGCAGTGGCGAGACCGTCGGCATCGCCGGGCTCGCACAGGATGCCGCTGGTCCCGTCGACGACCAGTTCCGGAATGGCCTTGAACCGCGTGCTGATGACGGGCAGGCCACTGGCCATCGCCTCCATCAGTGCGACCGGAATGCCGTCGGCACCGCGGTCACGCGGTTCTACACAGGCGAGCACAAAGGCGTCAGCCTCACCGAGAAAGTCACTGACCCGTGCGCGTTCCTGCGATCCGCAGAGTTCGACGCCTTCGGCGACATCGAGCGACTCGATCAGTTGCGCAAGTTCGCCACGCAAGGGACCGTCGCCGACAATGCGACAGCGAACGTCATGACCCGATCGACGGAGCAGGGCGCAGGCTTCGATCAGGTAGGCGTGTCCCTTCTTCTCGAGCAGCGAGCCGACCGAGAGCAGCTTGAATACCTTGCCGGGTTGCGCTCTTTGCCGGTACGCGTGGCGCTCGCAATCGACCCCGGTAGGCAAAACATGAATGCGCTCGGCGACGGCGCCGGGGCAGCTTTTCAACAAGTAGTCGCGGTTGAAGCGCGAGATGGCGAATATCGCGGCGGCATTACTGACCTTGTCGTCGAGCAGGTAGTCGTACTTGAAGATGTCGTTCGCATGCGCGACGAACGAGAACGGCAGATCCCTGAGCCGAGCGACCATCCAGGCGACGGTGGTAGGGTGATTCGCGAAGCCGGCATGCAGGTGCTGCACGGGTAAGGCGCGTAGACGATAGGCGAGCGCCATGATCTTCGGCACAAGCAACAGACTCTTCAGCGCGACTCGCGGCTTTCGCGCGGCCTGCCCGAGGAACGTGCCTGCAGGCAGGAAGAGGGATCTCGGGGATGCCAGAAATTCGCAGAGGGCATCGACAAGCACGGCCCTTCCGAGGTAATGCTCTTTCACGATCCTGTCTTCGAGTATCGCCGCTGCGTCGTAGCCTGTCGTGTCGCCCGGCACGATCGGCAGGATCGAGACGTCGAAATCACGAGCGATTGCCTGCACTTCGTCGACGATGAAGGTTTCGGTCAGCTTGGGGTAGTGTGAAATGAGGTAGGCAAGCGCCAGCCTGTCGTCACTGCCAGCGGCGTCGTTCGGTGGGTGGTTCAAGAAATCTCCTTGTTTTCCGCCTCTGCAGGCTGGTCAGGCGAACGTTCGACATCAACGTCGTCATGCGCGTCGCCGCCGGTTTTTACAGACTCCCAGACCGCGACACGATGACCGCGGAGGTAGTCCACCACGCCACAGCTTGTGCTGAGCATGCCGAGTGCCAGGTAGGCCAGTGCGCGTCCACGTCCCTTCGTCAGGATGATGGCAAACATGAGCAAGGCCAGCACGCCGATAACGCCGATGGCGAGGGTGCAAGGCAGGATGTCCGCCGCGCTGACGGGCAGCGTCAACAGTGCCGTGACAAGGGTCAGGGCAGCAAGCAGCGCTGCCGGACAAGCCAGGCGGCGGAACAGCTTGTTGACCATCAGCGCAATGGCGAAGCGGCCGTGACGGCGTGGGTCTAGCAGCTCGCGCCGTGCCCGGAGCGTCGACAGGCCGCGGCAGGTAACGCGGCGACGTCGCTCGAATTCATGCCGGAAGTCCCGTGCTGGACGGCCGATGCGCGCAATGGCCTCGGGTTCGAAGACCAGCCGTGATCCTCCTGCAACGGCGCCGAGTCCGTAGTGAAGATCGTCGGACACGTCGTCGGGAAGGTTGCCGTCGAGAAGGTTGCGGCGCACCGCATAGAGCTTGCCGTCACAGGTTGTTACCGAGCCGACACAACGCATTTCCAGCTTGCGGATCTCGTTGTCGAGGTCGGCGTAGCCGGCTTGGGCCTGGCCGAAACCGGTGTCGTCGACGATCTGCCGACGACCCGTGACCGCACCGATGTGTGCGTCAGCGAACGGCGCTAGCACGGCATCGAGACAGGCAGGTTCGAGTCGTGCGTCCACATCGGTGAAGACCAGCACGTCGGCCATGGCATGTTGGTGAATCTTGCGCAGCACGGCATTCTTGCCTTGTCGTGGCGTCATGCCGATCCATGTCACGGCCCCTTGCGCGTTTGTCGGGGCCTCGTTGCCGTCCAGTCCGATGAACAACTCGATGATGTACCGACGTTCGCTATAAGCCACGAGTTCGGCAATCTTGCGATCAAGATTCGAATCGCGGCGACTGGCGACAAGCACCAGCGCGACAGACAGGGAGGAGTCAAGGCGCGCAGTCGTGACCTGGCCATTCAGGCTCGAACGCTCGCCCGCGGGTGACGCATTGGCGGGCGCCTTAGCTGCAGGCGCCGAGCTGGCAGGCGTCGCGCCAGTGGGTGACGCGTTTCCCGGGAAGAGCGGACGCTGCTTCGGCAAGACGCGGGCGATTCCCGACAAGGCCGGATAGTAGAGCAGAAACAGCAGGGCCGGGAGAGCAAACAGGGCGGTGAGCAGGAACAGCGTGGCAGAGAGCATCCGCGGAGGATAGCGCCAAGGGTTACGGCGCAACCTTATGATTAACGCAAGTTTTCCTTCAGGTAAGTGCCGTTCGGATGAGTGCCGCCCCGAGCGGCTGGTCGAAGGTCATCGTGAATCATCCAGCTGGGTCAGCGCGACCATCGTGCTGCCGAACAAGAGGATCGCTGCGCCCATGATCTGGATGGGCGCCAGTGGCTTGTCGAGCGCGAACCAGTTGATCGCGACCGCCGCAATCGGAAATGCCATCTCTGCCACCGCCACCGCACGTGCGGGTAGCTTGCGCATGCCTCGGTAGTAGAGCCACAAGGCAGCCAGGCCCGAGATGATCACCATCAGCGCGACCTTGCCGACGATGCTCGGATCGGTGGCTTGCGACGGTTCGCCGAAGAGGAAGAAGAGCGGCGTCAGCACGATGAAGCCTGCCGTGAAGCGGCCTGCCATGAGTTCTGTCGGTGTGAAACCACTGTTGCCGAGGCGCTTGCCGAGGACGGTCGACGATCCCCAGGCAAACACGGCAAACAGGGTAAAGCCGTAGCCGAGCATCAGCGATCGCATCTCGCGCCCACCCCAGTTGGCCGGGTCGATTGCGGGTGCGAGGTCGGGCCAGGCGATGAGCAGGCTGCCGCCGACACACAAGGCGAGCCAGCCGAGGAACCGGGCGCCCGCGCGCTCACCGAGCAAAAGTACCGCGAGCGACACGGCGATGATCGGCTGGAGCTTCTGGATGAGAATCACGACCGAGGGGTTGATCAGCGCGAACGCCTGCGTAAACGCGACAGTGCCAAGTCCGGAACCCAGGCCGCCGATGACCAGGAAGCCCATGATCGCCTGCCGGTCGAGTCGTCCGTCGCGGAGAACGGCGGGCAGCCACCAGAGCATGGCGACGACCAGAAAGGCGTGCTCGAGCCAGACGATGCTCCAGGCGCTCGCGCCGGCGAACAGGAGTGGATAGCGGATCAGCGTGTCCAGCGCCCAGAGCAGGCAGGCACCGAAGATCGGCAGTACCCCGCCGCTGAGCGATCCGTATCCTGCAGGGGCAGCTCTTCCGATCGGCAAGCGTCGAACCTCCTCGTTCCAGCAGGCAGGATAACCAACGGCGCAGTGCGACGAAAGCGACCGTCAGACCGTAAGTCAGGCTGGTGAGTCGCACTGTGAGTCAGACCGTGAGGCAGGCCCTGCTGAGTCAGGCCTTGATTCAGACCCTGAGTCAGACCGTCAGGTAATCCCGGACAAGTTCATCGTCGAGTGACTCGATGCCGCCACTCGCGACGATCGTGCCGCGGTCCATGATCGCGAAGCGATCGCCCACCCGTCGAGCGAAGGCCAGCTTCTGTTCGACCAGGAGGACGGTCAGACTCATCTCGCGATTGAGCCGACCGATGATGTCACCGATCTCGTCGACGATGCTCGGTTGAATGCCTTCGGTCGGTTCGTCGAGCACGAGTAGCGTGGGATCGGTGACGAGCGCGCGGGCGATCGCCAGCTGCTGCTGTTGACCCCCGGAAAGATCCCCGCCGCGACGGTGGCGCATGTCGGCCAGTATCGGGAACAGCGAGCGAATCGCTTCGGGCACCTTGCGCTGGCCATCTTTGCGGGCGGCGAGGCCGGTGCAGAGATTCTCCTCGACCGTGAGCAGCGGGAAGATCTGGCGCCCCTGCGGCACGTAGCCGATGCCCGCGAGCGCACGCTGCTCGGCACTCAGGGATAAAAGGTCGCGTCCGTCCAGGGAGAGACTGCCCTGGCGTGGCTGGAGCAGCCCCATGATGCACTTCAGGAGCGTCGTCTTGCCGACCCCGTTTCGACCCATCAGGACGGTACAAGCGCCACTGGTCGCGAGCAGGGATACGTCTCGAAGGGTATGCGAGCCACCGTAATAATGGTCGAGTGATTGCACGTCGAGCATCAGTCCGCTCCTTCGCCGAGATAGACCTCGCGGACACTCGCGTCGTTCTGCACATCGGTCATGTTGCCGCTCGTCAGCACACGCCCCTGGTGCAGTACGGTGACCGGCGCGTCCAGCGCGCGGACGAAATCCATGTCGTGCTCCACGACGACGAGCGCGTGGTTCTCCCGAAGCCGGAGTAATAGCTCGATTGTTCGATCCATTTCCTGGTGCGTCATGCCTGCCGCCGGTTCGTCGATCAGCAGGAGGATCGGATTCTGCATGACGAGCATGCCGATCTCGAGCCACTGCTTCTGCCCGTGAGAGAGGGCGCCTGCGAGCCCGTGGCGTTGCTCGACGAGACCGATCGTGTGGGTCATCTCCTCGATGCGTTGCCTGGCTGTGGCATCGATGGAGGCGCGAAAGGTCTGCCAGACACCGCGTGGCCCGTCCATCGCGAGTTCGAGGTTCTCGTTGACACTCAGATTCTCGAAGACCGTCGGCTTCTGGAACTTCCGACCGATGCCGGCCTGGGCGATCTCGGCCTCACTCAGGCGCAGCAGGTTGATGCGTTGACCGAACCAGGCCGACCCGTGGTCGGGTCGGGTCTTGCCGGTGATGATGTCCATCATGGTCGTCTTGCCGGCGCCGTTTGGTCCGATGACGCAACGGAGCTCGTTGCGATCGACGTGAAAGTCGAGTCCGTCGATAGCCTGAAAGCCGTCGAAGGCGACGGACACGCCTTCGAGGTAGAGGACAGTGCCATGCGACAGATCCAGATTGTCTACCTCACGCGGGATCAGGAAGTCGAAGACCTTGTCTCGGCGGAGCACGCCCGGCGACGGCGGCGTTGGACGTCTCGGCGTTTTGGCAGGCGTCATGGCCATCAGCGTCTGGCCCGTCGCAACAGACCGACGATGCCGCGCGGCAGTGCCAGGGTCACGAGCACGAAGAGCGCGCCGAGGGCAAACAGCCAGGCGTCGGGGTAGGCCGTGGTGAACCAGGTCTTCGCGTAGTTCACACCGATGGCACCGACGACGGCTCCGTAGAGAGTGCCGCGACCGCCGATGGCAACCCAGACGACGACTTCGATCGAGTTGAGCGGAGAGAACTCGCCAGGGTTGATGATGCCCACCTGGGGCACGTACAGGGCGCCGGCCAGGCCTGCGATGACGGCTGAGAGCGTAAACAAGGCAAGCTTGACACGTTCGACTCGATAGCCCAGGAAGCGCACGCGGTGTTCGGCGTCACGAACGGCGAGTGCGACCCGCCCGAGTCGTGAGGAAAGGATGTGACGACAAAGCAGGTAGACCAGCAACAAGGTCACGCCCGAGGCGATGAACAGCGCCAAGCGGACATTGTCCGAGCGGAGGTCGTAGCCGAGCAGGTCGCGAAAATCGGTCAGACCGTTGTTGCCACCGAAGCCGAGTTCGTTCCTGAAGAACGCGAGCATCAGTGCATAGGTCAGCGCCTGGGTGATGATGGACAGATAGACGCCCTCGACGCGCGAGCGAAAGGCGAACCATCCGAACAGGAACGCGAGCAGCCCTGGAACGAGGAGAATCATCAGCGCCGTGAAGGCAAAGCTGTCGAAGCCGAGCCAGTACCAGGGCAGCGTCTCCCAGTCGAGAAAGACCATGAAGTCCGGCAGGTCCGGGTTGCCATAGACGCCACGCGAGCCGATCTGGCGCATCAGGTACATGCCCATCACGTAGCCACCGAGTGCAAAGAAGGCCGCATGACCCAGGCTCAGGATGCCGAGATAACCCCAGACGAGATCGACGGCCACGGCCAGGATCGCGTAAGTCAGGTACTTGCCGAGCACGCTGACGGTGAAGGTGCCGATATGCGCTGGATGGGTGGTGGGTAGCAGGTTCGCGACGCTCACACCGACGATCGTCATGATCAGTACGGTGCAGAAGACGAGCGTGCTAAAGCCATGACTGCTCGGGCCAGGTCCGCCCGGTACGTATTCGCCCTGTCCCTGTCCACCTGAGCCCTTTCCACCCGGGCCATGCTCGTCCGGAGCCTTGTCGCCTTTCGATCGCCACATGGTCAGTGGCCCTCGGCGGCGCGGCCGCGTTGCGGGAACAGGCCACGCGGGCGCTTCTGTATGAACAGGATCAGGAAGACGAGCACGACGATCTTCGCGAGAATAGCGCCGGCCCAGGGCTCGAGCAACTTGTTGACGACGCCGAGGGTCATGCCGCCGACGAGTGTTCCCCAGAGGTTGCCGACACCCCCGAAGACGACGACCATGAAGCTGTCGACGATATAGGCTTGGCCGAGGTTCGGGCCGACGTTGGTCAGCTGTGAAAGTGCAACTCCTGCAAGGCCTGCGACGCCCGCCCCGAGACCGAAGGTCAGTGAGTCGATACGCGATGAGCGAATCCCCATGGCGCGGGCCATGTCACGGTTCTGCGAGACTGAACGTACCTCGAGGCCGAATCGCGTATGGCGCAGGAGGACCAGCAGCATGGCGAAGACGGCGAGACAGAAGCCCAGGATCCACAGGCGGTTGAGTGTCAGTTCGAGTACGCCATCGATCTGCACCACGCCGCTCATGAATTCGGGATTCGACACGGGGACGTTCTGCGGCGAGATGACGGTCCTGACGAGCTGCTGCAGGATGAGGCTTATGCCGAACGTGGCCAGCAGGGTTTCCAGTGGTCTGCCGTAGAGGAAGCGGATGACGGTCCGTTCGATGGCAATGCCGATCGCGCCGGTGAACAGGAAGGCGACCGGCAGGGAGAGGATGAGGGCGAGGGCGAGGGACTCCGGCAAGAGCTGTTGCATGCCCCAGCTGCAGTAAGCGCCGAGCATGATCAGTTCGCCGTGGGCCATGTTGATCACGCCCATGACGCCGAAACTGATGGCGAGACCAATGGCGGCGAGAACGAGGATGGACCCGAGCGAGAGACCGAAGAAAAGAGTCTCGGCGTATCCATAGAGTGTGATCTTGCGGGCTTGTTCGGCGCTGGCCTGGCGGGCTGCCGCACGAACTTCGGGTGCATCGTCGGCGTCGGCCAGCCGGGAGAGTGCCCGGCGCGTATCTGGTGAGAGATCGGCTTGCAGTATCGCGATGGCCTGTAGCCGAGTCGATGGTTCGCTCGAGCCGAGTTGCTGAAGCGCCTTGATGCGCGAAAGAAGTGTTGCAAGCTCGGGCGAGCTCTCCGCTTCGATGAGCGCATCGAGCGTGGGTGCATCGACGCTGTCGGGCTTGTCGAGCAAGGCTTCGATGGCGACGCGTCGCTCGCCTGTATCGGCCGAGCGCAAGCCAAGCGATGCGATCAGGGTACGCAGCGTGGCGCGCAGGCGGTTGTCGAGCTTCAGGCGCTTGAAGGCACGGCTCCGATCCTCGCCGAGCGCGGTACCGTCGACAATATTGAACATGTCATAACGACGGCCTTGTTTCTCTACCCGGACGATCTGCGTACTTTCCTTGTGCAACATCAGCGAGCCGTCGAGGATGCCTTCGAGCAAGGCCCGCTTGTCCTCCCGCTCGCTGGTCGCGAGCGCTTGCAGCGCATCGACCGGCGCCGTGCCACGCCCTTCGACGAAATCGCTGAACAGCTCATCGAGCCACGGATCACCCGCCACGACCGCCGCGTGATTCGGGCTCGACACCAGCGCAAGGACGGTGACGAGGGTGGCAAACAGCAGCGACGATCGTGCAGAAGCGACCCTGCCGCGACGCATCGCGACAGAGTCAGAGTTGTGAAAACTCACAGATTCTGACCAGAGCACTCACCGGTCACGACGTTGTAGTTACCGCAAGACAGTGGTGGCTGCCAGTCGGCCATCAGGTCCCTGGAGCTGTCGAGGAAATCAGACCAAGCGTCGCCCGCGACCAATCCTGCTGTTTCCCAGACGATCTCGAACTGACCGTCATCCTGAATCTCGCCGATCAATACCGGTTTGGTGATGTGGTGATTCGGCATCATCGCCGAATAGCCCCCGGAAAGATTCGGCACGGTCACACCGATGATGGCTGCTTGCACGGCAGCTGGATCGGTCGTACCCGCCTTCTCGACGGCCTTGATCCACATGTTGAAGCCGATGTAGTGCGCCTCCATCGGATCGTTGGTGACGCGATTCTCGTCGCCGGTGTAGTCGAGCCACTGATCGATGAATTCATCGTTGGTCTCGGCGTCGACGCTCATGAAGTAGTTCCAGGCGGCGAGATGCCCAACGAGTGGCGCTGTATCGAAGCCGGAGAGTTCTTCCTCACCGACCGAAAAGGCAATCACCGGAATATCTTCAGCCGACACCCCCTGATTGCCCAGTTCCTTGTAGAACGGCACGTTCGCGTCGCCGTTCACTGTCGATACCACGGCGGTCTTCTTGCCGGCTTCCCCGAACGACTTGATCTCGCTGACGATCGATTGCCAGTCGGCGTGACCGAAGGGCGTGTAGTTGATCATGATGTCCTCATCGGCCACACCACTGTCCTTCAAGTAAGCCTCGAGAATCTTGTTGGTGGTGCGCGGATAAACATAGTCTGTCCCGGCCAGAACCCAACGTTCCACGCCGATCTCGTCGCGCAGGTAATCGACGGCGGGGATCGCCTGCTGGTTAGGCGCAGCGCCGGTATAGAAGACGTTCTTCGAGGACTCCTCGCCCTCGTACTGGACCGGGTAGAACAACAGACTGTCGAGCTCCTCGAAGACCGGCAGGACAGACTTGCGCGATACCGATGTCCAGCAGCCGAAGGTCGCGGCCACACCATCGTTCTCGATCAGGCCGCGCGCCTTCTCGGCAAACAGCGGCCAGTCGGACGCC
>Ga0209828_1000551_pt1 | contig 35527 bp, 32 predicted proteins | sample MaitaG_FD_187429 | JGI IMG/M metagenome (GOLD analysis project Ga0209828, IMG submission 187429) | Marine algal microbial communities from Maine, USA - Maine_Asex2 metaG (SPAdes) (version 2) | ecosystem: Host-associated > Algae > Red algae > Unclassified | place: Maine, USA | collected 2015-01-05
CATATCTTCTGCACCCAGGAAGACCTGCAGGCCGAGCTGGCGTCGCTGCTTGAGTTCGTTCTGTCGGTGCTGCGGGCGTTCGGCTTCACTGATTTCCAAGCCAAACTTTCGACCAAGCCGCTTGAGAAAGCAGTCGGCGACGACGCGATCTGGGACATGGCCACCAATGGTCTGCGAGCTGCGCTCGATACCGCTGGCCTGGACTATGTGGTTGATGAAGGCGGCGGCGCGTTTTATGGCCCCAAGATCGACGTCGATGTCAAAGACGCAATTGGGCGAGCGTGGCAGCTGTCGACTATTCAGGCTGACTTCAATCTGCCCGAACGATTCGAACTCGAATACGTAGCCAGCGACGGTGAACGGAAACGTCCCGTGATGATTCACCGGGCACTTATGGGATCGGTGGAGCGATTCTTTGGCGTGCTGCTCGAACACTACGCCGGCGCCTTCCCGGTGTGGCTTGCCCCGATGCAGGTGCAGATCTTGCCGGTTGCCGAAGCCCACGATGACTACGGCCAGGAACTCACAACCAAGCTCAAGGAAGCCGGTTTCCGCACCGAGCTGATTGCTGCGACCGATCCACTGGGCAAACGAGTACGTGCCGGCAAGTCGGCAAAGATTCCCTATGTGTTGGTGGTTGGCGACGACGACGTCGCCAACGGAACCGTGGGCGTGAATGCCCGGGGCCAAGAAGTCGAGCGCGATGTCGGCATCGACGATTTCATTGCTCGCATCGCCACCGATGTCGAAACCCACGCGTAGTTCCCACTAGGGACGCAGATCATGCTTGAACGCGATGCTTGAACGATTGTGGGCCGGCTGGCGTAGTTCGTTCGTCGCTGGCAAGTCTGCGGCAGCCAATATTCCAGCCGATGCCGAGGGCACGCTCTTTGAGCGCATCCTGGCAACGACCGACGACGAGGCCGCGGGCATCATCCACCGCGGCACCGAGGTGTCGGTTGTACTCAACGCCTACCCCTACGGCAGTGGCCACATGCTGGTCGTGCCAAATCGGGGCGTCGCCAAGCTCGGCGAGCTGTCGCAAAACACTTCACGCGAACTGTGGGACACGGTGCAGCATGCCGTTGGCGTTGCCGAAGCCACCTATTCGCCACCAGGGATCAACGTCGGCCTAAATCAGGGTCGAGCTGGTGGAGCGAGCGTGCCCGATCACCTACATGTGCACGTGTTGCCCCGCTGGGATGCCGACACCAACTTCATGACGGCGATCGCGGAGACCCGTGTACTGCCTGAACCACTCGAAGAGTCGATCCGCAAACTTCGCGCCAACTGGTAGCTGGCTGTCTGTGCGGCGCGCTGCCCAGCGTAGTTCCTTCGACGAGAACGGTTGCGTGGCGTTTAGCATTCTTGAGCAGTTGAAGGCTGGCTGGCTCAACTCACTGGGTTAACTCGTGGCCGAGACTGGATCGCGAGCCCGGCGGCTAATTGGCTCGTCAGGCGATGTTGCCGCAGCCGTGTGCGCGCAGTAGAAGCTGATTTAAGCGGAGGTTGGTCGGTCAGCCGGGGTGGGTGATGGTTGTGGTTGGGGCGTGTATGGGGTCGTTTCGGGTGTGTCTGGGCGGCCAGAAATAGTTACGCCTCACGGGTGTAAACAGAACATATGTTCGATAAGCTGGCAGGGTGTTAGTAGCGGTGTATTCGGGGTCTCGGATCGAGTCTTCTGGTTCTGAAGTCGATGGCGATGCTTTGTTGGCGGCGATGAGGGAGCGGTGTTCGGTGCCGGTGGGCCGGTTGCAAGAACTCGAGTGGATGGTTGGGGATCTTGAGTCGTTTGTTGAGCGGGATCTTGGGTTCGGGCTCGATGAAGAAGATGCCCAGAATTCGGTCGAGCGTCGTGGTGCTCCTGAGTTTGTCTGTGCACAGGATGCGGCGCGGGGTTTGGTGTTGGTGGAGCATGCGCGGCGGTTGGCGAATGCGGTCGCGGTAAGGGTGTTGGGCGAGGTGGTCGAGTCGCGGGTGGTGGGTGATCATGGTCATTCGTCGGCTAAGGCAATGTTTGGAGCGGTAACTGATAACTCGGGCGCGGATTTGTATGGGCTTGAGCAGGTGCGCAACATGTTCAATCGTTGCCGCGAGCTCGAGAAAGCAAGCGCGGCGGGTGATTTGTCGTGGGATCATTTGAGGGTGTTGGGGCGGGTGTACGCGAACCGGCGAGTACGCGAGCTGTTCATAACCAAGCAGGGCTGGTTCTTGTTGAAGGCTGCGGGTCTGAATTTTCGGCGGTTTGAGTTGCGGGTGCAGCGGTGGGAGGAACTCCATGACCAGGATGGTCCGGAGCCGAATACTCATGAGAAGCGCACGGCGACCGCGGTGCAGGATCCGATCTCCAAGGCGTGGCAGCGCCGTTCCACCCAGACCCCGCTCGTCGGAGCAGCGATGGCCGAGATCGAGCAGGCCTATATCGAAGCCGAGTTCCTCAAGGATTGGGAAGCCGCCAAAGCGATCCATGGCGGTGCCACGCGCAAGGCGCATCTGGGTCGCACCGATGCGCAACGTCGGGCTGATGCTCAGGCCCAGATCTATGCCGACGCGGCAAGTAATCCGAACAAGTCGGTGGGGTTCAATTTTGTACACAACATTGTGTGGACCCAAGACGCCTACTTCGAGATGATGCGCCGCTGTCAGGGCGAAGCCCCTCGGCGGTTGGATCCGGACACCATGCGGTGCGAGACGATCGACGGGGTTCCGTTGGATCTCGCTGAGACCTTCAACGAGTCACTCACCGGTGCGTTTCGACGGGTGATCGTGAACGCCAAAGGGGTCGTGATCGACATGAGTCACAAGCGGTTCTTCACCGGCCTGGCCCGAACCGCGCTGCAGATCCCGCACGACGAATGTGAATGGATCGGCTGTCATGTTCCAGGCTCACGATGCCAGGCCGATCACCTGGTCTCAAAACAGAAGGGTGGGCCGACCGAGCAATGGAACGGCGCCATCTTGTGTCAACAGCACAACCGGCTCAAAGAACGCGGCTACACCGTGTGGCGAGATCCCGCCACCAACCAACTCCGGGTCAAAACACCTTCCGGCCACGAAATCACGAAACCCATCCGGGTGTAGCGAATGGACCGCGTGGGACACCACAGGCAATAGCGTGGCAGGGTGAGTGAGCAAGACGATGGTGCCGTACGCGATGAGCTGCCCGAGGACCTCAACGCCAGCGAATTCGTTGGGCCCTATGTGTTCCCCAACAACAACCGTCGGAGGATTCCGGGCGTGCTGTACATCGTCATTGGTTTGCTGTTTGTTCTGTTGTTCCTGCTCGTCGACGACTCTCCAATGGTGAATGCTGGCTGGGCGTGGGGTGGCGGTGCTCTGATTGTGATTGGCCTTTACAGCATGGTCGCTGGTTGGAGCCTCAAAGTCGACGAGAATGACGCTCTGGTCGAAGCAACCCGAGCCGTTGGATTCCCCGTAGGACATGCCTCGGCCCAGCTTGGCTGGCGAGGCTGGCTCAGTCGCCCGACCTGGCGCATCCTGCTCTACTCCAACGAGCAACAGCCAGAACGACGAGGCCTGGTGCTGATCGACGGCAACGACGGCGAAGTGCTGGACACCATCGTCGAGAAGAACCCCGAAGACTGGAGCCAATATGTTTGACGGCAACTGGCGACAGACGGTCGAAAAAGGCGTTGACCCAATCGGCGAAGGCCTCCGCAAGATGGGCATCAGTGCCGATGTCTTGACCTGTATCGGCATCCTCATGTCGGTCGCAACCGCGTTCATCATTGGCAACGGCTATCTGCGGTGGGGATTCGTCGCCATGCTGGCCACCGGCATCCCCGACCTGCTCGATGGTGCCGTCGCAAAGGCATCGGGATCGGCGTCTAAACGCGGCGCGTTCTTCGACTCATCGATCGACCGATTCAGCGACGCCTTCGTATTCGGCGGTTTGAGCTGGTATTACGCCGCCAACTTCCCGGGCACGCTGTCGGTGCTGCCGGTAGCAATCATGTCCGCGGCCCTGATCACCTCCTACCTGCGAGCAAAAGGCGAACTCTTGGGCTACGACGCCAAGGGCGGAATCATGGAGCGCGCTGAGCGCTTCATTCTGTTGTCGGCGGGACTGGCATTTCCTGACATCCTCGAGCCAGTGTTGTGGATCATGTTGGTGCTTACCTGCGTGACCGTGGTGCAGCGCTTCTTCAAGGTGTGGAAACAAGCCACCGTCGAAATGCATGCTGACCGGGCCAAAGCGGCGGCAAAGTAGCCCAGCAATGGCGGTCGACCCAACGCTGGCGGTCTACAAGACTGTGGCTGCTGCCGCCCGAGTGTTGCCGCACTCGACACTGAGCGGGTTGTCGCGAGCCGCCACTGCCGTCATCCCGTCGTTCTCGCCAGAACGAAGACTCATTGTTGAGCGCAACCTCGCCCGCAGCACTGGCCGCCAACTCTCTGACACAGAACTCGCCGCAGGAGTACGAGCCGTCTTCCGCTCCTACGCCCGCTACTACACCGATACGGCTCGACTGCCGGGCCTGTCGGCCGAGGTCGTCGATCAAGGTTTCAGTTACGAAGGGTTTCGCCACATTCAAGATGCACATGCCCGAGGCAAGGGGACAATTCTGGTGTTGCCCCACGTCGGCGGTTGGGAGTGGGCGGCCGGTTGGCTGCACAAAGTCCCGGGCTACGAAGTGACTGGGGTCGTTGAGGCCCTTGAGAACGAGGAACTTCGCGAATGGATGCATGGTTGGCGCCAAGCGGTTGGCATGCAGATCCTGCCCCTCGGTAAAGGTCTTGGTTCGGAGCTGCTCAAGCGACTCAAAGCGAATCACGTTGTCTGTCTCATGAGCGACCGCAATCTGGGAGACGGCGGAGTCGAGGTGGACTTCTTTGGAGAGAAGACCCAGTTGCCGGGGGGCGCGGCCACGCTGGCGTTGCGCACTGGCGCCACGATTGTGCCCGTCACCGTGTACCACCGAGGCGAGCAGAACCATGCGGTCTGTGAACCTGCCATTGCGGTCGAGCGCCAGGGGAAGATGCGCCACGACATCAATCGGATCACGCAAAACATCGCCACGGTGATGGAGATGCAGATTAAACGCGCTCCGGAACAATGGATCGTGTTGCAGCCGAACTGGCCTTCTGACCACCAAGCCATCGCCGGGCTGCACGCTTCGAAGAGTGAGAGCTAGATGCAGTCGACGCAGCGGCGCTATCGGGTTGGCATGATCTGCCCGTACAGCCTTTCGGTGCCTGGTGGGGTGCAAGAACAAGTCCTTGGATTGGCCAGTGTTCTGCGGAACCAGGGCATCGATGTTCGTGTGCTGGCCCCGTGCGACGGCCCTCCTCCAGACACCGGTATCACTTCACTCGGTGCGAGCCTGCCAACCGCCGCCAATGGGTCGATCGCACCGATAGCCCCGGATTTGCCTGCGCAGGTTCGGTTGATCAAGGCACTTTGGAACGAAGAGTTTGACCTGCTGCATCTGCATGAGCCGCTGGCCCCCGGGGTCGGGATCACCACCGTACTCATGCAAGCCGCGCCCATGATCGGCACCTTCCATGCCGCAGGTCGAAGCTCCGCTTACCGCTATGTGAACCGCGGTGTTCGCGCCCTACGAAAGCGGCTCGTTATCGCCTGTGCCGTATCCGCCGAGGCGGAGTCGCTGGCGACCAAATGGCTCGGGGGTGACTACGAGCGCGTCTTCAACGGCATCGATGTTGAACGTTACGCCTCGGCTGAGCCCTCACAAGTGGATGAGCCTGCGATCCTGTTCATTGGTCGCCACGAGGAACGCAAAGGACTGCGAGTGCTCCTCGAGGCAGCGGCCAAGCTGCCAGCCCACGTTCGTGTCTGGGTCGCTGGCGATGGCGAACAGACCCAGGCGCTTCAACGGGACTTCTTGAGCAATCATCGCATCGAATGGCTCGGACGCATTTCCGCCGATGAAAAGCTTGCCCGCATGCGAGGTGCTTCGGTGTTCTGTGCGCCTTCGCTTGGTGGCGAGTCGTTTGGCGTCGTCCTGCTCGAAGCTATGGCGGCCGGGACTCCAATCGTGGCCAGCAGCATCTCCGGGTACTCGCTGGTGGCCCGGGGTGGCGCCGACGCACTCCTTGTTCCACCCAGTGATCCAGACGCCGTTGCTGGGGCACTGAACCAGGTCTTAGCTGGCGGCCAAGCTGTCCAAGAACGTGTCGCGAGTGGCCGTGAGCGCGCCAAGCAGTTCTCTATGCAGGCGCTAGCCGAGACCTACATCGAGATGTACGACCGCCTGCTGGCAACCCCTAGCTAAGCGTCGGAGCAGCGATTGACTCAAGATGATCGATCGTGGCCTGATAGCCGCGCTCAGCAACGGCAGAAATTGCCTCGAAGTCAAGCAACTTGACGCCCTTGAGATTGAGTGACAAGTACAAGTCGATCTGTTCGTTCTCTATGGCTTGATTTCGAGCCCGGGCCGAACTGAGCAGCATCGATGCCATCACCGTGTTAGCCAGACCCGGGTACGAAGTCCTATGGCGTGACATCTGATTGCGCAATGCACGCGGACCGCTTACCCCGCCCCCGTATTCAACCAGAGAGCTCGGACCAGTCGGGGGAGCAACATCGATCGCGATCACTGTGCTCACCGCAGGGTCACGAACCAACGGTCCAACGGGCAGGTTCTCCATAACACCGCCATCGACGAGCAGGTCGCCATTCACAACTACTGGCGGAAACACGCCCGGCAGAGACACGCTAGCCCGGAGTGCATCGGCCACCCGCCCAGTGCGGTGTTCAACCAGAGAAGCGGTCGTCAGGTTTGTTGACAAACAGCTAAAGGGAAGCGTTAGCTCTTCGATCCGGACCGGTCCACAGGTGTGCTCGATCGCGGCTGTGAGCCCCTTGCCGCTGGCCAACGAGACAACTGGCAGGGTGTAGTCAACAATGTTTGCGCCGCGGAATCCGGTCTCGAGGTACTCGGCCAATGCGTTGGGATCCTCGACATAGGCAAGGGACCCAGCCACAACCGAACCCATCGAAGTCCCGGTAAGCACGTCGATGGTGTAGCCAGCTTCGGTGAGCGCACGCGCCGCCCCGATCTGGGCGAAGGCGCGGCCACCGCCGCCGCTCATAGCGACACCGGTCGCGGTTCCGCTGGCCAGTCTGGCAATGCGTGCTGCCGACGAAGCGATCCCGCGATGCAGCTGCAAAATTCGCTGAGGTCTCGCGATCTTGATGATGGACCGGTTGACGATTGGACGGTTGATCGACGCTCCATTGGCCTGCACAATCCAGAGTTCGCGGTCTGCCACGCCGTCGACTACCTCGGTGAACTCGCGTACGAGCTGTCGTTCCCGGTCGTCGGGAAAAGGTGAGGTAACCAAGAGCACCCGATCGGCCGAGCGCAGCGCACGACTGGTCCAGGTCGTCAGCGTGGGATCGGTCTCGAGGACAACCCACCGATGAGCCACGTCTGCCTCGCTCAGGAACTCGTCGAGCCGAGCATGCTCAGCAGTTCTCGCGCTGGCATTGGTAACGCCGTTGTCACTCGCGCCGCATGTATTTGGCTCGTGTGCATTCGCAATGCCGCGGCGATGAAAGAACCTGCCAACTTGCTCTCGGTCCAGATAAAGAGCAGGACCGTGCCGTTTAATCTCGGTCGCCAGTTTGGCGACCAGGCCGGGTTCAGCCGCAGGGGAGAGCACCGCAACTGCGATCAGGCCTGCATGGGGTGGCCGATGGCTGGGTCGCATCACCCGAGTCAGGATCTTGCGGAAGACTTGCAGCATCAACTTTGGGTGTTTTGCTGTGAGCGACTCGAAGGCGGCTTCGGAAAGTTGCGCCAAAGTCGTGTCTCGGGTCGCCGTTGCTGTGGCAGATCGAGGGGCTTGTTCGATAATCCCGAGCTCGCCGACGATGTCACCTCGCCCAATCGATACATCGAGCGTTGTGGCGCCCGCTGCATCGGTGGCGGTGAGCTGCAGCCGGCCTGTGACCACGATATACGCAGCGTCGGCTTGATCGCCTTGAGCGAAGAGCCGGTTGCCAGCCTCAATGCGCTTCCATTCCAGCAGTGAGTTCACGTCGTCGACCACTTCTCGATGGCCCGGGCCGATCAAATCCGTGAGCACCCGGGCAACTCGCAAGTGATCAAGCCGGTCCCGAGCCTGCCCGGAAATACGTTGCGCCTCCGCAGGTTCATCGATGAGGAAGTCCGCATATTCCTCGGCTGACAACTCGCGCACCAGTGCGGGCGCCGAGCCGGTTCGGACTGTGGCAGTGCGACGCCCACCAATCACCGCGGTTATTTCACCAACCACTTGGCCAGGGCCGACCGAGCCGACGACGAGTTCGCCTTCGTCGGTGCTGTGACCCACAGTGAAGCTACCTTCGACCACGAAGTACACCGAGTCGCTTGCATCGCCTCGAGCAAACAAGATCTGTCCTGCCGGAACTCGGCGCTCGATGCCCAGGTTGGCCAACTTGTGTCCTAGGGCTGTCATTGCGCTCCTGTTAGTCCTGCGGGCTGATGGTAGTGAAGTGAACGCGGGACAAGCCAGTACCCTCGGTGGCGATGTCAGATAATCCGCCCATCGGCTTGATGCTCTTACCGCTGCCTCTCCTTGTCGGCTCCGTTGTCGGCATCATCGTTGGTTTCGCCACCGGCTCCTGGCTGTGGGCCGTCGTTGCCCTGATCGTGGTGGCACTGGCCGTTGCGGCAGCCGCCTTCTTCGCTGCCGAACCACTTGCGCTGCGATTACTCAAAGCCCGGCCTCTTGCCGAGGGCGGATCTCTTGCACTGCGCAACCAGCTCGAGGAGCTCTGCGCACGAACTGGCGTTGCAGAACCTGACCTCTACACGGTGGGCGCCGGTGCTCCAGCGATCGCGTCGGTTGGGCGATCCGGAAATGCCATGGTGGTAACCGACGGCCTGGTCGACGATCTCACCGTGGTCGAACTCGAGGCGGCTGTCGCCCGTGAACTCGCCCGCACCCGGTCAGGGTCGACCACGGTTGACACCCTGGCCGTCACGTTTGTGACCTTGCCATTTGGCAAACTCGGCGGTCTGGCCGACAAGGCACTCGACTTCTTTCGCGGCGGCGACCACGATGCACGCACGGATCTCGATGGCATCGCTATTACCCGGTACCCGCCGGGCATGACGGCAGCACTCGCCAAAATGACTGCCGTACCTGGAGCCGCTTCTGCGGCAGTCGCCCATCTCTGGGCTGTCAGCAAGCCAACGGCATCGAGCAAGCCAGGCGCCTATGGCATCGACGAGCGTCTTGCTCTGCTCCAAGAGCTCTAGCGGCTGGACCACAAAGCTTCGGGGCTCGCAGCAATCTCTCGCCGAAATGGCTTCGGGCTTTGGGGACTTAACCAATAGACTCCGCTCATGAGTCAAAACCGCGAAACAGGCACCTACGAGGTCAAGCGAGGCCTCGCCGAGATGCTTAAGGGCGGCGTCATCATGGATGTCGTCAACGCCGAACAAGCCAAGATCGCCGAAGATGCGGGCGCGACTGCAGTTATGGCACTCGAGCGGGTCCCGGCCGACATCCGAGTAGATGGCGGTGTTGCTCGTATGAGCGACCCAGAAATGATCGAAGGCATTCAGGCGGTTTGCACCATTCCCGTGATGGCCAAGGCTCGCATCGGCCACTTCGTCGAAGCCCAGATCCTTCAGGCACTCGAAGTCGACTACATCGACGAATCCGAAGTCCTCACCCCAGCCGACGAAGCGCACCACATCGACAAGTTTGCCTTCACCACCCCATTCGTGTGCGGCGCAACCAACCTTGGCGAAGCGTTGCGCCGCATTTCCGAAGGGGCGTGCATGATTCGCTCCAAGGGCGAAGCGGGCACGGGCGACGTCGTGCAAGCCGTGCGGCACTTGCGCTCGATCCTGGGCGACATGAAGCGCATTCAAGCAGCGAACGACAACGCCGAGCTCTTTGATTGGGCCAAGAAGCTTCAAGCTCCGCTGCCGCTTATCCAAGAAGTTGCGGAGACGGGCAAGCTGCCGGTTCCGATGTTCTGTGCTGGTGGCCTGGCCACACCAGCCGACGCTGCGCTCGCAATGCAGCTTGGCGCCGAAGCAGTATTCGTTGGTTCCGGCATCTTCAAGAGCGCCGATCCCGCACCACGTGCTCGCGCCATCGTCGAAGCAACAGCAAACTTCGAAGACCCAGCCATCCTGGCCAAGGTTTCCCGTGGACTTGGAGCACCCATGACCGGTATTGGCATGGACGAACTCGATGTCAAATACGAAGACCGCGGCTGGTAGCACTGCGCTCCAATAAGCAGCCACGGTGAGTAATCGAGTTGGAGTATTGGCGCTGCAGGGTGCCTTTGGCCTGCATATCGAAGCATGTGCTGAGATCGGCGTCGAAGCAATCCAGGTGCGCACGGCGGCGCAACTCGACACGGTAGACCGGCTGATCCTGCCCGGCGGTGAGTCCACCACCATGTCGATGATGCTGGATCTGAACCATGTTCGCGAACCAATCGCAGAGCGGCTTGCCGATGGCATGCCGGCCTTTGGTACCTGCGCAGGCATGATCTTGCTCGCCACGAGTGTGAGCGACGGTCGTGCCGATCAGAAGAGCTTCGGCTCGATTGACATTGGAGTGAAACGCAACGGCTATGGGCGCCAGAATCAATCGTTTTCTGACCAAGTTGCCGTAGAGGCACTCGATGACTCAGAGACGGGATTCCATGCGGTGTTCATCCGGGCACCCCGGGTCGAACACGTCGGCGCTGGTGTCGATGTGCTGGCTTCTTACGACGGCGATCCCGTGCTGTGCCAGCAAAATTCTGTTCTGGTTTCGGCGTTTCATCCCGAACTTTCGCACGATCACCGTTTGCACCGCTATTTTTGTGACCTCGGTACCTGAACGACCGAGCACCTGAAAGGGAGACACAATGTCGGGTCATTCCAAATGGGCAACAATCAAGCACAAGAAGGGCGCCGCTGACGCGAAGCGGGCCAAGGTCTTTGCCAAGCTCATCAAGCAGGTCGAAGTGGCGGCCCGCGAAGGCGGCGGCGATCTCGATTCGAACGCAAGCCTTCGCACCATGTATCAGAAGGCCCGTGACTCCTCGGTGCCGCTCGACACTATTGAGCGGGCCGTCAAGCGCGGCACCGGCGAACTCGAGGGCGTCAACTACGAGCCGATCGCATACGAAGGCTATGCGCCCGCGGGTGTGGCGTTGTACATCGATGTGCTTACCGACAACCGCAACCGAAGCGGATCGGAAGTGCGCAGCATGCTCTCAAAAAACGGTGGGTCGCTCGCTGAGCCAGGCGCGGTCTCGTGGCAGTTCGACCGCAAGGGTGTCGTACTGCTTCCCAAGGGTGACCACGACGAGGACGAACTCATGATGATCGCACTCGAAGCCGGCGCCGAGGACCTGAGCGACGTGGGCGAAGCTTGGCAGCTCACGAGTGAACCGACCGACCTCAATGGTCTGCGTGATGCTCTGGCCGAAGCCGACATTGAGTTCACCTCGGCCGATCTCGTCATGGTGCCCCAACAGACGGTGGAGCTCACCGAGAGCGAAGCCAAGTCCGTTTTGAGCCTGATCGAGGTACTTGAAGACAACGACGATGTGCAGGACGTGTACGCCAACTTCGATATCTCCGACGAAGTCATGGCTGCACTTACCTCCGACGATGACAGCTAGAGGCTGATTCACAACCTTTGCCTCACCATGCACTAGGGTAGAACGCATGTTCGTGCTAGGAATCGATCCCGGGCTTTCTCGATGTGGCTACGGCGTCGTAGAGCAGCGAGGTCACAAGCAGCGAGCGCGAGCGGCGGGAGTTGTTCGGACCAGCCACACCGATAACACGCCCGATCGTCTCGCCGAGCTTCAGGTCGAGATCCGGTCGTTGATTAAGGACTTTGATCCCGCCGTGGTGGCGGTAGAGCGAGTGCTCTTTCAAACCAATGTCAGGACGGCAATGGGAGTTGGCCAGGCCAGTGGCATCGTCATGGCCGAGGCAATCACGGCGGGCTGCAAGGTCGTCGAGTACTCCCCAAACGAAATCAAGATGGCCGTCGCTGGCGATGGCAGCGCAGACAAGGATCAGATGGAACACATGGTGCGACTCTTGCTCAATATTGCAACACCTCTCAAGCCTGTTGATGCCGCCGACGCCCTCGGTGTCGCCCTGACCTATTTGGCAAATCACGGAGTACCCGCCGGGATGGGCGCATGATTGGATCGCTGCGCGGCGAGTTGCTCGGTCGCGAACCCAACGAAGTGTTGATCGAAGTGGGTGGCGTTGGCTACCGGGTCACGGTCGGCCCTTCAGTTTCTGCCACGTTGGGCGAGGTCGGTGCTGCCGTGTTCGTGCACATCCACCATCACATTCGCGAAGACGCACAACACCTATACGGCTTCGCTGAGCTCGACCAACGCATGATGTTTGAAACTCTGCTGAGCGCGCACGGTGTCGGCCCATCGCTGGCGCTCGCGATCATGTCAGTGCACGGACCAGACGGCCTTCGCAGGGCCGTCATCGACGAAGACGTCGCCGCGCTGTGTCTTGTGCCTGGGGTTGGCAAGAAGACCGCCCAACGGCTGCTCGTGGAACTGTCATCCAAAGTCGAAGCCCCCATTGGGCACGTGCCCGGCAGCTCAGCAATCCCCGGAGGATCGAGCAGCTCGCGCACCGATGTGCGCCAGGGCCTGGCTGCGCTCGGCTACAGCGACGAAGAGGTTGCGCATGCGCTTCGCGAGATTCCCGACGAAGGCGACACCGCAAGTCAGATCCGTTCCGCACTGAACCTGTTGGCGTTCTAATGGCACGAGATGAACTACTCGATGCCTCTGCAGTCGACGAAGACTTCGAAGTCGAAGGAATCGACAACGATGGCTTGGTCGCCGACCATGCCGGTTTGCGACCAAGTTCGCTCGACGACTTTGTTGGCCAACCCGAACTGAAACGCCACCTTCAAATCATCTTGGGAGCGGCTCGGAACCGAAACGAAGCGGCTGATCACCTGATGTTCGCTGGCCCGCCGGGACTGGGCAAGACCACACTCGCTCACATTGTTGCTGCCGAAATGCAGACCCAGATTCATACTGCTTCGGGTCCCTCGCTCGAACGAGCCGGCGACCTTGCGGCGATTTTGACCAAGTTGTCGCCGGGCGATGTGCTGTTCATCGATGAGATTCATCGCCTGTCGAAGCAGATCGAAGAAGTGCTGTACCCGGCAATGGAAGACTTCGAACTCGACATCATCCTCGGCAAAGGCCCGGCCGCCCGCTCGATTCGGCTCGAAATCCCGCCATTTACGTTGGTTGGAGCAACCACCCGAATTGGGCTCATTACCGGCCCGCTCCGTGACCGTTTCGGCGAGGTGGCCCGACTCGACTTCTACCAGGTCGCCGACCTTCAGCTGATCGTGAATCGTGCGGCCGGCATCCTGGGCGTCGAACTCGACGACGCCGCTGCCCACGAGATTGCGTTGCGGTCGCGGGGTACTCCACGTATTGCGAATCGGCTGCTGCGGCGGGTGCGAGACGTCGCCGAGACCGACTACGACGGTGTAATTACTCACGAGGTCGCAAACGTTGGTCTCGAACTGTTTGGCGTCGATGCGCTTGGTCTCAACAAGGTCGACCGCGGCATCTTGAGCGCACTCTGTGACCGCTTTGGTGGCCAGCCCGTGGGGCTGTCCACTCTGGCGATCTCGGTATCGGAACCAACCGAAACCGTCGAAGACGTTCACGAACCGTTCTTGATTCAACAGGGCCTGCTCATGCGTACTCCCCGAGGTCGGGTGCCAACACCAGCGGCATGGATACACCTAGGGCTGGCCCCGCCAATTGATACAAACGACGGTCAAGACCGACTCTTTCCGCCAGGCTGACCATGACTGGTTTGCCGCTAGAACACTTCGATTACGGGTTGCCCGACCACGCAATTGCACAAACGCCCTGTGAACCGCGAGATGCGGCTCGTTTGTTAGATGCACTCAGCGAAGCTGCACCGCAACATCGCCAGGTTCGAGACTTGCCCGAACTTATACAGCCCGGCGATGTGATCGTGGTGAACGACACGCGAGTCATCCCGGCGCGACTTGCCCTGCGCAAGCCGACTGGCGGCGCGGCCGAAGTCATGCTGCTCGACCCCTATGACCACGTCGATACAGGTGGCCCGAGCAATGGCGAACAGTGGCGTGCGTTAGTGCGCCCGAGCCGGCGGATAAAGCCCGGCTCACTGCTCATCGATGCGACCGACGTCGCCGTGATACAAGTCGGCGCTGATCTCGGCGACGGTGTGCGACTTGTGCAGGGGGTCACTGGTGAAAGCATGCTGGACCTCGCCCATAGGCTTGGCCAGGTGCCGCTGCCGCCCTACATCACATCGGGCTTTGATACCAGCGTCGACGGGAACGCCGAGCGATATCAAACCGTCTATGCCCGTAGCGAGCGATCCGTCGCGGCCCCGACAGCAGGACTGCACTTCACGCCAGAGCTACTCGATCAATGTCGAAACCGGGGCGCCCAGATTCATACTGTTGACCTTGCGGTCGGGCTTGGCACCTTCCGCCCAATCATGGTCGACAACGTCAACGACCATCAGATGCACGCCGAACAATTCATCGTGAGTGACCAAGTCCTGCAGGCCTGCGCTGCCGCCCAGCGGGTGATTGCGATTGGCACGACCAGCGTGCGGGCATTGGAGAGTGCGGCCACCCTTGGCCAGAATCAGGGGGCAACCGAACTGTTCATCAGCCCGGGCTATGAGTTCAAACTCGTCGATGTGCTGTTCACCAACTTCCACCAGCCCAAGTCCTCGCTTCTGGTCATGTTGTCGGCATTCGCAGGGGAGCGATGGAGCGAGCTTTACGCTGAAGCGCTTGCACACAACTACCGCTTTCTTTCCTTCGGCGACGCCATGATCGTTGGTCGCTCGAACGCGCAAACCGAGGCATCGTAATGTTCACGTTCGAAGTCGATGCCACCAGTGGCGCTGCCCGAACCGGCCGCATCACGACACCCCGTGGCACGCTCCGCACGCCATGTTTCATGCCGGTCGGTACCCGGGCTGCGGTGCAAACACTTACGAGCCACGACCTCGCCGATCTCCAGGCCGAGATCATTCTTGGGAACACCTATCACCTGATGCTGCGACCTGGCGCTGATCTGGTCGAAGAAATGGGCGGGCTACATGGCTTCATGAACTGGCCGGGATTCGTGCTGACCGACAGCGGCGGCTACCAGATCTTTAGCCTCGAACCCAAAGTGAACGACGAAGGCGCGCTCTTTAGGTCGACCTACGATGGCAGCAAGCACATGCTGACGCCCGAAGGGGCCGTCGATATCCAGACCAAGCTTGGCGCCGATATTCAGATGGTGCTCGATGTGTGTCCGCCGCTACCCGCACCCGACTCGGTAATTCTGAATGCGGTTGACCAGACCCACCGCTGGGCCGAAAGAGCCCGGTCTGCATTTCTGGATCGACCCGAACGCTCCAATGGCATGAGAGCCCAATTTGGCATTGTGCAAGGTGGTCTTGACCTTGACTTGCGAGTCAAGAGCGCAAACTTCTTGACCGGTATCGGCTTCGAAGGGTATGGAATTGGTGGGTTGTCGGTCGGCGAAAAGCGCACCGAAATGTTGTCGCCGCTGCGAGCCACCACCGACGTGCTACCCGTTGAACAACCCCGCTATCTCATGGGAGTGGGAGATCCGCTCAGTATCGTCGAAGGCATTGCCAACGGCGTCGACATGTTCGACTGTGTGCTCCCAACTCGGTTGGCTCGCCACGGCACGGTGCTTACGACCGATGGTCGGATCAACCTGAAGAACGCCACCTACGCTCGCGACCCCGGCCCGGTCGACCCCAAGTTCGCGGCGAGCCCCCTGGCCCCGTGGTCGCGGGCCTATCTGCGCCACCTGCTACAGGTCAAAGAACAAGCAGCGGCCCGTCTGTTGACCTTGCACAACATTGCATTCTTGTTCGATCTTGTCGATCAGGCCCGGGTCGCAATCGCCAATGACCGCATCGACGATCTGGTTGACCAAGTAGCGAGCGTTTGGTCCTAACGGGGCTCTGCGATGATCGACCCCGAGTAGTAGTCGCGGAATCGAATCATGCCCACTAACCTTGGTTGGTCGCTCGTGTGGCGACCGAGCCTGTTTGCCTGGAGGGTTGGCTCATGGAAATCGTAATTCTTGGTGGAATGATGGCGCTCATGTGGGCGCTGCTCATCGTTCCGCAGCAACGTCGAACGAAAGCCCATCGGGCTATGGTCACGGCGCTCGATGTCGGCGACGAGGTACTCACGACCGCAGGCATGTATGGCACCATCGCCGAGTTCGACGGTGAGACCGTATTCTTGGCGGTTAGCGACTCGCTTGAAATCAAGATCACGAAGTCTTCTATTTCTGAGCGCGTCGTGTACGCCGACTCCGAATAGCGCCCTTCCATGCTCAAGAATGCGCTGATATCACTGATCGGAACGGTCGCCGTTGCCGTTGGGCTACTGGTCTGGTCGATCAGCGTCGGCCAAGCGCCCCTTCTTGGTCTTGACCTGCAAGGTGGTGTCGAGGTCGTTCTCGAACCGGTCGACACCCCGGAGAACCTGGCCCTTGCCACCCAAGAGAATCTCGACGTTGCGGTCGAGATTCTGCGCAAACGAGTCGATGCGATTGGCGTCGCTGAACCCGACATCACCACCCAGACCGGCGGTGGAACCAACTTCATCATCGTGCAGTTGCCTGGCATCGACAATCAAGAGGAAGCCGTTGCGCTTGTTGGCACAACTGCTCAGCTGCAGTTTCGAGCCGTGTTGTTCGAGGAAAGCTCGCAACAACATCGTTCCGTGGCTCTCGAACTTGGCGACTACGGACCCGAGATCACCAATGGCGGTCCTAACATCAGCGATCTGCTCGCAGATCCGAACCTTCTCTCTGACCCGGCGAACACCCCAGCTGACGAAAGCGCGATCTTCCTAACCGTCGCCGACGAAGCTGGCCGCCGCAGCCGGGTCCTTGTTGGGCCGACCGAGTTCACCGGTTCAGCGCTATCTGGGGCCGAAGCGATCTTTCGCGGATCTTGGGAAGTCGAAGTCACCTTCAAGTCCGGTGCCGAAGGACTCGACCTGTTCAACGAGTCGGCGCGGCGGTGCTACTTCCCCGACGAGCAAGGCATCAGCCGCGACGACAGCTGTCGCTGGGGTCGCCTGGCGTTCGTGCTCGATGGTGTTGTCGAATCGTCACCTCGAATCAACTCACCCAATTTCGATCGGCGGCAGGTACAGATCACACGCGACTTCGGGTTTCCTGAAGCCGACGCTCGACAGCAAGCGTTGATCTTGGACTTCGGAGCGTTACCGCTGGCTTTTTCGGATCCCGCTGAATCCGGTTTGGTAAACACGGTGTCAGCATCGCTCGGACGCGACTCGCTCGACGCTGGTCTGCTCGCTGGCGCAGTCGGCCTTGCGCTCGTTGCTCTCTACATGATTTGGTACTACCGGCTGCTCGGGCTGGCAGCGATCTTGAGTTTGACGCTGTCGGCATCGCTGCTGTGGGTGGTGGTGTCGTACCTATCAGTGAGTCGAGGCTTGGCCCTCACCCTGGCGGGTGTTGTCGGCCTGATTGTTTCGATTGGTGTCTCTCTGGACTCCAATGTGATTTTCTTCGAGGACCTCAAAGAACTCGTGCGCCGAGGCGACTCGTTGTCGCTCGCAGTCAACAAGGCGTTCCCGACCGCATTTGGCACCGTGTTCTGGGCCAACCTTGCAACGCTAATCGGCGCATTGATCTTGTACCTGCTCACTGTGGGAAGCGTGAAGGGTTTCGCCCTGATGCTTGCGATCGCCTCGGTGCTTGACCTGGTTGCGACCTACTTCTTCATGGCCCCCTTCGTGAAATTTGTCGCCGGACGCTTCGGCGATAAGCCAACCTTGTTTGGGGTGCGCAAACAACGCCTTGCCGACGGCGCCGACGAAGTGGCAGAGGTCGGGGCATGAGCGCTATCGGGCGCTTGTTGCGCAACGAAAACAACATCGACTTTCCCGGGCTGTGGAAGCGCTCGCTCACCATCTCAGCTGTGCTGTTGCTGATAGCGGTCGGTGCGCTGCTGTTCCGGGGCTTTAATCTGGGCATTGAGTTCGAAGGCGGGTCTTCCTGGACTGTAACGAACACCGATGCCACCGGCGACGACATTCGAGACGCCTTGGAGCCTCTTGGGCTCGACAATCCCCGGGTTCAACAAGTCTCCAACGGGGCGTGGCGCGTTCGGGCAGAGACCAACAGCACCGCAGGTTTGAACGAGGTCTCCCAAGCACTCGCCGATGCTGGTGGCGTGACCACCGACGACGTTACGGCGAGTGCCGTTGGCGCGAGCTGGGGTAGCGAAGTAACTGCCAAGGCACGCACGGCGCTGATCGTGTTCTTCTTCGTGTTGTTTATCTACATCTCTCTTCGTCTTGAATGGAAGATGGCGGTCGGCGCGCTGGCCGCAGTAGCGCACGACATTTTGATAACGGTGGGCATGTATGCGCTCTTTCAGTTCGAAGTCACCTCGGCAACCGTCATTGCATTCCTGACCATCCTGGGTTACTCGCTGTACGACACGTTGGTCGTGTTCGACAAGATCCGCGAGAACGAACGGCGTGCCACCGGGGCCGCAGCCATGACCTATACCGAGGTCACTTCGTTCTCTTTGAACCAAGTGATCATGCGGTCGATCAACACCACGATTACGTCGGTGATGCCCGTACTGGCTGTGCTGGTTGTGGGGCGTTTCATCTTGGGTGCAGTCACGTTGCAAGAATTCGCAATTGCATTGCTCGGGGGCCTCATGGTCGGGACCTACTCGTCGCTGTTTGTGGCCACACCGATTGTGGCGTGGCTTAAGGAGCGCGAGGCAAGCAACGTCGAGCGCCAGGTCGCTGCAACCAAGCGCAAGGCCGATGACCTTGACATTGGCGCAGTACTCGATCAGGCCGACCGTTCCCGCAAAGTCCGTTCTGGAGCTCGGGGCGAGGGCCACCGAGTTACCGGGTCGTCGGCGCGAACCGTGACTCGACCAGCAGGACAGAAGGTCACTGTTACGAAACGTCGCAACGAAGCCGGCAGCAGGTCTTCCGACGCAAAATCTGCAGCCGATGCAGCAGATCGCAAACCAACGGGCGAGATCAAACCGAGGCCACGCAAGAAGAAACGCTAAACCCCGACTTTGCGCCGGGCGAGCAAGTGCTGTGCGCCCGTAGTGTCTCGGGCAGCTCGTGGTGGCACAACCGGGTAGTGTTGGGTGATGGATTGCGATGTGAGCTGGCTGCGAGAACTTGTTCGCCACGTGCCGGACTTTCCGGAGCCTGGCATTGGGTTTGCTGACATCACACCGGTCCTGGCCAATGCCGACGCGCTGCGTTGTGCGGTCGAGCTCCTTGCCGATGAGTTCGTTGGCAAGGACGTGGACCTCATTGCCGGTGTCGACGCCCGCGGTTTCATCCTGGGCGCGCCAGTTGCTTGTCGACTGGGCTGCGGGTTCATCCCGATCCGTAAACCCTCGAGGCTGCCCTACGCAACCCACCGAGTCGACTACACGCTTGAGTACGGCTCGGGCTCGCTTGAGATTCACGAAGATGCCGCAGCGCCAGGACAACGTGTCGTGATCATCGACGATGTATTGGCAACCGGCGGCACCGCCAGGGCTGCTGTGGAACTTATTGAACTTACGGGTGCGTCCGTGGCTGCGCTTGCCTTTCTCGGGTCGATCGACGGACTCAACGGGGCATCGCTCATCGAGGGCTACGAATCTGTAGTCGCTCTTGGAGCCCTGTGATGTTTGGAGCCCTGTGATGTTTGGAGCCCTGTGATGTTTGGAGTCCGGTAACCGTGGTGTTGGTCGAACGGGTTGAGCCGTGGAAGCGCGGCATCGAGACGGTCGAGGCCAGCCTGGCTGCACTGACCAACATCCACCGCCAGCATCACCCCGACGAAGATCAGGGGCCGATCACTCAGGCGTTCATGTGGGCACACGAAGCGCACGATGGTCAGACTCGTAAATCGGGCGAGCCCTACATCCAGCACCCGGTCGAGGTTGCCACGATCGTGGCCCTGCAGGGTCTCGACGCTTCGGCCATTGCCGCAGCGATCATGCACGACGCTGTCGAGGACACCGACGTTGCTCTGACCGAAATCGAAGCATCCTTCGGTGCCGAAGTCGCAGCGATCATCGATGGCTGTACCAAAGTCGACCGGCTCGACTTCCATTCAAAAGAGCAGCAGCAGGCGGCAACCGTGCGCAAACTGCTCGTAGCTGTCGCCAAAGACATACGCGTTTTGATCATCAAGCTGGCGGACCGCTTGCATAACATGCGAACGCTGGCCGTTTTGCCAGAGTGGAAGCAGCAACGCACGGCGAGCGAGACACTGCACGTATTTGCCCCGCTGGCGCATCGCTTGGGCATGGAAGAGCTCAAGACGCAACTCGAGGACCTCGCATTCGCGGCCCTTCACCCCAAGTGGTACGCCGAGATCGACCAGATGGTCGCCCAAAGAGACCCCGAACGAGAACTGTTCTTGACCCAGTTCATGGGCGAGGTCGAGGTCCGTCTCGGCGAAGCCGACATCACCGCAAACGTCAATGGCCGCTCCAAGCACATGTGGAGCATCTACGAGAAGATGGTCGTGCAGGGGCGGGAGTTCAACGATATCTACGACCTGGTTGGCGTTCGTGTGATCTGCGAATCCGTTCGAGACTGCTATGGCGCAATTGGTTCGATCCACGCCAGCTGGCGCCCGGTCCAAGGCCGATTCAAAGACTTCATTGCGATGCCCAAATTCAACCTGTATCAGTCGTTACACACGACCGTTGTTGGACCCCAGGGCAAGATGGTCGAATTCCAGGTCCGTACCGTCGAGATGGACGCCCGAGCGCAACGCGGCATGGCGGCTCACTGGGCCTACAAGGACAGCCTGCCGAGTGGTGATCTCGCCTGGCTCAACCGGATTGTAGGTCTGAGCGACGAAGCGTCGGACCCCGACGAGTTCATGGCCAATCTGCGCACGGACCTTGAACAAGAAGAAGTCGCCGTGTTCACGCCCAAAGGGGCCATCATCACGCTGCCAGGAGGCGCTACACCAGTCGACTTTGCGTACGCAGTCCATACCGAAGTCGGCCATGCCACGGTGGGGGCCTCGGTCAATGGCGGCATGGTCGGTCTTGAGCACAAACTCGAAACCGGCGATGTAGTCAAGATTCACACGTCGGAGCTCGAAAACGCTGCCCCCAGCGAAGAGTGGCTGCGCTTCGTAACCAGCCAGCGGGCTCAGAGCAATATTCGACGATGGCACAGCCGGGAGCGTCACGAAGACGGCATCGCCGAAGCCCAAGACGACCTTTCGACCCAGTTGCGCCGCGCTGGCCTGCCGGTGCACGAGGTTCTGCGTTCGTCAACCCTGACTGAGATCGCCGAGGAAATGGGATACAGCACCGCCGACAGTCTGTACTCGGCGATCGCCAACGATCACTTGAGCCCCAAGTCCGTTGTGTCCCGAGCTGTCAAACGGCTTCGCGGCGAGGACGACGAAGGCGAAGAACGCGTTGCCACAAGTGCGCTAACGCCCCGTGAGGGCCGAGGGGTCCGCAAATCTGTGGGCGTACATATCGATGGCTTCGATGATGTGCTGGTGCGGCTTGCCAAGTGCTGCAAGCCGGTCCCTCCCGATGACATCACCGGGTTCGTGACCCGGGGGCGAGGGGTTGCCGTACATCGCAGTGATTGCGTGAACGCTGTGCCCCACGATGCTGGTGCCCAAGAACGAGTTGTCGATGCCGAATGGGATGTGCAGGGTGTTGGCTCGTTCGTAGCCACGGTCGAGGTACGTGCCCTTGACCGCATGCATCTGCTGGTCGATGTGGCCCAGGCTATGTCCGCGCAGCAGGTCAACATCATCGGCGTCGTGCTTCGAACCCAAGAGGACCGGGTGGCCGTGATGCAGTTCGATTTTGAGCTCAGCGATGCCGCTCAGATCCGCACCATACTCAAGGTCGTGCGTGGTATCGATGGCGTCTACGAAGCTGACCGAGTCCTGCCCGAAAGCTAGGTAATGCCAGATCCCTGGTTCAAACCAGAGTTCGGTTCGCCTACACGACGTCGAAGTCGGGAACCGAAACTTCTGGTGTGATCTTCTCGTTGGCCACGTTGTGTCGGGCAACGTTGACTTGGGCGCCGATCAGAATGCCCGACGTCATCAGGTAGAGCCAGAACAGCAGCCCGACGCTTCCGCCAAGAATGCCCAGAACGTCGCTGCCGAAGGAGGCCAGCGACCGGGCCGTGACCCACGAGCCGCCGAGCCAGATCGCCACCGCGACTACGGCGCCCAATAAATCAGTGAGGAACGGTGTTCGCTCGGCCGGTGAACTGTGCAAGAGCGACAGGGCAAACAGCGTGAGCCCAATCACGATCAGCGGCCACAATCCGGCGGCAACGATGTCGCCCCATGGCTGAGGTAGCCCAAAGCCGGTCCGTCCAACGTTGACCAACACCAGCAGCGCAACCAACGCCGGTACGGACAACAACGCTGCCACGAACCCGGCGATCCTGGTCGTAAAGAAGTTGCGTTTTTGGTCGCGACCCGTGATGTGGTCCAGGCCCCCGATCAGCGAAGTGAATCCACGCGACGAGGCGTAGATCGAAGCCAACAAACCAAAAGTGAGGCCCGAAGCGCTCGGGCTATCGAAGAGTTGATCGATTGAATCCACCGCCTGATTGCCGATGCCTAACAGGTCTCGCACGAAGCGGGTCATTGCCTCGCGGGCATCATCGGCGACCCCGAATCCGAACAGGCTATCGATCCAACCCAAGGCCGAAGCCGACACGAGTAGCAGCGGCGTGACGCTTAGCACGGCCCAAAAAGCGACCTCGGCGGCGATTCCCATCACTCGGTTTCGCCGGACGAGGCGGATGGTCTCCATCGTTGTGTCGGCGATCCAGCTGTGCTTAACCCCATCGGGAACCAGCGCCCAAAGCCCCTTGAACAGCAGTACCAGTGGTGCAATCAGGCCGTTGCGGACACGCGTGATGACGCTCATGTCGAGCTCTTCGCGGGCGTCCATCATGGTGATGGTAGGTGGTATCTGGGAAACCCCGGCTGATCGGTGCGGCCCGCAGCTAACCTTTCAGGCCGTGGCGAAGCCGACTTTTAAGACCCCAAAGGGGACTCGAGACATCCTGCCTGGCGAGGCAGACCGCCAGCGCGCACTCGTGGCTGCATTTGGCGAAGTGGCCCGCCGTGCTGGGTATGGCCACGTGATGACGCCGATGTTCGAAGACCTCGCGGTTTTTAAACGGCTCGGCGACTCCACCGACGTTGTCACCAAAGAGATGTATGACTTCGAAGCCAAGGACGGCAAGCGTTACGCGCTGCGTCCTGAGCTCACTGCTTCGGTGGTGCGAGCCTTTGTGCAACACCGTCCGCTCATTCCGTGGAAGGTCTGGTACGAGGGCCCTCAGTTCCGATACGAACGCCCTCAGGCTGGTCGTTATCGCCAGTTCAGCCAGGTTGGCGTCGAGGCTCTCGGTACTGATGACCCGGCGATCGACGCCGAGATCGTGGCGCTCGCATGGAACTTCTACAAGACGCTTGGTCTGAGTGAAGTCACGCTGCTGCTCAACAGTCTCGGTGACCCCACGTGCCGGCCGGCGTACATCGAGGCACTGACCGCGTACTTTCAAGAGAACTTTGATTCGCTGTCGGAACAGTCTCAGTTCACGTTGCAGGTGAACCCCCTGCGGGTGCTCGACTCCAAGCGCCCCGATGATCAACCAATCATCGATGCGGCGCCGGTCATGGTCGACTACCTGAGTCCAGAAACGGGCGAACATTTTGGGGGTGTGCGACGCGTGCTTGATCGCCTCGACATCCCGTACGTCATCTCGCCGCGACTCGTTCGCGGGCTCGACTACTACACCCGAACCACGTTCGAGTTCGTGTCCACGGCGCTTCCAGGCTCACAGAATGCCATTGGTGGCGGTGGCCGCTACGACGCACTCGCTGCTGATTTGGGTGGACCTGACACCCCTGGTATTGGCTTCGCTCTTGGGGTAGACCGGATCTTGATCGCTTGCGACGAAGAAGGCGTATTTGCGCCACCGACATCGCTGGTCGACGTGTTCCTTATCGATGCCACCGGTGGCGACGAAGCCGCGGTTATTGGCGCCCAACTGCAGGCCGTTGGCATTGCTACCGACCGCGCCTATGACGCCCGCTCGATGCGAGCCCAGTTCAAGGTCGCCGACAAGAGCGGTGCCTCGCTCGCGGTTGTTGTTGGCGACGAAGAACTGGCTACTGGCACCGCACAAATTCGCACCCTTCTGGGGCAAGAACGCGAGCAGACCTCGGTCGCTCGCACCACACTGATCGAAGAACTCAAGAAGAGGCTGACATGAGCGACCAAGAGACACCACAGACCGATTCCAGCCAGGCTGACGCCGCCGACGCAGAATATGCAGCTGCCGAGGGTCATCCCGATCAAGGTCACGAAGACCAGGGTTACGACGACGGCTACTACGACGAAGATGGCGTCGATATGGCGGGGGCGCGCGGCATGCGCACCGACTACTGCGGCGAGCTGACCCCCGACGACGTTGATCGCGAAGTCTCCCTGTGCGGCTGGGTTGACAATCGTCGTGAACACGGCGAGAAGCTGGCCTTCATTGACCTTCGCGATCACACCGGCATCATTCAGTGCGTTGTCGATGAGAAGCACGATCTGCGTCGCGAATACGTCGTGCGCATCACGGGCACGGTGGTGGCTCGGCCCGAAGGCATGGAGAACCCGTTCCTCGAAACCGGCGGCATCGATGTTCAGAACTGCACGGTAGAAGTCTTGAACAAAGCCGAGACCCCTCCGTTCCAGGTAAACAGCCGGCAAGAGATCGATGAGACCATCCGCCTCAAGCATCGCTACGTCGATATGCGCCGCGAGAAGATGCAGCGCAACCTTCGCTACCGCGCCATTGTGCAAAGCGCGGTTCGTGGGGCCATGGAAGATCAGGGTTTCACCGAGATCGAAACGCCGCTCCTGATTGCCTCGACGCCCGAAGGCGCACGCGACTTTGTCGTGCCGAGCCGCCAGAACCCGGGTGAGTTCTACGCACTCCCGCAGAGCCCACAAATCTTTAAGCAGCTCTGCATGGTTGGTGGCATGGACCGCTACTACCAGATCGCCAAATGTCTCCGCGACGAAGACCTGCGCGCCGATCGTCAATTCGAATTCGCTCAACTCGATGCCGAGGCCAGCTTCGTTGGCCAAGACGAAGTTATTGAATTCATCAGCTATGCGGTTGCTGCGGCGACCGACGCCGTGCGCGGCGTGTGGCCCGAAGAAATCCCACAGATGACCTATGCCGATGCCATGGAGTTCTATGGCAGCGACAAGCCCGACATTCGCTTCGGCCAGACTCTGATCGAACTCACTCCATTGTTCGAAGGCACCGAAGCCAACGTGTTCAAGACCGAATGTGTGAAAGGCATCGTTGAAAAGGGCGGCGCCGAAGGCATCGGCCGCAACCGCATCGATGAACTCACCGAAATGTGCAAGAAGTGGGGAGCCAAAGGGTTGGCATGGTTCCGGGTCGGCGAAGGCCTTGCCCTCGACGGTGGCCTTACTAAGTTCATGAGCGCCGACGAACTCTCCGGGCTACCCCAGATGATGGAAGCCGAAGAAGGCGATCTGATCCTGCTGCAATCGGGCGACCGCCGCTCGGTCAACGACGTGCTCGGACGCCTGCGCCTCGAGCTTGGTCAGCCCCCGGTCGACGAAGGCCTGGCCTTTGTATGGGTTGTCGACTTCCCTATGTTCGAAGTCATCAACGACAACGGTGACCCCGTGGCCATGCACCACCCGTTCACGATGCCCCACGAAGACGACGTGGACTACCTGGTCCGCAAGGGTGGTGAGTCCATGCTCAAGATCCGTTCGCAGGCCTATGACCTCGTGCTCAACGGCTGGGAACTCGGCTCAGGCAGCGTGCGAATTCACAACCCCGAGATTCAAAAGCGTGTCTTCGCTGCGCTTGGGCTTACCGACGAAGAGGCCGAGGAGAAGTTTGGCTTCTTGCTCGACGCATTCAGTTTCGGTGCGCCACCCCACGCCGGATTTGCGTTCGGCATCGACCGACTCACGGCTCTGTTGCTCGGCGAGTCAAACATTCGCGAAGTGATCGCCTTCCCGAAAACCCAGTCGGGCAGCGATCCGCTGACCAACGCACCTACTCCAATCGCCGACAACCACCTCCAAGAACTCGGCCTGCGGGTACTCCCACCTGCGGAGGGGTAGCCCGGCTTCGTCGCCGAGGGCTCCTCATCCTGTTCTACAGTCGCCAAGTCTCCAGTCCCGGACCGCTGCGCCACGCAGTGGCTGCTGGTCGACGCATGGCAGACTGACAGCTCATGAATAGTGATCTTTTTGCGGCGGCGGCAGAACAACGCCTGGAACGCCGACAGCCGTTGGCGTCGCGCATGCGGCCGATTCGGCTCGATGACATTGTTGGTCAGAAACATCTGCTTGGGCCGGGCAAACCACTTCGTCGGCTGATCGAAGCCGACCGGCTGTCGTCGGTCGTGCTGTGGGGGCCGGCCGGAACTGGCAAGACCACGTTGGCGCGGGTTGTGGCTAGGTCGACAGCCAAGTCGTTTGTGCAGCTGAGTGCGGTTACCGCCACCGTCAAGGACGTGCGCGAAGAGATCGCCAAAGCCCGGCAGCGGCTCGGTGAACGAGAACAGGCCACGATTCTGTTCCTCGACGAGGTCCATCGGTTCAACAAGTCACAACAAGACTCGCTGCTGCCGGCGGTCGAGAGCGGTCTGATCGTGCTCATTGGGGCGACAACCGAGAACCCCTACTTCGAAGTCAATGCGCCGCTGCTATCTCGGTCAACGCTCTTTCGCCTCGAACCGCTCGACGACGAAGCGGTCGAGCAGCTCCTGCGCAGAGGCCTCACGGTCGAGAAGGCGACCGGCACCGACGAAGCAATCGATCATCTCGTTGCCCGAGTCGGAGGCGACGGCCGACAATCGCTTACCGCCCTCGAAGTGGCGGTCACCCTGGCCGAGGCGCGCCAGGCGGACGAAGCCGGTGCCGCCCCGGGCACGAGCAACAACGGCCCGGTTTTGGTTGAGCTTGAAGATGTCGAAGCCGCCCTCGATGTCAAAGCATTCCGCTATGGCCGAGATGAGCACTACGACACGATCTCCGCGTTCATCAAAAGCATCCGGGGCAGCGATCCCGACGCCGCCGTGTACTGGCTGGCCCGCATGCTCGAAGCCGGCGAAGACGCCCGATTCATTGCCCGAAGACTTATGGTGCATGCCAGCGAAGACATCGGCATGGCGGACAGCCAGGCGCTACTGGTGGCAGCGGCAGCCGCCCAAGCCGTGGAGTTCGTGGGCCTGCCCGAGGCCAGAATCAATCTGGCGCACGCCACGGTGTATCTGGCAACCGCTCCCAAGTCCAACCGTGCCTACATGTCGATCAACAAAGCCCAAGAAGCGTCGCGCTCCGCCGGCGGCGAAGTCGGTAAACACCTGCGCGACGCCCACTACAAGGGCGCTGCATCCTTAGGGCACGGCGAGGGGTACTTGTACCCGCACAATGATCCTCGGGGCTGGGTCCCGCAGGACTACCTACCGCCCGAGGTCGCAGGCCAGACCTTTTATGAACCAACTCGTCTTGGTGACGAAGCCAACGTAGCCGATCGCCTCGCCCAACAGAAGAGGTGGCGACACGAAGCTGATTCTTAATGTGAGCACCCCTGGGGTACGCACATTGCGCATCGAGGCTAAGGTCAGTTCTGTGTTCAAGCGTCTGATTTGGTTCAGTAGTGGGGCCCTAAGTGGGGCCGCTGGATCCTGGTACGTCAAGCGGCGTGTCCAGGAAAAGCTGCGCCGTTTTACCCCGGGTGGCGTCCGCGAGCAAGCGGCCACCAAAGCCAAACAGGCGACGGCCTCGTTAAAGACGGCAGTGGACGAGGGACGCCGTTTGGCCAAGGACTACAACGAGCGCACCACCGAGGCCGATTCTGCTTCTAGGGCTGGCGCTGGGCACTCAGCACACTGAACACTCCGGTCAAACCCACAACAGCCAGACCACCTGCGGCGATCCAACTACCAGCAACGTCGAGCTCACCAGTGACAGCAGCGATCGAACCACACACCACAAGGAGCACGCCGGTGATGACGATAATCGGGCGCATCAGTTGGCCTCAAGGCGCAGCTCGGCGGTGCCCAAGCCAACACTGATGTTCAGCTCGACCTCACCATCATTGCCCTGCAGCCGCACAAGTCCGGACTCGATGTTTACACCGTCTTGGCTCACGAATGCGTTCGTGCCCGGCAGACGATGAGAGATCTCTCCTGCTTTCGCTTCGATGGTGGCGCTACCCCCGACGTCTTCAGACACAATGACAATGAGTTCGCCGATTCCCAGATCGATATCGATCTTTTCATCGCGATCGTCGAAGTCGAGTGCCGTGAGGTCCACCATGAGTTCGCCCACGCCGTGCTGGTAGCTCGATTGCAAGTCTTCGATCGCTACCGGCCGATAGAGGCTTTCGCCTACGCCATCGTCGATGAGTCCATCAACGGCTGAAACCGGGAAGAGGGCAAGCGCTGCCAGGATGCCGAGTGGGATAAGCCCTCGAGCGCCGCCTCCTCGGAGTTGACCAAAGACCACGCCCACCCCAATGATGATTACCGCTATGCCGAGGAATCGGGTGCCGCTAACGTTCCACCAGTTTCCCGTAGCTGCGGCTATGCCGACTGCCGCCAGCAGCGCTAGGAGCGAGAATACGAGCCAGGTAATGCGCTGGGGTTTGCGTTCCTTGGGCGGCGCAGCGGCGTTCCAGTCAGGAGCAGCGGGAACCCCCTGCTGCCACCGATCGTTCTCGGTAGCGCTAAACGCTGCAGGCTCGAAGCCAGCGGGTAACGGTCCGGGGGGAGCGAAGGTCGTGGATGAGAACGTGGCCGGATCTGCCGGAACAGGCCCATAGGCACCCGATGCAGGCACCATTGGCTGCACAACCCTTGTCTGCTCCGAGAGCAACCAAATGCCCCCACCGATAAGGGCCACGGCGAGCACCTCCCAGCTGTCGGTGATGATCCCGAACGCCAACGCAAGAGCGGCCAGGCCGAAGGCAACCGTCATGGTCCGTTCGCTCGGAAGGGTGCCAGCAACGGGCGCTGGGGGCGATTCACCTTGGGGCCGCAATGGCACGAGGAGCCATGCTGCGAGGTATGCCAAGACTCCAACGCCGGTGAACCCGGCGACGAAGGTCGCCAGTCGAACCACGGTTGGATCGAGGTTGAAGTACTCGGCAATACCGGCAGATACGCCGCCGATCTTGCGATCACCGTTGGACCGAAAAAGCCGGCGCGGTAGCGCTGGCGGCACGTACCCCGGCGGGGGAGCGCCGTAACCCGGCAGCGGGTTCGCTGGCTCTGGCGGTGGGACATGGGAGCTAGCTGGGGCGGCTTCGGCGTTAAGAGCATCGGCGTCGTCGGCCGGGGGCTGGTCAGAAGGGTGCGGATCTGAAGCGGGAAAGTCGGTCATAGCTACATCATGAAGAATCCCACATCGGACCGGTATCAGGTGAGCCCCTGAACAATCCCCGAGATACCCCGAGTCCCTCAGGGCGGATTCGGGGTAGACCCCGACAGGTTTGGAGCCGCGATCGTGCCACTATGGAGAGGTGAAGTCAGACGTTGCCTCTCCGTCTTCGGCCAGCCGGCCGCCTGGGCCTGATTTCGCGGTCTGGCAGATGCCTCGGCTCGACGCGGAACACCGAGTCGTCTCCGGTACAGCGGCCGGCATCGCCCGCGAGGTCGGTATTGACCCGTCATACGTGCGGGCCTCATTTGTGGTGCTCACGGTGGCTGGGGGGTGGGGAATCGCCCTCTATCTGGTGGCGTGGTTCGTACTGGCGCGCCGCACACAAGCCAACGACCCTTATACCTCGATCCCCAAGGCGGCCACACCGCGGGTACGCCTCGTGGCCTTCGCCATGATCGCGGCTGGCCTTGTGGTGCTCGGCAGCCTATATGGCCTGTCGATCCTGAGTGCATTGCTGTGGCCGAGCGTCTTCGTCGGGGCGGCAGTTGCGGTAGGCCTCGATCGGAGCCGACTGGATTGGCTGCGGCTCGGCGAGCTGCAAAAACAGGCGATCGGTACCCGAGTCGCACTCGGGCTTATCTTGCTCTTCGCCGGCGTCATCAGCGCCTCGTTCGTGAGCCTGAGCTTCTGGCAGGCCGTTGGCGGTGTTGCGGTTGCTGCGCTGGTGTTGGTGGGAGCAGGCATCGTGTTTGCTCCAATCATCAGCAGCCTGGGCACCGACTTGTTGGCAGAACGCCGCCGTCGGATCCGCAGCGAAGAACGCGCCGATATGGCGGCGCACCTGCACGACTCGGTGCTGCAAACTCTGACCCTCATTCAGAAACGATCCCACGACGCGGGTGTGGTCAGCCTGGCCAGGCGCCAGGAACGAGAGCTGCGCACGTGGCTGTTCGAAGACCAAGCAATGAACCCCAACCTTGGATTCCGGGCTGGGATCGAGGCAGCCATGGCCGAAGTCGAAGAGCTGCACCACGTGCCAGTCGAGGTGGTGGTGGTGGGTGACAGCCCTACGGACCCAAACGTTGCCGCACTGCTGCAGGCCACACGAGAAGCCGCTGCCAACGCAGCCAGGCACTCAGGGGCCAGTCGAGTTGATGTGTTCGCCGAGATCGGCCCCGAGTCGATCGAGGTATTCGTTCGCGACCTAGGCGTCGGCTTTGACAAAGCGGCCGTAGACGACGATCGCGCCGGCGTGAGAGACTCGATCCTTGGTCGTATGCAACGCCACGGCGGCTCGGCGTTCGTACACAGCGCACTCGGCGAAGGCACCGAGGTCGAATTGCGCCTACCTCGAGCTACCGCAACAGAGCCCCAGCAGGTGGAGACCTCGTCATGACGACCAACCACACCCCCGATAGCACCGAGAACGCTGCAACTGGTGCCCTGCCACCGCAAGGAGTCGATATTCGCGTGGTGATGGTCGACGACCATGCACTCGTGCGTGCGGGCGTCAAGGCCGAGATCGGCGAGCATGTCCAGGTAGTGGGCGAAGCCGACGACGTCGAGGGCGCGATCGATGTGATCTGTGCGCTCAAGCCAGATGTCGTGTTGCTCGACGTGCACCTTCCCGGCGGCAATGGCCCGGCAGTGATAGAGGGCGTCAAGGCGGCCGAAGTCGAAACCTGCTTTCTGGCGCTGTCGGTATCGGATGCCGCCGAAGACGTGATCGCTGTGATCCGGGCAGGCGCCCGCGGCTACGTGACCAAGGCCATCGAGGGAACACAGCTGGTGGATGCCATCAATCGGGTCGCTGCAGGCGATGCAGTCTTCTCGCCTCGACTCGCCGGTTTCGTGCTCGATGCCTTTGCCGGCCAGATTCCCGTCGCCGATATCGACCCCGAACTCGACCTGCTCACGAACCGCGAGCAAGAAGTCTTGCGGCTGCTGGCCCGCGGATATGCCTACAAAGAAGTTGCTTCCCGGCTCACCATCTCGGTCAAAACTGTAGAAACCCACGCCAGCTCGGTGCTGCGCAAGCTGCAACTATCGAATCGCCACGAACTCAGCCGTTGGGCAGCACACCGCCGGCTGATCTAGTTTCGGGTCATGGCCGAAGCACCCGTGTTGTTCGAAAAGAATGACCATGTCGTAACGATCACGTACAACCGACCCGAGCGTCGTAACGCCATCAACGGACCAATGCGCGAGGCGTTAAACGCGGCGTGGTTGCGGTTCCGAGGCGACGAGGATGCCTGGGTCGCCATCATGACCGGTGCCGGCGATGCGTTCTGTGGCGGCGCTGATCTTAAAGACGGCAAAGGGGCGACCGGCACTTTTGCGGGGACCTTCTGGGAGAAACCAACCGTAAATAGCTTTGAAAGCGGGCTCGAACTGTTCAAGCCGGTGATCGCAGCGGTCAACGGCCCCTGTGTGGGCTACGGGTTGACCGGCGTGAGCTTTGCCGACTTTGCAATAGCCAGCGACCGAGCAACGTTTTCGTACCCAGAGGTGCGGATCGGCATTCCAACGATCGTGGGGTCCATCCGCCTGCCTCGCGACCTCAAATGGGCCGACGCCATGGAGCTACTCATGATTGGTGAGCCGATCGATGCCGAGCGGGCCAAGGAAATGGGTCTGGTTTGGAAAGTCGTAGCCCACGATCAGCTCATGGCCGAAGCCCAGACTCTTGCCGACCGCCTGGTTGCCTCGGCGCCACTTGCGAGCCGCGTGGTCAAAGAGGTCGCAACTCGCACCCGCGACATGGGCTGGACCGAAGCCGTTCGCTTCGGCGAAACAATGCGCCTGGTCGCCAACCAATCAAATGATGCCCAAGAAGGTCTGGCGTCGTTCCGAGAGAAACGACCGCCAACCTGGACCGGTAGCTAGAGCACGAGAGCGTCAGGCTGGAGCGTGGCCTTCACGGCTCGGTGATCGGAGCCCATGTCGCCAAACACCTTGCTGGACACGACGCGGACTTGGTCGCTGACCAGTATGTGGTCTATCTGGCTGTGTGGTCGCTTGGCCGGAAATGTGCGCCCTTTTACCGCTCGGCGCAGCGGAGCGGCATCGCGCTCCATCATCGGCCCCCACATGTTCATATCGCCCGCCAGCACATCGACAGTGCTGGCAACCTCTCCCAACGCGGTTCGCTCACGCCACCAGCCGCGCGGACTGCGTTGCAGCAGAAGATGGATGCCGTACATGTGTGCGCCGGCCACCACCAGCCCTGATTCCGGCAACTCGACCTGCACGATTGAGCGCTTGCCGAAGGGGCCGACTTTGGGCAGCTCAATATCGGGCAGCCGATGAGCTGGTATCCGAGTTAACACGACCATGTGGAACGGAACAACTTCCCGAGCCCTACTTGGCGTGTCACTGACCCATTGGTGCAGCTCGTAGCCGAGTTCGGCGGCAAGTTCTTGTGACCACGTCGTGTCGGGTATGCGAAAGCGCCATGCCTCGGGCAGAACCAGCACGTCGGCGTCGATCGCTCTCAAGTTGGCCACGACCTGTTCGTTCATTACCCACGCGCCCCGCCGCGAAGTGTGGTGCAACTCTTGATACAAGTTCCACGATGCGATCGTGAAGGGGTCAGACACGGCCGCAAACGTACTGGCCGTTGCCGCTGACTCGTCGGCTTAGCCCCAATTCCCGCTGGACCGCAGAGCTGGTCACGTAGACTCACCCGCCATGGAAGCCCGTGAGTTACGCAAGGCATTTCGAGACTTCTTTGTCTCCAAAGACCACACGGCGGTGGAGAGCGCGAGCCTGATTCCCCATGACCCCACGGTGATGTTCACCGTGGCCGGCATGGTGCCGTTCAAGCCCTATTTCGTTGGCGAAGAGACGGCCCCCTACAAGCGGGCGGTCACGGTGCAGAAGTGCGCCCGCGCCGGCGGCAAGCACAACGACCTCGACGAAATCGGCCGCACTAAACGCCATCTCACCTTTTTTGAGATGATGGGCAACTTTAGCTTCGGCGACTACTTCAAGACCGATGCGATTCCATTTGCCTGGGAGTTCAGCACCGAGGTACTCGGTCTTGACCCCGAGCTGTTGTGGGTCACTGTGCATGACACCGACGACGAAGCCGAAGAGATCTGGCGCGACGAAGTCGGCGTGCGCCCGGAGCGCATCCAACGCTTAGACGAAGACAATTACTGGCAAATGGCTGACACCGGACCCAATGGTCCGTGCTCGGAGTTGTTCATCGACAAGGGCGCTGCTCTCGGCGCCGATGGCGGACCTGCTCACGGTGGCGATGAACGGTTCCTGGAGTTCTGGAACCTGGTGTTCATGCAGTACGACACCAAAGAAAGCGGCGAGAAGATCCTGCTGCCAGCACCCAGCATCGACACGGGTGCTGGCCTCGAACGAATTCTGACCCTGCTCCAGGGCGTAGATTCGGTGTTCGACATCGATGAGATGAAGCGTTTGGTCGACAAGGCCAGTTCGCTATCTGGCGTTGCCTATGGCAAAGATGAGGCCCAAGACGTATCGGTTCGAATCCTGGCCGAACACAGTCGGGCAATGACCTTCCTCATCAGCGATGGCGTGTTTCCGAACAACGAAGGCCGTGGCTACGTGCTGCGCCGCATCATGCGGCGCGCTATCCGCCACGCCTACCTGCTTGGTGTCGAAGACTTGGTCACGCCCCACATGGTCGACGAAGTCGTCGACATCATGGGGACCGACTACCCCGAGATCGTCGAAAGCCATGATCTCATCACCGGCATTGTTGTCCGAGAAGAGGAGAGCTTCCGCCAGACGCTCAAGCAGGGTTCACTCATGCTTGACTCTGCGCTCGACGATCTCGATAGCGGTCAGAAGCTGTCGGGGGCTACGGCGTTTCAGCTTCACGACACCTACGGCTTCCCCCTCGAAGTGACCGAAGAGATCGCGGCCGAGCGAGATCTTGTGGTCGACAAGGAAGAATTCGAAACTCATATGGCCGGGCAGCGCGACCGCGCTCGGGCCGACCATGCATCCAAGAGCGGCACGGCCGACGACGTCAGCTCGTTCGTGGCGCTCGTTGACGAGCATGGACCGACCGAGTTCACCGGTCGCAACGAGTCGACGTCGTCCGCCACAGTGCTGGCGGTTACCCCCGACGGTGTCGTGCTCGACCGAACACCGTTCTACGCCGCGTCAGGCGGCCAGATTGGTGATACCGGCACGATCGAAGTGAACGGTGCAATTCTTGAGATCACCGACACGACCTATGTCGTGCCTGGCTTGCATTTGCATCATGGGCAACAAGCCCCGGGCGCGGTGCAGGTTGGTGACACAGCCACGGCCAGCATCGACAGCGATCGCCGCGCCGCAATCATGCGCAACCACACCGGAACTCACCTGCTTCATGCTGCGCTGCGCGATGTGCTCGGTGACCATGTGAAACAACAAGGCTCCTGGGTCGGCCCTGACCGACTGCGCTTTGACTTCAGTCATTTCGACGCCGTTACCACCGAGGAAATGGCTCAGATCGAAGACGCTGTAGCGGCTCAGATTCTGGCCAACCCTGACACGTCGCATGTCGAGATGTCCATGGACGACGCCCGCGCTAAGGGCGCAATTGCCTTCTTTGGCGACAAATATGGCGATGTTGTGCGGGTGCTCGAAGCCGGCCCCAACTCGATCGAACTTTGTGGCGGGACGCACGTGCATCGACTGGGAGACATCGGCCCGCTCAAGATCCTGTCCGAGGGCTCGATTGGCTCGAGCGTTCGTCGTATCGAAGCCGTCACCGGCGTAGGCCCGATCCAGAAGTTGCGCGAAGAAGAAGCACGCTTGGTTCAGACCGCTCAGGTGCTCGGCGTTCCAACAACTGAAGTCATCGATGGGGCCACCAAACGCGTGGCCGAGATCAAGACCCTGCGATCAGAGATCGCCGACCTGCGCCGCCAACTTGCCGTCGGGCAGTCAGGCGCCCTCGCCGCCAAAGCCGTCGATGGTGTCGTCGTAGAACGGGTCGAAGGCCTGGACCGCGATGGGGT
>Ga0209828_1000553_pt1 | contig 35427 bp, 24 predicted proteins | sample MaitaG_FD_187429 | JGI IMG/M metagenome (GOLD analysis project Ga0209828, IMG submission 187429) | Marine algal microbial communities from Maine, USA - Maine_Asex2 metaG (SPAdes) (version 2) | ecosystem: Host-associated > Algae > Red algae > Unclassified | place: Maine, USA | collected 2015-01-05
GTCCCATCACCCTCACCGCCGACGGCGAGCCCACCGGCGAACCGGAACAAGGCGGCGCACAAGATGCTGTCGACGACGACAACGGCGACATGACCATCGACTTCGGCTTCGTGCCGCCTGGCGATGTGTCCATCGGTTCGACCGTGTTCCTCGACCCCAATGACAACGGCATCCAAGATGCTGGCGAAATGGGCATTCCTGGCGTGCTCGTCGAAGTCCTCGACGGCAGCGGCGCTGTGGTCGGTTCCGACACCACCGACGGAATGGGCGACTACTTCATCGGCGGCCTAGATGAAGGTGCGTACACTGTGCGCATCACCACCCCGCCTGCCACCGCCCCCACCAGCTCGACCCCGAGCGCCACCGGCGACGACCAAGTCGACGGCGACGACAACGGCGACCAGCCTGGCGGAGCCGGCACCCCGGTGAACTCCGGTGTCATCACCCTCACCGACAACGGCGAGCCCACCGGCGAACCGGAACAAGGCGGTGGCCAAGACGCTGCCGACGACGACAACGGTGACATGACCATCGACTTCGGCTTCGTGCCGGACGTCGCTCCAGAAGAAGTCTCCATCGGTTCGACGGTCTTCCTCGACCCCAACGACAACGGCATCCAGGACGCTGGCGAAGCCGGTATCCCCGGCGTGCTCGTCGAAGTTCTCGACGGCAGCGGCGCTGTGGTCGGTTCCGATACCACGGACAGCATGGGTGACTACTTCATCTCCGGTCTTGACGAAGGTACCTACACGGTGCGCATCACCACGCCTCCGGCCTCTGCCCCGACCAGTTCCACTCCGAGCGCCACGGGCGACGACCAAGTTGACGGTGACGACAACGGCGACCAGCCTGGCGGATCCGGCACCCCCGTGACTTCCGGCATGATCACCCTCACCGCCGACGGCGAGCCCACCGGCGAAACCGAGCAAGGCGGCAACCAAGATGTGGTTGACGACGATAATGGCGACATGACCATCGACTTCGGTTTCGTTCCGCCTCCGCCGGAAAATCCGGTATCGATCGGTTCGACCGTGTTCCTCGACCCCAATGACAACGGCATCCAAGATGCTGGTGAAATGGGCATTCCTGGCGTGCTCGTCGAAGTTCTCGACGGCAGCGGCGCTGTGGTCGGTTCCGACACCACTGACGGTGCTGGCGACTACTTCATCGGCGAACTTGATGAAGGTACCTACACGGTGCGTATCACCACCCCGCCTGCCACTGCTCCGACCAGTTCCACTCCGTCCGCCACTGGCGACGACGACGTGGACAGCGACGACAACGGCGACCAGCCCGGCGGAGCCGGAACCCCGGTCACCTCCGGCATGATCACCCTCACCGATAATGGCGAACCGACCGGCGAGCCCGGACAAGGTGGCGGTCAGGACAGCGCTGACGACGACAATGGCAACATGACCGTCGACTTCGGCTTCGTCCCGCCCCCGCCGGACAGCACGGTCTCCATCGGTTCGACGGTCTTCCTCGACCCGAACGACAACGGTATGCAAGACGCCGGCGAAGCTGGTATCCCCGGCGTGCTCGTCGAAGTTCTCGACGGCAGCGGCGCTGTGGTCGGTTCCGACACCACTGACGCCATGGGTGACTACTTCATCGCCGACCTCGACGAAGGTGACTACACCGTCCGCATCACTACCCCGCCTGCGTCTTCCCCGACCAGCTCCACCCCGAGCAACCTCGGCGACGACGACGTGGACAGTGACGACAACGGCGAACAACCTGGTGGCGCTGGCACCCCGATCACCTCGGGAATCATCACCCTCACGGCGGATGCCGAACCGACCGGCGAACCCGGCCAAGGTGGAACGCAGGACGTCGCCGACGACAACAACGGCAACATGACCATCGACTTCGGCCTCGTGCCGCTCGGCTCCATCGCCGGTAACGTTGGCGAAGACACCGACGACGACGACGCACCGAACACGCCGATTGCAGGCGTGGTCATCCAGCTCTTCGACGGCGCTGGCACCCTGCTCGACACCACTGTCACCGACAGTGCCGGCAACTACCTGTTCCCGGACCTCCCCGCTGGTGACTACCTCGTGGTTGAAACTCAGCCGGCCGGACTGCTCGACGTGACCGAGGGCGATACCGCCCCCGACGCCACCGACAGCACCATGGCTCCGGACACGGTCCTCGACAACGAACTCCCCGTCACCCTCGCCGCTGGCGAAGATGATGTCGGCAATGACTTCGTCGAAGAACAACCGCCGCTGCTCGGCTCCATCGCCGGTAACGTCGGCGAAGACACCGACGACGACGACGCACCGAACACCCCGATTGCGGGCGTGGTCGTGCAGCTCTTCGACACGGCGGGCAACCTGCTCGACACCACCGTCACTGACGGTGCCGGCAACTACCTGTTCCCGGACCTCCCCGCTGGTGACTACCTCGTGGTTGAAACCCAGCCGGCTGGACTGCTCGACGTGACCGAGGGTGACACCGCCCCCGACGCCACCGACAGCACCATGGCTCCGGACACGGTACTCGACAACGAACTCCCCGTCACCCTCGCCGCTGGCGAAGATGATGTCGGCAACGACTTCGTCGAAGAACAACCGCCGCTGCTCGGCTCCATCGCCGGTAACGTTGGCGAAGACACCGACGACGACGACGCCCCGAACACCCCGATTGGCGGAGTCACGGTCCAACTCTTCGACGGCGCTGGCAACCTGCTCGACACCACCGTCACCGACGGTGCCGGCAACTACCTGTTCCCGGACCTCCCCGCCGGTGACTACCTCGTGGTGGAAACTCAGCCGGCCGGACTGCTCGACGTGACTGAGGGCGACACCGCCCCCGACGCCACCGACAGCACCATGGCCCCGGACACGGTTCTCGACAACCAGCTTGCCGTCACCCTCGCCGCTGGCGAAGATGATCTTGGCAACGACTTCGTCGAAGAACAACCGCCGCTCGGCTCTATCGCCGGTAACGTTGGCGAAGACACCGACGACGACGACGCGCCGAACACCCCGATTGCGGGCGTGGTCGTGCAACTATTCGACACGGCCGGCAACCTGCTCGACACCACCGTCACCGACGGCGACGGCAACTACCTGTTCCCGGATCTCCCCGCTGGTGACTACCTCGTGGTTGAAACCCAGCCGGCCGGACTGCTCGACGTGACCGAGGGCGACACCGCCCCCGACGCCACTGACAGCACCATGGCCCCGGACTCGGTCCTCGACAATCAGCTCGCCGTCACCCTCGCCCAAGGCGAAGACGACGTCGGCAACGACTTCGTCGAAGAACAACCGGCACCGCTCGGCTCCATCGCCGGTAACGTTGGCGAAGACACCGACGACGACGACGCGCCAAACACCCCGATCGCCGGGGTCACGGTTCAACTCTTCGACACGGCTGGCAATCTGCTCGCCACCACCGTTACCGATGGTGCCGGAAACTACGTGTTCCCGAACCTCCCCGCCGGTGACTACCTAGTGGTTGAAACCCAGCCCGCCGGACTGCTTGACGTGACCGAGGGCGACACCGCCCCCGACGCCACTGACAGCACCACCGCCCCGGACTCGGTCCTCGACAACCAGCTCGCCGTCACCCTCGGCGCAGGTGAAGACGACCTCGGCAACGACTTCGTTGAAGAAGCACCGCCGGAACCCGGCTCCATCGCTGGTAACGTCGGCGAAGACACCGACAACGACGACGCACCGAACGCGCCGATCGCCGGCGTGACGGTCCAGTTGTTCGACACCGCAGGCATCCTGATCGCCACCACCACGACTGACAGTGCCGGTAATTACGTGTTCCCGAACCTTCCCGCTGGTAACTATCTGGTCATCGAGACCCAACCGGCCGGACTGCTTGATGTCACCGAGGGCGACACCGCCCCCGACGCCACCGACAGCACCACCGCCCCGGACTCGATCCTCGACAACCAACTCGCCGTCACCCTCGGCGAAGGCGAAGACGATGTCGGCAACGACTTCGTTGAAGAACAACCGCCGACGGTTGGCATTGGTTCGACCATCTTCTTCGATGGGAACGACAACGGCATCCAAGATGCTGATGAAGCTGGAATCCCCGGCGTCCAGATCGAAGTGCTCAACAGTGTTGGTGCTGTGGCCGGAACCGCTACCAGCGACGCTGACGGCAACTGGTTCATCGCCGGACTCGCGGAAGGCACCTACACGGTTCGTATCCCGACCCCGCCGGCCTCCGCTCCGACCAGCTCGACCCCGAGCAACCTGGGCGACGACCAGACCGACGGCGACGACAACGGTGAACAGCCGGGTGGTTCGGGTGGCCCGATCAACTCCGGACCGATCACCCTCACCGCCGGCGCCGAGCCGGTTGGTGAACCTGGTCCCGGTGGCAATCAAGATGCTGGCAACGACTCCAATGGTGACCTGACCATCGACTTCGGCCTTGTGCCGCCGCTCGCCTCGATCGGTGACACCGTGTTCATGGACTTCAACGCTAACGGAGTCCCCGACGAGATGCTCGCCACCTTCGGCCTCGCTGGCGTTACAGTGGACCTATACCTCGTGAACCCCGACGGAACCGAGACCTTGATTGATACTCAAGACACCGGACCCAACGGCTTCTACAACTTCACGGACTTGCCGGCTGGCACCTACCGCACCGAAGTGGACCGCAACGACATCTTGCCCACCTTGACCATCGACACCACGCCGCTTACCTACACGGTGACCGTCGTTGGCGGAGACGTCATCACCGACCACGACTTCGGCTTCATCGACGACCCGACCGCCATCGAACTCGAATCCTTCACCGCTGAAGTGACCGAGACCGGCGTGACGATCGTCTGGAGCACCGCATGGGAACAAGATACCCTCGGGTTCTTCGTCTACCGCGTCGCAGCCGATGGCAGCGTCACTCGCCTCGGTGAGAGCCTTGTGCTCGCTCAAGGCGGCGGCAGCGAATACAGCATCGAAGAAGTGGGCGCTACCGGCGGCCGCTACATCCTTGAGGAAATCGAGAACGACCTCGACCGCACCATTCAGTCCGACATCGCTGTCGCGACCGTGGACGGCGCGCCGGTTGGTGTCCCGACCCTCTCATTGCAAGCCGAAGGCGGCGTGGCCAGCTTCTCCACCGAAGCGGCCTACAAGTCCTACCTCGTCTCCGGACTCGACGGCAACCCGCAGATCCTCGACGTGACCAACGCCGATAATCCGCGCGAGTTGAACGGCGAAATCCTCGGCGAAGGTTCCGCCACCTACTTCAGCGCCCCCGAGGGTCTTCAAATCCTCGTCGGACCGCGCCAGTACAACGAAGAGGAATAAGCCCCTCCCAACCCAAACAAAAGAAGCCCCCGCAAGGGGGCTTTTTTTGTGCCCACACTTTACGACCGGGGCCGCGTGTTCTAAGCCGGTGGGGTGTACAACCTGCTCCGCCCCCTCCTGTTCCAGTTCGCCCCAGAAACCGCCCACCATTTGACCATGGCCGGACTCGCCACCGCGACCCCCGTCCTGTTCAACCGCGAGTTCGACAAACCCGTCGAACTCATGGGCCTCACCTTCCCGAACCCCGTCGGTCTCGCCGCCGGCATGGACAAGAACGCCACCTGCATCACCGGCTTCGGCAAACTGGGCTTCGGTTTCATTGAAGTCGGCACCGTCACGCCGCGTGCCCAGTCCGGCAATCCCAAGCCGCGATTGTTCCGACTGCCCGAGGCCGGCGGCATCATCAACCGCATGGGATTCAACAACCACGGCGTCGAAGCCATGGTCGGCCGGCTGAAAAAACGAAACTACGACGGCGTTCTCGGCGTGAACATCGGCCGCAATAAAACCACCCCGAACGAACAGGCGGTCGAAGACTACCGCGCCACCCTCGAAGCCGTCTATCCACACGCCGACTACATCACCATCAACATCTCTTCCCCCAACACGCCCGGCCTGCGCGCCCTGCAAGGCAAAGACGAACTCGAGAAGCTCCTCCGCGCCATGGCCGAAGCCCGCACAGAACAGGCGGAACGCCACCAGACCCGCGTTCCGCTCGCCGTCAAGATCGCCCCCGACCTCCCCGATGACGCCGTTCGCGAAGCCGCCGAACTGATCGCCAAGCAAGGCATGGACGCGATCATCGCCACCAACACCACCATCGACCGCAGCGCCGTCACCGGACTCGCCCACGCCGAGGAAACCGGCGGTCTCAGTGGCACCCCAGTACGAAAACGCGCAACCGAAGTCGTCCGCCTCGTTCGCGAAACCCTCGGCCCCGATTTCCCCCTGATCGGAGTCGGCGGCATCTCCAGCGCCGCCGATGCCCTGGAGAAACGCCAAGCCGGAGCCGACCTCGTCCAAGTCTACAGCGGCCTCATCTACCGAGGACCCGCACTGGTTCGGGAAATCGCCGAAGCCTGGTAACGGCGAAACGGGCGAGGCGCCGGGGTTTCGCAATTCCGGACACAAAAAAAAGCGCGGCCGAACCGGCCGCGCTTCCGCTTTACGTGGGGAACCTTAGCGCGGAAGGAAGTAGCGCAGGCCCATCGTCAGTTTGAAGTCAACCGCATCGGCTCCGTCATCCGTGTCGTACACATCCGCCGTGCCATAATCGATGCTGGCTTGTCCGGTCCAGGCGAGATTGTTGTGGCCGGGGAAGAAATATTTCACCCCGCCGTGGAGACCGATCGTCACGCCGCTTTCGTCGAGTCCGGCGTTGTCGGCTTCGATGAACTCGTACCCGAGACTGGCGCCGACGTAGGGGATCCAGTAGGTGAGCGTGTCGTAGTTGTACTCACCAAAGCCCTTGACGCCGTAGCTGGTGATGATGTCCGAGTCGCGGAAATCGACGAGGCCGCCGAGTTCGATGTAGTCTTGCACGAACCGGCCCATGCCGAGTTCGAGTTCGATGTCGGTGCCGACAAAGGAATCGATGTCAATGCTGCCGTTGGCGATGATTTCCATCGTGCCGCGGCTGAGTTGGATGTCCTGGCTTTGAGCCGCTGCGGGCAGGGCGCACAGGGCGATAAGGGAGAAGGCAGTGAGCAGTTTTTTCATAGGTTTGAGTCTCTTAAGAAGATGCGTGAATTCCCAAATCGGTACCAACCGCATCCATCATAGACAATGCAAAAAGACGAACGAACCTTGGGCGGAAGTGCCAATGTTGATACCATCGACCATGAGCTCATTGACTGTTCACCTGCTCCTTCTACTCCCCCTCCTGTTCGGACTAAACACCGCACATGCGATCGAAAAGCCGGATATTTTGTTCATTTCGATCGATGATCTCAACGACTATATTTCGCCACTGGATAACCATCCGGGGATCATCACCCCGAACTTCGAACGGCTCGCCAAACGCTCGGTCACCTTCGCCAATGCCCACTGCGCCTCGCCGGCCTGTCACCCGTCCCGCGTCGCGGTCATGACCGGTGTCGCCCCCGCCACCTCCGGCATCTACCGCAACCTGTTCGGCGCCCACGGACCGCGCTGGCGGGATGAATCACCTGTCCTGAAAAAGGCCGTGGTGCTGTCCAAACACTTCAGCGACCACGGTTACCACGCCGCTGGCGGGGGGAAGATTTTCCACACCCTGCAGTGGACGCCGGGCGACTCCCAAAACGACCCGGAAGCCTGGGATGAGTACCGGGGTGATCCGCTCGATCCGATCTCCGCCGATTGGCCGCGTCCAAAACTCGTGTCCGATGCCGACGCCGGACTCGGCCCGGGCCGACCGCTTAGCCACCAGTTATTTGGCGCCGCCCCGCTGACCGAACCGGAAGAAAGCTACGGCGACCAACTCGTGGTCGACTGGGCGGTCGAACAGTTGAAGTCCAAACGCGACAAGCCCCTGTTTCTCGCGGTCGGACTGTTCCGCCCGCACATCCCCTTCGAGGTCCCGCAGAAATATTTCGATCTCTATCCGATCGACGAGGTTCAGCTACCCAAGCGCCTCGAACACGACCTCGAGGACGCCCACGAACACGACCGGAGAAGCTGGCACAAATGGGTCACGGACAACAAGCAATGGCCACTTTTCATGCAGGGCTATCTGGCCAGCATCAGCTACGTGGACGCGCAACTCGGCCGCCTGATCGACGGCTTGGATGCTTCCGGACGCGCCGACCGGACCATCGTCGTTTTGTGGTCCGATCACGGCTTTCACATCGGCGAGAAGGAGAACTGGGAAAAGTTCGCGCTGTGGGACCAAACCACCCGCGTGCCGCTGTTCATCCACGCGCCTGGCCGCAGCAAAGACGGCGCGAAAACCCGCCAACCCGCCACCCTCACCGACCTCTACCCTACCCTCTGCGAACTCGCCGGCCTGCCAATCCCCGAACAATGCGACGGCCACTCCCTCGTCCCAAACCTCATCGACCCGCAGGCCGCCCACGGCCGCCTGTCCCTGACCTCGTTCCAGTTCGGCAGCGAATCCGCCCCCTCCCACGCCGTGTCCGACCCGCAGTTCCGCTACATCGAATACGCCAACGGCCAAAAAGAACTGTACGACCTGCTCGCCGACCCCAACGAGTTCACCAACCTCGCCGAACGCCCCGAACACGCCGCCACCGTCGCCCGCCTCGCCAAAGGCATTCCCCGAGACGCCGCCGCCATGGTTAAGATTCCAACCGACTCGCCCTACCACCGGGGCCGACGCGCCAAAAACGCAGCCAAGTCTGCCGGGCCAATCCAAAACCGAACCCATCGCATCCGGCTCCGCGCCGTTCCCAAAGCCGGGTCAAGCGACGGCGTGCTGCTCGCGCACGGCGGCGATCACCACGGCTACAGCATCTTCATCAAAGACCAGCGCCCGCACTTCGCCGTCCGCCGCGACAAAAAGCTGACCACCATTGCTGCGGACGAAGCTCTGCCCGACGACAAGCCGTTCCAACTCGAAGCCATCCTCGGCGAACAAGGCGACATGAAGATTCGGCTGCTGACTCAGCACAAAGGTAAAGAGATCGCCACCGACATCGCGTTCGGAAACTGCCGGGGCCTGATCTCCCGCGATCCCAACGAAGGCCGCAACATCGGCCAAGACCTAGAATCCAGCGTCGGCGACTACATCGGTCCGTTCAAGTATGCCGGAAAGGTCCAGCTGCTCAAACACGAGTCCGTCGCGATCAAATAGAACGGGTCCGCTATCGCCCGAATTGCTCCTGAGTGATTCGTTTCATTTCCGCCACAAGGGCCTGCCGAGGCGAGGTGCCGCTCCTTTCATCGACCTCATCAAAGACGTCCTTGTTCCGCTTCATCTTCATCAGGTTGCCGCGCTCCCCTTTGGGCCGCAGATAGATGAAATGACGCACCGCATCGGTAGCATGGTTCAGGCTCACCTTCAGCGCTTTTTCTGGGACGGGCTCCGACGCTTTTTGGGAAGAACAAGGGGTGACGCAACAGAACGTGAGCAAGGAAAGAGCGGTGAGTGTTTTCGATATCATTATTCCTCCAAGGCCGGTTTCAGCGCCGGATCATCCAAGTCCAAACGATAAAGAACTTGGTTGTAATCATAACGCGGCAACGGTGCCGGCTTGTCGGCGAACAATGTGGTAAACGTGCCTTCAAACAAGAGGGTTTTACCGGCGGAATCGGGATGGATGATCGGATTGTAGAACGAATAATTTTGGTGGCTGAGCACCTTCACCGCCGGCCCCCACGGACCCGTCGGAGCCGGCGCCTCGGCGTACCAGACTTCGCCGAGAAAGGATGGTTCGCCAAACTTCTGCGCGAAAATCGCCACCCAACGCTGCCGATGTTCGTTCCAGGCGATCGCGCCCGACTGCGGCACCACCGCCTTGCCGCCACCGGCGCGCGGGATCGTTTTTTGCGGTTCGAGAACCTCCCAGGTCACGGGATCTTTCCACGCCTCGAACGTGGCCGGACAGCGCAGCGTCGGCAGCGGATTGCCGAACAAAATCCAATCATCCTGCGCCCCCTCCAACTCGCCGCGCCAAACAACGCCATGGCCGTCGGGCATCGGCGGACGCTTTTCACTGCCACGGGCCCACAGAACGCGTTCGGGCTTGAACGCGGAATCCTCATCGTCCCAGACACACAAGCCGGTCTGGTACACATCAACAAAGCCTTCGACTTTGACGAAACTCGCCACCAGCCGCGCCGCGCCGTCCGCGTCCGGCAAACTGACCACCGCGCTCAACCACGTCGGCCCCTTGCCCGGCATCTTCGCCACCCCGCGCGGACGCTGGTTCGCCTCGCGGAACATCTGAAACCGCGGCTGCACCGGTGGCTTGAACGCGATCCGCCGCGCCGGGTCCGTCCGCGCTCCGGTCGTGTGAAACACCCCGAGCGGATAATGTGCCAAGGTCGTGTCGCCCCAAAACCAAAACCGGCGCCCCTGATGCAACGCCGTCTGCACGCTATCACAACCCAACACGCCGGACTCCTTCCAATCAACATACCCGCCTAGCTTCTGACTTTCGGCGAACAACCCCGCGCCGGTCAACCGCCCCAGACGCTTCGCGATGATCGTTCGGTCGACCTCGATCTTGACCGCGCCTCCCGCCACCGGCTTCAACCGCACACCCCGATTGCCGAACCCGTCCCGCGCCCGTTCGTAGCCGTGGCTTTCAACCGCGAACCACACCTCACGGCCCATCAGTTCAGGCAGATCGAACGCCACCACGCCGGCATTGTCGGTCACGAAGGTCACGTTGTGCGTGGTTCGCAGCGACACCATCGGCACCGGCCAGCCGTTCTCCTTGTCGACCACCTCAATTCGAAACGGCTCACCGGTGATCGAGAAACAACATATGGAGAGCAGGCAAAGGACCCGCAGCGCAAACCGGTTCATGGTGGGAGTCTGACATAAACCCAGCCAAAGATATCTGAAATTCTCAACGTTCATCGAACCGACGCAGTAGGGCCGGGCCAAAGCACGCGATCCCCAACAAAACTCATTCCTTTGCCTCAAATTCTTTTGCCTCCGCGCAGCGGCCGACATGCACACACACGCACCCAGACACACGCACCCAGACACACGCACCCACACAACACACGCACACACGCACAACACCCACGCATTCCCACAAACATCCGCGACACAGCTGAGCACCGCCGAGCCAGAGAACGTTTGACTCATTCAGTCACCATTCGACAACGCAAGGATCTACCCGTCGCCAAGAAACGATCCGGACCGCTTTCCTCCCTCGAATTGTCAGTTTTTCCCTAAAAATGGCGTATGTTGTCTAACATGAGAATCCATTCCCGAACTCATCCCCTGCTGCCGAGCTTGGCCACCCTTGTGATGTTCATGGTGATCGCTGGATCGACGGCCTTCGGCGAGATTTCAAAAGCCGACCGCCAATTTTTCGAATCGAAGATCCGCCCCGTCCTGGCCGATAATTGCTACCGCTGCCACTCCGTCCAAGAGAAGGCCTACAAAGGCGGACTCATTCTCGACACCAAACAAGGACTGCTGCGCGGCGGCGACAAGGGCCCCGCCATCGTGCCCGGCAAGCCGAACGAAAGCCTGCTGCTCAAGGCCGTCAAACACGACGGCCGACTGAAAATGCCTAAGCAGGCGCCGAAGCTTTCCGCGTCCGAGATCGCCAACCTCAACCGCTGGATCGCCATGGGCGCGCCGGACCCGCGCGCGGCCGATTCGCACATGGTCGTACAAGCCGAAATCGACTACAACAAGGGCCGCAAATTCTGGTCGTTCCAACCTGTATCCAAGACCGCCAAGACCGAACTTCCCTCGGTAAAAAATACCGACTGGCCGCGCGTGCCGCTCGACCACTTCGTGCTCGCCGGCTTAGAAAATGAAGGCCTGACCCCCGTCCGCGACGCCGACCATCCTGCCCTACTCCGCCGCGTGTCGTTCGATCTCATCGGCCTGCCGCCCACCCCGAACCAACAACGCGCTTTTGCCGCCGACATCGCCGAACGCGGATTCGACGCGGCCTTCGCCGACACGGTCGACGACCTGCTCGACTCCTCCCACTTCGGCGAACGCTGGGGCCGTCACTGGCTCGACGTCGCCCGCTACGCCGAGTCCAGCGGCATGGAACGCAACTACACTTTCTCCCAAGCCTGGCGCTACCGCGACTACGTGATCGACGCGTTCAACCGCGACTTGCCTTACGACCGCTTCGTTCAGGAACAAATCGCCGGCGACCTGCTGCCGCACAAAACAACCGAGGAGAAAAGTCGACTGCTCGTCGCCACCGGCTTTCTCGCCATGGGTCCGAAGTCGCTTAACGAACGCGACAAGAAGTTGTTCAAAGCCGATATCGTCGACGAACAAATCGACGTCAGCACCCGCGCCGTGCTCGGACTCACCGTGTCCTGCGCCCGCTGCCACGACCACAAGTTCGATCCAATTTCGCAAGAAGACTACTACGCGATTGCCGGCTTTTTTCAGAGCTGCGATACCCTCTACGGCACCAGCGGCGGCGGCGGCAACCGCCAGCCCTCGACCCTCATGGCGATCGGCGACGCGGATGCGGCCAAGGCCAAAGCGCTCGAAGCCCACACCCAGAAGATCGCGAAAATGGAAGGCGACAAACGCCGCATGACCATTCAGGTGAACCAAGCCAAGCAAGAGGCCAAAGTCACCAAAGGCGCCGAACGCAGCAAGGTCGTCAAGAAGCTGCAAACCTCCACCAAGAGCCTGAGGACCATCACTTCCGAACTCAGCAAACTCAAAAAGAGCAAACCTAAGGTCACCGAACAGTGCATGGGCGTGCGCGACATGAATACCGCCGCCGACACCAAACTCGCCTTGCGCGGCGACGTCCACCGCACCGCGCAAACCGTGCCGCGCGGCTTCCTTAAAGTGATGTTGCCCCTCGACGACAAGACCGACGCGAAGAACACACCCGCGTTCGGCAAGGAAGCCAGCGGCCGCCTCGAACTCGCGCAATGGCTAACCACCAAGGACAATCCGCTCACCGCCCGCGTCATGGTCAACCGCATGTGGCACCATTTGTTCGGCCAAGGGATCGTGCGCACCGTCGACAACTTTGGCGAGTCCGGCGAACGCCCCTCCGACCCGGCCCTGCTCGACCACCTCGCCAGCCGCTTCATCGAACACGAGTGGTCAGTGAAAGACATGCTGCGCGAAATCGTACTCAGCCGCAGCTATCAACTCTCCAGCGACCACGACGAAGACGCCTACGAAATCGACCCGGACAACCGTCTCGTCTGGCAACAAAGCCACCGCCGCCTCGACGCCGAAGCGATCCGCGACGCGATGATGCTAGTCAGCGGCGTGCTCGACGTCTCGCCGCGCGAGAAGTCACCCATCGCCGAACTCGGCGAGGTCAACATCGGCCGTTCGGCCCCGGTGCTGAACAAAATCAAGAGTCCCAGCAACCATCGTTCGGTCTACCTGCCGATTGTGCGCAACCTCGTCCCGCAATCCCTGCAGGTGTTCGACTTCGCCGAACCAAGCATGCTGGTCGGACGCCGCAACGTCACCACCGTCCCCTCCCAAGCCCTCTATCTGCTCAACAGCAAACGGGTGGAACAGCTCGCCGAAAAAATGGCCGAGCGGCTGAGCCAGGAAACCGGCGTGTCCGCCGCCAACGACGAGAAACTCGAACACCTGTTCGCCTGGACCCTCTGCCGCGAACCCGACGACCGCGAACGCGAACAAATCCGCGCCTTCATCGCCACCTGCCAACAAAACGACGTCCCCGCCTGGCCCGCCGTCTGCCAATCCATCTTCGCCTCCGCCGAGTTCCGCTATCTCGACTGAGCCCGGCGAACGGCTAAATTTTAAGACCTGACCCCTATAATCTGATGCAACGTCGCAACCTCCTCAAACACATCTCCGCCGGCTTCGGCTACATGGCCTTCACCGGCATCAGCACCCAAGCCGCGCTGCGCGACAAAAACCCGCTCGCCCTGAAGCAGCCACACTTCGCCGCGCCCGCCAAACGGATCATCTTCGCCTGCATGCGCGGCGGCCCCTCACACGTCGACACCTTCGACTACAAACCGATGCTCAAAAAGGACGCCGGCAAAAAACACGAAGGCCGCAGTTGGCTGCCCTCCGTCTCGCCGTTTCGCCCGCGCGGCGACAGCGGTCTGCCGATCTCCGACCTTTTTCCGAACGTGGCCAAACACGCCGACGACCTCTGCCTGCTCAACGGCATGTACTCCGACATCCCCGCCCACCCGCAGGCCTTCGTGCAACTGCACACCGGCAGCGCGCAGTTTGTCCGTCCGAGCCTCGGCGCCTGGGTCCAATACGGCCTCGGCGTCGAAAACGAAAACGTGCCCGGCTTTATCACCATCAAACCGCCGACCCGCGTCGGCGGCGCGCAGAACTACGGTTCGGCCTTCCTGCCCGCGATGTACCAGGGCACCGCCATCGGCGCGTTCGGCCAACCGCTCAAAGAAGCCAGCATCCCCAATTTGAAAAGCAGCAAACGCAACAAAGGCAACCTGCAACGCCAGCAATTGGACCTCGTCCAAGGCATGAACCGCGACCTGCTCGAACGCAAACAGGTGAACCCCGAACTCGAGGGCGTCATCGAAAGCTACGAACTCGCGTTCCGCATGCAGAGCGCCGTGCCCGACGTGCTCAACATCGACTCCGAACCCGAACACGTCAAAAAACTCTACGGCATCGGCCAAGGTCGTACCGACGACTTCGGACGCCAGTGCCTACTCGCCCGTCGCTTCGCCGAAGCCGGCGTGCGCTTCATCGAAGTCACCCACGCCAGTTGGGATCAACACGGCGCGCTCAAGTCCAAGCTCGGCGCCAACTGCGGGGCCACCGACAAACCGCTCGGCGGCCTGCTCACCGATCTGAAACAACGCGGCATGCTCGAAGACACCATCGTTATGTGGGGCGGCGAATTCGGTCGCACCCCGCACGTGAAAAAAGCCGACGGACGCGACCACAACAACAAAGGCTTCACCTTCTGGCTGGCCGGCGGCGGTTTCCGCGGCGGCATCCGTCACGGCGCCACCGACCCGCACGGCCAAAAAGCCGTCGAGGGCCGCGTCCACTTCCACGACCTGCACGCCACCCTGCTCCACCAGCTCGGCCTCGACCACGAAAAGCTAACCTACAAATACGCCGGCCGCGATTTCCGCCTCACCGATGTCTACGGCAACGTCGTGCGCGATATCATCGCCTAACGGCGAAGATAGAAGATCGAACGTAGAAGATAGCGGGGCTGCCCCTGGAATTTCAAATCTCAAAATCTCTGGAGGGCGAGGGGCCTCCCGAGCCGAGTGCCATGGGTTCGAGAATGCCTCCATACGACCAGATCCCCTTAACGGTTCGCTTCACCCACCGGCAACGATGAAAGGACCGCTTTGGGGTCGACTCGCGCCGGAGACGCAACTGTAGAATCGCAGTGATTCGTAATTTTAAATTAGTCGCAGCACGACGCCCGAAGGGCGAGTGCACTGATCCCTGAATACTGATTACCACTACAAACCATCGGCCGCCGGCTTCAGGGCGTGGCATTGATCCGGTAAAGCATCAGATCCACTGCGGGTGCCGGAAAGTCAGCGGTGAACGAACTGCCGCCAATCGGCGTGAACACGGCGTTGATCGGCGTCCAGTTTGGCAGCGGCAGCTTCGGCGAGGCCTCCACTCGCGGGTTTGCCGACGCGTCAGCGGTGAATGACAAGGTGATTTGATCGGCGTTGCTTTGGTCGATTTCAACGTCGGTAATTTCCACCAAGGGGACGATCCGGAACACTTTACCGCTGCCGTTTGGACGGGTGGAGTCCGACGACATCACATACACATCCCCAACGGCATCTTGGCCGAAGCCTTTAATGTTCAGCCCGAACGCGCGCGGGGGCACGCCGATCTCGGGCTCGGTTGCCACACCATTTCGATAGAGAAAAATTTTGCCGCGCCAGTCGGCGAACACATAGGCGCCCTCCAAGTCCGGACGCGAACCGCCTCGCACGACGTAGCCACCAATCACCGAACTCCCCGAACTCGGATACTCCGCGATCGGATCAATCAAACCGGCCGGCAATGGGCCAAAGGGCGTGGTGCTGGTGCTGTTCGCCGCGGCGTCATAAAACAGGCTGCCCTCTTTCAAATTCCACCCGTAGTTCCCGCCGGCGGTGACGAGGTCGACTTCTTCCACCGCGCCTTGGCCGACATCGCCGGTGTACAACGCGCCAGTGCCCCGGTCGAAACTCATACGGTAGGGATTGCGAAATCCGTAGGCGTAGATTTCCGGCACGACGCCGAGGGTCCCAACAAAAGGATTGTCCGCCGGGACGGCATACTGGCCGTTGGCAGAGGTGCTGCCGAACACGTCGATGCGGGCGATGGAGCCAAGAATAGTGCTCAGATCTTGTCCATGTCCGCGCGGGGGATGGCCGGCGCCAATGTCCTTGGAGGCACCGCCGTCGCCGAACGCGATATAGAGCATGCCGTCCGGACCGAAGGTAATCTCGCCGCCATTGTGGTTGGCCTGGGGTTGTTCGACCCGGAGGATGACCCGGCGGGTGGCGGGGTCGACCACATCGGGAGACGGCCCGACCTGCCATTCCGTGATCACGGAGTCGTGGCTGGCGGAACTGGTGACGGTGAAGTCGGCGGATCCGGATGCGGGTTCGGAGGTGTAGGTGTAGACCCGACGATCGGCGGGAAAGTTTGGATGGAGTTCGAACCCGAGCAGGCCGCGTTCGTCATAGCCGGTGAAGTTGAACGCTAGCAGCGGGCCGAGATCGGCGAACAAAGTGGGTTCGAGCACGCCGTTGCGTAGGATGTGGATCTTGCCGTTCTGGTCGTAGATGAAGATGCGGTCGTCGCCGGCAGCTTGGCGCATGCCGAGTGGTGAAGAGAGGTCGGTGGCGACGCACACCAGGCCGAGTTGGGTGTTGGGGTCGGCGGAAGGCGCGACCGGATTCGACGGTATTTGCACGGCCCAATCGGTGCCGGTCATCGGCAAGGCGGCAGCGTCCGCGCCGGTGAAGGCGACCGGAAGATAGGCGGGCGGAACGGGTGCGACCGTGCCCGTCCACAAGTTGGCGGCGCGGGCGATGCCGGTACGACCGATGTCGCCGGGGCCACCATATTGCATGCCGGAGACGATATTGGCGGCGTTGCCGAAGCCACTGGTACCGCGGTACAGCCAGACGTCGGAGGAGTTGTCATCGAGTCCGGCGAGGATGAAGGTTTTTTTCTCGTTCGGGGTGAACGTCGTGCCGGCAGGAATGCGCGGACCGTAATCGAAGCGGAAGCAGAACGCCATCGTGGAGGCCACCGTGGTGATCGACGTGGCGGTGTTGAGTACCACCACTTCATCCGTGCCGGGATTGACGGAAACGATGCGCAAATCCTCCGGCGCAGCGAATAGCATACCGGAGAACACCAAGAGTAGAAGCCGGGATAAGGGCCGGAGACAGAGCTGCGGCACGCGACAGAAAGAGGGAGGATTGTGCATTGCTAAACTCTATCGCGAAAGCCGACGTGCGTAAAGGGACCTCCGCTTGAGTTTTACGGACGCGCTTGCTAGCGACCAGCCATGGCTTCCGGTATTGACCCCCTCAGCAGCGTAGACACGGCATGGTTACGCATGGACGAACCGGCCAACCGCATGGTGATCTCCGTGTTGATCACTTTTAAAAGCCCCTTGCCCCGCGACGAGTTGGTGGAAATGGTCAAGCAGCGTTGGTTGGGTTTCGACCGGTTTCGATCACGGGTGGTGGAGACCAGACTGCCGTGGTGCCCCGCGTACTGGGATCGCCCCTGTGCAATCGCGGAGGTGGACCTCGCGCATCATGTGGTCGAACATGTGCTGCCGACAAACAGCGGCAACCCGGCCGGCAAGGCCGCATTGGAATCCTTATGCGGCGAGGTGTGCAGCGAAGGACTCGACCGCGAACGCCCCTTATGGCGCATGCATCTGGTGCAAGGCTTCGAAGAACGTTCCGCCTTGGTGGTGCGGGTGCACCATTGCGTCAGCGACGGCACCGGCTTGGTCTACGTTCTCGGCTGCCTGGGCAATCCGGATCTGTTGCCGCCCGATGTGTCCGGCGACGCGGCGGTGCCGAAGGCGGCTGGCGGCTGGCGGTTGGGCCGGGCCTTCGCCGCGAAGACGCGCGCGACCGGGCGCGCCATGGCGGGATGGTTCGGGCGTTCGGAGAAGAAGCGGATCGCCGGGGCAACGGCGACGCTGACCCGCATGTCCAAGGATCCGCAGACACGCTTCAAAGGGCCGCTCGGGATTCCCAAGGCGACCACGTGGGGGGCCGAACCCATTCCACTCGCAGCGGTGAAGCGGGTCAGCAAAGCAACCGGTGCAACGGTGAACGATGTCCTGGTCGCCGCGCTCACCGGCAGTTTGCGGCGCTATCTGCATGCGGCGGGAGACCCGGTGGACGAGATTTCCTTTCGCGCCGCGGTGCCGGTGGACCTGAAACAAGGGGCCGAACGAATGAGTCTGGGCAACAAGTTCGGGGTGGTCTTTCTCGAACTGCCGATCGACCGCGCCAGTCCCGCCGAACGGCTGCGCGACGTGCACGATCGAATGATGGCGCACAAAACCTCGGCCGAGGCGGACGCGATCCTGGGCATTCTCAACACCGTGGGCGTGATGCCGAAGACGGTGCAAAACACGGTAATCGGCGCGTTCAGCAGCAAGGCGACCACGGTGATGACCAACATCAGAGGACCCGCCGGGCCGGTGCATTTTGGGTCGGCGGAGATCGAGGGCTTGATGGTCTGGGTGCCACAGACGGGACGGCTCTCGCTGGGCATCAGCATGATGAGCTACAACGGCCAAGTCTGGCTTGGCTTTGTCAGCGACCGCGGGCGGATCCCCGATCCGGAGACGTTGGTGGCTGGTTTTTACGCGGAGTTCGAACTGCTCCGAGCATTGGCCTGAACGGATTTCAAGAGGAGGAAAACCAATGGACCCGCTTGATCGTTATATCAACAAACGTTATATCAACAAACAGCAAGCGCCTCAGGACCGATTGGAGCGGATCAGCCGATGGGTAATCTGGGGCATCGTAAGTATGTTTCCGGTGATCATCCTCATGCGGTTTGTTATGGTCGCGTGGGCGTGGTTTGCCACAAAATCAACCGGAGATAGTGTAGATCTCTTTGAGTCGAAGGTCAGTAATGTGATCAACATACTCAGGGCCAGCGACTTCATCTCGGGAGCGCTCTTGTTGATCTACGGACTGCTGGGCATCCTCGTCGGCGCATGGTTGTATTCCGCCTCCAAGAACCACCCGAAGCGCGGGCAAATCCGTCCGACCGGCATAACCGCCATGGTGTTCGGGGTGGTGTCCTTTGTCCTGCTGGTCCTGTTCTTCCCGGTCTTTTAACTGCGGTTACGGCCGGCGGTAAAATTTGCCGAGGTTCTCATCATCGATCTTTCCCCAGAAGGTTTCGAGCCGGACAAAGATCGTCGGCAGGGTTTCGTAGTCTTCGCGGGCGAGCCAACTCAGACCGGGTTCGATGTGGAGAAACACCCGGTCATTGAACACGGCGCGGCGGTAATAAAAGCGCAGGTAGGCGTCGTCGAGGGTGCCGCTTGGATGGGTGTGCTCGAACGCCAGCGCACGAAATCCGACCCGCCGGAAGTCTGGCAAATCCCGATACCAACCCGCGATCTGACCCAGTTCGAGACCGCGGCCGACCTCCTCCCAGATCACCTCGGTTTGCGCGTGAAGCCGGTCGGATTTGCTCAAACGGTAAAGCCCGCGGGCGCGCGATTTGGTGCCGAAGCCTTCATCGGTTCGAAACCAGATTGACTGGTCGAGCGAGATTTCGCTGACCCCGTCGTCCCAGGTGACACCTTGCCGGCCACGCAAGCCCGCCTCGGGTCCGTTGTCCCAGCGGAGGTTGAGGCCGAGGTCGTTCCACAGTCGGCGGCCACTGCCGGGCATGCCCAAGTTCGAACCAGGGTTGTTGCCAAGATCTTCAGGCAGATCACGGTTGGGCCCCTCTTCCTCTTCATTGCTAAACCGAATGTCGAAAAACTCGGAGAGCAGCGGCAGATCCAACTCCCCGCGGCCACTCATTTTTAAACGCTGCGACCGACCGCCGTCATTCGTCCGGTAATAGGGGCTGAGCCGGAGAATGCTCCGATTGTCCTTCGGGGGCATGAAATGCCAGTTCGGATCGTCAAGTAACCAACAAATGCCGCGGTGCAGTCGGTGGTCAAGGCCACTTGCCAAGCGACACAGGTGGGGAATATTGGTTGAGGCCGGAACGGCGTCGATCGCGGATGGAAGGGGTTCGACCACGGGCGCAGGAGCCGCGGACGGGCTTGTGGGCGACACTGCGGGTTCGGAACCACGAATGCTTTGAGTCGTTTCTTGGGCAAGCCCCCAGCCGGCAAACAAACCGCAATAAAGGCCGAGAACCCAAAGAAAGATGTGCTGGGCCGAGAACATCACAACCTCTGTAGGCACTGGGCCCCTAGATTCTTAACGGTGGGTGTCATTTGCGGCATGAGGTTAAAAGTCCCGCGTACGAGGACGGACATCTCATGGCAAGGAATGAGTTAAATTTACGCTTATTTTGCCCGTATTGCAAAATCGCAACAAACCTGAGCCAGAAGTGGCGGCTAAATCGGGATCAAAATGCGCCTCTTTTGGAAAATCGGTACGAACAGGGGAAAACGGCATCGTTGGCATTGTTCCTGCTTTTTAAGAAAAAAACTTCGTCTGATTGTGCATCCAACACTGAAAAAAATAGGGAGGCGACGATTGCTCGGGCTCCTCGGCTTGTTGTTCATTTCAACAACGATTCCGACGTTTGCCCAAAATCCAAGCGCGATGGATCTAAAATTTCAGATGCTCAAAGCCGTTCCATTTTACCTGACTTGGCCGGAGCAACAACAGCCGAAGGAACTCCGAATTTGCATTATTGCGAACCGGAATCCGTTCAGAAACCAGATGAAGGACTTGATTCCACAGGCGATCAACGGCGTTCCGGTGAAGATTTTCCATTCGCAGCAACTCAAAAATCCACCACCGGCGGAGATCTACTACCTTGCACTCGAAAGCGAGGCGCTGGCGGGTAGATTTGCCCGCGAAAAGCAGGGCAAGCCGATCATCTGTGTGGGTTCATTCCCGTTCTTCAGCCAGCGCGGAGGGGACATCCATTTTCACAACAAGCTCAACCGGCTGGTCTTGGAAGTGAACGAAGCCTCGATCAAAGCCAAGGGAATCACCCCGCGCAGCCAATTGCTGCGCCTCAGCCAAAAGCAGGTACGATGATTCGGCTGCGTGGAAAAACCCTGCGGGAAAAAATCACGATGTTGGTCGCTACCCCGATCCTCATCGCGATGTTCATTTTCGGCCTCATTTTCTTTATCCACACGTGGCTGGCCAACCAGAAGGCCTTGCGTATGGAGCTCGAACTGCGGGCCAAAATGATTGCCGAAAACTGTCCGGCGGCGGTTGATTTCGCGGACGTGCCCGACGCCGTCAGAGTCCTCACGAGCCTGAGCCGTGACTCGCGCATTTACAGCGCTGCGATCCTCGTGGAGGGAGACGTCTTCGTGGCGTGGCCTGACGCCTCGGTTGTGGACTCGTTCCCGACCATCGGGACCGAACGGCGTTCGTGGTTCGAAGGGGGGAAGTTGCATGTGCAGGAGCCCGGACTCTCGGCCCGGCCCTCGACGGTATATGTGAGTCTCGACACCGCCTCGATCTATCGGGAAGTCGCGCTCGGCGGTTTGTTGTATTTGTTCAGCGTAATCCTCACCTGCCTGCTCGCCACGTTCCTTGTTCAGCGGATGCGACGACAAATCAGCGAGCCCTTCTCCTCGCTCACCGAGACCATGCAGGCGGTCTCCGAGGACAACGACTACCACGCACGTGCCACCGTCTTCGAACCGGAGGACGAGATCGGCAAACTCGCCCTGCGCTTCAACAACATGATCGAACTGGTCGGCAAACGCGATCAGGAACTCGCCGCGAACATCAAGCGACTGGAACAAGCCGGCCAAAAGGTCCGGGACGCACAGGAACGTGAGGCCCGCATCCGCGAACGTCTGGAACGCGCGGAACGCCTGGAGTCGATCGGCATGTTGGCCGGCGGCGTGGCTCACGACTTGAACAATTTGCTCGGCCCCGTGCTGGGCTACCCAGCCATGATCCGCGATACGCACCAGGATGATCCTGAGTTGTGCCAGGACATGGACGAAATCGAACAAGCGGCGGCACAAGCCTCCGCCCTGATCAAAGATTTGCTCACACTCGCACGCCGTGGCCAGATCAAGCAGGTCCCGATCCACACGGGAGATTCGATCAAGGCATTCATCGACTCCGCCAACATGCGCAGAATGCTGCAACGCTGTGACGAGTTGGAGCTTGAAGTCGACTTCCCCGAGGACCTGCCCGCCGTCATGGGATCACAAGCCTCCCTCACCCAACTGATCACCAATGTGGCGACGAACGGCCTGAATGCGATGGACAATTGCGGTTGCTTGAAAATCACCGCCTCCGAGGTCAAGTTGGAGCAAGACTATCGGGGATACGAAATGGTGCCGGCCGGCTCCTATATTCGCTTGGCAATTAGCGACGAAGGCAAGGGCATCTCGAAGGAAGTCCAACAAAAGATTTTTGAACCCTTCTTCTCCACCAAGAAGATGGGCGGCAATCGCGGCAGTGGTCTCGGCTTGTCGATCGTATACAGCGCGATCAAAGACATGAACGGATTTATCGACATTGATTCGGTCCTGCAAAAGGGGACCACCTTCAGCTTCTACTTGCCGACGATCAATGCGATACCCGGGATCGCAAACAGAGCACCCAAAGAGAATCTACGGGGCACCGAACAGATTCTCGTGGTGGACGACCTCCGCGAGCAGCGCCAGTTGATGGTGCGGTTGCTCTCCAGCCTCGGGTATGAAGTGCACACCTGCGCCAGCGCGGAGGAAGGCATCGCCTGGCTCGGCGAGAATCCGTGCGACATCCTGCTGCTTGACATGATGCTCGGCGAGGGACTCAACGGCTGCGAGGCCACCAAGGTCATCCTACAAGACCACCCCTCGCTGCCCATCTTGCTCGTCTCCGGCTTCGCACCCGGCAATCTCATCGAAACCGCACTCAACGCCGGAGCCCGCGGCTTCGTGAGCAAGCCCTACACACCACAGGAACTCGGCACCGAAGTCCGCCGCATCCTGCAGTTTCCCGAACTCTCTGTCCCCCTTGAAAACCCATGAAATTCCTCGCCCTCGGTATCCCCTTGCTCGCCCTGACGGCGTTCGTCTCCCGCGCCCAAGAAACGCCCTCGTTTCAGCATCTGATGACCTTGAGCCAAGCGCTCGATTCAAAAGTCATCACGGTGACCAAACAGAAAGAGCGCTTGTTCCAAACCGACGCGGCCGTCACGGTCATCACTCGGCAAGACCTGCGCCGCTTCGGCGCACGCACCATTCAAGACGCCCTGCGGATGGCCCCCGGAATGTCGGTGCGCAGCTTGGACAATGGCAAAGGCATCATCCGCTCGCGCGGGGCTTTCGACCGGTTTCAAAACAGCATCTTGGTTCTGATCGACGGCCGATCCATGTTCAACGAAACGTTTTACGGCACGATGTGGGAAACGCTGGATCTGCCGATCGAAGAGATTGAGCGCATCGAAATCATTCGCGGTCCCGCTGGCAGCCTATGGGGGGCCAACGCCATCGACGGGATTATCAACATCATCACCCGCGTACCGCTTGAGAACGAAATTGGCGACGTGTCGTTGACGCTTGACCAACACGGTGGCGGCCGACTTTACGGATCCAAGACGGTGCATTTCAACGAAGACACCCACGCTCGATTTTTTCTGCAAGGCCGACACTTGGAACCCCGGGACTCTGCGGTGCACGACGAGCTCAATTCGGTTCGTGGCGGCATGGAGTTGCAATGGACACCGAGTTTGAGCGATCTGTTCAAGGTGAGCGCGGGCGTCTATGAAGCGCGGCCGGAGGAACAATTCATCCAGCCTACCCTGACCTCACCGTACACGGAGAAGACCAACGTACCATCAAGCTACAAGGGGGGACACGTGCATCTTCAGTGGGACCACCATCTGGATGCCACATCGAGTTCGACCATCCGACTATATGGGCTTGTGATGGAACTGGACGGAGACTACACAGGGTTCGAGGAGAGGTTGGTCGACTTGGAATGGATCTTCAACAAGAAACTCGGGGAGCGGCACCGCCTGAACATCGGTCTTGGGTACCGCTATAACCAATCCAGTGCCGCACCGAACGAGTTGTTTGTTTTCGATGTGGAAACCTTGGGAGTCCATTCGTTCAACGGCTTCCTTCAAGACCGCATCCAACTGGTGGACGACCGCCTCTGGCTGACGCTCGGCGGAAAGGTAGAACACAACCGGCAAATCGACACGCAGATCCAACCAAGCGCACGCGTGCTCTATGCCCCAAAAGAAGACCTCACCTTGTGGGGCGCGGTGTCCCGATCCATCCGCACCCCAGGACGGATCGAATACGGTTCGGATTTACTCCTGTCGATTCAAACACCACCGTCACCCGGAGCGCCGCCCATTGCTGTGATTCTCGACGGCAACGAAGACGCGGAGGAAGAACGGTCTATCTCATGGGAGTCCGGCGTACGAAAACTGTTTAAAGACAAAGCGCTGATCGACCTCTCCCTATTTCTAAGTGACTACGACAATTTGAACTCCTTCGAAATGCAGGCCTTACGCCCTGGCTTGCTTAGGGGCGCTCCGGTGCTGGAGATAATTCAGCGGGTCGATAACAAACTCGAAGCCGAAAGTTATGGGGCGGAACTTACAACGGAGGTTGCCTTGAACGAAAAATGGCGACTCGGAGGAACCTACACCCACCATCAGGTTGACGTGTCGCGCGACGCCGACAGCAACGACACCTTCAGCCTGTCCCGCACCAGCCTCGTTCCGGAAAACGAGTTCCTGCTGCACCTTGGGTATTCCCACTCCGACCGCCTGCAATTTGACTCCTGGCTGGAATATAGTGATGCGCTGGACGACATCGACGTGGATGCCCTGACGAAACTCCGGCTCAGAGCCGGCTTCGAACCCACCAACAAATGGTCGCTCGACTTCGTGGTGGAAAATCTTCTCAACGACGGGGAAACAGAGTTTAACACCGACCAAGACGCGGTGAAAACAACTGTGACCGCGCCGGAGACCACGATTTTCATCCAGTCCCGATACCGGTTTTAGCCCGGCCGCACGAAGGCTATACCGACGCCAAGGCGCGGAAAGATCCGTTTAATTTTCCATCGCGCATTTCCCTGTTCCAAGCGACCGTCCGTTACGCCTGGGCGCCGATCCATGACGGCAATCTCATCAACCGCGAAAGAGCCTTCCCGCGTCGCCCTTCCTTCTGGAGATCAAATGAACGTCGCACACCGCCTCCGCTATATTCGGGCGATGCTCCTCGCACTCGTCGCGAACACTGCGGCTGCTTCTTCCTTCAGACCCCCTGCTTTCTCGCGGTCGGCTTCATCAAACCGCATACGCCGTTCATCGCACCGAAAAAATATTGGGACCTGTACAAGCCGCAAGACCTGCCGCCCATCGGTCGCGAAACTCTCCCCGATGATTGCCCTTCCGACGCCGGACAAGGCTCGCACGAAATCCGCCGCTATACCGACCAGCCAACGCGGTGCCTTCACTGAGGAAAATATGCAGCGCCTCCGCCACGGATACTTCGCCTGTATCTCCTACATCGATGCCCAGTTGGTGACTGGATGGGACTATCTCTATGATGCCACTGGAACCCTGCTGGAGAAAGACCGCGAGCAGATTGTTGAAGTCGAACAACCGCACGGAAACTAGGTAAAGCTGCGGAAGGCCTAGTCTGGAAGAGCTGCAACATGGAGGAAGGGTCGTACTCCTATCTTCATCATGGAGACGCATTCGACCCAGTAGCCCCGCTGGGATTTCAAGGCGTTAAGGCCGAACAATCTCGGCGCTTTCGCGCAGCTTGTCGACCAAGGTGCCGACGACATCGTTCTTGGTCTGGTTCCACAGGCGTTCGCGGATGTCTTTGCGGGCGCTCGCGAGCGAGACCGGCTTTCTCTCCCGGCGTTCGATCACGGTGGCGATGTGCAGGCCTGAACTGGTCTTGACCACGTCGCTGATCTCCCCGGGCTGCAAGGCGAACACCGCCTCTTCGAAGGCCGGTAGTATCATGCCGCGGGGGATCCAACCGAGATCCCAACTGTCGTCGCCGGCGTGGCGGCGCGCGATCTCAGCGAAATTATCCTGCTCCAAAATGGTGGCGCGCAAATTGAGCAGGGCGAGCATCAGTTGGTCGGCCGGACCGTTTTTGGTGCTCAGCATGATGTGCCCGGCGTGTACCGCCTCGGGTTCGACGAAAAAGCTTGAGTTTTTCCCGTAGAACGCGGCGATCTCCTCCTCGCTGGGGGCGGGAATATCGGCGGTGATTTGTCCGATGAATCGTTCCACCCGAATCCGGTTGGCCAGATCCTCGCGCACGTTTTCCTCGTCCTCCTCGGTGAGTGGATAGCGGGCGTAGAAGGCATTCCGCCCGCCGTGTTCGCGCAGCACTTTGTTGAAGGCCTTGTCGATTTCATTGCGCGGAATCCGGCCGACCGTTTTCAAGGCTTCCTGGCGGAGCAGAACGCGTTCGATCGCGTTCTGGGTGGCGTCTTCGAGAATGTCCTCGTCCGATTTGGTTTCGCCGGCTTCCTCATAGCGACGACGCAGTTCGCGTTCCTCCTCGGCGATGGTCGCCGGCGCGACCTCGATGCCGTTGACCAAAATTGGATCCGGCGACACCTCTTCGGCGACGGTCTCTTCGGCGGCGGCGGCTTCGGCGGCGGCCTCACCGGTCGGCGGCGACTCATCGGCAACAGGTTTCACTTCTTCCACTTCTTCTGCGGGCAGGATTTCGTCACTCATGCTACTTCTTCTTCGAGTTTAACCGCGGCGCGCGCGAGATCGGTGATGGCGTTCCAGTCTTTGGCGTTGACCAGCTCGCGGGCGACCAACCACGAACCACCGATGGCGCCGACGGCATCGAGGCCGAGCCAGTCGGCGGCGGCGGCGGGACGGACGCCGCCGAGCGGGAGAAAGCGGACGCCGGTATGCAGGTAGGGCGCGGCCAAGGACTTCAAGGCCGCGGGGCCGCCGAGATGGGTCGCGGGAAAAAATTTAAGCAGCGTGCAACCGAGTTCGAACGCGATTTCGATGTCGGTGGCGGTGGCGACGCCGGGGATGAACGGCAGGTTCAGTTCGGCCGCGGCGCGGATCACCCGTGGATTGGTGCCGGGAGCGACGCCGAACTGCGCACCGACATCGCGCGCTTGGCGTAGCTGCTCCGGGGTGAGCACGGTACCGACGCCGATCTGCATGTCCGGCACCTTGGACGCGATGGCGGCGATGGCCGGCAAGGTGTGTTCGTTGCGCAGAGTGATTTCGAAGGTTTGGATCCCGCCCGCAAGCAAAGCCTCGGCGAGGGGCACTGCGAGTTCGGGGTCGTCCAAAGTGCCGACCGGAACAATCCGACTGTTGAGAAATTCTGTCATCCGGTGCTCTTGTAATCCCGCTTGCACCGATTAAACAATCGCTAAACACATGAAGAAAAAAAAGACCACCGCGACGCTCCGCATCTGCTGCCCCGACCGAAAAGGCTTGGTGGTTGCGGTGACCCAGTTTATTCGCGACCACAACGGCAACATTGTGAACCTCGACCAGCATGTGGACGAGATCCAAGATCAATTTCTGATGAGGCTGGAATGGGAGATGGAAGGCTTCGATCTCGAACGCGACACGTTGCGCGAACGGCTCGACACGCTCGCCCTCCCCTACGGCATGTGGTGGTCGCTACACTTTTCCGACGAACCGCTGCGCATGGCCATTTTCGTCAGCAAAGAATCCCACTGCCTCTACGATCTGCTCGCCCGCTACGAGGCCGGCGAACTCAACGTCGATATTCCGCTGATCATCAGCAACCACCCCGATCTTGAAGACGTCGCCGAACGCTTCGGCATCCCTTACCATGTGTTCCCGATCACCAAGGCGACCAAGTCCGCCCAGGAAGCGGCCGAGATCGAACTGCTCCGCGCGCACAACATCGACCTCGTAGTCATGGCCCGCTACATGCAAATTCTATCGGCCGACTTCATCGCGGCCTTCCCCAACCGCGTGATCAACATTCACCACAGCTTCTTACCGGCCTTTGCCGGGGCCAAACCCTACCACTCCGCGTTCAAGCGTGGCGTGAAGATCATCGGCGCCACCGCGCACTACGCCACCGAGGATCTGGACGAGGGACCTATCATTGCCCAGGACGTGCAACGGGTGAGCCACCGCGAAAGCCTTCAGGATTTTATCCGGCAAGGCAAAGACGTGGAAAAAGTGGTGCTCGCCCGCGCGGTGTATCTGCACACCGACCACCGCGTGATCGAGTACAGCAACAAGACCGTGGTGTTCGCCTAGCTACGTTTGGCCTTCTCTTCCAAATAGCGGGCGAAGTACTCGGTACTTCGAAGGGACTGCAACCAGAGCATCGCACCGGTGGTATTGGCCTCGCGGCGAGCATCTTTTTGGTCCAAGGCCCGTGTTAGCTGCCCGAGAAATTCCGCCCGCAGTCGCTTCGGATCAAAGGCCTCCGCGAGGATGGTTTTCGCAGTCGATTGCGCAGTGTTCCAAGCGGCCTCGTCGGCGTACAAGGCAACCGCCGGCTCAACAATCTCTGCGGGATTGTTCGACGCGGTCACGAACCCGGCGAACTGTCCGCCCGGCATCATACCCTCGGCGGCGACCGGGCTGGCAATGACCGGCGTTCCGCACGCCCAGGCGTCAAGCACTTTGCCTTTCACGCCGGCGCCCGAACGAAGCGGAGCCAGCAACAAGCGATGCTGCGCCAGCGCCATCATCGCGTTGCCGACTTGCCCGTGCACATGAAATCCCTGCGCGGGGGCATGGCGTTCCATGACCGCTTTCGGCGCGAACGCGCCGTAGATGTGCATCGATGCCTCGGGCAGTTCGGCGCGCAATTTCGGCCAACACCGGACGAGTTGCTCGAAACTGTCCCGGTTCGGTGGATGTCGGAAATTGCCGATGCTGGCGAAGCCGCTGCGTTCGGCGAAAGACGGGGCGGGCCGTTCAAAAACTTGGGCGGCCAGTGGAACGAGCGCGCTTCGTCCGGGAGCGATCCCGGCGTGATGCACCATGTCGATTTCGGCTGGTGAGACCAAGAGGCTGAGATCGCTACGGTGGATGGCCGCGAGTTCGCGGAGCCACACCTCCGACCGCGTCGGCGGCAGTTCCGTAAGTTCCACCGGATTGCCCGCCGCCGCTTGCGTCTGGCGGAATTCGCGCAGGCCGTGCAGGTCGATCGTGTCGAGAACGCGCAGCGCCCCCGGGAGCAGTCCGCGCACCCGCCAGCTAAACGCCTCTTCCACCATGAAGCGGTCGAAGACAACGAGGTCCGGCTGCAACTGAACCAAAAAGGTGTCGAAGCTGGGATCGTTCAACTCTACCCGTTGGCAGAAACGCCCGGCGGCCCGCAAGTCCTCCGTCGCGTCGGTTTCGCGGGCGGTGCTGGCAACGGTTACCGTCCAGCCGGCAGCGGCCAGCCAGTCGATCAGTTGGCGCGCCCGAACGCCGGCGGCGCTCTTGCGATGTTCGGGCCAGGTGGATCCGATCCAGAGAGCGTTCATGGCAGGTCATCCCTCAGGGATTTGGCGCTGCCTCGAAATGGCCGGAAAATTCAAAAAAGACCGTGGCAACCCGTAATTCAAGCGGCGTGTTTTGGGCCGTATGTAGCAACACCTGGAACGCGCAGGTGTGTTGCCCCAACGCATAATCCTGCTCCAAGCGAATCGCCACATTCCGTGCAGCCGCGGGAAATTCTGTGTCGACCCAAGCTTCCGAGCCGACGGTGCGCCACGAAATCCGCCCGGCGGGGCAAGGGTGCTGCCCCGGCAAAAACACCAACGAGCAGCCCAGTCGACCGCGCTGGTTCGCGCCAGGCACCGGCAGCACCAGATTGGCTTTGTGCCCGGGTAGCAGCGCCACGCCGTAGGTTTCCTGATGCCCCTTTTTCCACCAGCCCTGCTTGAACCAAATCAGGGAGGAAAGAGGACGGTTTCGATCCAAGTCGATCTTGATCGGCTGATCTGCGGGAAAGGTCATCCAACACCAATCTTTCGGCAGGGGAACCCCCGCTTCGCAAACCAGCTCAAGTGGTTTGTCGCGCGGCGGTAAGGGGAGAAACTGAACGGGTTGGCGGGACAAGTGCAGCGGTGCCGTTTCAGAGTCCGAGCGCGTCCCCAGTTTTGGGGGAACGACCAACGGGACATCGCGGAAATCCAACATCGCCCAAGCCGCAGAGCGACTGGGTTCGAACCGCTTGGACACCGTGTGTTGCGAGAATGGTTCCACCGCGAAGAGCCCGAATTCGGCGGGACCGAGCCGGATCGTCGGACCTGGGTCCATATCACAGGTTCGACGAACGAGTTCCCAATCGGCGGCCCCACGCTTCATTTTCTTCCCGGCAATCGCCGCCTGATTTATGGGCAGCAAATAGTGACAACGCTCGCCGGATTTCAAGACCAGCCGGGAATCGACACCGGAGAACGAGGGGTGCGGCAGATAGCTACCAACGGTCGCCCCGGCGAGGGAGGATTGCCGATCAATAATCAGAAGCTCCTCGGCGGGCACCTTCGCCGAGATGTCCGACACGAAGGTTTTCACCTCCCCAGCGGTCACCACCGGGAAGAAGGGCAAGACGGATTTCCGATGCCCCAAATGCAGACCCAGAGCGACGAGCACGAGCAGCGCCAGTGCCACGCTCTGCCGTCCGTCACGCAACGCTGGAATCTTGGTCAACGGGTAGACGAGCCCCATGCCCGCGATCGGGCCAAGCCAAAACACGACGCAGAAGGGATACCTCGGGGACCATTTGGTAAAGGAATAGACGAGGACAAAGCCCAGCGCCGCGCTGAGGAAACAGACGCTGCACAGACGGAGCGATTTACTCCAAACGGCAGCCACCAAGGCAAGGGCGAGCCCCAACCAGCCGGGCCAGGAAATTTGCGCCAAGGCTTGGATGCCAACCACGCCCGGACTGAAGTTCCGGCCAGTGCTCACCAGCTCCCAGAGATGTTCGACTTGGTTGTTCACCGGCAGAACAAGCAAACCCAACACGGCGCACACGGCCAGCGGCCCGAGGCAGCGCCCGGCTCTCTTTAACAAGACACGGAGACGCTGTCCCCGGTCGTGTTCAAGACTGAGCAAGACCATGATCGACACCAGTCCGGGGACGGCCAACATCGTGGTCTCGCGCACGACCAAACCGAACAACAAGACCAGCCCGGTCAGCCATTGGATCCCGGGACGCCGCGAGGCGCAACAGATCCAGGCGAGTAAAATAAAGCACATACATGGCAGGTGCCGGTAGGCGTAGAGGGCAAAATGCGCATTGTTCACATAACCAAGAACGAGGAACAACCACCAGCCGAGCAGCCCTCCCGCCAGAACCAGGATCGATTCGGTCCAGCACCGAATCCACATCGCCAACAGCACAATCCAAAGCCAAGCGAAGCCCACATTGATCCACATCGGAGCGAAATCTCCAAAGATCTCGATGGCGGCGGCCAGAAGCCCTGGATAACCCGGAGCCATCCAGCCCGAAATACTTTTCCAAATATCAAGAGACCAATCGTTCGCGACCAACTGCCGGGCGAGCGGTACATAATCGGTAAACGGATCTTTCGCGAAACAGGCATTGCGGATCTGAACCGCGATATCGGTCACGAAAGCCCCAGTGGCCACAACCACAAGCCCCACTGATATTCGCTGGCTGAGCGTCGCAGTCTTCATCGGCTTGGGTCACGGCAGGTTTAATACTGCGATAGCGACCCGTCCTTGCGGGCCTTGTTCAACCCCCAGGTGAACACCCAGATCGAGATCGGGAACAGCACCAGACCGAAGCCGAACAGCACCATCAACTCGGTCGAGACCTCGGCGATCGTCGCCGCTTTGAGCATGGATTCGCGGATCAACGTCGTCGCGTAAAACAGCGGCACGTAATCGGCCACACCGGCCAACCAGCTCGGCAGCACCGAGGGCGGAAATACCACGCCGCCAAACATGGCGAACAGCGCACCCATTACCATGGCCACCGGGTCCCCTCGTTTAAACGCGAGCGTAAAGCCCGTGGACAAGATTCCCAACGGGGTGAAAGCGACGACCATCGCGAAAAAGGCGACGATCATGGTTAGAAAGTTCATGTTCTCCCACTTGAAATCCATCAGCCAGACAAAGATGAACAAGGCAATGCCGAGACCGACGAACGCGCGGGTGAAGGTGTAGGTCCAGTTCGCCGCGAGCAACAGCGCGACACTCATCGGCGAGGCGAGAATCGTCTCCAGCGTACCCATCACCTGGCCGCTACGTATGTCGGCCATCATCGAACCGGTGGCGGCGCTGAGCAGAGAGATTGCGAGACCACCAGTGACCGCGTAATCGAGATAGTTGTTGGAGTTCACCGCATCGGCGATCTTCACCATCTGGCCGCCCTGCAGGTCACGGAAGACTTGGTAGGTAAAATAGAACAAGACCAGCTGGAAGGCGACACCGACGTAGCGAAGATACAAGGCGAAGCGGTAGCTGAGCATGGTGTACCAGCCGCGCAAGAACAGGGCGCGCATCATCCGCAACAAGGCAATCATGATCCGCCCTCCGTCGAGGTGCCATCGGCTGGCGCTGGCATCGTCCCAGCCGGGGTGGCGTGGTTCGCCGCGCTACTTGCCGCGGCGTCTTCTTCGACCGGACGGCAATCGTACACCGGGACGCGCAAGCCGGCGATCCGTTCGAGGGTGGTGCCGAGGGCGAATGGTTGATTGATGGTGGTCACGAGGGCGCGGCCTTTGCGTGGTTCTTGCAGTACGTGTTCGACTTCGATCGAACCTTGCAAGGTGCGCAGTTCGAGCGGGCTGAGCGCGTCGGTGGTGATGATGTAGCGGGAGGCGGTGCCGAGGCCGACCGACTCGGACGCGCGTTCGTCGACGATCCGGCCTTCCTCGACCATGATCACGCGGCGGCAGAGAATGTGCGCCAGCGTGTGGTTGTGGGTAACAATCAGCAGGGTGTGCCCCTCTTTCTTCACAAGATCATGCATGTTGCGCTGGAAGCGTTCGGTGGCCTCGATGTCGAGGCTGCGCGTCGGTTCGTCGAGCAACAGAAGTTGGGGTTTGTGCAACAGGCAGCGGATCAGTCCGATGTGTTGCTTCATGCCGGTGGAGCATTGATCGAAGCGGCGGTCGAGGTAGTCGACCTCGAACTGCTCCGCGAGTTGTTCGAGGCGCTCATTTACTTTGCGCCGCGACATGTTTTGCAGCGCGCCAAAAAAGTGGAGGTTTTGCCGGCCGGTGAGACGCCAGTAGAAGCTGCGTTCGTCGGCGGCGAGCAGGCCAATGTGTTTGCGGATGTCGTGGTGTTTCTTGAAAGGAAATCCGCAGACCTTGCCGGTGCCCTGGTTCGGCGTGATCACGGTGGCGCAAATTTTCAGCAGCGTGGTCTTGCCGGCGCCGTTGTGGCCGGTGAGCGCGACCGCATCGCCGGTGGCCACGGTCAGATCGACGTCGGTGAGGGCGTTGACGATCGGCCGTTTGTGCGGCTTGAAGATTTTATGGATGCCTTGCAGCTCGATGGCGTTCATGCGCGGGGAAAGTACTCAGTATTTAGTAATCAGTCATCAGTGGTCAGTGGATCGTACAGCCCTGCGGGCTTTTGCTCTGCGGGTACGGACGCTCGGGCCGGTTCGGTCAATGGTCTGTGAGCGGCGGGTCTATCAATCCTGCGGGGAGAGTGCGAGTTCGCGTTTGACTATTTCGACGGCGCGTTGATCGGGGGTGCAGTGGAGTTCGAACACGGGCACGCGTTCGACGACCTCGGTGTAGGCCGCGATGACGCGCTGAAAATTCTCTTTGTGGTAACGTTCGGAAAAGGTGTTGGCGAGGAGTCGGGCGACGGCGCGGGCGGGCGGGACGGCGACGAGTTTGTTTTCGGGGGCCTGAACGAGCAGGAAGATCCCGGCCAGCGGCTGTTCGCCCGGTATTGTTAAAGGGTAGCTGCCGTGCCAGAACGAGGTGGCGGCGAAGGCGGTGTCATCGCGCACGAACAACAGATTTTTCTCGTCGTTGAGCAGGCGGTAACCGGCATCCTGCCAGAGCAGACCGGTGGTGGTTTTGCCAGTGCCGGACTTGGCAATAAAGACCAACGAGCGACCCTCGTAATCAACGTGGCTGCCGTGGCAAATGGCGATGTCGAGCGCGGCGAAGCGATTATGGAACAGATGGTCGCGCATCGGGGCATGCAGCGGGTTCGGGTTCAACTCGTCGATTTCCTGACGCAGATACAAGGTGCCGGACGAGAAGTCGGCGGCAAGATCAGCGACCAATTGCCAGCCTTTCAACTGGAGGCAGTAACTGGCCATGCGAATCGCGCCGGTGTCCGGATCGCGTCCGACGTGAAACCCTTGCACGGAGAAAATCCGGTGGTCGTCCGGAATGTCGACGTCCAGAACCTCGTCGCGGATTTGGTACTCGCCGCCATCGAAGGTCTTTCCGGCGGGATCGACTTGATAGTTGCCGAAACGGTGGCCGGTATGGATTTCCCCGGGATGGGGATAATCGAGTTGAAATCGAAACGTGCGTCCGGCATTTTGAAAGCAGAGTTGAGCAGAGTTCATCGGTTGAGCCATGACAAAAAATAAGCTCCTCCGGTAAGGGAGGAGCCAGACAAATTGACTCAGAATATGAGTGGGGTCTTTTAGACCTGCGGAGTGCAGGTGGAGCCAGCGCAACCGGGGTCGTTATATCCAGCAGCGACTTCCGGGAAGGAGAAGCCTTTCCGGAGTTCGGTTTCGAGTCCGCCGGTGGTGTCGAGAATCACCGAGTTGATGAAAGACTGAGCGGGGAAGATGGAGACATTGTCGCAACCAGTGATAGGCGAAATCGCAAAAGTCAGGCCAGTCGGGGCAGTGGTGGAGCCGCAGGGCATTCCGCCGGTGGCACGGGCATCACGACCGATGCAAAGACCGGTGGATTGCATAGACGCCTTGGAGGAGTCTTCGAGAAGGATGTTCGTGATCGTGGGTTTTTGGTAAGTTTTCATATGTGTGTTTGAGTCCTCGTCTTTTTTAGTTCCGAGAAAAAAGATTATACTATTTCTAAAGTCAAGCGATTTGGTTCTCCGAAAACGCGTTTTCGTTCCTGCGTGATCTCGCAATGGTAGGGAATACTGCTGCCGGCATCGCCCATTTCCAAGGATGCGGCGGCCGAACAACGTCCGCAATGATCGCGGCTACTGCACGAATTGCAGCCGATCGCGGTGGTGGTGCGGCTCCGCTGGGCAGCTTGCAAATGTTCGGCCCACCCCGACAGGTCGTGGTGCAATAGATCATATCCGGTCTCACGCCACAACATGCAGGAGTGCAGGGTTCCGGTGGGGTCGACGTGGAAGGTGCGGATGCCGGCACCGCAGGTAAACAGTTCGTCGCCTTGGGTGGTCAATGCGACCGCGTCG
>Ga0209828_1000554_pt1 | contig 35354 bp, 30 predicted proteins | sample MaitaG_FD_187429 | JGI IMG/M metagenome (GOLD analysis project Ga0209828, IMG submission 187429) | Marine algal microbial communities from Maine, USA - Maine_Asex2 metaG (SPAdes) (version 2) | ecosystem: Host-associated > Algae > Red algae > Unclassified | place: Maine, USA | collected 2015-01-05
TCCTGTTCAAAAACCGATTCAGCCGTGTGCGCTCAGTTAGGAATTCTAACTTGAAACGCCCCGTCTTTGTCGTTGAACAGTACAACCTGAATCCCAGAAAATACAGCGTCTCCAGCTTTTCATTGTGACGCGCACAATCACGCTCCGCAAATCGACCGAATCGGATCAGTCGCGTTCTCGACGGCTCCAACAAAAGACCAAAACGCTCCAGTCTCTTGTGTAGCACCTTCTCAAAGCGGCTACTGGCTTATGACCAAGCGACTCAGCAAGGGCAAGTTAAGCGGTTGGCCCGATGGGCAACGTGCTGTATCGGCCGCCAGTGCGCATCAACTGCGCATCATTCTCAGTGGCGGCAATTGGCAGACACCGTCGGAGCACACAGCGCGCTCATCCACTACGGTGCCAGCACCACTTGCACATACACCACGATCAACTACGATTAGCAGCAACAGCTTATAGCCAGCCATGGAACTGCAACACCCATCAGCCATGACAGTGGGACACGCCACACAACGAACAGGCAAAACCAGCACCCGCTGAGCAGGGTACCAGCACCCGATTCGTCGATCTGTCCGAAAGCGAGCTGGAGGCGCTGATTGAATGCATCGAACAGGCCAGGACACACAACCTGGCGCTCAGTTCAGCGGACTATGGAGTTGCTGCTCGGTGCCGTCATGATGCTGGCCAACATGCAGGAGCGGCTTGAGGCGAATGATCTGAATGTCCATAAGCTCAAAAAGCTTTTGGGTATGGTGCGCTCATCGGAGAAGCTGCGCGACCTGCTTCCCGGTGATGATGACAAGCCATCATCTGAGAGCAATAGTGCCGAGAAAGAGAATCGTGCAAAAGCTGCCAGTGACAGAAAAAAAGCCAATCGCAACAAGGCGAAAAAGACGCCTGTGCGAAAACCCCAGATTCACCACCATCCTTTGATCGGTATGAGCAAAGGGGATCACTGTCCGCAGTTTCATGCAGGCAAGGTGTACAAATACACCCCGGTGGTGCTGGTCCGAGTGAGCGGCCATGCGCCGCTCGGTTGCCACAAACATATCGCAGAGAGCCTGCGATGTAATGGCTGTGGTAAAATCTACAGCGTCGATCTGCCTGAGCATGTGCTGCCCGATGGGCCACGGGATCAGCAGTATGGATACTCGGCTAGAACGGTGATAGGTATCAACAAGTACTTTGCCGACAGTCCTTTTTATCGTCAGGTGCACGTCAATGGTCTGCTTGGAGAGCCAATAGCCGCCTCCACGATCTTTGATCAGTGCGAGAAGCTTGCCGATGCGCTACATCCGATATTCAAGGCCATCAAGCGTGAGGCTGCCAATGCCTCGTTGTTCTATCTGGACGACACCACCAATCGGATTCTGGGCCAGCAACCGATATCAAAGAAAGGGCGCGATGGGCGTGAACGACTGCGAAGTGGCATCTATACCTCAGCGGTACTGGCCATCAGTTATCAGATGCGCCCCTTGGTGCTATTCCAGACCAATGTGGGCCATGCCGGGGAATTCATGCAAGAGATTCTGCGTGTGCGCGACCAAAGTCGAGCACCACCGTTATTAATGAGCGACGCACTCAGCTCCAACCATGTGATCGGTCATGAATTTGAAAGATGCCTTTGTAATGCTCACTATCTGGAGTCGTTTTTTATCCCGAGTTGTTCAAAAAGAAGCCGTGCATTGCGATGTAATTGATGTGTAAACTCAAGATAAAACCTTCTCACAACGATTCAAGAATTGACAGAACATCAGGTTTCAAGCTCCATGCAGTTGATTTTGCAGGTTCTATCCCTGCTGTTTCCCAGAACAACTCCAACGCATCTCGCTTCATTTTCAGGTTTGTCGTAACGTACCTGCTGGTGGTACTGACACTGGCGCAGGTAATCACGGATGACGGTAATATCTACACCTGATTGAAGAAGCGCGACTGCACAACTGTGTCTTAGCGCATGAGGTGTTATTAACCTGGGTTTGAGTGATGGCCGTTTTTTACTTGCTGCAATGGCGCATTGGCCCAGAATGTAGGCGACGCCATCGCGGGACAAGGGTTGTCCTCGAGCGTTGAGAGACGTACTTGGGCGGCTCGTGTTAATTGAAGATCTCCTATAAGGACCGACTGCGCTTCGCTAACGCGAGCCCCTGTGTTGTACATGAACAGTAACAATGCATGGTTACGACGGCCTAAAACAGTTCTGCGATCTGGTTGGCTCAGAATGAGACGCACATCCTCAGGCTCGAGGTAGGATGCTGTTGCATACCGGGTCTTTTTCGAAGGTATAGATAAAACCTTGTGGTACTGCTCTGCGTGCTCTGGATCGCCGCGCAGCAGATGTTTGCAAAATCCGCGGATGGCAGCCAGACGACAATTTCTGCTCACCACTTTATTCGCACGTTGCGATTCAATGTGACTCAGAAAACTTTTGATTTGATTGACATCAAGATCTGTCGTTCTGATCTCAGCCACAGCGCATGGCTTGTTGTCGGAGACATAAACGAATAAAAGTCGCAGCGTGTCACGATATGCTCGGATGGTGTGAGGACTAGCGCCACATACGCGACGCAAATGCTCATGGAAATAGGACTCAACAAATCCGGGTAGAGCGTTTTTCTTGGCTTTTCTGTTCATCGACCACTTCCTCCCATCTGAACGCGGCGCGCAAATCGATCACTTGCGACCTGCAATAACTCGGGGGTTGCGTGTAGGTATACCTCTGTACCCAATATGTTGTCATAGCCCATGTAGGCAGAAAGCCATGACAGACGAGCATGAATATCAATGTCCTGCTCATACCACTGCGTCAACCGGTGCACAGCATAAGTGTGTCTGTCATATGGGCGTGGCCCCGTTCTTCCTCTGGGGGGCTTTAAACCCGTGCGCCGGAAAAGTTTGCGAACCTCTTTCAGTATTATGTCAACAGGTACTCGGCTTCCGTCACGTCTGACGCAAAAACTATTGTTGTCCAATATAATGGATTCGTTTGGTTTTACGTAGCTGCACAGTTTGGTGGCAAGGTCCCCACCAAAGGGCACTAACCGTGTCTTGCCTTTGCTTTCATGTATCGAGAACACACCGGTAACCAGATCAGCATCTTTTGCTGTCAAACGCTCACTGTGCTCTTGAGTGGTTTTAATTCAATTCCGTCTCTAAAATATTGAGATTTATATCGACGACCACGGTAATCCCGATGAGGCTATCTGTGCCAATCCAATCCAATCCCATCCAATCGAATTCGACTGCAAACACGCTTTGCAGCCTTGTGGGCATGCCAAACAGATCCAGCCGAACCCTTCGCAACGACACGTCGCTCACCCCGAGTGGCTCAATGTTATTTCGGTATTGCATTTTCGGCAATCCAGCAGTTCCATCACTATTTAGTGTGTGCGAGGAGATACTCTTGAAAACTATCACCGTGAAGCTACCAGAGACGTTGGCAATCTGGCTGTCTAACCGTTCTATCGAGTTGGGCCGCCCTCAGTCTGAAATCGTTCGCGAAGTACTTCAGCAAGCCAGCGATGGAACTGGGAGCAAGAGTTGCCACGACGCGTTTGCAGACCTTTGTGGAAGTATCAAGAAACCCGACGATCTATCGACGAACTCCAGCCATTTGAATGGATTTGGCGAGTAGTGCAAGTCCTTATCGATACAGGCCCCCTGGTCGCATACCTGAACCGCAGAGATCGATGGCACAGTTGGGCCGTAGAGCAAATGAGTTCCTTAGTACCGCCTCTCGTGACATATGAGCCGGTAATCAGTGAAGCAAAATTTTTGATTCAGCAAATGGCGGCAACCCATGTGGGTTTGTTCAAAAATTAAATGACGGTAATTTGAAAATAGGTATGGAGCTGCAAGAAGAAGCATCAGTCATTCACTCACTGATGAAGCGCTATGTAGACACGCCCATGTCATTGGCAAACGCTTGTATGGTCAGGCTTTCTGAACGGTATTTTGAGTGTCGTGTATTCACACTCGATTCGGATTTTGAGCATTATCGACGTAATGGACGTCAAGTCATCCCACTTCTTTATCCGTAAGCGCTCGACGCTGTACATATTTTGTCGTTTTGCCTTACTGCCTAAAATGCGTTCGTCAATCACATACGCCTTTTATGTATACCGGGAGATGTATTTTTATAGGTAAACAGCGGTGGCTTTTGTACGTTGTGTAAAGGATGGGCCCAACTCTACTGCATCTTCGATTCTTTCGGCTGCTATATCATGTGACGCCTGGCCTGTTCGCCGACTGACCAAGGGTGCCAGTGTCATCTTGATATCCCGTGAGTGACGACTTTTCAGCGCTAAGGCCATCCCTTCCCATTTTTTTTCGTGCTGCTCGAGCCAGTTTTCGATCTAGATCATGCCATCGCCTCCCTGCACGGCATTCACTTTACAAAATAGGTCATTCACTTCATAAATCGGCTCTCGGCAGCCATAGATTCACATTGCATGTAGCTTCACACCGTAACGGGTGACTTTACTGCGACGGATTCGCGGGTGTTGGTGCTCTCCATTTACCCGTATTGACGGTGGGTACAACATTTGCTTGGATGTCCTGCATTGATCCCGAACTTGATCTATTTGCAATTACTCTTGCCAATCCATGCTAATGAAAAACGTATTGCGCACGCTTAACTTATCTGTTGCTGCGGTAACTGCATGTATTTCGGTAACATCCTGCACTGACAACCGACTACCACAGGCTGACACTCAAGACACCACCTCTTCTTCAGTTTCAGAGGAAGTTCCGGTTGGCGGCCTAGAAGCTGCAACACCCACTACGGTTGACAACAGACCAGACATTGTCGTTGTTGTTGCAGACGATATGCGCTGGGATATCATGAGCGGAGAGGGTCATCCATTCGTGCGAACACCCAGTATTGACCAGTTTGCAACGGAAGCTGCCTTGATGGAGAACGCGTTCGTACCTCTGGCTGTCTGCTCGCCTTCTCGTGCTGCAATTCTTACAGGTCGCGAACCACACTTGGCTAGTGCGCCTCGAATCGCTTGGCGAAACAATTCTTTCCTGCAGACGCAAAGAACCTTCGCAGAGGATCTCCAAGCTGCAGGATATACGACAGCTTACATCGGAAAGTGGCATCTAGGCGATGGTTCTGAGCCCAAAAAAGGCTTTGACCATTGGGAAAGCTTTGATTGGCTGGGCGATATGTTTGACCCTGTCGTGCACATTAATGGCGTTCCACAGCAGTTTACCGGATACGCTGACGACATACTGAGCGCACGCGCCGACGAGTTCATGCAAAGTCAGGCAGACTCCAATAAGCCTGTTTTCTTGATGGTAGGTCTCAAAGCACCACATCTGCAATTTGAGCACCCTAAACGCTACGACAATGAGTATGCTGATGTAGAAATACCCAAGCCAGACAGTTACGACGAAGACTTTAGTGTCTCTGGGAAAGATCAGACAATAAAAGATTGGTTAGGTATTAGTAATTTTCCTTGCGGACTGAAGTGCTTCAAAGGAAAGTGGGACATTTACATCAAAAAACACTTCCGGGCCATTCTTGGTCTGAATGATTCGGTACGTACACTACGCTCTGCCATCGCCCACCGCAAAAAAACTGATAACACGCTTTTCATCTACACGAGTGACAACGGATATACACTGGGTGAGCACGGTCTGACCGAAAAGCACATGATCTACGAAGAGCCGATAAGGGTTCCATTTCTTATCGATTTCCCCGGCCAGCAAGATCGAGGGTACCGTTTCGACGGTTTGGTTAGCACACTTGATATCGCCCCTACCGCTCTGGATTATGCCCAAGTTTCCATACCCGACTATATGACCGGACGCAGCCTTCGAGGACTTATAGATCCTGAGATCTCTGAAGATGACAAGCGGCGAGACTGGCGTGACGAATTGTTCATGGTATATCCTCAATGGCAAGTTGGCTTGCGAACCGATCGATACAAATATATAGAGTCACTAAAAAGCGCAGGTCACATCGAACTGTACGATTTACAGAGCGATCCTAACGAAATGCAAACGTTGCATGACGATCCAGCCTATGTAGAAGTACTCAGTGACATGCAGCAGCGACTACAATCATTGACAGAAGATAATCAATGGAGCAGAAGAATTAAAAAACCTGTCGAAAAAATGCTTGTGTCTTCAGCCATTGATTCTTCTCTTGCCGATCAGATCGCGCAAACCACTTCGCTCGGATCGATACCCGACATTAATACTGTTGATAAAAATGGGCTTTCGTGGCGCGAGGTTGAGCGGAACGAAAACGGGTTTGAAATCGGCAACAACATACAAGAGAACAGTACTGTGCTTATGGCGCTGCCGATAGAAGGTACGCATTCATGGGACCCATTTGTACGCGTGTTCATTGACACCCCCTATGAAAGCTCCATGTATGTCGGTGGAAAATCATTATGGGATAACTTCGAGCGCCGACCACTTGATTTTCCGAACCCACCCATAACTGATCAGCGGGCGTTAATGATTTTACGCTTTGATGGCGCGGGCACTCAGGCTATAAAACTGGAAGTCGAGGCTCCTGAGGGCACTATCGTTTTGCCGTTGGAATCAGACAAGGCACTGGCAACCGCCGAGCGTAGTCGCATGGTTGGCTGGTTGGGAGAATGGAACGAGGAGTATATGTGTTCAAAGAAAATAAATGAGGATCACTCCGCCAAAGCCGAGGTAATCTCTTGGTGAGCCGCTCAAAGCGGCGCAATTCTTTATGAGGTGCGAAGGACAGAACCGTTGCAGCGAAGCTGAGATACCAGCCCAAGCTCATGAACCTCAGGCCCACTCTCCTCCGCGTGGCGCTTGATCTCTTCGATTATGCCTACCTTCTTTAATGTCACGCGCTGCGCTTTAACACCGACGGTTAGTCATAGAAGTTTTGTACTCAATGGCTACGCCTGCCTATGCAGGAATTGCCTCGTCGAGCAGAACGCTCAACATGAAGCGAAGAGAGTTCTCCCATGTGATCACCTCATTACGTGGTAAATAGCGATTCAACTCGTGCGCCACCTTGTTCTCGATGAAATCAACGATGAGGTTGGCGGGATCATCATCGTGTTTCATAGCTCTGTGACTGAACCCAACAGCTTGGTTCATGTGATACAGGTGGGCTCGAAAGATGTTTCAAATTTTATTGATACAAAGCTTACGATTTTCGGTGGTAACAAAACATCCTTACATGATGTTACCGGCTACAAAGGAGAAGTGTACGGCGTGCAACTACCGCAAAAATTGGAAGCTGATTACGCAAGACAAATTGGTCAGATTTTCGAGACCAATCAATCCGGACGGAGTATTGCTGATGTACCCGCTATTTAAAACGATGTCAGCCGTAATATTGATGATGTACAACAAGCATTGCCTGACAGGCTCAATGCAACATCAGCTCCCGAGCTATCAACACGAGCAAAAGTTGGTAACCTCACTGCACGCGGCCTGGGTATTTTGTATTTTACCGGAAGTGCGCTTCAAATATACCAGGACTTTCAAACATTACGCTCAGGTGGTGACAAAATGAAAAGTACTGCAGATATCGGTGCTGGCTACAAAGGTGTGGTACTTGGAGTGGCAATTGCCAATGGACGAATTGCCTTGAGCACCGCTACTATTGACTTGAAAAAAAATTGCATAGGGTGTTTACTCAACCAGAGTCAACCCAGGAAGATCCTTATAGAAATTCTTCGAGGCTTCGGGTTTGGAAGTTGCTATAAATCCAACTATTTTTAAGTCTCTTAACATTATAGTTTTTCGAATATATCTGTTTCCCAAACACCTGTCGGTTCAGTACGCTGCACGCCTCCATGGGACTTGACGCAACAAACAACACGAGCGTACACGCCGCAGACTCAATGCGACGTTACGAATTAACATTGTCTTGCACGTGAAATTCACCTATAAAATCTGGCTCAAAAATTCCCGAGTCCTGGGATCTTCTGCCATTTCAAAGAATGTGGCAGGCGATCCATGCTCAACAATCACGCCACGATCAGTAAAATAGATATGATCGGCAATCTCTTTTGCGAAACCCATCTCGTGGGTCACTAGAATACAGGTCATACCATCTTCGGCCAAGTCTTTGATCGTTACCAGTACCTCCTTGACTGTTTCAGGGTCTAGCGCGGCTGTCACCTCGTCGAATAACATGATATCCGGATTCATAGCCAAAGAGCGTGCAATGGCAACGCGTTGTTGCTGGCCGCCTGAAAGCTCGCCCGGGTAGGCATCTTCCTTTCCCTTTAATCGAACCTTGGCTATGAGCTCTCTAGCCCGGGTTTCAACATTAGCGCGATCTTGCTTAAGCACTTTAATTGGTGCCATCATGATGTTCTCTAGTGCTGTCTTATGGGGGAACAGATTGTATTGCTGAAACACCATCCCAACCTTCTTGCGTAGTTCAAGCTTGTTCAAGTCCTTATCGTTGACCTCAAGCCCTTCGACCTGGATTGAGCCAGATTGAATATCGTTGAGTGCATTGATGCAACGAATCAACGTGGACTTGCCAGACCCTGATGGGCCAATGATGCAAATGACCTCGCCTTTCATCACATCCATGGAAATGCCCTTGAGCACCTCCAGAGTGCCAAAGGATTTATGTACATCCTTTATGGAAACAATAGGTTGGGCTTCTGTCCATTCGGTATTAGACATGGTTAGGCTCTATAGTTTGACCGCAAAGCGACGCTCTAGCGCAATGGTTGCGCGAGCGATCGGGTAGCAATAGGCAAAAAAGATAAGCAAGGCAAAACCGTAAAAAGGCACCAGTAGTTCTGGCCGATTGTTTTCAGCTTCTATCGCTTGTCTGCTGAGTGTTATTAGCTCTTCAACGCCCAGCAAAGAACATAGTGGAGTCGCCATCGTCAAAATGGCATACCAATTCATCCAGGGCGGGATCATGCGCTTGAAGCACTGCGGCAATATGATTTGCCACAATGTTTGATGACGCGTGTAGGCCAATGACTCAGCCGCCTCCCATTGACCACTTGGCACAGAATTAATGGCACCCCTAACCACCTCTGCAATATTCGCCATAATGGGAAGACACAAACCAAAAACGGCTTTGACCCAGTCAGGGATACGGATGACGCTCTCACCGAATTCTATTTCGTAAGGTAGTGCGAGTAAAACGATAAACAGTAAAACCAACCAAGGTGAGTTTCTGAATGTCTGCGTTATAACTTGAGCTGGCAAGCGTACTAAAACGTTTGGTGAAATTTGCATCAGGCCCAATAAGACACCTAATAGGGTGCCGATTAACATAGCGAAAAACGAGATAATGATATTAAAAAAGAATCCACCTGTAACAATGAACGGGATCCATCGTAGCAATGCCTGAAAAGCACTGGTCATGGTGTAAGAACTTGCGGCGTGTCCGACAACAGGCCAGACAATAACAAGTGCCGCCGCAAGCATCCATGCCCAAATTGGGGTCGATGCCAACCAACGTGAGAATAAAAGGTCCTCGGGCGCGCCGGCAGCCTTTGCAGCAAATGGTTTCAACACGGCAAAACCAGTTTGCCCTTGCGTGTCTACTCCCGGAATCTTGCTTTTGCTAAACATCGCTTAGCCTCCGTAACCGGGAATGCGCATTGCCTTTTCCCAGCGATGCATACCGAACACAAGGATGCCAACCAGAAATATGAATGAAAAGAAGAGCAACAACATGGTGGGATATTGAGCGCTTGGATAGTCGCTCCAGATACTCACACATTGATACAAGAGTTCTGGTACAGCAATAGCGATAGCCTGAGTGGTCGTTTTCACCAGATTGACCAAATTATTATTCAAGGCCGGGAGCGAAACTCTGAAGGCCAGCGGCAACACGATTTCCGTATACGTTTGAAAACGCGAAAAGCCCAAGGCACTCGCGGCTTCTGTCGTGGATTCCGGTACAGCCTCAATGCCTGAGCGAAAGATTTCGACATTAAACGCACCTGCGAAAAAGGACAAGGAAATTATCGCCCAACCGATGTTAGATATGAGAGGAACTTCAGTCCATCCATCAGAACCCACCACAGATGGTGTAAATTGCCCGAGCGCAAAATAGAAAAACAGCAGCTGCACAAAGGGTGGCGTGTTGCGGAAAAACTGAATATACCCTTGCACGAAACGACGAATCCAGACCGACGGCGAATTTTGCATCCAAGCACCAACTACACCAATAATCACAGAAAATATGACACAAGCAACCGACAGTACAATGGTGTGCTGAAACCCTTTGACGATTCTTGCCCATTGCCTGGGCTCATGAAAAAAAATAAAATTCCAGCGCGGATAATCGTCGGCCAATTGTCTGAAGTACTCGGTAAAAACTTCAAGCATGGGAAGATGTCGCCTGCGCTGGGGAACTGTGTCAATTCAACAAATCAGAGGTGTTTAACCCGGAATATTCATGAAATCACTCTATCCCTCCTCGCCCCTTTCCCTGCAGCGACTCCTACTCCGTCGGAAACAAACTCTGTGATCCGCTCTGTCGAAGAATTCGCTACAGGAAAAGAGTTCGGTGAATGCATTCGGTGCGGCGACCTTGCGCATTCATGAATAGTCCGGGCTATTAGGGCCTCTGATGCTATTTTTTAATTTTACTCTGCTAACCAATCACTATAAGCAGCATTTTTATCTGCCAGATAGGCTGTGGGCTTGATACCCCATTTAGCTTCCAGCTCAATCAATTCTCCAGACTGGTGCATATTGAATGTGAGGCCAGACATAAAGTGTCCAAATACACAGTCTTTCTCAGCTAATGGAACGGCCAGTGCCCAAGGGTTGTCATCTTCTGAAGCCAATGGCATTTCGAATTCCTCAAAATCTCCCGATGAGAGGTCAGATCCGATTGAAGAATCATCATAAACCCAGGCAACACACTTTCTATCACGAAGTGCCTGCTTGGCCTCTGCATTACCTGTAAATGCAACAATCTCTACGCCATAACGCTCTGTGACAACTTCGTTGTAAAACGCACCTTGCTTACCGCAAACCGGCTTGCCCTTCAGATCGTCCCAACTTTTGAATTCCAAGGCTTTTGGTGCCATGATATTAGTGCCAGAGGTGTAGTAATTAGGCTGCGTAATGCCAACGATTTCACGTCTGTCAGCACGGTCAGACATTGTCGCTATCATCATGTCAATTTTACCCTGCTCCAGAAACTGCATACGGTTTGAAGATTGTACTGCGACCGTTTCAAGCTCGACACCCATCGCGTCTGCCGCTGCTTGTGCAACATCGATCTCCATACCAACGATGCTCCCGTCAGTGTTTCTGAAACCCCATGGCTTGTAATCCGCTTTTACACCAACGACAATTTTGCCGCGTGTCATGACTTTATTCCACACTTCATTGGTGCAGGCAGCGTGAGCCGCAGAGGACATTCCGCTTAGCGTGGTTGCAACCATTACAGCCATAGTGATTTTTTGTATCATCATCATTCTCCTCTAGTTGTTAGATATTTTTGTTAGATATTTATATTTTTACTATGCAACGCAACCTAGCATGGATTACGCTTCAGTTCCCGCCCCTTACTTCGAATTACGACTATTAATACATTTCTCAATCTTACCTGACACTGAAGAGTTTTCGTAGTGAAGCTTTTTCAGTAATGGCTGCATAAGATAAAAAAGCTGCGGGCTCTCGGTTACAGAATCGCTTATATCGCTCAACAGAGACTGTATATTGCTGACACAAGCATTAACCTGACGAGGCAAGCATGGCGCTTCTGCATTATCATGCAGCTACTGGGCTTTGGTGGTGTGTCAATTGGTACTGCTGGCTAATTCTTCACGTGCATGCTCACACAATTGATCATAATCCTGATAGCTGGTAGCTCTGGCCAGTCTTGAAAAGCTGGATGGCGATAACTCAATTTCGGCGACAACTAATTGAAAGGATTGCGAGGCAATCTCAACACTGTTTTTTACAGCGAAGCCTGCCGCCATCTTCAGAGCGACACTCAATTCACCGTAATTCTCGGCTATAGAAGCCTGCACACTGATGGGTGTAACGGTCTTTTGCATGAACTGCAGTGTTTCAATTATGTTATACGTTATCAAGACTTGAATCGTATGTTTCAATAAGCAATTGAGTATCGGATACAACCGTATGTCCAGTGCACTTCCATCACACGCATCGGTCGTAGTAATTGGCGGAGGCATCATGGGGTGCTCTACCCTCTATCATTTGTCAAAATTGGGTGTCACGGATGCCATATTGGTGGAACGGAATAAATTAACCTCAGGCACTACATGGCACTCCGCAGCTCAAGTTCGTGCGTTAAGGCACTCGCGCAATCTCACTAAAATGATTCAATACTCAGTTGACTTGTACAGTCAGCTGGAACAAGAGACTGGACAGTCGGTTGGATGGATTCAAAAGGGCTCACTGTCAATTGCCACCAACCAAGATCGCCTGATTCATATCAAGAGGCAGGAAGCGCTCGCTCAGGCTTACGGCATCGCAGCAACATCTATTTCTGCTGGTGAAGCACGCGAGCGTTGGCCATTGATGAATAGTGAAGATGTCATTGGAGCTGTCTGGTCACCCGACGACGGACGGGTATCGCCCAGCGATGTATGCGCTGCACTCATTAAAGCTGCCAAAGCAGCAGGAGCGACACTATTTGAAGATATCGGTGTTTCCGGTGTTATAACTGAAAATGGCCGCGTGCGTGGTATAGAAACAACTCAAGGCACAATTCAATGTGATGCAATTGCATTGTGTGCGGGGTTATGGTCGCAAGAAGTGGCTGCACTGGCAGGTGCCGAGGTTCCTGTACTTGCATGTGAGCATTTCTATTTATTGACAAAGCCCATTGACGGCATAATGGGAAACACGCCAACCTTATCCGATCACGATAACAAGCTCTACATCCGCGACGATTCCGGTGGTTTGCTGGTCGGTTGTTTTGAGCCAATGGGCAAGCCGATCAAACCAGGCGTTTTAGACGCCAATTTTGAATTTGGCTTGTTACCAGAAGATTGGGATCATTTTCAGCCAATGATGGAACATGCTTTACACCGTTTGCCGGTACTTGAAAATGCTGAGGTCAAGATGCTGCTCAATGGCCCAGAGAGCTTTACACCTGATGGTACGTTCATGCTTGGTGAGACTGCGGAGACACGTGGTCTTTTCCTGGGTTGTGGTATGAATTCGGTGGGGTTGGCATCAGGTGGGGGCGCAGGGATGAACCTTGCGCATTGCATCGTTCAAGGCGCACCAGCCTATGATCTGAGTGAGGCAGATGCTAAACGATTTGCCCCCGTGTTTAATTCCGTGGATCATTTGATGGCGCGATGTCCTGAGATACTAGGCACACATTATGATATTGCCTACCCTGCCAGGCAGCTTAAAACGGCAAGAAATCTCAGGCAGCTACCGCTGCAAAAAGAATTTGAAAAAGCTTCCGCCTTTACCGGTCAGTTCTTTGGTTGGGAACGCCCTCTCTACTTCAATGCAGCGAAGCCTCCGCGACACACATTTGAAAAACCCGATTGGTTTGAAAACGTACGAGCAGAGGTAATGTCGGCCCATCACGATGCCGCAGTATTTGATCTATCTTCGTTTGGGAAATTAGAGGTAATCGGTCCGGACGCAGAAGCTTTTTTACTCAAGACCTGCGCGGGTTATCTGGATCGTGAACCAGGCTCTGTAATCTATAGTGCAGTGCTTAATGAGAGAGGCACGTTTGAAAGCGACCTGACCGCACAACGCATTAGCAAATATCACTACCGTTTATTCGTAGGTACTCAAGCCATCAAAAAAGATATGGCCTGGTTTTCTCGAGCGGTATCAGGTGATGCTGATGCAATAAGCTACGACGTAACAATCACTGATGTCACTGAGGAACACGCTGTATTGGCAGTGATGGGACCCGCTACTGCAGCCATCATCGCTTCACTAGGTGCAAACCTTGAGACGTTGGGCTATTTCAAACATGTAGAAACCACTATAGCTGGCATTAACGTCAGGGCAGCTCGTTTATCGTATGTTGGTGAAGCTGGCTGGGAGATTACCTGCGCAACTTCGCATGCCAATACCTTATACAAGGCTCTGACGACAGCCGGTGTGAAGCCTGCCGGTCTATTTGCGCAAACATCCATGCGAATAGAAAAAGGTTTTCGCGCCATGGGACATGAATTGGATTCAGATGTTTCCCCTATTGATGCAGGACTGCAAGCATTTACACGTAATTCAGGCGGATTCATCGGGTTCAGCGAATTGATCAAAAAATCAGGCCAACCGTTATCTCAACAAATCGTTTCACTGGAGTTTGATAATGAGTTTGCAATTCCTCTTGGCTATGAGCCGGTAATCCATAACGGTAAAATCATAGGCAAAACAACGTCTTGTGCATTTGGCTATCGAGTGAATAGACCTATCGCATTGGCCCAAGTGTCTGAGCAGCTCGAATCCGGTATGCGCGTCGAAGTCAATATTGCAGGAAACCACTATTTGGCGCACGTTAGCGTTGCGCCACTGTTTGATAAACAAGGTGTGCGTATGAAGTGCTAGCCCCTAATCGACAGTGAATTCATCGAAGGGGTTTATACAGAACCAGTTCATTAGGCTCGCACTAGTTCGTACTTTGGATCATACAGATCAGGATTGACTACGGTGGCTGAAGCAGGTTCGCCCATAACGTCGACCATCAGTTCGCTGCCAACAGCATCAAAACCCTTGGGGTTTTCGCTATGGTACCAACTCCGTAATGCATCTTCTTCATTACACTTTTTGATTATTGGCTTCTACCTTGGAAGTCAAGTCGGCTAGTAATGTATGGAATCTATATTCAAATATACTGATTGAAGTCTACTTTTGTGTCTGCCAACGTTGAAATTCCTATGGACGCGATCCAAACCGTGCGAAGTTACCCTCGTTGAGCCCCAGCAATTCCATCTCGACTATCTCGCGAAAGCGCTCATGATCCTGGCTTGTCGCTTTTTCGTTAGCCCAACGTTCTGAACACTTGATAGCTTCGCTTAAGCTTGTGCCCTCACGCACGGTATCGCCAATCAATGAAACAATTTTATCGATGTAGCGTAAACGAAAAGGATCAGGTTGGCCCAGGGTCTGACGAACCTCTGCGTATTGTTCAGCGGAGCGCTGATATGCGCTTATGTATAGCTCTTTAAGCATGACGTGATCCTCCAGTTCGTAAACCGCAAGCAATGCCTTTGTGTACAGCTCTCTCGGAACACCGACAAATGAAATAGGCACAAGGTTGTCGCGGATCATTGGCAGGTTCGCTGCAAGCCGCGACAAACGCTCGTTAACGTCGTCAAAAGGTTGTAGATAGGGAAGTTGAGCGAGTGCAACCAAGGATCGCTCGAAAGGATCTCCAATCGCTGCGAGCCGCGCCAACAACGCATCGAAATCAGCCTCGATGATCTGTGGAGAATCGCATGGTCGATAGGTAGAACCACCGATCCCTACTGCAATTCTGCGAAGACGCCCTGGTGACAAAGGGTCAGGCAGAAGCTCGTTGGCCAGTAGAGCGTGAAGGTTCAGAATAGTCAGACGATCAAAGCCAGTTTCCATGACGTTTTCGATGAGAAACTCTGTGGCGTCCCGATGATTACGAATCATCCGCGCTTCGCGCGGATCGTACCCTTCAGCCTCGACGTTCAGCGCTATCAAGCGACGCATGTCCAACAGCGAGTATGTGTTGCCTTCAAGCCTGCTCGAGTTCCAGGATAGGTCGATCAACAAGCGATCGACGACTCGTCTTGCATACGTTCCGGCCAGCTGAACCGATTCGATGACCGTGCCGAGCCGATGCAGGTATTGTCGTTCATCTTCAGTGAACCACTTCGTTTCACCTGGCACATAAGCGCTGAGATAGTCTGATCGGTAGCGTGCAATCGTTCGCTTAGAGACAGGCACCTCTAGCCGCCTCAGCATTGCTCGGCTTCTTATAGAAAGCGACTGCTCCTCATCAGAAAGAGCGCTTACAAAATCGTTCGGGACGGAATAACGCGCCCAGCGTCTGCTGCCACGTCTGTGAAAAAAATAGAATCAACCAAGCTTGCCAGTCGTCGCTGCAAAGCTCGTCGAGAAATACGATCACCAAGTTCGTCTTCCAGATCCGACAAGGCAAGTCCGTCCAACGAGCGCGCCACGATGGCGAACAATTCGTCATCTGACGGGGTTAAATTTTCAGAGTCCTTTACTGAAAGAAACCATTATTTTGGTTCGTAGAGCTATTATAAACCGGAAATACGGTTTATAGAAATTCTATGAATCAACAAAAGACGAATATGCAGTAACCCAATCGGGTGTAGGTCCACGTTGCGTGCGGTGATTACGCCATTGATCGAAGGCTTATTGCGCGCTTCTCAGCGAGGATTTGAAATCAACTACGGATGCGTTCATCGATTGTCTCCAGGGAACGGGTTGCTGCTGGAGACATAGTGAATCAGACTTTCAGGGTGATATTTCACTGGGCTGCCGTACTCACGAGCCTCTTTGCCTTTATGCCCTTTAGGGTACAGCACAACCCCTTGCGCCTGCCCGCTCTCGGATTTGGCTCGTCCGACCCTTCAACCTCTACGTCAGAGGTGGCGGGTTTTACCTGACGAGCACTTAGCGGCGTCACGCTCTCTCGGTACCGACTGTTCGACGCAATTACTCCATGAAATCGTGCGTAGGCAGCCCCGTGAGATTCGTTCGAGGCTTGGCACCAGCGCTGCCAGTTTGGCCATGAAGACTGCGCGTCCCGTTCAGCTACGGAAGGCCGCCACTGCTCGAACACCTCATGCGTAGTCCCATCCAGCTAGCAATTAAGTATTCAGAGGTCAATAGTAAAACACTAATAAATAGTGTTTATGTGCAATTTACTATTGTTATGGTGACCCCTTAGATGTATCGAACAAAAAACGGGTTTGCATTTGACGCATATATTTAGTTACGCGACGTCAACAGATGTGACAAGATTCACGATCAACAAAGGAAGCTTAAATGAAAAAGCTAAAAACCACACTACTAGCCATCCCTCTACTACTAACCGCATGTGGTGGAGGCTCAGGCGAAGACAACAGCCCAGCCCAGCCCATTGCTGGCGCTGAAAACAACCCGCTAGGGGTTTTTACAAGCCCAGAAGCAGGCCCGGGTCCTGATCCGGCGCCGCAAACGCCAAGCCCTTTGCTTGATGATGCGAATTCGGGCCTTGGCCCCATATCAGAATTAATAGGTCGCGTAGGCTTTGGGTACGGCTACACCGGTACTCAATCTGTCTTTGGTGTAGGCATCGTATTTTCTGAAACAAGCTTGTCGAGTTCGGCTACTGGCGGTCCAATACTTTCAGGAGTCGCATCGACATCTGTGCGATTTAGTCCAAATGCAGCCACAACCATTGGCCCTCAAGAGTTTTTCGCGTGTGCATACATAGATAGCAGTGATTTATTTTTCTGCACACTCGACCCATCTGGCACGTTGCTAACCTATTTCCTCATGCCGAGACTGACGGGCAATCAATCGGTTGGCGTTTTTGAGTATTGTGGTCGCGATGCTGATGCAGCCTGCATCGCGAGTCTGACTTCGTCTTCGCCAGACGGCGCAGCTGTGTTGGTTGTTAGCGCGCCACAAGCCGCCGACGCCCGGAGCTTGTTGCCCGCTCAACCGACGGATCTCACGCCATACCTTCAATACATGGAGCAAGGAACGGAAAGCGAGGCGAGCCAGACCCTAGATAACCAAGCTACCGAACTGCTACAGGCTGCGAAAACACTTAGACAACTGGAGGCTGTCCAATAATTCAGAAGCGGCAAGGGCGGGCATTGCCAAACCAAGCTTTTCCATTAGGGTCGTATTGTCGCGCTAGCGTATTCGCCCAGAACATCGAGCGCATCTATTTCACTGCTTGGCACAACCTCTTCGGCGTGCTTGTCGCTTTGATTTTTTCAGCATAATTTTATATCGCCATTGCGCTGATAGCTGATCAGCCGCAACGTGTATTCATCGCTGATCTTAATGGCGTACGTGGCATTGTTGCGCGGCCTTTTGCCGTATTGAGTTGCTATGGCCGCGTAATCGCCTTTAGTGATTCGAGGCCCTTGCGCATCATCCGGCACCTCTACTGATACAACGTCTTCAGGCTTAAAACCTTTTTCTTTGAGCCATGATGCAGGTATGGTCATATCACGAATTTCGACATCAACAGCGCCTGACCACAATTCGTAACTCTGTACATTAATATCATCCTTGTTGCGCCCGCCGCGTCGAGGCGAGGCAAGCGTCATATCACTGCTATTATCCGCAGTTTATTTTATATCAAGATTTACGTTTTGCAGGCGCCGTTTTTGGTATTTTTTGTCTTCCAAGCTTGCCCAGCTGCCATGGTGCGGCGTTTCAAGCCAGAGATCTTTTAAGTCAAAGGCCTGATGTATCTTGGCTGTGGACTTCTTTACAATTGGTGAGTGACCCCTGCACAGCTGATTGACATAGTCAGTGTCGGAGTATCCGATTATGTTTGAAAGATCAGCACGCTCATCATATTTCTCGGCAAGTAACCGTAAATTTAAACGCTTGATTTCACCTATATCCATTGCGCGAATGATATCCCTAGTAAAACACTAACTACAAATACCAAATTATCATTGCATTATCAAAAGTAAAGAGATATTCCTTAGATCATGAGCCCTAGAGAATTTCGGGAATCTGCGTATTCCGAAACACAGAAACTGCGTAAACGCACGCAAACGAGCGTTGCCAATTTTCACCAGATTGCGGTGTTTGGCGGCCATGTGAGCTCCAAATTAGTCAAACGCCTTAGTAATACCTCAAAAGCTGCAGGCGGCTACACGTCGCTTGATGACATTTTTTTTCCGTCTAACAAGCTAATGCAGGCGGCCAGAGAGAATAGTCGCAAGGTACGTGAAAAAGCAAAGCTGCGCGCTGAAGAAAATAAATAAAAGCGCAAAAAGGGCAAGGCAGCATGACCACACACGTCAGAGTATAAGGTGTATAAACTACCTATGACCATCAAGCCGCCGTACAAAAATTCGCCTAATCAGGTTATTTTCATCAGTGAATCAGCTGCAATGACTTGCCCACAGACTGTTTAAAGCACCGACTGGCACCCGGCCAATCTACTCCATCACACATCTGGCACCTGATCAATCTCTAGCGTGCAACGATTGCCTTACCCGCCTCTACTTGTGCAGTATCCGTTGACCATTCCTAGCCGGGCGCCCGTGGGTCTGTAGGGGCTAGCGACTTCCTGGCGGCGGCGCGCGTGCTCCAACAGCACACTTTGCTGAGCCTGTCGGTGGGCCGCAGCTTCTGGTTTCCAAGTGCGACGATAGTTTGCCGATGACCATCGGATCTTCAATGCTGTGGTTCGGCATTCCGACTATTATCCGGGACGCGCAGCCTTCATCGGTCCGCCACACGCACTGCACACACTCTCGTCTATACCTGCGCGGCCCGATTGAATACTCGCTTGAGCCTCTTTGCCTTTATGCCCATTAGGGTGCAGCACTACCGCTTGCGCCTGCCCGCTCTCGGATATGGCTCGTCCGACCCTTCAACCTCTACGCCAGAAGTGGCGGGTTTTACCTGACGAGCACTTAGCGGCGTCACGCTCTCTCGATACCGACTGTTCGGCCAACTACTCCATGAAATCGTGCGTAGGCGGTCCCGTAAGATTCGTTCGAGGCTTGACACCAGCGCTGCCAGTTTGACAAGGCAATGAAGACTGCGCGTCCCGTTCAGCGACGGAAGGCCGCACCCATGCAACGAGAATCCTCCAACCTTGCCAAGCTGGCCGGTGCCACACTCATCTTCTTCCCAGGCTGGGATTGTTTGCACCGGGCCGCGCAGGCGGTGAGCACTTTGGCCGTGGGGGCTTCGATCCGGTGAAATCTCAGCTCTCCATTGCTCTTGGGCGAAAAAACGCCATCAATAAACAGCGCGTGAAAATGCAAGTTCATATTCAGTACTAAGCCAAAGCGCTGGATCAATGACACCGCATCTGTATGAGCCTCTGTGACCTTGAAGCCTGCCTTGATAATCAATTCGGGCTACATAGGTACGTTGAGATCGCACGGTTAACGATGGCCAATACCTTGCCCATCGTCTGCGCTTGACTAGCCAACAGAAAAAGTACGGGATACGGGAAACTCAATACCCATCAACGCACAGGTCTATGCGCTGCCAGTTTACAACGGGGCGTTAATCGATTTACTGCTGCTTTACCCCTCTATAGAACAAAGAGGCAATTGCAGCCAAGAGCCAGCCATAGACAGTAAATGATGCGATACAGACTGCGAGCGCTGGTAACAGAAGACTGATCCGACCATAAAGGCCAAAAAACCGCAATACAGGCTCAATAATCCCTACCCCTGAGAGGTAAATCAATATCGGAGGGAGTCTTATAAAACCGAGCATGAACCAGCACCAAAAATCTACGATAGCTCCGGTAACAGCTCCCGTTGTTTTCAGTCGTTTCAATATACCGCAATGCTTATACTGGACTCCCCTCGTTAACAGCGTAATCCAGTTGGACAATCACTGACGCGGAAAAACTGTTATTACCATGGTGACCACTGCTCCAACCTGCATACCACCCACTTTCGAACTTTGTTTAATGACTGAATGGCAATAACTTAAACATAAAGCGCTTGATATAAAAGTGAAAAAGCTGGCTCGACTACTACGCTTTGAGTTCCTACACACAACTCATAGCAATCGAATGCCAGCCACGAATGACTCTAGCGTACGAAACCGATCTCCACAACAAAAATGCGTTCAGCAACTCAGGGAACACGCCTACGCCGATCTGTTTTTTAATGTGTTGACCGACGATGGGATGTTGGGCAAGCTCGAATCGCTGTTGCCAGAGCATCGCGAACGTCTTTATACCCCTACGCAGAGCTTGTCTCTGTTCCTTGCTCAAGCCATGAGCGAGGATCGCTCTTGTCAGCATGCTGTCAATGAATGGTTCGTGGCTCGACAGGTTGCGGGTTTCAGCGCAATCAGTACGAATACGGCTGCGTACTGTTACGCTCGTCAACGATTACCAACCCCATTGATCCGCGAGTTGGTACGTCACAGTGGCCATGAGCTGCAGCAGCGCTCCTTGAAACCTTGGAAGTGGCAGCACTATCGCATCAATTTCGCCTTCTTTAAGATGGACCCTGGCTCCACCGCCATTCCTGTACTCTTCCGTTAGTAGATCGATATTGTAATAGACGTGGGCCTTGTCTGGCAGTTGCGCCATGAGGTGTTCGAGCACCACACGTTCGCCTCGTTGGATATTGAGAATAGGCTTAATGGTGGGAACAACTGAGGCATATAGACGTCCACTATTCTTATGAAATCCTTAACGGCAGTTCCAAGCGTTAGTTTTATATGAGCAAGGAGAATTGTGATTTCAAGTCCGGAATAAAATCAAGATAACCTTGCCCCTGGAAGTCTAGTTCTGGATAGCGAAGCTTGCGCTAAGTCGATTGCAACCGGTTTGCGAGTGTATGTCAGATATCAATTGTTGTGTACACGCGGTGGAACAACACGTGGGCGAATCAGAACCAGAAATGTACTCTGATACGTGAGTATTTACCAGACGTCCTACAATCCTAAATTTTCTAGTCTGGCTTCTTGTTGTTGCTTGTTACTCTTTCTGCACCTGTCAATGCTGATCCAAAAACGTCTCGAAATCAATGAATCCTTGCTTTCGGTTACCCTCCGGCATCAAGCCGAGGATTAGGAGATGTTCAAGTGCCCCACGTTCTGAACAACTACCAACTGACAATAAATCACATGTGCTCCCAACCGACCCAGCAGTCTTTCTCTTTGGGTGAAGATATCGGAGCTGTTAGTCGAAATAAATTACAGATCCAGTTAAACGGATTATCGGAGACAAGAGCAACACCTAGCACCTCGAGCTGGCACACTCATAATCAATATCCATGGTACCAAGGCACATTGTCATCAATACCAATACACCAGTGAAGTAATTCCTTGCAATGTAACCCGTACAAACGATAACGTGTATCGAAGCTTGAAAATACTGACCCTACATATTGTAAATTCACAGTGATCTGGCTGGTTAGATGCCGTAGGCGTAAGCTGACGCCGCACGTGCGACGAGTTCAGTTATTTAGCATGTGACTTTATGCACAGAATAGCTATTCAGTTCTGCAATTGTTGTTTCCAGCTTAAGACAGATAGCAATTTTTAGATTATTCACGAATAGCGTTCGCGCAGAGGCCAAGGAAGCGCCTCAAGCTCTGCTGAGCGTGAGTACACAGGCACTTTGTCTTCAACAACATGAAATCCTGAACTGATCCATCGCCTTTACCGTTTCATGATTTGCGAATTGTGGTCGATACAAGGAACACTTCAGATTTCGCATGGTAGCTTCGTCGTTGAATATCTCACTTCCATATCTGATTCGAACGCACATTTTGCCTTTGAGTACGTCACCCTTCGGGCTTAAAAACCACTGGGTTAACGAACTAAACGGCGGCGTCTTTCGTTTTTGCTGGATTAGCAGATGAGTCGATCAGACCTTTTTATCCCATGTTGCCAAGACACCGAAGCTATCGAGAGTTTCACGGTTAGTCTTGAAGCTATTAAAGAAGACGGAAGCTACGGGTGTGGATAAGCGTCAAGCTGAGGCAGTACCTACACTCAACCAAATTGATACCAGTGCCGCCTCTATCGACTCATTAGACGATGAAGACTTCAGTTTTGACTTGGTGCCGGGTGACGATTGCAAAGCCTTCCTATTAGCTGTGAAGCGCTTGCCTGTCGAGGACTTGTTTCGGCCTGTTTGTGAAGTCCAACAGATTGATGAAACCAGTGGCAAGACGATAAACTGGGATGATATTGACAATCTGTTAAAGGCAGGGACCTCCACCACGACACCAACAGAGACTGGTGGATTCAGACTCACTGAAGAAGCGTGCTCACGCTGGGTCAGAGACGTTCTATCGCAGGGCGGCTGTGAATACCATGATATCGATGTGCTGGTCTGGCTTAGCGCCGGGGTAGGAGATCGGGAAATCCTTCACACGAATTTACAGCGAGAAATCGAAGCATGTGGCCTGATAGTCGAAAGGCTTTCAGACTCAGCGGTCTCAAGCCTTGCTGCCAATATTGATAATATAGACGCTGAAGAACCACTGACCGAGATCGTGGCAATTGACGAGGGGAACCAAGGTTTTGAACTGTCATTAGAAGCTCAGCGTTCGAAAGCCTTCCGAGAAATTATTGCAGGGCTACCGCATGAACTAAGAGATATAATAATCAAACGCTACGGGCTTGAAAGCAGAGAGTCAATGACCCTTGCTGAAATTGGTCTTGAGTACGGCGTAATTCGAGAGCGTATCCGACAGATTCAGCAGAAAGCATTGAAGAAACTGTCGAAGCCTGCCTATTCCGACATACTTTCGGAATACAGGTAACTGAATATGAATTTCCGAAACGTTCCTCCGAGTGCCAGTGTACTAATTCAATCCTTACGCGGACTCGGTTACACCACTCCCACGGCACTCGCAGATATCATCGACAACGCAATTACTGCAAAAGCCCGAAATGTCCGAATTCATTTCGAATGGGCAGAAGAAAAAAGCTGGATCAGTGTGCTTGATGATGGAACAGGCATGACTGATTCACAGCTTGAAGAAGCGATGCGAATTGGTGCCAGAGACCCGAGAGAAGATCGTAGTGCTAACGACCTTGGTCGATTCGGAATGGGATTGAAAACAGCAGGTTTCTCACAGGCACGACGTTTGACTGTAATGAGCCGAACTGCGGCCACGATACCCGCATGCTTACGCTGGGACCTTGATCATCTTTCAAAGACCGATAGTTCTTGGCCATTGTTTGAAGGCGCTGACAATGAAAGTGAACTTGCGCTTCTCCCGCTCCAGAATCAGACTCATGGCACGATAGTGCTTCTGGAGAAACTTGATAAAATCGTTGTACGGGGATTTGTTGCAGACGATATGATTCTTATCGTCAATCAGGTTAAGCAGTTCCTCGGATTGACGTTTCACAGATATCTCGACACACCAACACCTGCACTAAATATTTTCGTCAATGATGATTCCGTAAAGCCATGGGATCCTTTCCTGTCAGGCAACCTCTCGAAAGCCTTGGAAAGCCCAGTATATGTATTACCGGGCCATCAGCAAACAAAGGTACAGTGTCATGTTCTTCCAAACAAGAACAGACTGACCGAAGCCGAAGCAAAAAACGCAGCGGGCCCCTACGGCTGGGTCGCCCATCAGGGTTTCTACATATACCGAAATGAGCGGCTGCTGGTGTTTGGAAGCTGGTTACGTCTTGGTGAAGGGCGTCGCACATGGACCTGTGATGAGCCACATCGACTGGCCCGAATAAGTATTGATATCAGGAATGATGCGGATTCCGACTGGAATATCAATGTCATGAAATCGACGGCAAGCCCGCCAGTTAGCCTGAGAACAGAGCTTACACGTTTAGGTTCTGAAACACGCTCGCGTGCGAGGCAAGTCATTGCTCATCGTGCATTACCGTTGTCAGCTCCTGAGCCATCGCCAAATACCGGTGCCTTGCCTGACGTCTGGAACATCCGGAGAACATCCAAAGGAACAACGTATGCGATAAATCGAGAACACGATCTCGTTTATTCACTGCTTGAACAACTTGACTCTAGAAGCCCTGAAATGGAAGCGTTATTCAGACTCATTGAAGAAACTGTTCCGGTGCGGCGGATCTGGGTAGATTCGGCGAACGATGACGACACACCTGTCAACGAGTTTTCCGAGTGCGACGAGAAAGCTACTCAGGAAGTGCTCAACGTGCTCTATCGGTTACAGGTCGACAAGTACAGGCTTTCCCCGGAGGTTGCCCGCACCAAATTACTCAACACCCCGCCGTTTGACAAATTCAGCAGTCTAGTGAAACAACTTCGATAAAATCATAGGACATTGAAAAATGTGTAACGCTAACAACTCGGCAAAGGCGCGAAAGAATGTTCTGACTATGACTCAGACCCTTCTCAGCTCAGAAGCAGAACGGACCGCACAAACCGTAACGTCTGCAATGATTAATGGCAGCCTTGAAACAGTTTCAAAGATTTTAGCGGCTGACTGGGAGGAAGTAGATGCAATAGAAATCCACAAAGAACTTCTCAGTCGATTTATTCGCACTTTTGGAGGGAACGCGACATTGGTGAATCACGAAAATCATCATGACTGGCTAACTTCTGATCGCAAGAACGACTGGCGTTTCTGGGCGAGATATGCTGAATACTCAGAACAGAAATTGCCCCCCGCTGCAATAGATGCTTTGGATGCGTCGACAGATGAAATACTCAAGCAATTAGAAGATCCGAAACGAGGAGGCTCATGGGATCGTCGTGGAATGGTTGTGGGGCATGTTCAATCTGGAAAAACCGGAAACTATACTGGCCTGATTTGCAAGGCTGCTGACGCGGGATACAAAATCATCATAGTACTTGCAGGGCTCCACAACAACCTGCGTTCACAAACACAAATCAGGCTTGAAGAGGGATTCCTTGGATATAACACAACTGATTCTGACATGATGCCAATCGGCGTTGGTCGCATAAACCGTGACGCACGGCTACAGGTGAATTCCGTTACAACTCGAAACGATAACGGTGATTTCAAAACTACTATGGGACAAGCTCTGGCTGTGCTACCTGACGGGCAGCCATGGTTGTTCGTTGTAAAAAAAAATGTGACCGTACTGAAGCAATTAAATAACTGGGTAAGTAGATTTGCAAGTGAAGACACCAAGACGGTTACTCATCTACCACTGCTGGTAATAGATGACGAGTGCGACCACGGGTCTGTTGATACTAACGAACAGGACTTCGATGAAAATTCAGTTCCTGATAAGGAGCATGATCCAACTAAAATCAATGGACTGATCCGTCAACTCCTACACTCTTTTTCGCAGAAAGCCTACGTCGGCTACACCGCGACACCTTTTGCGAACATCTTCATACACAAAAGTGGAGACGTGCCAGAATACGGGCCCGATCTCTTTCCATCGGCATTCGTGACTTCACTGGGCGCACCGTCTAACTACATCGGCCCGGGCAAAATTTTCCACTCAGATGAAGCTAACAGCTATCAAGCATTGATAAGACGACTCGATAAGAATGACCCTTCATGCTGGCTACCATCTACTCACAAGAATGGGGATCGCCCCAATGGCGAATTACCGCCTTCTATAAAGGAAGCCGTTTGGTCTTTCCTGTACGCTTGCGCTGTAAGGAAAATACGCAGACAAGGCAAAGAACACTCATCGATGCTGATACACGTCTCAAGGTGGACCTTTACTCAGAATGAAGTAGTGACACAGGTGAGTAAATACGTAAATGAGCTGAAATACCGGTTTAAAACGGGTATTGATCTCGAACCAATAGAGAGCTTGCTGAAAAGCGACTTTGAAACACGCTTCAAACCAGACATGCAGGCAATATCCAGAATTGGGTCAGAAGATAATGTTGATGATTCTGTTGAATGGCAAGAATTACGTCACGAGTTAACTTCTGTTCTGTCAGACATCGAAGTGCGCGAAATTAACGGTTCTGCCAAGGATGCCCTTGACTATGACAATCACAAGGCCACAGGATTGAAGGTGATAGCCATCGGCGGCGACAAACTATCACGTGGACTGACACTTGAAGGTCTGTGTACCAGTTACTTCGTCCGTACTACCAAAATGTACGATACGCTGATGCAGATGGGTCGCTGGTTTGGCTATCGGGATGGCTATCTGGACGTTTGTAGATTGTATCTCGACCCCGAACTGCTCAAATGGTACAGCCACATAACCAAGGCCTCTGAAGAACTTAGACAAGACCTAGACCAAATGGCTGCAACGGGGGGTACACCAGCGAATTTTGGTCTGCGCGTCAAGATGCACTCCACTATGGCAATAACGAGCCGTGCCAAGAGTAGACATGGTTTACTGTTGAAGGTGTCATTTTCTGGGAACCTTTTACAAACTACTCAATTTCCGATAGACGGTGGTGTGATTGATCGAAACTTCAACATAACTGAAAAATTTCTCGAATCAATAGGAAGCAGCCGCGACCTGAACGACCAGCACTACAAGCCTGGACGCGAAAACTGGTCAGGGCGACTATGGCGCGATGTTACTGCAGATTCCGTCGTTAGCTTTCTTGTAGCTTATGAGACGCACAAAGATAGTATCCGCGTACAAAGCGGGATACTGGCAAATTTCGTTCGCACTATGGCCGTGCAGGGAGAGCTGACCAACTGGACAGTAGCTCTGATTGGTATAGGCGAGTCCGAGACCAAAGATTCAACTACTATCGCTGGGCACAGGATTGTAAAAATAGAGAGAACGCATAAAGGTGAAGAAACTCCTAACACATTCTCAATTGGCACTTTAACATCTCCTCGTGACCAAGCGATAGACCTAACGGAAAGCCAGTATCATGCAGCCTTGGCACTCACGCATAAAACGTGGAAAGGCGATGCAGGGCGCGGTGAAGGCAAAGAAGTGCCGACCAAACCCAGCGGGGTTGCAATACGACATATTATCGGCAATGGAGATTCAGAACATTCCGTAAAAGCGGATTCCGCACGAGGATTGCTCATGCTGTATTTACTGGACCAGAAAAAGGCAAGGCATTCAAAACTGGACGGAGATACACCAATAGTTGCCTGCGCTTTATCGCTTCCCGGAAGCCGTACAAGTAGGGGTGCCACAAACCATGACTACTTGGGTAACAGCGTCGTAGATTTGAGGGTAGGTTGATATGTCATGGAGAGAAACAGACCTTGCTATTACTTGGCAAGCGCTTAAGGATCGGCAACGCACGGGGCAGTGGGCGGTTGGCAGTATTGGTCGAGCTGGCCTTGTGAGATTTGAAGCTGGCATGGCATATCCAGAACGACTTGAAGCGATAGTTGTCACGCTACCATCTGCAGTTTCACGCACATCTGAAACTTTACCTAGTGGTGCCGGATTTGACGTGGTGCCTATTAATAGGGAATCTGATTCGGACAAAGAATATTCGGTTGCTCTTCTTCGTCGTGTAGAGGGTGATCTGGAAATGTTTGCAATAATGGCAGTGGATATGTTGCGACAGGTAGAGCGAATATCCGATTGCACCGCCGATGTCCTGTGGAAGAAATTCAAGCAGCGCATTGTTCAATGGCAGAAGTTCATGAGCAAAAGTGGTTCAAGGCCCTTATCTCTCGAACGTCAAACAGGTTTATTTGGGGAATTGATTACTCTGGAGACTATGATTGAAACTGGCTTTGGTACAGTGTTGTCATTATCCACATGGGTCGGACCTAGGAGTGCAGATCAGGATTTTCATGTGGCTGATGGTGCAATTGAAGTTAAAAGCAGCGTGAGTGAGCCGTTCATAGCAAAAATCAGCAGCATGGAACAACTTGACTGTGAACGCTCGCCTCTTTATCTGTGTGCGCACCGTCTGATAAATACAAACAGTGGGCGTACGCTGCAGGATGTGATCGGCAAATTGCGGAGCAACTTTGCGAACGCAGGTGTAGAGAAAGAATTCAACGCGCTATTACTACTGGCAGGATACGACGACGAACATGCGGACCTTTATGCCAGACAACTGGAGATAGAGTGTTCGAAGTGCTTTCAAGTCGATGATGATTTTCCACATCTGACACACACGGAACTGCCGGCGGCAATCCAGAAAGTCCGATACAGCCTGAGAATAGACTCACTTGATTGCAACTGGATTGAGCTAGGCGACATGCTCAAACTCCTAGGAGCGTATTCGGATGCCGCTTGAAGCCTATCATCAGCAGATTATCGGGCTAGTCAAAGAAAACGAAGCCAGACTGCGTGCCGACCCAGATGCTCAGTTCCCTGTACCCGAGCTTGTATTTGCTGACCTTGTGATGGAAAACCTGCAGAACGTGGGCATGATTGACAACTATGATGTGTGTCATTGGGCTGGAACTATTGGAAGATCCAAGCTTCGTGTCAGCGGACACGCTATTTCAGCTGATGAAAAGAGACTTGATCTTCTCATAACCCACTATTCGGGCGAAGAAAAATTACAGTTGTTAAGTGATGCAGAAGCAACCAGAATTGCTAATAGTGCAATGTTGTTTATCAAGTTATCCGCTGAAAAAAAGCTATTATCCAAACTGGATTCTACAAGCGACGTATATAGGTTAGTCGACAGAATTGAACAACAGTGGTCTGAGTTAGATCAGGTGCGAATTTTATTGCTGACCGATGCAAGGACGAATGCAAAACATTACAAAGGGAAAGAAATATCAGCGAAAAGCATACTTGTTGAAGCTATTGATATTGAGCGTCTTCACCGGCACATGTCTGGTAATTCCCGAGAAGAAATAGAACTGGATTTCACAAGGATTGAAGGGATGGGCGGAGCACTTGCTTGTGTTCATGTGTCAGATCCCAAGGCCGACTACGATTATGCGCTTGCAGCAATACCGGGAGAGGTAATATATGCCCTGTATTCGAGACATAATACCAGGTTACTGGAAGCCAACGTCCGTACCTTCCTTGGCAATCGTAGCAAGACTAACAAAGGCATTGCACAGACCCTGGAGGCAGAGCCCGGACATTTCATGGCTTATAACAACGGACTGGTAATCATTTGTGAAAAAGCTGAATTTGGAAAACTTGACAACGGCACAACTGGCATTTCACATCTCAGTGGTCTGCAAATTGTAAACGGGGGGCAAACAACTTCATCGTTATACTTTGCGAAACGTGATCGGCGTTCAATCGATCTGTCGCACGTACGGGTTCCCGTAAAAATCATAATACTGAAAGAAAATGATCAGGACAACTTGAATCGGCTAGTGTCAAGCATATCAAGATTTGCGAACACACAGAACACCGTAAAGAACTCGGACCTGTCAGCAAACAGGCCCTTTCATATACAACTGGAGCAGTTGTCCAAAAGCCAGTGGTGCCCAGATGGCGTTGGTCGTTGGTTCTATGAACGCGCTACTGGATCCTACAACGTGTTACTGATGCGCGAGGGTACAAGTCCAGCACGACGCAGAAAGATCAAAGAGCAGATGCCAACTTCACGCAAACTGACCAAAAATGAAGCCGCAAGCGTTCATGAAGCGTGGCGCCAGTTACCGGCTCAAGTGGCACTGGCAGGAGAAAAGAACTTTGCGAAATTCATGGCTGCGCTCGATGAGACACCGGAGATAGTCCCCTCACCGCTTGACATAGCCTGGTACAGAGAACTTATAAGCAAGGTCATTATATTCCGTACTCTGCAAAGTATGATTAAAACGCGAGACGCCAAGCAAACGTTTATGCAAAGTCAAGTAAACATATCAACGTATGTACTATCAGTAGTTGCGTACAAACTAGAACGACAGATTAATTTCGAAGAAATCTGGAGAATGCAAGCTCTTTCACCTGAATTCAAGCAGTTGTTATACACCTGGGCAGAGGTGGTAAACCAGGTTTTTTCCGATGTGGCAAAAGGCCGCCAGTTTTCCGAGGTTGCAAAGAGTGCTGATCTTTGGAGGCATGTACGGGATGCTAAGTATCCAGAGGTAATCAGCAATACCCCTGAAGTCTCCGAAGTACGTATTCCGGCGATTGTGAACACCTATTCCGGTCGAACGTGACATCTGACAAACCAACTCATGCAGTGACTATCCATAAACAAGTGATTTGAATGTCTGAACGAAATTCAGGATAGTCTTGATATACAATTGGTACCAATCCTATTTGAAAATGATTGTTCGCACTTTCATCATCTCAAAGGCAGGCACCGGATGCACCTTCTGTCACTCCTCCTGCCGATAGAGATAATTCAGACAGAAATACCGACAGATCATTCTGACGAGCCTTAACCATTGCTTGCATAAATCCGTAACTCTTTTTGAAGCCTTGCAATCTTTATCTTCTTTTTCTTCGCTGACTCCGGTACAGCAGCGATCTGTTGAGCGACCGCTGAAACAACAGGAACCGTCACCGAGTTACCGAACTGTTTATAGATCTGGCCGTCCGAAACAGCCCTTATATCGTAATCCTCCGGAAAACCTTGGAGTCGTGCACATTCCCGTGGTGTCAGCTTCCGCGGTCTCTTGCCCAGATATGATTGATCTACAAGAATTTCACTTCCGTCCTTGTAATACCTAGCGCTAATAGTGCTGGTGTACGAGCTATCGTGAGTAAACAGGGAATACCCAAATCCATTTCCTTTTGATTCGTGTTCTCTTTTTCGCCTCAAATGTCCGGCCCACAATTTCTCCGATATGGTGTACTTATCATCTACCTCGTCATCATTTTCAAGTATATCGCCAAGAACAACTTCTTCGTCAGATTTCTCTGGCCATTTGAATAATTTTTCGAAATCGGTTATAGCAGGAATACTGTCTCGATCGAATCCAACGATGTATATCCGTTCTCGATTCTGGGGAACGCCAAAATCATCGGCATTGAGAATGCGAAAATCCACCCAGTAGTTGAGTGTGCACGACAATGCACGCCTCGCTTCATTAGGGACGGGTGAGTTGTCAGGGATATCCTTGCTGCCTTTGCCACTCAGAATATCCGTAATCGTATTCAGTGTACGACCCGCATCATGTCCTTTCAGTTGCTTGACGTTTTCAAGCATGAACGCCTTTGGCCGTTTGGCTGCGAGTATTCGCTGTATCTCGAAAAACATAGTACCTCTTGTATCTAGAAAACCTTTTTCAGTCCCGCCTGTGAAAATGCCTGACAAGGAAATCCACCTAGCAGAATGTCGTGATTCTCAATTTCAGCAGCTGGAATCTGCGTAATGTCACCATAAGGCGAATGGCACTGACTTAACCTTATGGGTGTCTGTGCCTGCGGATTTTTGACTGTGCTTCAGCCCGAGGAATGAATAACCACGGGAAAGGTTTGGCCTTCGTTTAATGGCACGTGGCTCGACACGCCCGAGGCGATTACCTACGCGTCGCTGAACAATTAATGCAAACAATACGGCTGCATCAGTCTGCGAGCCAGCGTCTTTCCAAGACATCCAGATCTGTATCGTGTGCTTGAAGCTGATCTGTCGAGGTAGGACGGCAAGTGCAATGGTCGCCTGTGTCATGAGTAGTCGAATCAGATTGTATCCAAAAAAATACACCCAGATCTCCTTTATGACCATTTCGGGGGTTCGGCAAGTGAGCATATCCATGCCCATGGTGATCTTCAAGTTGCAAAAATCCACCTCAATATGCCAGCGCTTACGGTAGAGCGATTTTAATTCTGCCTTGCCTTTACTCTGGCTACACAACAACGTCGTTACCAGCGTCTTTCCACATGTTCTCAGCTCCCGCACACGTATCGTTGCCGGTGCTTGGTCATAGGTCTGCTGATCCATCCACGCCGGTTTGATGACTCACTTCTTCCATTCAACAATGTGATCCTTGCTACCCAGACGTTTGCCTGTACGAAAATCAGTCGTACGCCGCCGAGCACCATGCTGTTCGAACACACCGTCGACGCCTTTGTCCATCAAGGCGCAGAGCAGAAAATAGGTGGCATAGAACGCATCGCCCAACAACACATCACGCGGTTGCATATTATCGAGTATCGTTCGCAACAAGGCTTGCTCGTCATTACCCTTGCCACGACACGGACCGATACCGCAATCAAGCAACGCGCCACTGGCAAGACAGATTAGCCCGACCATTCGACACTGCGGAAACCCTAAACCGGGCTTCTGGGATGTCGGTTGCGGGAATCTCGCCTGGTTCTCCCGACGATCGCGCCACTGCCATTGTTCAGGAACATGCTCGTCAATCAACTGGGCAGCGTATCGGCTCAACTGCTGCGGCATTTGCACAGGAAGCCGACAACGCGCCCGACAGTAAGCGCTGGTATTGGTACTGCAGTGTCCCATACCTGATTGGGCACGACGTACGGCGGTGTCGTTGACCACTTTCTGGCACGAGTGATCCTCACAAAGCGTTTGTGCAATGAACATCGAGAGCACTTCGGTTGGAGGAAACAGTCTTTCTCGATGATCAGGCAGCAATGATTCCACTTTATCAAGCATTTGATCGCTCGTTGACAGATTGAACAATGCATAGCTCTCTGGGTCGTTCAACTGGTTTTGAACACGTTGGTGTTGATGTCTATCGATGCGTCGACTAGCATTCATGGTAGCTGGCTTCCTGTATTGCTTTTTGGTCTTAGACACCCAAAGTTTGGTACTTGAAGTCAGCTATTTCATTATGTAGATCAATTGCTTGCCGTTAAGTCAGTGCCATTCACCATAAGGCATGTTATTTGGAATTAGGTTTACTGCTAGCTTGCGAGGGACACACACGCGAACGGAGAAAACCCATGACCACGACTTCTGGCTCGACCTGTGCGGAATCAGTTTGAATACGCTTCCCTTTCGTTGCTGCAGACCACGATGCTCGGCGTTGGATCAAAAACTATATCGTATTCGGTTTAGCAAACAACACACTTATTGCCTATGCTCGAGCAGTTGAAGGGTTTCTTGTTTTCTGCCAGAAGCGATCCTTAGAAGTTCGAAGTACGACGAGAGATTCGATCGCTCAGTATCTTGGAGAACTTAGATCTCAGCCCCGCCATGAGGGCGCAGATGTAGTTCGCATTGATTTTTGGAGCGCGCCTTTCGAACGCAAAATTGCAACTACGGATCACAGCCGTTCGATTGTTCTTTGACTTTCTCGTCGAGGATGGTTTCATCCGAACCAACCCTGTAAGTCGTGGTCGTTACTTTCGGTCGACGCGATCTGGTAAATGTTCAGAGAGACCACTCATTCCCAAGTTGCACAAGCTCCCTTGGGTGCCCTCAGAAGAACAGTGGTCCTTTGTGTTAGCGATAGTCGCCGGAGAGTCACCGCGCAATCGCTGCATGTTCACATTGGCTTATGATGCTGCACTTCGGCGTGTAGAACTCTGCCAACTACGTAGCGATGATATCGATCCAGCTCATCGTCTGCTGTGGATACGAGCGGAAACAACCAAGAGTCGACGCGAGCGAGTACTACCGTATTCAAGCGATTCTGGAGAGCTATTACGCAGCTATTTGAAGCATCATCAAAAGTTATCCAGCACTCGCGGGCGGTTGTTCCTGTCCGAGTCGCCACGCAACTATGCAGCACCGATCAGTATGTGGACATGGTCCAAAGTCGTGAGATCGATTGCTCTGCGTGCCGAAGTACCAGCATTCTCCACGCACACGCTACGCCATCTGTGCCTGACAGATCTGGCACGCGCGGGTTGGGATCTACATGAGATTGCAACCTTGGCGGGACATCAGAATCTAGACACGACTCGACAGTACATTCATCTTTGAGCGCGAGATCTGGTTCCACGGTTCAGTGAGACCATGGATCAGTTGCACGAGTGGCGCCTTCAGACGCTATCGGGTTCGCCGGTTAGTGAGAAGACAACGTGATTGCGCCAGCTACCTCCAACCTGCCCCATGAGACTTCCCGTGTTGCACACACTCTCCGTTTGTATCCTTGCCATCGTCACTACCCCGGCGGAACCGCTGGCTGCATCTGTCGTTCTCATTCACCAGCGGCGGCGGCCTTCCTCCAAATTCAGGGGAGTCGGCTTCCGCATTACCCTTTTCGAGGCCTGCTCAACGTTCACTACTCGTTACGGCCTGCTTACTCGCTGAGTCCCAAAAGGACCCTTTGACATCGGGAAGCTGTTCAGCCAACATCCTGCTGACTGTCCCGACTGCTACCGACTTGAACGACCCTTGTCGAGTGGGATTTTCATCCGCTGAAGAGTGCGACCTTTCCACGGCGCACTGAATAATCCGAGCTAGAGGCGCCCCCAGTGCGAACCCGGATCCGACACTACTTATGCAAAATCACTTTCTTTGGCACGCCGAGGCGCACGAAACTCGTGTAGTTGTGCAGTCCTGCCTTGGTGTTCCTAGCGTGCCACGAAGAGGCGGTGATCAGAGCACAGTCACTCACATAAGCTGACATGAGAATGCACTCTCATGTTGGCGAATCAATAGTTTTACACCAGCACATGTGCTATACACAAATACCCCTAAGATATTTCTGGATTTTGTGACAATATTTAATCAGTTTGACTTTACGGGAATTAATTCTACTGCTGATGTCGCTTTTGTTTTAAAGAAACATGGTTGCTCAATCGCATTAGCAAAAAAATTAGCCAAAAACAACAACGACAAGAATCAAATTTACTTTCATCATGATGTCAGTGTTTTGAATTCTGTCTTTGATTTGACATTTGACGATCGCGACGCTAGCAAAAGCGAAAACAAGCGCAGATCATCTCCGGGAAGGACGATTCCACAGGCTATATTCAATAATTTCTACTGGGTCAACCTCGACGAAAAACTGGAGAGGGTCAAACAATGCAAAGCAATCACCTATCATCAATACCCT
>Ga0209828_1000555_pt1 | contig 35282 bp, 28 predicted proteins | sample MaitaG_FD_187429 | JGI IMG/M metagenome (GOLD analysis project Ga0209828, IMG submission 187429) | Marine algal microbial communities from Maine, USA - Maine_Asex2 metaG (SPAdes) (version 2) | ecosystem: Host-associated > Algae > Red algae > Unclassified | place: Maine, USA | collected 2015-01-05
CGCAGCATCAGCAAGAGTGACCCGACGATGAACGTCAGGTAGAAGAACAGGTCCGCGTTCACCCGACGATCGGCGCCGAAGACTTTGGCCTTTTTGCCCACAAGCACAATCGCACCGGCAACCACCAGCAGCAGCGCAATCGGCGGAAGGAAGCCGGAGTACCAGGCGGTTGCGGTGCGCACGTCGGCGTACCAGGTGACGAACATGGCCACGACGGCCAACAGTGCGCCAGCCGCAGCAACCGACGTCCAGATCATGGACATCGCCGTTGTGTCGGCGCCACGGCGCTTGATGGTTTCTTCGACCCGTGCGGTGATGTCGCCGCCGCCGAGTGTTGTGAGTGCCATTAGTAACGCTCCCGCACTCGGGCCACGAATCGCCCGGCTATCACGTTCAGGAACAGCGTGAGCACGAACAGCACCAGGCCGACGAAGTACAGGCTTTGGAAGGTCAGGCCTTCGCCGACCACGCTGTCGGTACCTGTTGCGAGCGACGCCATACCAGCGGTCATTGTGAGACCCCCTTCGAATGGCGACGACGTGAACTCGGCCGCGTCGGCCGCACCACCGGCCATAAACACCACCATGGTCTCACCGAGTGCTCGGGAGATGCCGATGATGAAGGCGGCAACGATGCCGGACACTGCGGCCGGGAGCACAACCTGGCGGGTGGTGGTCGCCTTGCGGGCGCCCAGGCCAGCGCTTGCTTCACGAAGTTCTCGTGGCACCGAGGCCAGTGCATCTTCGGCGACCGATGCGACCAGAGGAATCGTCAGGATGCCGACGCCGATTGCAGCCGCTGCGAGCTGGCCGCTTCGCTTGACGGTGAAGGCATTCTCGGCTGGGCACGCTTGGGTGTCGCCAGCAACCGGTGAGCAATCTTGAGCGATCGAGTTGACCCACCAGAAGAGTAGGAAGACAAGTCCGATTAGCACGACCAGAGTGACGACTCGTTTCACGATCGTGGCGGCCTCGGCGCTGGAGTCTCGCCACTGCTTGACAGCCCACATCGCAACACCTGCGGCAGCGAAGACCGAGATCGTGTAGCCGATCCACAACCAGGCACTGCGACCGATCTTCTCGATCACCTGCGGGCTGATAAAGAACAGGGCGAAGAAGCCGAGCACGACCGATGGCACGCCGGCGAGTACTTCGAGTACTGGCTTCAAGACGCCTCGGGTGCGGCGGCTGGCGTATTCGCTGAGATAGATAGCAGCGCCGAGTCCGAGCGGCCCGGCAACGAGCATGGCCACCAGGGTCACGATGATCGAGGACACCAGCAGCGTGGGCATGTCGTACAAGCCACGCCGTGGGAACCAGCCGGTCTCGCCCCAGGTGACCGACCAGTCGACTTGGGTGATGAACGTCCAGGCCTCGCGGATCAGGCTGAAGATGATCAGCACCGAAATCAGCACCGAGACCATGGCGGCCGCAAAGAAGAAAGCACGGATGATGGCTTCCTTGCGCTGGCGTCGTTGTGGGCCAGCGAGGGCTTCGACCGACACGGGCATTCGAGCCCGTGCCGCGGTGACCGCGCTGGTCACAGAGAAGTCAGTCATGAGTAGAACCTACTGGTCTATTGGGAGCTTGGCGGTTGATCTAGTCGGGGAAGCCCACGGCGCGGTGGGGCGCAGGCCGTGGCGCTTCCCGTGACTAGTTGTTGCCTTAGCCCTGCCACGCCGCGGCCACTTCGGCCTTGGCGGGGTCGGCGAGCTCCACATAGCCGACCGAGGCAACGGCCTCGGTCAGGCCGGTCGTTACATAGAAGTCGACGAATCCGGCGAGTGCCGGGTTGGCTTCGGCCTTGGCGTTGTTTACGTAGATGTACAGGTTGCGGCTTATCGGGTATTCGTTGCTGGCAATGGTGGCTTCGTTGGCTTCGATGCAACCGTCGCCGCCATCAACCTCCAGCAGCTTGGAGCCTTCGGCGTTCGCTGCGAAAGCGAAGCCGACCCAACCCAAGCTCGTGTCCGAGCTCTGGATGCCAGACAGGATCACGTTGTCGTCAGCCGATGGGCTGTAGGTCGAACGAGTCGACGCTTCCTGACCTCGCTCATCGGCAATGTCCTCGATCACGATCTCGATGAAACTGTCATAGGTGCCAGATTCTTCACCGGGACCAAAGATGGTCAGTGGCGCATCGGGCAAGTCGGTACCGGTGATGGCGTTGGCGTCGGCCCAGCTGTTGACACCGTCGGATTCGGGACCGATCAGGCCGTAGAGATCACCAAAGGTCACGCATTCGACTGCGTCGTTGTTCTCGCTGGTCATCACGCCAATGCCATCGATACCAACCAGTATCTCGGTGAACTCGATGCCAGCCGCTGCGCAGTCTTCGGCTTCGGCGTCCTTGATCTGGCGTGACGCATCGCTGATGTCGGTCTCGCCGGCACAGAACTTCTGGAAACCATCGCCGGTGCCGGGGCCCTCGACGTCGACGAACACGCCAGGGGCGACCTCTTCGAACAGCTCGGCTACTCGCACCGAGATCGGCTCAACCGTCGATGAGCCCGAGATGAAGATTTCACCCTCAAGATCTTCTGGGGCAATCTCTTCGGCCATTGCGGACTCATCGTCGGCCGTGGCGTCAACGGTGTCGGCGCCTCGGGCGGTCCATGCAGCTTGGGTCTCGGCCATTGCTGCGCTTGCAAGTTGCACGTAGCCAACCTGCGATACAGCATCGGTCAGGCCGGTCGTGGTGTAGAAGTCGACGAATCCGGCGAGTGCCGGGTTGGCTTCGGCCTTGGCGTTGTTTACGTAGATGTACAGGTTGCGGCTTATCGGGTATTCGTTGCTGGCAATGGTGGCTTCGTTGGCTTCGATGCAACCGTCGCCGCCATCAACCTCCAGCAGCTTGGAGCCTTCGGCGTTCGCTGCGAAAGCGAAGCCGACCCAACCCAAGCTCGTGTCCGAGCTCTGGATGCCAGACAGGATCACGTTGTCGTCAGCCGATGGGCTGTAGGTCGAACGAGTCGACGCTTCCTGACCTCGCTCATCGGCAATGTCCTCGATCACGATCTCGATGAAACTGTCATAGGTGCCAGATTCTTCACCGGGACCAAAGATCGTCAGCGGCGCATCGGGCAAGCCTTCGCCGGCGATGGCGTTGGCATCAGCCCAGCTGGTCACGCCGTCGGATTCGGGACCGATGAGACCGTAGAGGTTCTCGAACGTCACGCATTCGACTGCGGTGTTGTTCTCGCTGGTCATCACGCCAATGCCATCGATACCAACCAGTATCTCGGTGAACTCGATGCCAGCGGCTGCACAATCCGCAGCTTCGGCTTCCTTGATCTGGCGTGACGCATCGCTGATGTCGGTCTCACCGGCACAGAACTTCTGGAACCCGTCACCGGTGCCGGGACCTTCGACGTCGACGGATACGCCCGGAGCAACGTCTTCGAACAACTCAGCAACACGAACCGAAATCGGCTCAACCGTCGATGAACCCGAGATGAAGATGTCGCCTTCGAGGTCCGAGGGATCGACGCTTGAGGCGGTGGCTTCGCTGGTCGAAGCCGAGTCGGTCGTTGTTTCTGTCGATGCGACTTCACCGTCGGTTACGTCGCCGCTGTCGCCACATGCAACAGCAAAGAGCGCCAGTGTCAGCACCAGGCTCAGAATCCGCCACGCTGGCGAATGGGGGGTAGTCATTCTTTGTCCTCCAAAGGATCGTCTGGCAGCCACGCACAGGCGGTCCACCACTCACGAACCTACGTACGTCACCTTGCCCTGCCCCCAAGGCAAGGTTAACAACAAGTAAACGAGTAGCCCGGATGCGACATAGTCTCACGGCATGAGGATCATCTCGTTGTTGCCGTCTGCGACCGAAATCTTGTTCGAGCTTGGATTGGGCGATCATGTCGTGGGTGTCACCTTCGAATGTGATTTCCCGGCCGAGGCGAAGTCGAAACGAATCGTGTCGACGTCGGCTCTGCCTGAGAACCTGACGCCAGGAGAGATCGACGCGATCGTCAAGGAGCGCATGGACGCTGGCGAAGACCTGTACCGACTCGACCGAGGCGCGTTCGCCGATCTGGATCCGGACCTGGTGATCACGCAGGACCTATGTGCAGTGTGTGCGGTCGACGTTTCCGAGGTCGACGATGCGCTCGCATTCTTGGCGTGCAGCGCCGACGTGGTGACGTTGGATCCAATGTCGCTCGACGAAGTGATCGAGTCCATCAGCACCGTGGCCAAAGCGACCGGTACCAACGCACAGGCTGACACAATCAAACGAGATCTCCGGGCTCGCCTGACCCAGGTCGCGAATGTCAGTGCCGGGAAATCCCAACCCAAGGTGCTTGTGCTGGAGTGGACTGATCCAGCGTTCACAGCCGGACACTGGGTCCCGGACCTTGTCGAAGCTGCTGGGGGGCAATCGCTGCTTGGAAAGCCCGGCGAAAATTCAGTCGGGGTGGAGTGGGAAACCATCAGCTCATGCGATGCCGACATCGTTGTTGTCTCGCCGTGTGGGTTCGGACTCGATGGTGCGGCCGAACTCGGCGACCACGTCGTTGCCAAAGGTGTCTTGCCTGCACACGCAGCTGTGTGGGCCATCGACGCCGACGCATTCATGGTGCGGCCAGGTCCTCGCGTCGTGGAAGGCGTCGAAGTGTTGGCCACGATTCTTGACCCGGAGCGACACGGAACACCCGACCCAACAAAGGCCCGCCGGTTGCGCTAAAGGCTGCCACTGACGGCTAACGGGTCGCGGGGCAAGTAGATTTGGGATTGTGAGCGATGAGGGAACAGGATCAGGTTGGCAGCCGCTGTCGCGACCGGATCTGACGCGCCGAAAAGGTGGCACCGCTCATATTCCTGATGCCGATGGGTCGCGACGGGTAGACCTCGACGGCCCAAGTCGCGTTGTGTCGCCGTTCGTGCGCCTTGCTCGAACCCACGCCTTTCACGCAGCAGGCGAAGCCTCGGTGTTCGTCACGCTGGCCGGAACGCTGCTCTCCATCGATCCAAACGATGCTCGCTCCCGGATTCTTCTGGCCCTCGTGCTCACGATGGCCCCGTTTGCGGTGGTTGGTCCTCTCATTGGGCCAGCACTCGACCGCATACGTGGTGGCCGCAAGGCCATGATCGCGCTGTCTTTGGTGTTGCGGGCAGCGCTCATGATCCTTTTGATCCGTAACGTTGACACCAACTGGTTCTTCCCCATTGCGTTCATATGGCTGGTTTTGGGCAAGACTTATTCGGTAGCCAAAGCGGCGACTGTGCCCACCACCGTCGAAGACGAAGACGAACTCGTCGAGAAGAACTCTCGACTAGCAATCTTGTCGGCGGTCGCCGGTGCTGCCGGCGTTATCCCGGCCGCCGTCCTCTACCGATTCTTTGGGTCGACTCCCACGCTTTGGTGGGCGGCGATTGTCTACATCGGTGGTGTTGTCGTTGCGTTGAAGCTGCCGCGAGTCATCGTCGATGACCCCGAAACTCCAGACGACGACCTCGACATCCGCTCGGCTGGAGTGCGACTGGCATCGTTTGTGATGGCCACGTTGCGAGGCATCGTCGGCTTCGTGTTCTTCCTCCTGCTCTTCGAATTTGTGCGTTCAGAACTTCCGGATCTGTCCGGCGTCGGCACCGCCGCTGGCGCGTCGGTGAAACACGCGCTCGGCTTTGAACTGCTTGAAGACCCGGGACTGCCCTGGTACAAGGCGGCCATACCGTTTGCGATGTGGGGTCTCGGCGGCTTCGCTGGGAACGTGATCGCCCCCTGGCTTCGCAAAAAGTTCAGCGAAGAGAAGATGCTCGTGGGCGCGGTCCTTACGGTTGCTCTGTCGGCAATTGCAGCAGTTTGGGCCGGGGGTCTCAGTGGCGCAGCACTGGTTGCTCTTATTGTCGGGAGTTCAGCTTCGGCTGCCAAGTTGGCGTTCGATTCACTCGTGCAGCGTGATGCGCCAGGCGCCAACCATGGCGCGGCGTTCGGCCGCTTCGAGACCAGTTTCCAGATTGCGTGGGTCATTGGTTCGCTGCTCGCCGTAATCGTGAGGTTCCCGCTGCGAGCTGGCTTCTTGATGATCGCGTTCGCAACGATTGGTATCGGCGTCTTCATCATGCGACAGGGCGCCCGAAGTGGACTGTCCTTCGGTGGCGCACCGAATCTGGGTGGACGATTTGGCCGGGGCAGCGGCAACGAGAGCGATGAGAGCGAACAGAACGGCGGCGCCGCCGTATCTACGGCACCTCCGGTGGAATACTCGGACGCGCAAGCGGCAGCTGCCAGCGCGCACGCCGCCGCGCCGGTCACTCAAGTGATACCGAAGGTGCGCGCCGATCAGGCCCCGCCAGCGCCGCCGTACGAGGCTCCACGGACTCAGGAGGCTGCCACGTCGAGCTACTCGGGTGCCGATCCCTACGCCGAAGCCTTCACAGACCAAACAGTGAGTCCTCCAGATTGGGCTTCAGCGGTGTTTGGCGACGAGTCTGCGGGCGATGATTTAGCGCCGCCAAGCTGGCTCAATGAGCCCGAGCCCTTTGTGAGTCCCAACCCGACCCCGCCGTTTGGAACCGAGCGAGTCGACCCGCAGCGCTAGGGGTTCAGCCGAATGTCGCGTCAGCTGTCGTTGGCTTCCGAGTTCCCGGTGCTCTCATCGCCTTTGGGGTTCTCCGTGTCTTCGGGGTTCTCCGTATCCTCAGGGAGCTGCTGGATGTCTATTCGGGCAAGCCACAGGCCGGGTGCAACGATTTCGTTTGGCGTCGGGAGTTCGCGAGCCGAGTTCCAGAGACGAGCGAGTGCTTCGTCGCCACTGCGTTCGGTGACGCCGTCGACAAAGGCACGGCCCCGGTCGTAACAGGCCTGGTCAAGTTCGAGCCCGAGCATGCGCTCAAGGAAGCGGTCCGTGGGGTCCGCGGTGACTCGGCGCCGATGGAGTGCTTCGCTGATCATGGAATAGCTGCCAATCAGCGACGACCCGATCTTGTCCATCATGTGGTCTACGTAGCCGACGATGGCAGATAACAACGCCGAGATCTCGGGCAGCATTGCTCGTTGCCGGTCGCTCTGCACCACCCCCATGAGCGCTTCTGGATCGTTCATGAGACCTTCGAGCTGACCCATGGACTCCGGGTTCGACGGATCGATCCCGCCGAACTGACTGCCGAGTTCGGCCGTGTTCGACTCGAAGGCAGACACGTATCTGGTGATCAGATCTGACATCCGGTCAGCGACGTGAGGCTGGTGCAAGATCGTGTGGTGCAGGTACTCGTGCAAACAAACCCAAAGCCGAACATCGTCGGTAGGGACGCTCCACTCCTCGGTAAACGCTTCGATGTTGGCGTGCACCACCAGCAGTTCCGAAGCCCCGAGGCGGGGGATCGGCAAGTCATAGGAGCCCAAGCTGGTGCGGGCGAGCTGGCCGGCCATTGAGCCCGAAGTCATCGACAACATCATGGGACCAAGCAGTTTCATGATTTGGGCCATGAAGTCACCGCTGAACATGCCGCCGGGCATGCCGGGGATTTCGGCGTCGCTCGGAAGCAGGTCTTCGCCGCTTGCGGTCATGGACTGGCTCATTGTCTCCGACATGGTCTGGAGCATTGGTCGGTAGGCCTCGAGCGTTGCAAGCGCCCATTCGTGGCGGGTGGCGGGTCGCAGTGGCGGAGGAGTGCCGTTGCTCACGGTTAGCCCTGTGGCGGTCGACACATGCAGCTCGGCGACGCGGGCTAGTTGTTCGAATGCAATGCGGTCTGCTGGGTCAACGTTTGATTCGCTTTCGCCACCGGTGGCTACCGATGCCGCAATTTGTTTTGCTTGGGCCCAGGGATCGCCGCCGCCGCCAAACATGTTGGCCATTTGTGAGAAGTCGCCGAAGAATGGCATATCGCCAAAGGGATTGCTACCGGGACCGCTGTCATCACTCATCGCTATGATCGTAGGCTCGACGGTCTGCTATCCGTCATCGCGAAGGGGAACTGCATGCGAATCGTGGTCACCGGTGTTGCGGGTTCGGTGGGTTCCCGCGTTACTCAGCGGCTCACGAGCGATCCTGACCTGGCGGTTGTTGGTATCGATCGCGTTGGGGCTCGAAGCGAAGGATTGGCTGGCCATCACCTTGGGGACTTGAGGGCGATCGACCTCGATGAGATCTTCGAAGGTGCGGACATCGTGGTGCACCTGGCCTCTGCCTATGGCCGTAGCGAATTCGTCGACGCTTCTCGACATGACACCCGAGCCGCTCAGCTCACGCTCGACGCTGCAGCACGCAGCAACGTAGAACAGGTTGTACTTCTGTCGAGCGCAATGGTTTACGGGGCGCGGGCCGAGAACCCGATTCCGCTAACCGAGCATGCCACTGTGCAACCGCTTGGCTTGGCGTTCGCTGAGAACAAGGCAACGATCGAGCGTCTTGGCCAGGATTGGGCTACGACGACGGGCGGCAAGCTCACGGTCTTGCGTCCGAGCACTGCGGTTGCGAGTGGTGGCTCCAGCTGGGTAGCCAAAAGTATGCAGCTGGCCGCCGGGCTGGGTAGCGATAGTGATCCGCCACTGCAGTTTCTTCACCTAGATGATCTCGCGAGTGCAGTCGAGGTGCTCGTGCGTAAACGGGCCAGCGGTGTCTACAACGTTGCGCCCGATGGTTGGGTCCGAGCCGAAGAGGTCCGCTCACTATCGGGTCGAGCGCCGCGTCTGCCGATACCGAGCGCACTGGCCGACGAGATCGTGCGGTTCAGCTGGGACCGCGGCATCGTTGCGACGCCACCGGGGATCATGCAGTACGCCACTGAGCCGTGGGTTGTCTCTAACGACCGGCTCCGAGAGTTGGACTGGGAGCCGTCGTGGTCAAATGTCGAGGCTTACGTGGACAGCTTTGACCCTCGCCCGTGGGCGAATCTGAATGCGAAGCGCCGGCAGCAGATCGCGCTGGGCGGAACAGGTATCGGGCTCGCTGTCGTCGGCGGCGTTGCCCGGTTGATCTCCCAACGCTGGCGAACCGCCTAACGCCGCCTCGTCAATGTGGGCATCCGTTGGAGCTCACATTGGGAGTTCATGTTAGCTCGTTGGCAGTGCGGCGAGAGTGGCGATAACAATACGTCGGCTGCCGTTGCGGGTCACGGTAAGTACTGCGGCGTCGCCGGGCTCAAGCATCTCTACTTGGCGATGTAGCGATGAAGCCGATGGGGTTGGGGAGCCGTTGACGGAGTCGATCAGGTCTCCTGGCCGTAAGCCAGCATGGGCGGCGGGTGATCCAGGAAGAACATCGAGCACCACGATCTCATCATTGTCGCCACTACCTGTTTCGATGATTACGCCGAGCCAGGTGTGAGTCGTGGCGCCTGCAGAAATCAAATCAATAGCCACCTGTTCAATCATCCATGCAGGGGTACCTTGTCGAGTGGCGCCTTCGCTGGTGATCATGGCGATCACGTCGCCGGTGTCGTCGACGACCGCTGATCCGGCGACCGCGGCGGGAATGGCGACGTGAATCGATGAGCCTTCGATAGCGGTGACTTCGCCGACAGATATTCGGGCTCGTTCGTGATCGAGAGCGAGGGCGTATTGACCGTTTCGAAGGTCGGCATTGGAGGCAAGCGACACGCTCGGCCAACTGCTCGTGTCGATATGGATCACGGCAACATCGCTTACTCGATCGTTCGCGATGACCTGTGCCTTCCAGCGCTGACCGTCTTGTGTCCACACGAGTACGTAGTCAGCATCTTCGATCAGCCCGGCGCTGGTCGCAATGTGACCGTCTGACGTTACGAAGAAGCCGCTTCCCTCGCGCATGCCTGAGGGGGTTGCGGCCTGCACCCGGGGCAGCGAGGGGGCGACTTGGGTGTGGATGCGAGCGGCTAGTCGCCGATCGCCTTCGGCGGTGGCTTCTGCGGAGATTACGGTGTTCGGGTTTGAGGCGAGCGGGCGAGCTGGCGCGGTCTCAAACGGCTGGGCCTGCACGGCTAGCGGAGCAAGGCTGACGAGCTCGCTGGTGCTCGAAGAACCTCGGGTCGATACGACCCCTAGGGTGAGCGCCGCTGCTCCAACAACCACAACACCGGCGGCCACGAGCAGCCCAGCGTGGAATCGATTCTTTCGCTCCTCGATATGAATTGCTGGCACCCGAACGGTGTCGGCGTTTGCATTGGCTGCGGCCTGAGCGGCTATCTCCGAGGGGTGACGCCAGAGTCGGTCATCGGGGTGCGGTACGGGTCGAAACGTTTCTGGTTCGTCGTCGTCGTAGTCGGGCCCGCTCACGGGGAGAGACACTACTGCCGGATTGGCCTTCGGCCGCCGCGCCCCATTCTGGGGATCCGGGTGAAGGTAGTTCTGTGACCGCTAGGAGCCCCGGCTGCCGATGTGCATTACGCTGGCTGAGTGCAGATGCCAACCGTGGGGGATGACTGGGTCGGACTCTCAAGCGATCCGTTGCCCGTAACCGAAGCGCTCGATTGGGCGCATCGGCCCGACTGCGGAGCCGTTGTGCTCTTTTCGGGAGTTGCTCGCGACCACAGCTCGGACCGCACCGGGGTAGATCGACTTGAGTACGAGGCGTACGAAGCCCAAGTCACGCCCCGCCTTTCGGCGCTCGCAGCCGAAGCCCGGAACCGCTGGCCCGATGTCGGCCGAATCGCCATGATGCACCGGATTGGCGAACTTGTGGTTGGCGACAGCGCGGTCGTGGTCGTTGCTTCATCGCCGCATCGACCCGCTGCTTTTGCCGCCGCTCGATTCTGTATCGACGCGCTCAAGGCCACGATTCCTATTTGGAAGCGCGAACGGTGGGACCAAGGCGAGAGTTGGGGTCTCGAAGCGCAGCACATTCTCGAACTAGACGATTTGCATAAAGCAACTGTGGCGGCGGATGGTTCCGTTACGCTTTCCGACGCCCCCTCTACGGACCGCTAAGTATCTATGTCACCGCTTCTCTTTCTCGCAATCCCACTTGTCGTTTTTGTCGTCGGGTCGAGCTTGCTCTATCTCGCCAACCACTGGAACCGCACCACCATGCGCCATCGCGAGTTGCCAACGAATCTGCACAGTGTTGCCCCCATGCTCGAACATCAGCGCCAAGCAGGTTGGCCTGCTAACTCCGGCAACCAGAGCAGGCGTTAACCCTGGCACGCGACCTCGCAATCGATCTGGGTACGGCCAACACGCTGGTCTACGCCAAGGGCAAGGGCATCGTTCTCAACGAGCCTTCTGTGATCGCGCTCAACCAGAACAACGGCGAGGTTCTCGCCATGGGCCATCAGGCGTGGGAGATGATCGGCCGCACTCCGCAGTACATCGTTGCGGTGCGCCCACTGCGCAAGGGGGCGATTACCGATTTTGATGTTACCCAGCGCATGATTCGGTTGCTGCTTGAGCGGGTTGGTGTAAACCGGTTCAATCGTCCACGGGTTGTGATCTGTGTGCCTTCGGCCATTACTCCGGTCGAACGCCGTGCGGTTATCGAGGCTGCTCGTCGCGCTGGGGCAGCCGAAGCTCAGCTCATCGAGCAACCACTGGCGGCAGCCATCGGCGCCGACCTTCCGATAAATGAACCGGTTGGTTCGATGGTTGTGGACATCGGCGGTGGCACGAGTGAGTCGGCGCTGCTGTCCATGGGCGGAGTGGTAGCCCTCGAAGCAGTGCGGGTCGGATCCTTCGATCTCGATGCCGCAATCCAGACCTATGTGCGACGCGAGCACGGCATCGCGATTGGCGAGCGCACAGCCGAAGAAATCAAGATCGTCACGGGTTCCGCGGCCTATACCGACGGCGAAGTGCAAGCCCAAGTCCGCGGTCGACAGCTCATGACTGGGTTGCCGGAAACGATCGTGCTCAGCCCGGCCGACGTGCGTTCAGCGGTCGAAGAGCCCGTATCGGCAATCATTGACTCGGTGTTGGCGTGCTTGGCGCAGGCCCCGCCGGAACTCTCACAAGATCTGCTGGTTACGGGGATCCATCTCGTTGGCGGCGGTTCGCTCCTCCGAGGATTCCGCGAGCGCTTGACCCGCGAGGCCGAGGTTCCTGTTCGCTTCGTTGCCGCCCCACTCGAGTGCGTCGTGCTTGGCGCCGGCCGCTGCATCGAAAGCTACGAAGCCGTCAAGGCCATGTTCATGAACACCGGCCGCCGCTAGCAGGTAGTCGTCGTTCGCTAACAACCCGGAGGGTTGCCGCTCACTAATCGAGACTGCTTGCCTGCGGCTAACTCAAATGAACCGGTTGAAGCGCCGTCCTCAAGTTGGCCCATCTACGGTCCCGGTCCGCTGAGTTGACTACTCGGCAAATGCGTCGGGGTCGGGTGGGCCGTCGAGGGTTCGGCCTACTTCGAGAAGGTCCTCGGCGGCTTGGCGCACCTGCCAGTCGTTGTCGCTGAGAGCATGCTGGAGAGCTTCGTCGGCTCGTGGATCGTCGAATGCGGCAAGTGCCAAAGTTGCTCGACGCCGCACGGTGACTCTGTCTTGGCATGCAGCGAGCACGGCATCGATACCGGCGGGGTCTCCAATAGCTCCCAGGGCTGCGGCGGCTGATTCCCGACAAAGTGCGTCGTCGTGCGATGAAGCGATCGTAGACAGCGCCGCTGTTGGAGCTGTGCCGGGCAGCCAGCTCATTTCGCCGCAAGCGAAGCATGCGATCTCCACGACCGATGCGTCGTGGTCGCCGAGCAAGGCAATGGGCGTGATGCCCTCTACCAAGGCTGCCAGCTCAGCAGCTCGACTTCGGACCCGGGGTGCTTTGTCGGTGAACCCGGTCTGAAGATGGTCGGCGGTGCAAGCGCCAAGCCGGTGCAGAGCGGACAGCGCAGCTTGGCGCACAACTGGATCGGTGTGGTCGAGATGTTCCTGCACGGTGGCAAGGTCGCCATTGTGGCCAGCCACGACTACAGCGCGATGTCGTTCGACCGTTTCGGCGCTAGGAGCTGGTGGGGGAGGTGTTGCTGCAGCCACGGTCGGCCGCTATCCGGCCAAGATCTCAAGAACGAAGCGCCCCGAGGCGATCAGAAGCAAGGTCGCCCCCGCGATGGCCATGCCAATGCCAATAACAATCAGAACGAGCAGCAGAAGCGACCGGACCCGGATGTACCACGGGGTTTGGACATCTCGCCCCACGACTGCTCGGTGATCTCGAAGCGGGTCACGCCCACGGCCGCGTGCCTCGCGACTTGAACGAGGTCCGCCCGGAACCCGGACTCGAGTGGCGGCCATCGTGGTCGAAAATATGCTGTTTCGTTGGCCCGATGCGTGAGGGTGCCAAGAAGCGCGTACCGTTGAAAGCAATGGCACACGAGGCACACCGGCTTGCTGGCTTAGCGCCAGCACGATCATGGTGATTGAGACAAAGAGTATGGGCGACACGACAAGGTCCAGCTTACTGGCATGGGACCCGTTGGCCGGGTCGACTCTCGAGGGGGGTAGGCGATGAATTGGCGCCGCATCGGGTCAGCAGCAGCGCTTGCTGCACTTGGAGCAGTCGTTCGGCGACGAATGAGCACCCAGGCCGATCCCGGTCCAACCGTCGACCCAAGCGTCACGACGAAGATGGAAGGCTTGTTGCCTGAGGGGTTGTCAGCTCCCGTTCCGTCCGACGAAGCGGGAATCGCACCAGTCGATCGGGCGCCGCTCGAGGTGGCTCTGAGCGAAGAGCAAGAGATCGAAGAGCAGAAGATCGAAGTTCCGCAACTTGATCTGGCTGGTGCGAGTGAGCGGTCGAACCCAGACCCTGCGCCGGAAGCGCCCTCGGCAGATCAATTGGCTGGCACTATCGCAGACCTGGCAGACACCCGGCCAAGCCCGATGGGTGCCACTCATTCGGCCGAGCTCAAAGTTGGACAGCTCGCGGTTGCGGGAATTGCGATCCCGTCGGCCGAAACGAGCGGCGAGCGCTCGATATCTGGCGACAGCGCAGCTGAGCGGGTAGTACTCGACGAGCCTTCTTTGCCTGCTCGTCCAATAGCCCCTGTCGTTGAGAATGATCCGGGCCGTGAGCCAGTCCCCGCCATTGTGATCCCGTCGATGCCCGCTGCGGGCACCAACACGGTGATCAATCCGGTTGTGGAGTCGATCAATGAGACCGTGAAGCCCGTGTCGGGCGCCGGTGTCGAGTCCACCACAAAGTCCAGTCTTCCACTCGACGCGCCAACGCAGGTCAGTGCAGTTACGGGGAGTGAGTTCACGGGAGTAGGGAACTCACTGATGTTGCCCGATCCCACCGAAACGTCGACCGCTGCAGCGCCGCCCTTCTCGGGAGATACGGCGTCGTCCGAAGACAGGCGCAAAAGTTTCGGCTTTTGGACGATCCTGGGAGGCGTTTTCTCGGTTCTCTTGTTGGCCGCGTTGCTCGCAGCCACGTTTGTGCGATTGCCGTACTACCGGCTTGACCCGGGTTCGGTCTATGACACGATCGAGCGAGTCGAAGCGCCGACCGACCTTGTGTCGATTCCCGAAGGCGAAATCGGTTTCGTGACCGTTTCGCAGCGGGGGAACATCAACGGGTGGCAATGGCTCGACGCCAAGCTTGATAGCAACGTGCGCATTCGTCACGAAGACGAGGTTCGTGGTGATCAAACCGCAGATGAACTTCGCGAGGCTGACCTGCGGCGCATGCAAGTCTCGAAGAACTCAGCAGTGGTGGTTGCGCTTCGCAAATTGGGCTTTGACTTGGTGGTCACCCCGATCGGGGTCGAAGTCTCGGCCGTATTTGACTGCACCGCGGCCGACGGAACGCTCGGTACCGGCGACCTGATCGTGGGTGTAAATGGTGTCGACGTGCGCGACGGCGAGACCCTGGTAGCTGAACTCATGGGCATCGGCATTGGTCAAGACGTTGAGCTGCTGGTGGAACGCATCGATCCAACCAACCCGACACAATCGATGCGCACTGACTTGGTCGGTCTCACCTTGGGCTCTGCCGACGCTGATTGTCTGGCAGACGATGTCCGGGCCGAGAATCCGCGCCCCTTTATCGGGATTGGAACACTCACGATCGTCGAAGAAGATTTTCCAATCGAGGTGGACATTCGAACCGGCTCGGTCACGGGTCCGTCGGCTGGTTTGGCGTTCACCTTGGCGATCATGGATGTGCTGAGCGAGGGGGAGCTGACCAACGGACTCAATATTGTGGCAACCGGCAGCATTGATCGAGACGGCAACATTGGGCCGGTTGGCGGCATCCACCAAAAGACGGTCGCTGCTGAGCGAGCTGGTGCCGATGTATTCATCGTGCCGCTGTGTTGTGACAATTTTGTTGATCGCGATACGGGCGAGGCCGTCGACTTGCCGAGCAACTACGAAGAAGCGCTTTTGCATGCCGATGAGATGACCGTTATCGGTGTGAACACGATCGACGAGGCCTTGGTTGCCATTGCCGAATTGGGCGGCGACGTCTCGCCATTTGTTGTCGAGTAGCCCCTGCTGGCTAGCCACGCAAAAAGGTTGACTGAGTGCACAAAGTAATGATTCTGTGCGCTGCGGTGTTGATGTTGACATTGTGGTCAATGTTCTAAATGGTTCGTATTCGACATTCTCTGGGCACCATGACCTACTCGCGGCCCTGCGTGCGCATACGATCGTGTTTGTGGCTGAGCCTTTGCCAAAGAACGCGCTCGACTCTGCTGGCGATCCAACCAAGATCGTGCAGCAGACTTTTGACACCGAGCGCCGAGGATTTAACCAAGAACAGGTCCAGGTGTACCTGCGCGCCTTGGCAGATTCACTTCAAGACGCGCAACAGCGAGAAGCCGATATGCGGTCGCGTGTCGGCAAGGCAGTTCGGCGCGCCGAGAAGGCCGAGCAGGCACTTCGCGAAATCTCGGGCAGCGCCAGCACCAATATCGACGAGAACCGCCAAGTAGGCGAAGAAGTCACCTCGGTGCTTGATGCAGCCCGCGCCGCCGGTGAGCAGCGGGTCGCTGCGGCCGAGGGTTCCGCTGCAAAGCTCATCAAAGCAGCCAAAGCCGACGCCACCAAAATGCGCGCCGAAGCCGAGTCCTTGCTGCAACAGTGCACCGACCAGGCCGAAGCCCGGGGCGCCGACATCGTTGCCGAGGCCCGCAAAGAGGCACAAGATGTCCAAGAGCAGGCGCACGCCGAAGCCGAACTGACCTTGTCGCGGGCTGTTGCGCGAGTTACCAACGTTCGCAACGAATGCGACGGACTCGTACGCGAGGCCGAAGAAGCCAGGGCTCAGATTCTCGAAGATATGGAACGCCGCCGTCGCGAGGCCCGTGCTCAGGTTGAGCGCCTTCGAGTCGGGCGCGATCGGCTTCTCAGCTCCTACGAGGTCGTGCGACGCACGCTCGAAGAGACCACAGTCGAATTGAAGTCGTCGCTCAAAGAAGCAAAGATCAAGGGTGACTCCGCCGCTCGCGCTATCACCGCAGAGCCGCTAGCGGGTCGCGATCAGCTCGAAGTGGAGCTGCTCGACGCCAAAATGATCGGCCGAATAAAGATCAGCGAGCCGCCAGCGAACGAGCGGCCCCTCGCCAAGGTGGCCAAAACGAAGAAGAAAGCTCAAGCGCTGAATTCTGCAGCGCTGCCGCGACCGATCGATCCGCCGCAGCTACCACATGTCGACATGCGCAGCGCTTCAAAGAAGCGTCAGCCGCAGGCGCCGGCGAGTGCGCCAAAGCTCACCGCCACGCCTGGGGGTGCGGCGACAGGCACAGACTCATCAATCGAGTTGGCCAATGCGGATCTCGATGCGGAACTCGCCAAGCTCGACGATGAAAACCTCGATGTCGTCGAGCCTTCCGATGAAATCGAAGAAGTTGTCGCATTGCCAATCGCCGAAGCCGATCGCGATCCGGCAGCGATCAACTTGTTCGAAATGCTGCGGGCCCAAAGCAGCCCCGCCGAAGAAGAATCCGGAGCGATCGACCACGTCGAGGCCGGTTCCAGCGAATCTGTTTCGGTTTCCGACGAGACCGCCGATGTCGAACCCGAATCCGATGTCGAACTCAAATCCGACAGTGCAAGCGGATCGACCCCGTCATTTCCCGGAATCGAAGCTCAACGCGATGCCGTCATCGCCGACGCAGCAAAACAGCTTGAGAAGCGCCTCAAGCGAGCACTCGCTGATGAACAGAACGAGCTACTTGCCAGCCTGCGTGGTGCGCCCAAACAAAGGAAAGTCGATCTGACCAGCATCGTTGGCGATGTCGATCACCATGTTCACCGGTATTTGGTGGCTATTAATGAGGTCGCCGTGGTGACCTACGGAGCAGGCGCAGCACTGATTGATGCCGACCCAGGAGCTGGCCTGCTGCCGGCTGGGGCAGTCGAAGAACTCTTGACCACCGACGTCGTGTTGCCGATACGTGAATGTCTTGAATCACTCAACGCACTCGATGTCGAAGCGGCCGATATGCACGTTGACCCGGTCCGTTCTTTCTATCGGACTCGCAAGACCGATCACCTGGGCTTTGCGGCTTCCCGACTGGCGAACCTGCTCACCGTCGCCGGTGTATGCGACGCATTGCCGAACCAGGCTGCGTTGCCGTGGGACGCTAGTCAGTCCACCCCAGCGGATTGACCAGGGTCCGCTTGTGCGAAATCGGCGGCGCGACCTGAGATCAGCACGCCACCGCGGGTAAGCTCGGCGCCGAATGCGGCCTGAATCAGCAATGCCGCGACCGAGACGGTCGCAACGATCAATGAGTGGTAGAGCTCGCGGACTTTTGGCGTTCATCGTCGTCGGTCTGTTTGCGCTGCTGTTGTCGGTGCGTGGCATCGCGAACTTTGTCACTGACTACCTGTGGTTCGACGCCGCAGGTTTCAGCAGCGTGTGGAGCACGGTGCTCATGTCCAAGATCATCTTGGCTGTCATCTTCATTAGCTTCTTTGCCGTTTTGTGTTGGGTCAACTTGTGGCTGGCAGATCGACTCGCTCCGCAGTATCGAGAATCGAGCCCCGAGGAAGAAGCCGTTATGCGCTTCCGCGAGGTCATTGGTGCCCGATGGGGTCTGGTTCGCATCGGGGTGACCGCGCTCTTTGCATTGAGTGTGGGGGCCGGTGCAGCGTCGCAGTGGAGTAACTGGCTGCTCTTCACGAACTCGGTCGATTTTGACCAGGTCGACCCCCAATTTGGGCGCGACATCAGCTTCTTTGTATTCCGCATGCCGTTTTTGAGCTTCGTTGCGAACTGGCTCTTCACTTCTCTCATGGTCGTGCTGGTTCTATCCATTGCCATGCACTACCTGGCGGGTGGCATCCGCATCCAGAATCTCGACGAACGAGTGACCCCCCAGGTCAAGGCGCACGTGTCGTTCCTGCTCGCCGCAATGGCACTCGTGCGTGCGGTGACCTACTGGCTCGACCGCTACGCACTCATCTACTCCACCGACGGCAAGTTCAACGGGCTCAGCTACACCGATGTGAAAGCCCGGCTACCGGTACTAAGTCTGCTGATCCTGATCGCGTTGCTCTCGGTTGTGTTGTTTGTCGTGAATATTCGCCGTAAAGGCTGGGGCCTGCCGGCGGTCGCAGTCGGATTGTGGGCACTGGTGTCCATTGTGATGAGCGGCATCTACCCACTCGTGGTGCAGCGCTTCTCTGTCGCTCCCGATGAAACCACCAAAGAAGCGCCCTATGTCGCATACAACATCGCAGCTACAAAAGACGCGTTCAACCTTGGTCTAGTTGATCAGCGGATCTTCGAATACAACGAAGACCTCAGTGGCAACGACGTTGCCACGAGCGAACTCAACGTGCCGGCGATTCCGCTCTTGGATCCCTCGATCTCGGTGCAGACCTTCCAGCTTCAACAAGCCGAACGATCGTTCTTCCAGTTCGATGAGACGGAGCTCGATGTCGACCGCTATGTGATCGACGGCGTGCAAACGCAGGTCTTGGTGAGCGCACGCGAACTCAATTCAGCCGGCATCCCAGAGAGCAGCTGGGAAAGCGAAGTGCTGAGTTTCACCCACGGCAATGGTCTCGCGCTCGCGCCAACGAACCGTATTCGCGACAGCTTGCCGACCTTTCTGATCGGCGATGTGCCCGTCGACAATCAGATCGCCGACGAAGTTCCGATCGACCAGCCACGTATTTACTACGGCGAGAACATGAGCGGCTACGCCATCGTCGACACCAACCGCGACGAGATCGATTCGGTCGATGGCAGCACGCGCATACTCCACAATTACGAAGGTAACGGCGGAGTAGAAGCCGGGGGCTTCTTACGTCGATCAATGTTTTCGCTTCGTTTCCAAAGCATCGACCCGCTGATCTCAGACTTCGTGCGCGATGACAGCCGTTTCGTATGGAACCGCAACGTTGGTGACCGCGTCGAGAAGGTCGCACCGTTCTTGGAGTTCGACCACAATCCGTATCCCGTGGTCGTCGATGGTCGGATCTTGTACGTGGTCGATGCCTACACGACCACCAGCAACTACCCCTACGCACAGACTCGCCAGACCACCAATGTCTCGGGCGGCAGCGGCTTGCGCTCTGGCTTCAACTATGTGCGCAACTCGGTCAAGGTGACCGTTGATGCCTACGACGGCAACGTGATTCTGTACGTGGTCGATGAAACCGACCCGATCATTGCCGCTTGGCAAAAAGTGTTCCCCGAAATATTACGCCCGGTCGACGAGATGCCAGCTGCCCTGATTGACAACCTGCGTTACCCCGAAGACATCTTCACCGTGCAGACCAACATGTGGGCCAAGTACCACATCGATGTCGACGAAACCGACGACTTGCTCGAAGGCAGCGACGAGTGGGCCGTTGCGCAGGACCCCGGTGGCGTTACCGGCGCACTCACAACCGACACGATCAATGCTCAAGGTATTACGTCGAGTTCCGAGGATCGGGTTGACCCGTACTACAGCCTGCTGCGTCTACCCGATGACACCAAGCAGGAGTTCGTTATCTTCCGTTCATTCGTGCCATTCTCGCCCGACGACCAGCGAAAAGAGATGCAAGCGTTTATGGTCGGGGTGAGCGAACTCGGCAGCGAAAACTACGGCCGCCTCGTGAGCTACGAAGTCGACAACACCGGGGGCGACACCGAGGCACCCGGTCCAGGTTTGGTGGCCTCGCAGATCACGTCGCAAGAAGAGATCAGCGGCCAGATCACGCTTCTCAATACCGGGGGCGAAGGTTCGTCGATTCGGTTCGGCGACCTGATTGTGGTTCCCATTACTTCCGAAGCAGCCGGCGAGGGCGAGGACGCTGGGCCCGTGCAAGGCTCACTTATTTATGCCCGCCCGCTCTACGTGATTGCGACCGGAACCAAACAACCGAACCTCGAATGGGTCGTGGTCTCTCACGCCGATCGAGTCGTCATGTGCCACTCGCTCGCCGACTCGATTCGAGCACTCTTTGGCGTACAAATCCGCGGTCTCGACGCCGACGACAGCTCCGAATGCAAGGGCGACGTCATGTTCAACTCGTTGACCGCTACGAGCGCGCCCGGTGACCCGGTGGTCATAGGCGACGGCACAGTGGCCGAAGAAGCCCTGAAGCTGCTGCGAGATGCCGATCAGGCACTCATGGACGGCGATCTTGGCCGGTACCAAGAATTGGTTGACAAGGCGCTTGAGATTCTGGCTCAAGCCGAATCCGACAGCAATGCTGCTGCCGAAGCTGTCGACGATGCCGTAACAGCAGACCCAGACCAAGAAGAAGAGGGCGAAGGCTAAGGGGGCTAGCGGATAGGTCTCGACATCTGTTGGCAGCCCCACGAGTTGCGCCGATGTGGAGCTTCGCACTGTGCCTATCGGCGCAACCTCTAAATCGGTCACCAATCCAGTTGCCGGTCTTTGCGTGGGCATTCTGGGCACCGTTCTGGTGCAGTCGAGTTCGGCGGGCACGTCGGTGATCTTTGGGCTTGTTACATCGGGCGTGCTCGAGGTCCTGCGAGGGCCCGTTGCCCACCGCTTCGCTGGGGTTGGGGGTTGGCGGATAGGGTCTTCGGGCATGCGAAATGAAGGTCGGCCGTGACGGTCGGCGCCGACAGGGTGGCGATTCCGCCCGTGGGCGATGAGATTACGCGACGGGCCTGGCTGGCGTTGCTGGTGTCGACGATTGTTGTATTCCTCGTTGTCATCGACATATCAGCGGTCAACGTTGCGTTCCCATCGATCCGAAAAGACTTCGACGTATCAGCAAGCCAGCTGAGCTGGATCATTTCGGCCTACAACATCGTGGTCGGCGCGCTGCTTATGGTGTCAGGTCGCGTCGCCGACAGCGTTGGCAGACGCAAGATCTATCTTCCAGGCGTCGCAATCTTTGGCATTGGGTCGTTGCTGTGTGCCCTTGCCCCGAGCGCAGGCCTGCTCATAGGCGCTCGCATCGTGCAGGCAGTGGGCGGCTCGATAACGCTGGCTGCCGGCTTCGCGGTCATGCTGCCGGAGTTCCCGCCGACCCGCCGAAGCACCGCAATTGGCATTGCAGGCGCAACGGGTGCACTCGGCGCCGTGGTTGGCCCAGTGGTGGGATCGTTGCTGATCGATCTGTTCTCGTGGCGGGCAATCTTTTGGATGAACGTGCCGCTGTGCATACTCGTGTTGGTCATTGGCCCGCGCCTTCTCAGCGAGTCACGAGATCCAAACGCGACCGGTCGCATCGACCCGATCGGCGTTCCGCTCGGCACGGCCGCGGTTGCGTTGATCATGTTCTCCATTGTGCAAAGCGAGTCCTGGGGCATCAGCGACATCCGAGTTATCGGGCTCTTTCTGGTTGGCCTCGGACTCATCCCGGTGCTGCTGCATCGTTCAAAAGTGCACCCTGAGCCGCTGATCAACCTGGAACTCTTTAGGTACCGATCCTTTACCAGCGCCAACATCGGCGTGTCGTTCTATGGCTTGGCTTTCACGGCCGGATTTCTAACGAACTCGCTGTTGTTGCAAGAAGTCTGGGACTTGCCGATCCGCACCGTTGGCCTTGCACTTGGACCCTCACCGTTGCTGGCCGCAGCGATCTCGCCGGTAACTGGTCGTTGGGCCGACCGCATCGGGCATCGCTGGATACTCGGAATTGGCTGCATATTCTGCGGTCTGCCCTACCTGCTTTACGTGTTGGTGTTGGGTGAAGACAGCAACGTGTGGGCAACGTTTGTGCCAATCAGTCTGCTCTCGGGGATCGGGGTCGGGCTGACCGTTGCCACCTGGTCGAGTGCTGGAATCAGCGACATCCCGGCTGAACGCTTCGGCGTTGCCGGCGCAACGTACAACACGTTGCGCCAGGCGTCCTACGCGCTTGGCGTGTCGGTCGTGATCACCTTGATCGCAGCGGCTGGTGACGAGACCACCTTGCGTGGTGTCAAATGGGCGTTCATATGGGTGACTGCCGGCTACTTCGTGGCTGCGCTTTCGGTAGTGATCACCTTTCCTGCCGGGTCAAGTCGAGACCGGGCCGCGACCTCTTCCTAGCATCGCTGATAGGCCAGATGAACTGGGCGATGCCACCTGCGTAGTCCGGGACAGAGCGTGACATTGCTACCAGTTGAGGTACGTGTGGCGTCTGCAACACGAGACATGTCAGGAACGACACAGTCACCGGCGAAGTTTTGGCCCATAATGAACCCGTCGAGGAATGTTTGTCGACTCGGCAGCGTTCTACTATCACCGTATGAACAACGCAACCTTGCGAAACCCACAGGAAGAAGTGCTCACCAATGACTGATTCACTGATTCAATCCGAAATCGACCGCATGATCGAGTCGCTCGATGGCGAGCTCACCAGTCATTCACGGGTGATCGATGGACTCCTTGACCTCCGATCAGCGTCAGGCGACGATGTCAAACTCATCGCCGTTATCGAGGAGTCGCTCAAGAACATCCCGGGCCGCTCAGCGGTGGCCACTGATTGGTGGAAGACTCAACTCACGACGTTCCGCCTTATGACCGACGATTCGGTCGGCGCTCAAAACTAAAAACTCTGGTCGACATCCGTCGAACGAACTGAGGCGCACGGTGCTCGGAGCCGTGCGCCTCTTTACGTTTTCTTGCGCAAAAGGACTTTATGCGCATCCTTCGACGAGTCCGACCCAATCTTGGCGGCCGACCGAGATGGAAATGACTTGGTGGCCATTGGTGGCGAATCGCACACTGTTGGGATCGGACTCATCGCTCGGAATGAAGTCGAGATACTGGCCAGGGGTGTAAGTGTGTGGGCTCTGAACGATGGAGTCACCAAGTGCATCGAGCACTGCGGTTTCGCTTGAACCAAGGCCTAGGCCCGAAGGTGTCTTCCAGGGGCCATCCCACACGGTGATGGCCGTGATCGTGCCGTCGGTCGAGCTAGTGGCTTCGGCCAGAATCGAGATCTGCACAAAGTCATCGGCCCCTACGTAAACACAAGAACCGGCGGCTGGTTCGCCATCTAGTGCCTCGATACTCAGTGGGATCGTGAGTGCGGCACTGAGCTCTGAGACGGACATGCCGACCCGAATGGGTCCGAGGCCACCTGAGTCCAGCGCACTGAAGGGGGTTAACGCTCCCGGGTTCGGGTCACTGCTCGGGAATACGATGGTTTCAAAGCCCTTTGAGTTGATCACGACGAGGCCAGATCCATCGGGGGTGAAGTGCACTGATTCGCCGGGGCTATCAAACAACCGAATCGTGTCGCCCTCGTTGTTGATCTCGTGCAATGTCGTGCCGTCTGGCCCTGTAAGGGCAATCCATTCGCCCGACGGCGACCACGCCAAATCAGAAACGGACCGGCCGGTTAGCGACAGAGTGTCGCCGTGGGACCGTCGGGTGCCGATGATGGTTGCGCCTTGTTCGCCACCTGCGGCAATCCAATATTCGTTCGAGGCGTACCCTGCTTGCTGCTCAAGGGTCCACAAAGGCCCGCTCCAGGGCGGCCTGAATCCGTCGAGCAAGAACTCGTTGCCGTCCCATGTGGCCTGCAGGTACTTACCGGCGACGAGATAGTTGGGGTTCAGTCGTACATCAACGATCTCGTTTTTGTCAACGTTGATGAACACATCGGCGGTTCCAGGCTCGGAATCTGGCTGGGGCGCAACACCGAGCTGGGGAATGACGACCATAAGCTCACCGATTTTGTCGCTACCGAGGTCTTCGATCGTCGTACCCCAGATCCAGCGAGGTGGATATACCCACAGGCTGGCCTGCATTTGTGGTGGGAGTGGGCGGATCTTGGAGAGCGAGCCATCTGTGGCTACCTGGGCTAGCGCAACGGCCGAGCTGTATTTGCCGCACGAGGCATAGAGCACGGCATGGCCGTCAGGACCGTAGTGAACCTGGGTCACGTTGGGCGGCACGATGCCAGTTGCGTCGACGAGGCGAGCGGGTTCGCTACTGTCGATCGGAGCTACCCCTAGCTGTGACCCGACTTGGCCCTCGGGGCAGGTGACCGCGCCGCTCGGATCAGAAAGAGCAACCCACGCGTGGGTCCCGTCAGGGGTGAGGCCCGTAGCAAAAGCAGGCGCCTCGTTTGACGTTTCGTCAGCCACATACGAGGTCTCAAGCATTGGTTCGCCGGTGTAGTCAACAACGGCAAGAACAGATGCGGGGAGAAAGGCCGGGTATCCCTCGAAAAGGGGCAGACGGTCAAGCGTTGCGTCGAACGCTAGGGGTTCGGCGTTCGGTACGTGTTGAGGTGCTGCTGGTTTGCGGCGGGACGGGCTGGGGGCTTGGGGATCAGGAGCGGCCGTGGGTGTCGCGGTCAGGAGGGGGTCGACAGCGACACCACGGCTTTGCTCTTGCTGTTCGGCTGCGGGTCCGCCAGCGCCAATTGCAGTCTCGCTGCTACAGGCGGTTGCCGTCAAAGCAAACGTGGTCGCTATGGCGCTTAGCGCGAGGCGCACCGGAAGCTTCATTGCAACAGTATGGCGCCCTGCGGCCAGACGGTCATTGGGGGAGTGTCCCTATACGACCCCGGTAGCGTGCTCCAAGATGATGGAGCTTGAGTCGTTAGAAGCGTTTGACGGATACCTCGATAGCCACAAGTCTTTGACCGACACGGCGTGCCAAGGACTCGATCTACGGGAGCGCAGCTGGCGCCTTTTCGAGGCCGATGTGCGGGGCGCCTTCTTCCTAGGGTGCCGGCTCGAGGCATCTGCGCTCGAGTATCTGAACGATCAGGGCGCGTGCGTTTTCCCGACAATAGAGGGACTGCCGTTTCGCAGCTTTCGCGCTGAGCTCTACGACGCCGCCGAACTCTACGACGGGTACGTACCAGGTGATCACGCCAGTTACGACGTGACCCCAGATGCCACGTCGTATCACTCCCACAAACAAACCGCCCAAGCTCTCGACGTTGTCGGCACTCTGGCTGAACGCATCCACGATCACGCAATCGACAACGCACTACACCAACACCTGGCAAAGGTCGGCATCGGTTCGGTCGTGGCCATCATGGGCGGTCATGGGTTGACCCGAACCGACGATGCGTACATTCAGGTCGCTCGTTTGGGGCGAGCGCTCACCGCAGCAGGTTTCTATCTTGCGACTGGTGGCGGTCCGGGTGCAATGGAGGCCGCGAACTTCGGTGCATGGATGGCTGCGCACCCCGTCGAGGCACTCGACGAAGCACTCGAGATGCTCGCAGGCGCGGCCACGTTTGAGCCAGTGGGTGAATGGCTCGACGCTGCATTCGCGGTGCGGGCCAAATGGCCTCAGCCCGACTCTGGCGCAGGAGCGAGCCTTGGGGTGCCCACGTGGCACTACGGCCATGAACCGCCAAACGTATTCGCGACCGAAATCGCTAAGTACTTTGCGAACAGCATTCGCGAAGACGGACTGCTGGCGATCGCTCTTGCCGGTGTCGTATTCGCTCCTGGCAGCGCAGGCACCATTCAAGAGATCTTCCAAGATGCCGCTCAAAATCACTACGAGTCGTTTGGCAAGGCCAGTCCCATGGTCTTCTTCGATGTTGACTACTGGACCAACGTGAAGCCGATCTATCCCGTGCTGCGGCAACTCGCTGCGGGCAAGAAGTACGCCGAGGTGCTCACCGCGTTCGATGAGGTCGATCCCATCGTGGACTTCTTGGTGGCTTGTAAAGCCAGCGCCCTATAAGCCAGAGCGTCATAGGTCAGCCCCGAGTCGAGTTGTACAATGTCGCCATGAGTGACACCAACGATTCGGAAACTGAGCTAGTCGACCAAGCGTCGATGACGGCGGCTGTGGAACCCCAGCCCGACGTAACCGACCCGGCCAAACTGATCCGCTTGGGAACCATGCTGCAAACCATGCTGACCGAGCTCAAGGACACCGAGACCGACGCTGCCGGGGTGCAACGGCTGGCGCAGATCCATCACGAAACGATCGACGAGCTCAGTGAGATTCTGAGCGACGATCTACACGACGAACTTATGGAGTTCAACGATTGCTGTGGCACGGACACGCCGAGCGAGAGTGAAATGCGGATCGCTCATGCTCAGCTCGTGGGTTGGATTCAAGGGTTGCTGCGGGGCATGCAGGCCACCGCTACTGCCCAAGCGCAGATGGCACAGCAGCAAATGATGATGATGCAAGCCCAGATGCAGCAGCGTGCACTTGGCGGGCCTGGTGCCGGTGGTCCGGGCCCTACGCCTGGCGGGCAGCAATCAGCAGGCGTGCCAGCCGCGCCGCGGCGCGAGGGCGGTACTGCGGTTCCTGACTCCGGCTACCTGTAGAGCCAGTCGCAATGTTTATGGCAACCGCCATTTTGGCGCTCGTGCTCGGTGGAGCCTTCTTCATGTTTGGCGCCGGCAAGTTGGCGGGAGCGAAACCAATGGTCGAAGCGCAGGTGCACCTCGGCCTGCCGGCTGGCCTGTTCAAGATGGTCGGTGCTCTCGAAGTGCTGGGTGCAATCGGCGTGGTCGTGGGCTTGTACAAGGATTTGCCGCTGATCGGCGTGCTCGCTGCAATTGGTCTGGTGGGCATGACTATCGGCGCAGCCTTCTATCACCAGAAGGTCGGCGACGCGATGAAGGATTGGCTGCCCGCCGTGCTCATGGGCTCCATCGCCATCGTCTACATCATCTTGCGGGTTGCCACGGCCTAAGGTCCGACCGATGACCAATGTTTTAGTGATCATGGCCGACGAACATCAGGCCAAAGCCCTGGGTTGTGCGGGCCACGACGTGGTGCAGACACCGAATCTGGATGCGCTCGCCAGCCAAGGCACTCGGTTCGAGAATTGCTGGACTCCGTCGCCGATCTGCGTTCCGGCCCGGGCCAGTTTCGCGACCGGGACCTGGGTGCACGAAAACGGCAGCTGGGATTCAGCGCAGGCCTATTGTGGCGATCCACGCGGCTGGGCGCACTCGGTGCGCGATGCGGGGCATCAGGCGGTTTCTTTCGGCAAGCTGCATCATCGCTCTGCAGCTGACGATGATGGCTTCACTGACAGGGTGTCGCCCATGTTCATCGTTGGCGGCATTGGGTGGGTGCAAGGGCTGCTGCGCCGGGATCCTCTGGCTTATGACGAGGCAGCCGAACTGGCGGAGGAGGTTGGTTCGGGCCACACGACCTATACGCGATACGACGAGCGAGTCACCGAGCGCGCCGAGGACTGGTTGGCGGCTCGTACGCCGGCCGAGGCGCCGTGGGCCGCCTTCGTGTCGCTCGTGGCCCCGCACTATCCGTTGTCTGCCCCCGATGAGTTCACCGAGATGTACACGCTCGATGACATCGCTCCGCCGACCATTGGATGCCTTGAGATCTCGCATCCAGCAGTTGCGGCTGTTGCATCGTTCTTTGACTACGGAGCGTACTTCGATGACGCGCTGACCCTCGAAGGACGGCGCGCCTATTTCGCTCTCTGTTCATGGGTCGATGCCAATGTGGGGCGGTTGCTTGCCGCGCTCGAACGGTCGGGCTGCGGCGACGACACGGTGGTCATCTTTACGTCGGATCACGGTGAGATGCTGGGCGAGCGCGGCCTGTGGTGCAAGTCGTTCATGTACCAAGACTCGCTGCGCATACCAATGATCGTGGCTGGGCCGGGCGTGCCGGCCGGTGCGGTCAACAGCACCAATGTGAACCTGGTCGATGTTGGGCGAACCGTTACCGAGGTCATGGGCACTGACCCTGTTGGCGGGGGAGAATCGTTGCTGGCAACGGCGGCAAAGTCGGACCCCGACCGACTGGCGTTCAGCGAATATCACGATGGCGGCTCGATCACGGGCAGCTTTGCCGTGCAGCATGGCCCGTGGAAATACGTCGAACACGTCGACTACCCCAGCGAGCTCTACAACCTGGATGATGACCCGCTCGAGCTCGCCGACCTGGGCGAGGACGACCGGTGTAAATCTGAGCGCAAGGCGTGCGCCGACGCGCTGCGCAGCATCTGTGACCCAGTCGCAATGAACCTGGCAGCCTTTGCTTCCCAAGAATGGCTTATCGCCGAGCTCGGCGGACGTGAGGCTGTCGCCTCCGCCTTCCGCTTCAATGCCACCCCAGCGCCGGTGAACTGAGTCGGCTATCAGGTGTCGCACCTGCCACTGTGCCCAACTTGGTGCGACGTTGTTGTCTGGGCCTCAAAGGGCTAGCTTGACTCTGCGGGGTGGAGCAGCAAGGTAGCTCGTCGGGCTCATAACCCGAAGGTCACAGGTTCAAATCCTGTCCCCGCCACTAAGAAACAAAGCCGGTCCGCAAGGGCCGGCTTCGTTCGTTTTGCGCTAGTTGGTCACAGATTGGTCACACGCTGTGATCGGGTCGTGTTAGCTGGTGCCTGCAGCCTTCTCGCTAATAGCCCTTGTCACCCAGCCCGGAGGCGGGTCGATTCGGATTTCGTTACCGCTGCTCGTCGGGACCATGAGTGGAACTGGCAAAATGGACCGTTTGAGATCATGCCCTATTCGGACGTAGTAGTTAGCGGCATTTCGAAGGTTCACAGACTCACGTTTTGGTGGTACCGCTACCGCAACGGTTTTTCCATGATGTTCGACTGCTGCGCTAACAGCTGGGACGAGGTCTTGGTCGCCCGTGATCAATAGCAGTCGATCTGATGCGATCGCACAGCAGTCCGTGAGCATTGCAGCGGCGATTGCGACGTCGGTGCGCTTTTCTTGGCGGCGTTCGATCCCGCGTTTGCATTTTGGGCAATGCAGCTGTTGGCTCGAATCACAAGACTTATTAGTACAGACCAAGGGCGCCGCCGTGTACTTGCCTTTCGTGAATTGGACCCGGGCAGGGCCAAGATGGCTCTGCATCGCATTGATATACCGGTCTTGACGACCCTGGGAGGCCTCACCTTTGATTGGGCGAACGTCGCTGTAGAAGTAGTGGACGTGTTGGAGATCCCATTTGTCCTGCGTCTTCCCTGACAGCTTGGTGCACAGGTGCTTGCACAACAGCCACGGGTCAACCCAACGATAATTCTCGTAGCCACCCTCTTTGAGCCCGTGGTACAAGTTCAGGCCGTCGATGTAGGCAGTTACGGATGGCACTGGGCAAACCTACCGTGATGGTATTGCTGACTAGTGCATACCTATGTATAGTGTTGCACAACCTCGCCTAGACGTGATGAGCGTCTAAGCAGCCTGAGAAGCCCCTTTACCTTTGGTGGAGGGGCCTCAGCGTTTTTAGGGCCTCGTGTATCATGCTGCCAGTTCCCCGTAGGGCAGCGAAGCTGCTGGCAGCATGATACACGAGGCGTCAAGTCGGTTTCCAGCAGCCCCAAAATCGTTATGTTTTCAGCGATCTCGTCACATTCAGTACTCAAGAATTCTTCCAACACGCCTCGCTAGGTCTTCCAACATGGTTGGGGTGACGTGGCTGTAGACGTCCATAGTGAACGCGGGGGATGAGTGGCCGAGGACTTCGCTGATGACCTTGATCGGCACGTTGTTCTCAAGGGCGAGGGTGGCGTAGGTGTGGCGGCAGTCGTGAAGGCGGATACGGCGCAGGCCTGATGACTTGACGATGCGTTTGAATGAGTCGCTGAGCGCATCGGGGTGGACTGGTCTGCTGTCTTCGTAGGTGAAGACCAGGTCGTGGTCGGGCCAGCCTCGGCCGATGACTTCTCGCCAGGCTTGCTGTCGCTCTCGGACCTACGTTCACAGAGCCGAAGGCGAAGACATCCCATTCCGGCAGTTCTCGACTGAACAGGGCCACCCTCAATGGAGCCGTCCTGTGATCGCCGAGTGGGCTGGGCTCAAGGTCAACCCGCAATACGTAGTTGATGGCCAGCCACTGGACGGTGTCATTCGTGCGCAGAACGCTCAGCAGTTCACGCCCCATCCGAATATCGAGCTTGCCTCAGGTCTGAGTCGAAAAGAAGCCAAGGACTTGGTGAAGAAGCATCAGCGTGCAATCCGAGCGGCCGAGTTCAACATCGCGGCCATGCCTCTTGGATATCGGATCTCCGACTCACGTTTCGACGTAGATCATGTTGAAATCGAGCCAGCATCCTGCGCAGGGCTCTACTACTCGGTGCACATCGCTGGACCTGAAGCGGGACCCATCGTCTGGCCATGATCGGTCAAGCAGATGATGATCATCTGCCTGCAGCCAGAATCTGGGGACATCGCAGCGACTGCCACATCACGGTTCTGTATTCCATGATTTGAGCGGTTTAGATCAGCGCCTGTCACAATGTGTGCTGATTATGACAATTACGGGTGAGATCAAGTCGCAGGTTGACGCTGTTTGGAATGACTTCTGGTCGGGTGGCATCGCCAATCCGCTCGAAGTCATGGAGCAGCTCACGTATCTGTTGTTCATCAAGGGTCTCGATGAGGCTCAGACACGCGAAGAGGCCAAGGCTAACCAGCTCAGCGTTCGTTGGCGAAGTGTCGAGCACCCAGCTGGCTTCCGATCCGTCTGCGGGGGAAACCCTGGGTGCTGACGAGGAGCGAGTTGCAGGTGTCGACGCACGCCGTAAACAAGTCGAGTCTCGGCGTCGGTCTGATCAGAAGGGTGACCCGACTGCCAGCGAACGAGAGCAAGCCTGCTACTGCGATATGTGTGGTGCTGAGGCACGACTAGTCGCAAAGTTCTGCAAGCGTTGTGGCGAGCAGCTACCGCTCGATAGCACGTAGGCTCGGCGACGCTTCGAAGCTAGGACCATGCGTCATCGAGCGCCTGCTGCAGCTCGTCGTGGGCACTTGGGAACAGATGACCATAGGTGTCCACGGTGATGTTGATGGAACTATGACCGAGCTGCTGGCTGACGGTGAGTAGTGGCAGGTTTGCTGCGAGCATGATTGATGCTGCTGAATGGCGCAGGCTGTGAAAGTTGGTTGCTGGATCTAGGCCCGCTTCTAGCACTGCTGGTTTAAAGTGACGCTTGAAGAAGTTGCCATGCCTGATCTGCCTACCGTTCTCGGTCGTGAATAGCCACTCGTCTTTGCTGCGTCCGACGATGAAGAGTGCTAGCTCGGTGCATATGGTTGCGCCGAGAAAGACGGTGCGAGCCTTGCCGTTCTTCGGTTTGCCGATGGTGAGCTTCCCTCGCACCTCGGTGACGTTCCGGTTTACTTCGAGGTAGCCCAGGTCGAGGCGTAGATCTGAGATCTTCAGGCCGTGTATCTCTCCGGCCCTGAGACCGCTGTGTCCGGCGAAGCGGACCATTAGCGAGTACTGAGGTACGATGCAGTTCGCCAGCAACTCGATCTGCGTGGGAGACAGGAACACCCTCCCGTTGGAAGTATCCAGGCAACAGCTAGGCAACAGGGCATTCATGCCCACCAGGATCTTGCCGGAGGTGACCGGACGTTCTCGGCGCTTGGTTCCAACGATGTTGCCAACGTTCGTTGCAACCGCAACGACCAGGGTGAGAACTCATAACCCGAAGGTCACAGGTTCAAATCTTGTCCCCGCCACTAAGAAACAAGCCGGTCCGCAAGGGCCGGCTTTCTTCGTTTTGGTCGAGTTGGTCACAACGCTCAAAGATCGGTCACAGCTTTGCCAGCGATTTCCCACCGTCGACATCGACCTTGTGCCTCTCCGTTCAGAGGAGAACTCCGAGCGACTGGCAACGGCGCTGAACCGAAGCCGGGCGAGCGGTGCGACATGCGACGCGTTCTGCGGCCAACGCAGTGACTTGGGCCGGGACCTCATCGTGCCGGTTGGTCAGCGACTGCGGCCGGCACATCTCCGGTCAGATCAATGGTGTCGAGGTGAACACCGAAACCGTGTGGCCCGCAGCTACGCACGCGAATTGCTGTCGCGGTCGATCGCGGCAGACAATACGCCTTGCTCGACTTCCCACGGGTCCATGCCGTCGTTCAGCAGCTGGATATCGGATGGCTCGCCGATGATGGCAACCCCGTCGAACGCCAGCAGCGTTACCTCGGGCGTTGCAATAATCAGTTCGCCATCGCGTTCGATGATGGCCAGGATGCAAGAAGTCGGCAAGTCAAGGTCGCCGATCCTGCGGCCGAGCTGCTCGACGAGGAACGGCATAGTCTCAACCGGGCCATGGTAGAAGTGGTCGTCTCGCATCAGAATCGAGTTGAGCGCCTTCTCGTTGCTGGCTTGGAGCCAGCGTTCGGTGAAATGGTCGCTTTGGACGACTTCGGCGATATGGCCAGCGAGCCGCAGATCGAGTCCAACAGGTCGATCAGGGGTGACCAAGAAGAGCACGGTGTGGGCATCGTCGATTTCGTCGATGTCGTCGAGGGCCAGCTCGGCTTCGGGGCCGAAGCGGCACACGATGAGCTCGGGCTGGGGCAGGTCCTTGATTGTCTTGATCGATAGGTAGACGCCGTCGCCTACCGGCCGGAATTCCCAGCTGGCGTGAAACGATTCTGCGATCTCGTCACCTGACTCGAAACGCTCGGCTGCAACCTGGGTGAGTAAGTCGGTGAGTCGGCCCTTGCCAAAGACCCCTTGCCGGACATCCTCGACTGCAGAGCGGGCTACGAGCCCCTCATACGAAAGGTTCTCGGACTCCGTGCGATCGTGGATGATCGTCATGAGCTCGCGCTCAAGACCTTCGTACTTCTTCTCCCCAAGGCGTTGGTGCACGTGAAAGATAGCGCCTCGCCTCACGACCTTGCCCATGGCGTAGAAGCGATACCAGGCCACGCAGCCGATCAGCAGTGCGGTCGTAAAGCCAATCGCCAGGAAGCCCATTTCCGAGATGAGCCACACCGAGATCAGAACCCCAGCGACCTGGAGCCAGGGGTAGAAGGGTGCACGAAAGCCCGGCTTGTAGCTGTCGATCCGGCTCTCGCGCATGACGATCACGGCGATGCAAGTGAGACCGAAAAGCACGAGTTGAAAGGCAGACGCCAGCTTGGCCACTGCTTCCACGTCGAGCAGTACCAGCACCACGATCATGGCGAGAACGGTCATGACGATCGACCGGGTGGGAGTTCCGTAGCGGCCGAGTTCGGCGAGCTTTGCTGGGATGAGCTTGTCCTTAGCCATCGCGTACGGGTACCGGGATGCGGACATGATGCCTGCGTTGCCGGTCGACGCAAAGGCGGCGATGGCGGCAACCACGATAAGGATCACTCCAAGGTCAAGTGGTGCCCAGTCCAGAAAGACCTTGCCTGCGTCGGCAACTGGAGTGAGGCTCTCTTCGAGCACGGCCTGGTCGAGCACGTTGATCAAGATGATCGTGCCCAAGGTGTAGATGATGGTGGCAGTCGCGAGCGACAAGGTCATGCCGAGTGGGATATTGACGTCGGGGTTCTCGACTTCCTCGGCCACGCTCGCGACCTTTGTCAGGCCGGCGTAGGAGACGAAGACGAGGCCGATCGTTGAGATGAAGCCCACCATGCCACCGCGCAGGAAATCCTGGTCACTGCTGTTGGGTGCAAAGGTCGACACACCGTCGATCTCGGTCAGTCCAAAGATAATGAAGGCCGCCAAGATGACCACCAGGGCAGCTACCAGGAACCGCTGTAGCAACGTGGTTTCTTTGGCCCCAATGACGTTCACCAGGCCGAACACGATGGTCAAAATGATGGCGAGGATTGTAAAAGGAAGGTCGAGGTAGATGCCCAAGTAGGCGCCCATACCAACAAGCGCGAACGCGCTCTTGAACACCACAGCTACCCAGGAACCGAGGCCGCCGATCGTGCCCATAGCGGGGCCCATTGCGCGGTCAAGGAAGTAGTAGGTGCCGCCCGCCTTAGGCATGGCAGTGGACAATTCGGCCATGCAGTACATGGCGGGCAGGATGAGAAAGCCAGCAACCAGATACGCCAAATAGACGCTGTCGCCGGTGTAGCCCGCGGCGATACCGGGCAGCAGAAATAACCCCGAACTAAACATGGCTCCTGTCGACATGGCGTACACATCGAAAAGGTTCAGGTTCTTCTTGAGTTTTCCGGCCATGGATGCTTTCTCACAGGAGCTTGCCAAGCTAACCCGCGAGAGCCCGGTTGCCAAGTAGCCGCTGACTTCGGACGCCAATGAGAAAGAGGGTCGCGTTGTCTATGGCAAATTCGTCGCGACTTTTCGGGTGTGTCGGGCGTCTAACTAAAGCCACCTTTCATATTTAGGAGACAGTGTGAGCAAGTTCCAAGCAGTCGTTGACCGTTGCGAGAAGCAAATGAAGGATCAGAAGATTGCGGTTGACCGCCCTCTTCTGGAGTCGATCGCCAAGTCACTTGGCCCGTCGATCTATCAGCGAGACGCAGTACTTGTCGCCGCGGGCCAAAAGTCTGAAATCGAAACCATCAAGAAGAAGTTTTTGATCGGCAAGCTCGGCTGCCCCGACGGCCCAGCGCTCGACAAAGCTCTCGCCAAGGCAATCACCAAGATCGGCAAGAGCCGAACCAACAAGATGCGCCCGGTGTTCTATTACCTGCTCGTCAAAGATCTCGGTAAGGAAAGCGTCTACAGCTAATCCACCAAAGATTTGTCCACTTCGGCCGCCTTCCCCCCGGCACCGGAGTGGGCATATGCAAGCTGCAGGGCAACGATTGATCAGCATGGCCCGTCTCGCAAAGAGGCGGGCCTTCTGATTGTTTTCGACGGGAGCCTGGACTTTGCCTTGCCGCTACGCGGTCACGTCGTCGGTGCGCATTGGACCGTAGGTGTTCCATGGCCCGTCGAGTAGAGCGGTCGGGTCGGCGCTCCAGGTCAGCGCCTCGACCTGGCGGCGACTGCGGCGCCCAGTGACCGACCGCAAGAAGTCGTAAGAAGTACATCGCAAGCTGATCGTGTCACCGACGTCAGCAGGTGCCGGATAGGTCTGCCCGTCGGTCAACTCGACCGCTACGCCAAGGCCGGCCTGCTCGGCCCGTTCTTGTAGCGACGGCACGTATCGGTGCGCGGCAAGCTGCGTGGCCACGTCGTGCCCGTCGATCTCCATGCCCAGTGCATGTTGCACATCGTGAATATGAATGATCAGGTCGCCGGTGATTCTTACACCGAAGAAGCTGTCTGCCGCAGCCATGGCATCGATCTTGTCGCCATATCCCTGCCACTCATCACAGATCTCGCCCAGCGACATGGCGGTTCGTCTGTTGACTTGGGCGGCAGTCCAAGCATT